>Ga0210391_10001706_pt1 | contig 19646 bp, 17 predicted proteins | sample IncBWC12OmetaG_FD_160573 | JGI IMG/M metagenome (GOLD analysis project Ga0210391, IMG submission 160573) | Forest soil microbial communities from Barre Woods Harvard Forest LTER site, Petersham, Massachusetts, United States - Inc-BW-C-12-O ...
GATGCTCACTCCGACGCACACCCCAGCGGTCTTGATGAACCGGCACCATTCGTCATTCAGCAAGGTTGCATTGGTCTGGAAGTGGTGCTGTGCCGGGATTGCCGGTGACCCGGTGGCAAAGCACTCAATTGCACGCTGGTAGAATTCAATTGGCGCCACTAAGGGTTCGCCCGCATGCCACACCACCGATAACGGGCTCTTCGCAACCGGTACGTCGGCCAGGAAACGAACTACGTCCTCCACCGTGGAAAGATCCATCTTGCTTCGATTCAGTCGGTCGCCAAGATAGCAATACTTACAGTCAATGTTGCAGAATGGTGTCGGCTGGATAACCAATAAGCCGAGCGGTGCCGTATCAACGGCAATCCGTTCTTGGCTGACTCGGTTGCAGCAGGAGCCGGACCGCTCCGGCGTGCTTAGCGCTGGCGCGGAAGCCATGGGCTAGCCCTCGTCCCCAAAGTCATCGAAGTCGTCGAACTCATCAAACTGATCGAACTGATCAAACTGGTCGAATTGGCTAAATTCGCTAAAGTTCTGGAAGTTCTGGAAGTTAGAGAAGTTGTCCCACGGAATTCCCGAAGATGGCACCAAAACCACCGTGTAGTTATCGTAGCCGTTGATGTTTATGTTTCGCATTCCCACGTTCTTGTTGTCGCCCGTGTTGTCCAACCAGCAGGCATCGAACGCCGCCGGCTGCGTGATTTCCACAAACACGTCTGCCCCGGCCCAATATGCTCCGTCACTGGCATACGCGAAAAAATACCAGTTGACGCTCAATTGGCTCGTCTGCAATGTACCGTTCCATACTTGAACGGTTTGGCCGGGAGCTGCGTTATACCATCCCGCCTTTCTCCACGGATTGGGGCAGCTAGTGTCATAAAATAAGACTCCAACCGACACTGTGGCCGTCGATGAGTACGAGTTCTTAAAGTATAGCGACATAATTTCCTCCAGAATCCTCAACTGTTCCGGTCCGCAGTGGGAAACATCCTGTGCCTGCTATGGACTTCACATCTCTCGCGAGCCTCATCCTTCGCGTTTCTTCTTCCTATCGTGATGCCCTTTCGTCGCATCTCCACTCTCCTGCATACCACCCGCCGACGATCTGGCCTCCTCGACCGGTTGATCCGTGGCCATACTGGCCTCTCCGACCATGGTGTCTCCCCCGCCCTGCGCGGGCGTTTCGGAGGTACCCTCTTTACTTGTGGATGGGAGCGCGGCATCTCGGAGTGGTGCTACAGCCACCGGTTTACGCGTAAACTGCTCAGTTGCGGATGTAATGTCGGAACCGCTCGCCAAACCCAAGTCCCCTGGGCGTACCGCGACTCCCTGGTTTTTCCGCACCAAACTGCCCTTCAGGGAACTCGCCGATGTTGGTCCCCCCTGAGGGGTCACGGTCGGGGCATGCGTCGCAATGCCATGATTCTTTTGACTCAAGCTCTTACTCAGCGAAGGCCGGGGCAACGTTGGTCCACCCGCCAAGCCCGCGCTCGGTGCATGGAGCGCAACACCATGATTCTTTTGACTCAAGCCCCTACTCAGCGGAGACCGCGTCACTGTCCGCCCTCCTTGCGGACCTACACTTGGGATGTGGGTCACCGCACCTTGACCTTGTTTGGACCCGCCAACGTGGGTGCTACTCTGGCGTTGAGGATGGCTCGTAGTTGGCTTGGCCGCGGATTTGGCGGGCGCCATCCTCGCAGCTTGAGATGGCTTCGCCCCAAATGACTGCCGAATGGCGTCTATTCGCGCCCCCACGTCAGGTCTCTTCCTCGATCCCATCTCGCCTCCTCTTCCGACCACCGCGTGTCTCGTTTTTATATGCGCCTCGAAATATCTGGTTAACTGGGTTTAGAGCTAACATGACTGCGTCTACGGACATCGCGACCCAGGGGCGAAACTCCCCCGAAGATCCGCGCATTCCGCAACGTTCTCGGTGCGGCATTGAAAGCAAGGCCCTTCGCGGTGCGTTCGCTTCGTCGTTACCACGTTTTCCGCTTTCTCCCTTGCACGTACTCTCTCTGCCCAGCCCCCCCATGCTCAAAGATTGTGGGCTAGAGGCTCGCAGAATATAGGCAACATGTTTTCGGCCGCAAGACGTAATGCTGGGCAGAAGGCACAAAGAAGGGGCAGTTTGAACATTTCTTTTCGAGTCTTGGACCAAAATGGAACGGTGCGTTTCATATTAGTGCAATGCCTTTGTCCTAAGAAAAATCTTGGTTACCCTTGTCTAGCCGAGAGTGCTTGAGCTATCCTCGACCGCAGTTCTTCAGGTGACAATCCACACGTACGCTTAATGGCTCGCGCAAACGAACGAGGAGATTTATAGCCCATGGCAAAAGATATTTCTTTGATCGGCCAAGAGGGCTGCGAGGCAAAGCTGTTGGCGAGATGATTGACCAGAATTTCCTGTCTGAAGCAGCGAAAGGTTTTTCCCGTAGAGTCGTTGACGGCTTTTTCCAGAGTTCCCTTGCTGACTCTCAGCTCATGACAAAGACTCCGAAGTAAGCAAAAAGGGGTTCGATGTAGTGATCGCAGAACGGCGTCAAAGAGTAATTTGTGATCGTAGGACAAGGCTTACCCCAATCTCGAGTCGACAAAATACACGCTCTGCTCAAGCCGATAGCTAGATCCGACATTCATATGGTTTAATAGTGTGGGGTCTGGTGTTATCGTTACAATCATAAAGCGCCATGCTATTGCTAACCCATGACTAGAAGTTATCTCATAAATGGTTTTGTAAGCGGGAAAACCACAAATCTCCCGCAACGGAACAGGGCGGAAATGATGATTTGGAGGGTTTTATGCGTTTCATTCTGTAAGTGCCCGTCCTTTCGCAATGTCCGAGCATTTATGAGATGGCTTCTTAGGCATTTCTCCGTCGCGGACGGCCACTTGAGACCGCTCCGAGCGATGGCGTAGTCCGAAGCCACAGACCTTGGCCAGGACGGAAGGCTACTAGAGAAAAACAGTCTTCTGGCTAAAGACCAGGAGGTCAAGAACGGGAGCAACTCGAGAATCCCTTTGGATTGAATAGATTGTGGGACCCTACACGCCAATACGGACGAGCACTGTAGTTAATTCTGTGGTTGGGGAATCCCGATGTTTAACAGCCCTCCGCAATCGCCGATCTTGAAATATTGAATCTACAAGTCTTGCAAGAAGGGCGAAAAGAGCACTCAGTCCCGAACCCAATTCTAGCGTTCTCTGAACTCCGATGAATTTTGAAGAAAATAAGTGGTTTGTATCGAATAGTTTGGCGGTACTGCATTGAATCTTGGTGAAACTCGTTAATCGAGGAGGAGCGCTCCGGTCGACCAGACCGTCTCACACTCGTTTTGGGATTATCGAGCCTCAATCATAAGGCCGCAGGTTCAAGGTGTGAACCGCAGCGCCGCAGCAACGATTCGGGATGTTTTGTCGAGAAAGCGCTTCACCCCTTGGTCTGATGGAAATAAGTTGGCGCGATGGAGGTACGTATTCCGGTCATTCCGGATGTCGTGAAGGTCCAGGTCTTCCGCGTGGGTGAACGACGCTCCACCGATGTTATTCCTTCGAATGTAGCTCTGTGACGATCCTAGCGAAGTCGTCCTTGGCGGTGCCGGTCTCGTCGGTTTGGCCGCCTCGTTTCGTACGATGTGCGCTAAGAAACTGTCAATCGCTCGCGAAGCGTGGAATATTTGCAGGCTCACGCGCCTCGTCTGCGACGGCGTCTTACCAGCCCCAACGAAATGGCCGTATTCGGCGATCACGTCCTGAACGGGGACGTGCGATGCCCACGGGCTTCCGCTGAAGTGCAGAAGGATCGTCCTCGTCTCTCGTCTAAACGTGTCCATGTCGCAACATCTCCGCCAGCATCGGTAGCTGGTCGATTCCGAAGAGTTCCCACCCGACCGCGAGCAGCGATCTAACATACCGATAAGGGTCGTGATCGGGCCCCGCCAGATTGCCGTCCACTACCAAAACGGGACGGAACTCGGCCGAGTGAGCGTGCAATTGACCACCCTCAATCTCGTATCTCAGCATCCTCGCTTTCGCCATCAAAGAGCGGATTCTCTCCCTCGATCGGTGGCGCTCTGCTCGCATGACCTCGATGGCGACGCCGCTTCGACCCAGGTCGAACTCAAAGGCGTATTTTTTTCCGAGATTCCCGAGGTATCCCTTAATGTTAGGGACCAAGGGTTTCTCGACAAGTCCGCCCGTGTGTGGGAGGGCGAGCCTTCGCATGACTAGCGCTACCAATTCCCGCGGATGAACCTCCGGTTCCCGCCTTTTGTCCGCAAGAAGGGCATATCGCTTAGGATTGAATTGAGTCAGTGCTTTCGCAACCTGATGGCGCTCTTCACGCAGGAAATCACCCATCTCACGCTTCGGCTCCAGGCTCGCGAGCATCTCGAAAAGCGCATGGTCTAAGAACGCGGGCTTCCAGTCCCAAGGCAGAAAGAATCCATCAAACGCGGCTGCGAGGAGTTGTCGTACATCCGGACGTATCGCGATCTCGTCGGACTCGGCAAATAGAAGGGCCGTAGTAATTACGTACTCGCCCACGTTCAATTTCACTTCGATGAAATCTTCCAGCCAGGCGAGTGCGGTTGGCCACCCTATGCGCTGCGGGCTCGAATATGCAAAGGTCACGATCATTTTCCCGGGCGAGGGAACGATGAGGACGTCCGGCTGTTTGAGGAGATCAGAAAAAAAGGGCTCCTTCTGATATGCGGTCTCTGGGAGTCCCCCCACCAACGAATCGATGACCTGTTTTTTTCGAACGGTGAGCCGCGGCATGTGATTGGAGTCGAGACGCGCTACCGCGCCTTCGAGAAGTGCATATTATCAGCCAGTTCAGTATTTGGCCGGACTTCCTTGATCCAGTTTTGAAGCGGTCGAAACTTAGCTCTTAGGCTATCGTTTGCCACGATGAATGTCTGGATCAAGAATACGCCGCGCATCTTTGATACTACCGTGCACAAGACAGATTGGGTCGTCCCAGCGTTACTATTTGTACTTTTGAGGTGCGATGCACTATACTCGTGGCCCAAAAAGGAGGCTAGGACTAGGAGGCACAAGCCGTGAAACCATCCCAAACCAAAAGGCGCATATCAATTCCTCTTTCCATGCTCCTTATGCTGAACAGCGCTATCTTCGCCCAAACTACCAAAGACACTGGAAATTCAGGTGAAACGAAGTTTATCCCGGTCTGTGATGCCCCCGTCACGCTCAATCCAAACGGCCCGCAACCTTGTAAGTCGCACCTTACACCAATCGAAATCGCCACGTCCCAACAACTTTATTCTGTTGTAGCGGACGCGATCACTTCTCTTCACGACGGCTAGTACGGATTTCCTGCCGATATCGTTGGAGCCTCATATGACTTTCAATACGCCAAATGGTCCTTTTCGCCTTTCCCATTGAAGTTCAGGAAGCTACATCTAGTGGATGAACTGCAGTCAGCCAAGCAATTGAGACGAACTTCTAAAACCACTCCATCGGTAGTGGCAATCGATCTACCTGGGTCAGGGCCGCAAGTTTACCCTGACGACTATGTGCGATCGCTTTTTCTGACCGACCTTTTCCCCTCAAGGGTGAGAATAGTTGAATCGTGGCCTGTGACAATCAAAAGACGTTAATGCGAAGCTGCTGCCGAAGGTGCTGATCCTTTTGAGAAAATTGACGAAAAGATACTGAAGTTGAATCCGATTCCGCCGGCAAATCCATAAGCGGTGGTTTGCCGAGTCGGTACGGTCGTAGCGGATGCACTGAATAATGTGACGCCGGGAATCACGCCGGGAGCGAGGTTCGTTTTCTGGCCAATATTCAGAGTTGCGTAGAGATCAATACCGTTAAAAGGCTCGATATCTGCACCGAGAAAGACATTCCCGAGTGACGTCACGGATGTCGCCAAGAGAATTCCCGGCGTGATTCTGTCCTTCCATGTCAAGTATCCTGGAAAATAGTCTCTTTTTCGCAGATACCAATTAATGCCAGCGATGCCAGTGACTTGCACTGTATTTGGGCCTTGAAAGGCAACTTGTAGAACAACGGGGGGGCTGCCGATAGGCGGAGCCGGGATAAACCCGAAGGATCTCGTGGGAATTGTTGAGATCGCGAATCCGCCAACTAGGTTTGCATCGGCCTTCCGGTGGACTTCCACCAGGACCCGTCGAACTTCGTGCTGTTCCGCTGCCACAAGGGATTGCTGGCCTGTTCCATTTGGCTTTTGGCTTGCTCCTAGCGCCGGTGCGGAGCCGTCCTTGGTGCCATCTGTTGACTTCGGGGGCGATATGGAAAATGAAAAAGGGACAAAAGTATCGTGAACGATGATGTGAACAGTCAACACCGCATTGCCAGCCGATGGCGTCACGATATCTGTAAAGTCTACCGACGACCTATCACGCAATTCATTCATAGCCGTGAATACGGCATTCATAGCGTCGTGCATGGCTTTTATTGCATTGGTCAGCACCTTAGATGCGTCTTCGGGAGTGAACGCATTGTTCGGATCTAGACCCGTGGCAGCAACTGTAGGGGCGTCGGCGGCGTTGAAAGCATCCACTAAAGCATTGTAGTCCTTAGTAAGTGTCTGTAGTTCTGTTTGTAAAGTAGCGACATTTCCAGAATTCAGGTTGTTGAAACTTGCGATGAGATTCTGTGTCTTCGACGATAGATCGACAAACTCCCCTATATTGTGTGGATCACCATTTTTGTGGACATCCACTAACAATTGAGCGGCTTCATACTCTGTCCGGCCAATGGTATCAATAGCGCAATTCTTCGGGACTGTGGTGCAGATCACCGATTGGATGTCCCCCGTCACATTTTGATACTCGTAGGCGTATTTTTTGCTCAATTCAATCAAAGCCTTTGCCTTGTCACTTATCTGGGCGGGCGGAGTGGGTGGAGCTTTCGAATTGTCTAACGCGTGCGATTGCATTCGTATCATTGTTTGCACTTGGTCCTGTTTCGAGGAAATACCTACGTTTGGCGATTCTATTCCATGTACAGATAGACTTTCGGGAATAACGGTCGTGGCGGTTGAGGTTGTGGTTTCCGTACCGAATTTCGCTCCGCACACCGTTACTAAAATCCTCTCATTGGCAAAGGTGACCGGTGGGAAAACCTTGTCCTCTTCTATAACTATAGAAGAACCGACTCTCACTGGTCCGGATCGTGGGTCGTACCACCACAGTTGCTTTGCGTCCGCGTCATAAATAATCTCAATGTATTTTGGTTTTACCGAAGGCCGTTTGCTCCCTCGGGAGACCCTCATCATCATTTCTTGGAGTTTCTCTGGACAACTACATTGGGAATACGCTGGCGGAATCTGCGGAATTGCGGAACCTGGTGGCTGTGCAACAAGCGGTAACTGTGACTTGACTTCGAAGGCAGAACCGAAAAAAAGAATTGCCAGCGCTAGAATTTTCATAATTGAAGGGAATATATTACCAGTCCGGGTAAGACGTCCAGTATTATTAAGCGGGTAAGTAAAATAAACCTTGTAAAGACATCGGGCGGGTGTTAGCGTTTTGCGCCAATTACCTCAAATGAGCGGCTAGAGTTAGAACACAACGCTTTTGGGGTCTGAGGACTGACATGCCCTATCGACTCAGATTGGTACGGGTGACATTCGCGATTCTCGGAGTGATCAGCCCGAGGTACGAGCGTACAAGCGCTGCGGTTTGGAAAGCGCTCCCTTTACCAACCGTGACAAGTATACCCAGTCATATTTTAAAAGATCCTAAACTCGATAGCCTGCTGTCCCAACTCGCGCAATCTGTGCGCCAACAACCGTTGTCGGGGGAACGAAAGGCTTCGAAGGCGCCCTTTTCCGTTGAAACGCTGCCCAAAGTTCTCGCCGATGCTGTTCGAACCAATCAGCTACGGATCAATAAAGACGGTAAGGTTCAGGTCGACATCGAAATGGATTCGATAAAAGGTGAAGAAGTAGAGGCTTTACAGGCATTGGGGGTGACCCTGCAAATCTGGGGAGGTCCCAATCCCGACAGGTCGAAAGGAGAGGTCCTCGCGACTGTCCCAACGATAGAGGCGCTCATTCCCATCACGACGCTTCGACGACTCGAGGCGCTTCCGTTCGTTCGATACGTTCGTCTGCCTAGCTATGGTATGCATAGCACGGGTTCCGTTGATTCTCAAGGTGACAGTATTCTTGAGGCGGATATCGCGCGGCAAGAATTTAACCTGCAGGGTAATAACGTGAACGTTGGAGTCATTTCCAGCGGAATTGCCGGTATATTCGCGACCGGTTGTAACAATTGTGGGCCGGCAACGGCGAACCCGAGCCCAATAACTCTAGGAGATCTACCTTCCAACATTACTGGCCTGCGCAATGCAAACGGCACCCTATATCAGGTAAATTATCAGACAAGCAATACCGTTATGGCTAAAACTTTTACCGGAGATCTCGAGGACACAGCGGATGGCCCTAATGGAGCGGAAGGAACTGCCCTCCTTGAAATTATCCATGATCTCGCACCCAACGCGAACTTATACTTTGCGAACGGTGATTCGCCGATGGAATTCGAGCAAGCCGTGCAGTGGCTTGCATCTTTCTGTGACATTGTTGTCGACGACCAGTTTTTCTTGGCGCCTCCGTATGACGGGACTAGCGCGGTTTCGGCGAATACCGCTGCCAGCTTAAATAATAATGCGAATCCAATTCGCGGCTATTTCACTTCGGCCGGCAATCTCGCGCAGAATCATTATCAGGGATTGTATTCAGATTCTGGAGTAGATGGCACGTCGATAACGGGCGAAGCCGGCGACTTGCACCTTTTTGCGCCCGTCTCGAACGTAACTACGGATACGGTCAATTTGGGGAAGGCGACATTCGATCCAATTGTCAGCGTGTCCCCTGGTAGTATCGTAGACGTGTGGCTTGGATGGAACGACAGTCCTGGAGCCTCATCCAATGACTACGATCTGTTTCTTGTGCCTTTAAGCTGCAGTAGTTCCGGTGCTGCATTGCCTATTCCGCCGTGTAAGGTGAATGGACCCTTCGTTGCGAGCAGTGCGAACCCTCAGACGGGAACGCAGGACCCGACCGAACACATCGAATGGCTGAATAGTACTGCTTCGGCCGCCGTCCTCGGAATCGTGATTCAAAATCTGGAGAACAAGGCGCAGCCGAGGACGTTTGATTTGTTTATTGGCAGCCCGGGAGCCAAGAGTTCTTCACCGAACCACAATTTCAATACAGAGTCAGGCAGCGTTCCGGCACAATCGGACGCCGGTGGGTCGCCAGTTAGCGTCGTGTCGGTTGGGGCTATTAACCAGTCGCAATGCCTTCCCGCGAACTGTATCGGTTCTTTAGAATTATTCAGCAGTCAAGGTCCAACGCAGGTGACGCCTTTGTCGCCGGCGCGTATGAAGCCGGACATCACGGCTACGAATGGTGTGTGCATCACCGGCGCTGGAGGATTTGGTAACGGGCCGGCTTCGAACTGTCCCCCTTCGCAACCAACTTCCTACACTCCTGCAGTATTCTACGGTACATCTGCCGCGGTGCCTCACGTAGCAGCCATTGCGGCTCTGACTTTACAGGCCGCACCTTGTTTACTGGCTTCTGCAACAAATCCACTGCAGCCGGCAACAGCGCGAGAAAGTCTCCGAAGCGCTCTTATAAACAATGCTGTCGCCTTACCCGGCGTGGCTGGTCTGCCGAGTGTTGGAGGTTTGATTCCTAATAATGTTGAGGGGAGTGGTCTAGCGAACGCTTTAAATTCCGCGATGAGCATGCTTCCGACAGCCACTGCGGGCTCAAGTCAACCCGTCGTACCTGCAACGAGCCTTAACGGAGCAACCTTTGTTCTAGCAGTCGCTGGTTCTGATCCAAATAGCTGCCCACTCACCACCGTGCAGTGGACAGGGAACTGCGTCGCGGGTTCTGCCGCGGGTTTACATCCTAGTATTTCTTGCCCTATTGGCGTGAGTTCGGTCTATGTGGCAGTGTCAAATAACGGTGTCAGCTTTTCAAAGCCCACGGCTGTACCGTATACGGTCATCGTCACGGATTTCACGGTATCTGCGTCACCAGCTGCCGTTACCATTTCAGGGGGAACGCCTGCGGCTGTTACTGTGACTGTGCTGCCGACTAGCCAGGGTTTATTCTCAAATGCGGTCTCGCTCGGTTGCGGGCCGGATCTGCCTCCCAGCGTATCCTGCTCATTCTCGGTTCCGTCCATAACGCCGGGTGCCAATGGAGCGACAGCGATATTGACTATACTTAGCCAACCAACCGCAATGTCGCTTTCGCGCGTGAATCGCGGCCGACTAACAAGCAAACTAGGCGTCTTGTGGTGTGCTTTTGCAACTGTTTTGCTAATTCTAACTAGGAGGCCGCAAACTCTAAAAACAAAGGTTGGATTCGGATCAGCGTGGACTGCCCTTTTCATGGGCTTCTCACTTGGTGCCATCGGATGTGGAACTGCCAGCCCCCCTCCAGCTGCCAAGACTTATTCGATCACTCTAACGGGTACTTCGAATCAGCTGCAACGCACGGCAACAGTTTCGTTAACAGTTCAGTAACAAGTCAATCCTCAGCTCTCACTAGTTTTTTGCTAAGTTCCGATGACGTGCCGACTGAACCTTGCGGATTGCGACCCCTCTTCCGATGGTCTTACTCCTCTGGGGTGAGCACCCAGCCTGTGGGCATGCTCACCGGTGCGCTGCCCTAGCAAAGTATGGGCTAATTTTCCAGTTGCGAATCAGGAGACATTGATGTATATATTCCACGCGTTACGTGACTCGACGAGTACGTTACGTATCTGTGTTATCAGCTGATGTGACCGAAACGTTTGCCAATGGAGGTGCAAAGTGGCGGGAACAAAAGTAGCCTTGACGACTCACCAACTCGAAGCCCTCGACAGGCTCATCGCGCGGGGGAAGGATATCTCAACGGACGAACTGCCTGGAGGAAAGCTGGGACCTAGTTGTTGGCTCGATTGCGTCGTTTCCACTGTCGTTGTAGTGACTGAGGTAGCCGGATGCGCCGCGGCAGCATATACGCCCCAGCCGGATCCCAAAACCGGCGGGAAGTTCTTCACGTTGGATCAACTTAAAGACCTGAGATATCGGGCAACGCAGGTGTAGCAAATTCATCGATTCACTCGGTTTAAACTCAAAGCCGACTCCTCAATCGGGGTGGGTCAGGCGAATCGGCGCTTGTTTTCTTGCGCGAATTCTGAGCTTGCCTGTCCAGTTTTGAATGGCTCAGAACCGTTACATAACGTTCCCAATGAGAATTGGCCCTGCAGGTGCTGCCGCGATCAAACGAAATGGCTGCCCTCAATTATCCTTTTTCCTCGTGCCGGTTTTACTCGCTGAAATGCCGGGGCGACCCCAGAAAGTCGCAAAAAACAGTATTAAGACCAGCAGCTTGAGGTGATATGGCCTTGCTAATAATTGCCGCGGTGTTCGAAACGTGGCTCGGATTGACGATAGTGTTTCAGTTTATGAGGCCGTCTCCTCGATGGATAAAGCACCATAAACTAATTCCAAAACACGTGATACCCAAATGGACTTTCTTCGCTCCTTCACCGGGCAGTGTGGACTATCGAATTGTTTTTCAGGATTACCGCGCTGAAGAAGAACCAGTTGGAAACATCCGAGAAATCCCTCTGCACGTGCAGAGATCGATCCTACACGCCATTTGGAACCCAGATAAGCGTCGACGCAAGGCTTTCTTCGATATTGCGCAGCAGCTGCAGCAGTTACAGCAGATGCAGCCATTGCAGCAGGATCGAATTCGCGGCATTGGATTAGGTATACAGATGACGACGCCATACCTCGCCATCCTGAATGTCATAATGGAGCCGAAACCCACTTCCTCAGAAGCAAGGTATCGACGTTTCTTGATCGTGTTTACAACCGGTTTTGATGGCGCGACAGTTCCTCAACCGGTTTTTGCATCGAATTTTCATCCATTCCGAACGGAAGCACTGGCCAGTGATTGACGTTCGGTCCGCAGTGGCATGTACTAGAATTCTCGTCGCGATCAGCATCTCGATTGGAGCCGCCGAATACCTTGCGATTAGCTCACAATTTGCGGGGTTTGGGATTTTCTCGGATAGAGTCTATCGATTGAATTGGATTCACGGGCCGCGGGTTCTAGTTGGTTTCTATCGCACGATTTTCTCATATCGCGCCGTGAGAGTGAGGCATGCCATCCATCTAGGGCTGGCGCTGCTACTTTTCATGAATCTGGGCCTGAGATTCTATTCTCTAATCTTGGCAATTCTTTTCTTTAATCAGCTAATTACGTCGTTTAACCAAACCGGTCTTGGTCACGACGGCTCAGATCACATGCTTCTGGTAGTGACGCCTGCTTTATCTGTAGCCTACGCATTTAGGCTTAAAGGACCCGAGGCATGGATTGCTCTTTCGTTCATTGTGGCTCAATCTGCATTAGCCTATGCCACCTCGGGCATATCGAAGCTAATTTCGCCGGTCTGGAGGTCAGGCCGCTCATTACCGTTAATTTTCAATACGGCGGGATACGGGTCAAGTCACGTCAGTGCGCTATTGGCGAGGGTACCGGCATTCGCAATCATTGGCTCGTGGACCGTTATCGTTTTTGAATGCACCATGCCACTTGTATTGATTGCTCCCCGGGGCATCATGATATCGATGCTGCTTTTTGCGTGCTTGTTTCATCTGGGATGCGCACTGGCAATGGGCCTGAACTGTTTTTTCTGGTCTTTTGCATCCACGTTCCCACTTCTCTATCTCTGCAATGTTGACCGTATATACGTCGTTTCGGAGTTAGAGCTTGGGGACAAAATTGGTTTGCTGGCCGGTTGTGCATTTGCTCTCGTAGTCGTCGGAGCAGTATTGGGCCGATACTACGATATCGTTTTTTATCTCCGTAAAGTCACTTCCGTCCTTAGAAACTCCGCTGTGCGGGGGTTTCGAAATTGAAGTGCGCAGCCACGCTGATGATAAAACCTCTGCTGAACGGAAGATTCGAGTCCCGTAACGCAAGGCTTCGATTGAACGACGCGCCTGGGGCGTCGCAAGTTTCATTGCTTACGGGAGGTCCTATTGCACGAGCCTCGCTTTTGCTTCCAGCATCACACTGGGTACTTGCGTGATGTTGCGCCCGCTTCCGCACGCCCATACGGCTTTATTCCTTCTTGGGAAGTCGGTGCCGAGAACTTCAACGCCGGCACCCGTTACGCGAAAACTCAAGCGATCCGTATTTCGTTTTGTTACCACCGTGAAAATCTAACCAAATTACACAGGCTTCCGCGATTCTCCCCAATGTAGAAGGAAAGGGGCGTTTCTTCCGAGCAAATCAATGAGAGAGCCGGTTTCGCCTGCCCTGTCGAAGAAGTCTCTCCCTGCTGAGCTCACCCCTCAGCTGTGATCTTCTAAGCTGAACAAAAATATGGCGTTAGATTGGCCTGGGTCCAAAGTTGGGACCATATAGGACTGGCGTAGCGGCTACTGTGTAGCTAAATTGACCCGAAGCGATCTACAAGACTGAAGTCGCGTTCCTCTCGCGGACCTCACTTGCGCGGATCTGTGTTCTTGATCCATTTTGCTGGCTCAAAGAATCAGCAACTTAGGTGTCCTCAACATTGCTTTTGGTTCGATCCCCACCGCCCCTACCAAAACTGCATAAATCGTGGAGTTTTTTACTTCACTTGTCCCCAAATCAAAGTTTGTCCCCAATTGAAGAGCAAGCGTACGATGGGAAGAGCTGAAGAACTGCGCCCATGCGGCAGACAGTAGCACAAATCGTTCGCCTAATCGCCACTACCGGGCGCTGTGAGCCGCAGCGTCAAACAAAGTAGGCAGGAATGCCTGACTGTACGTTTTGCGGACGGCCTGCTGAGACGGTCGAGCACGTCATTCCAAAATGGTTGCAAAAGCACTTCGACCTATACGACCAACAGCTTGAACTTTGGAACGGAACAACGATGCCGTATAGGCAAGCAGTCGTGCCAGCCTGTAGGCGATGTAACGGAGATCGCTTCTCACCACTTGAGAGTCGGATTCGGAAGGGTACCGCATCGGAACGCGAATATTATCTTTGGGCTCTTAAGATCTCATACTGTCTGGGTCACAGGGACACGACCCTGCTCTTGGATCGAGCAAACCCAGGCGCTGGCCCTCTTCTTCCTCCGCTTATCGCGGACGATATAGGTATCCTGGCACGACACGCATTTGGAGCACTCGATTCCCCAACCTTTCGCTTCTCTCCAGACCCTTTTGGCTCCGTGATGCTTGTTGATGGTTCCAGCGACGAGTTCTTGTTGATCGATGTCCCAAGGCCATTCCGGGCTGTGGCCGTGGCCCTTCCAGATAGACGGCACCTTATCGTGCTCCTCGGCGATCGGGGCGTTATCGCGACCATGTATCGAAGTAAAAGGCGGCTAAGGAAATCAATGCCGGTGGAACTACCAGGAGGAATGACCGACCAGACTGAAGTGGCGCTCAAGCTGTTCGGCATGTTGATTTTACGAAGCCATTTGGAGATACCGCGGCCAGTTTCAATGGAGAAAGGAGTCCTCCTGGGAGCCCGTGTACCTCGGAAACTTCCTACGGTCTACCAGCCTCGTGAAGTCTACCAAGTCATCGCGCGAATGCTGCGCATTTCTGATAACGTCGCGAACGAGGCGCACAGCCGATATGCCCGGATGTACGCGGCCATGAATTACCTTCGTTGGAGATGATGAAGAACTACGCCGCGTGAGCTTAACACTCAGAGGCACAGACAGCGGGAATTCCGCGTCGGTTCAGGATGCCAACCACTTCCTCTCCTGAAAGATATCTGGCGGTCGGCGCGGATGATAATCTCAATCCGCTCTTGAGGGGTCTCCAATCTTCCAAAGGCTTAGCCAACAAGGCCTTTGCGAGAGCCTCAATGGCATCCCATTGCTGCTCGACCTGTCGCTGTGACTCTGCCTGCAGTTCCCGTTTGGCTTAGGGCTTGAATCGCTTATAATAGAAGTTCGTTCCTCGGCCGCAGCTGGGCCCTCCAGGGTGAAGTTGAGTCCCTCCTGAGTAACACCCTAATCATTTCGAGGTCCCTATGTGGCCCAACCAAAGAGTTTGGTTAGCAGTCGATCGCTATCCAATGTTGTAAAACAAGCGCCGTCTTGTCGGAGATCGAGGAGATCAATGGCAAGGCGCAGTGGACAGTCAGGAGTAGTTGCAGTTAAAGGTGACTGGTATCACGGTCGGTACTACGTTGATGTACCTGGGCAAGAAGAGCGGGTACGTAAGTCAATGCCGATCGGCCGTGTGAAAGACATGACGAAACCTCAGGCCAGGCGGAAGTTGGCTGAGATGCTCAACGAGATGGGAGTAAATTCGAGCGCTCATGTCGACCGGGCATTGCAGCCAATCCGGACGTTTGCCGAGGAGGCGAAGTGGTGGGAAGAGAATACGCTTATCCATCACAAGCCATCGTCACGGAACTCCAGCCACTACATCATCAAGAAGCACCTGGTTCCGCACTTTGGGGAATTTGCGTTGTCGGATATCGACAAGCGCAAAGTCCAGGAGTGGATCACGGTGTTAGAGAAACAGGGAAAGTTGGCACCGAAGACTGTGCACAACATGTGGAAGGTTCTCCGCTTGATCATGGGAGAATCCTTCACAAATGTGAAAGTCAAATTGCCTTCAATCCCCGAGGAAGAACAGCGGTTCTTCACTCCAGAGGAGGTTCAGAAGATCGTCGATGCTGCAGAAGGCCAATATAAGGTCCTTTTCGCACTCCAGTTTGCAACTGGAATACGATTCGGAGAAGCGGCCGGCTTGCACGTTGATGATCTCGATTTCATGAACTCTGTTATTCGAATTCGTCGGTCCACTTTCGTGCACCAGGAAGTCACCACGAAAACGAAGGCAGGCTTCAGGGAAATCGATGTAGATCCGAAAATGATGAAGATGGTCAAGGAATACCTTGGCGATCGGCAGAGTGGACGGGTCTTCGAATCGAAGAATGGAACGCCTCTGGTGAACGGAAACGTGAATCGCTACGTTCTTAAGCCGCTTTGCAGGAAGCTCGAAATACCGATCGGGACAACGCATGCGTTTCGTCACGGTCGAGTGTCGCTGCTTCAGCAGAACAGCGTTCCAGGGGACCTGATTAAGAAGTGGATTGGCCACACCTCGCTGAGAACTACCAGCAGGTACAGCCATTTCACTCCATCATTCAGGAAGAAAGTGGCAGCAAGCGGGATTAAATAAGGGACGAGGGACGGTGAAATGAAACCGATCATCGTCCCAAATCGTCCCAACTTGATGCCTCTAACCTGTTCAGATATAGTTGTTTACGCAGCTGAAACGGTGGGCGAGTAGCTCAGCTGGGAGAGCGCCTCGTTCGCAACGAGGAGGCCGGGGGTTCGAATCCCCTCTCGTCCACCAAATATCTCAAAGCAATTGAAGCACATGCGGGAAGCACCTACGCACGCTTAAACTGCAAATTGTATTGGGTTTGCCAGATTAGCGGATGGCGCCGGAAAAAATACTCTCGAACCATCGTCCCGCCCGAGGTCCCATTCTAAGGATGCACTTTCACTCGTTCGATAGGTACCAGCTGCTTGGCGATATGGCAAAAACACAAGGCCCTCACCACCTCGAACCTGTTCAGGTTAGACTCTAGCTCCTGAAGATTCCAAACAATCTGACAGGGAGGTTTGGACGTGCCGGACATTAAGCTGGATTTTTCTCAAGTAACTTATTCCGGCGTCTTAGAGATCGTTGCCCCGGTCGTGCCAGGCAGTATCCTAGCCATCGGAACACTTGTTTTGAATCCGTCATTAGCCGCCAGTCTGCTCTCGAGTCCGTACTTGGGATATCGGTCACGATTGGTTGCTGCGGTCTTTATTTCATACGTCGCTGGACTGCTTCTCCACTTACTTGTCACTTATTCGAGCTATTTTTTTGGGTATATGATCGGACACCTATTCGGGACCAGGATTGTTCCGAATCCTCCGACACCCTGGAGAAACCTTATGTGGCGGAAGGTGGCTAGAATATTTCTCGGACCTGATTTAGCACCTTCAACTGATGAACTCTACTTCAAGAACTTCCACGAGCAGGAATTAAAAAAAGCGGAATTGATACAAGATCTGACCGCTAGAGCGAATCAAGCGAAATCAGCGGAAGAGTATTTCTTGCCGAAGAGCGTTGCGGAAGGTGATTGGTTTGGCTGGTATCAAGTTTTCAGCAAATATTTCGCAACGTCCCAATGGTCGGCTCCTTCGCAGTATTTTCTTTCCATGCTGCATACAGCATCTTGGGCGGTAATTCTTTTGATGGTGTTGAATAATCACCATCAGTGGCTTGCCTGGATCTTCTGTCTCATCGGCTTGTTCTTCGGCAACGGCATAGCTTGGTTCTCTGGTGGCATGTTTAATGATCCTTACGGTTATGAACAGACGGCAAGGCTTTTGCGAACGATCAAACAATGCAATGAACTAGAGGCGAAGAGCGAGAAGGAATCCGCTTCAACGCCATGAGCAAACGGGGCACTTCATTGATGAAGAATTGTATCGGGTTTGCCAGAAGCCGAATTGTTCGTGGTGTTCCAGTTCTGACCAGAGGGGGCTAGGATAGCGAGAAGATGATGCACCGCCTGCGCAAAACGCGCGCCCAAGCTTGGTTTGTGCCTTTGGTTTATGCGACGGCGGCGCTCACTTACGGAGTCACAAGCGCGCGTTTGGCGCATGTGCTTTTGCCAGGCTTCGTTTCCACCATAAGCTCGAATGCCGCGATTGGCATTTATTCTTCCATTGCCTCCGGGATGATTGCCCTCACGGGAATTGTATTCTCGCTGACTTTCGTGATGGTGCAGTTCAGCGCCACAGCGTATTCGCCCCGGCTCGTTCTTTGGATCGCACGGGACCCCGTGGTATCTCACGCGATTGGCGTGTTTACGGCCACCTTTCTTTACGCGTTGGTGGCACTCGCTTGGGTCGACAGGAGCGGTTCCGGCCGCGTTTCACTTCTAGATATTTGCGCGGCGACGACTCTTCTACTTGCCAGCGTCATTATGTTTATTAGCCTCATCCACCGCGTGAGTATGCTGCAGGTAACACGAATGTTGGTGTTCACCGGCGATCAGGGACGCAAAATTATTGAGAATCTCTATCCGCCCCTGGAGACTCCCGCATCCCCAACCTCGGATGAAATCTTTCAGGCTTCTGGCTGCCAGACGCTCGTGCATCACGGGCGGCCGCAAATCGTCCAAGCGGTGAACGTGCCGGCGCTAGTACAGATCGCCAGCACGGCCGGTTGCACAATTGAGTTAACAGCAGCCGTTGGCGATTCCGTCTTGGATTTGACACCAATCCTTCGGGTTCATGGAGGAGCCGGCCCACTTCCGGAGCCGCCACTAAGGAGGGCGATAGAACTGGGCGATGACCGCACGTTTGAGCAAGACCCCAAATATGCTCTACGTTTGCTAGTGGATATCGCCATCAAAGCCCTATCTCCGGCAATCAACGACCCGACTACTGCCGTGCAGGCACTGGACCAGATTGAAGACCTATTGCTGCGTCTCGGCCGGCGCCGTTTGGAAATCGGGGCGTTTTGCGACGCGAATGGCAAGCTTCGAGTTCTGATTGCCTTTCCGAGCTGGGAAGATTTCCTACGCGTGGCGTTCGATGAAATTCGTTTCTATGGCGCCAGTAGTGTGCAGGTTATGCGTCGCATGAAGGCGCTAATGAGTGAGATGGTCTCAGTCCTGCCCGAAGAGCGTCATGACGCTCTTCGGCAATGGCAGAGGCGGCTCCAGTCCACCATAGAGCGATCTTTTGGAGATGCGCAAGACAAACTGGATGCCTCTGCAGAAGACCGCCAGGGACTCGGAATCTCTCGACAAGGTAAAAAGAACAGCCAGAATTGAAACCTCTTCCCTGCTCTTATGCGGGAATCTAACTAACTTCTTTTTTCGCCGCGCCTTAGCAAGTAGATGCGACTTAGGATAATCCCCTACTGGCGCGGTCATTCTTCTCGGGCAGCTTCGATCCACTTAATATTTTTCCGGAACGAACTTGTACCCCTTAACGGATTTTTGATCGTCGTAACCGTGCTTTTCGGAACGCTTCGGCAATTTGATTTTCTCCCGGGGTACCTTTTTATACGGAATCATACTCAGTAAGTGGGAGATGCAATTCAGTCGGGCCTTGCGCTTATCATCTGATCGAACCAGGTACCAAGGCGCGTGCTTGGAGTCGGTCGCTTCAAGCATCTTGTCGCGGGCCCGCGAGTATTCATACCAGCGGCCGAACGATTCCACATCCATCGGGCTGAGTTTCCATTGGCGCAGAGGATCCTCAATGCGGGCCTCGAAACGGCGCTGCTGTTCCTTCTTGCCAACTTCGAGCCAGTACTTGATGAGAATAATCCCGGCGTCCACCATGTATTTCTCAACCGTAGGGCAGAGTTTTAGGAACTGGCGGTGCTGCTCATCCGTGCAGAATCCCATGACATGTTCGACCCCAGCCCGGTTGTACCAGCTGCGGTCGAAGATCACCATCTCGCCCGCTGCGGGAAAATACTGCATGTAGCGCTGCATGTACATTTGACTTTTTTCGCGATCCGACGGTGCTGGTAACGCGATCAGACGGAACACGCGTGGACTGACCCGCTCTGTGATCGCTCGAATTGTGCCGCCC
>Ga0210391_10001707_pt1 | contig 19632 bp, 13 predicted proteins | sample IncBWC12OmetaG_FD_160573 | JGI IMG/M metagenome (GOLD analysis project Ga0210391, IMG submission 160573) | Forest soil microbial communities from Barre Woods Harvard Forest LTER site, Petersham, Massachusetts, United States - Inc-BW-C-12-O ...
CTTTCCGCCAACCGGTCCGACCAGCCACCATGCGATCCTCTGCCCATTTCTCGGGCCATGACACCGCCATCGAGTTGTTTGGCGACTGGCACGTTGCGCGGGCCCAGAATTGGCGTATCTTTGTGGCGCAGGGAAGCATCTAGAAATGGAACGCAGGTAGGGAGGGACATGTTATGAATCGTCGTGATTTTCTGCGCTCCGCGAGTATCGCGTCGGCGGGTTTCGCGATTCCGAAGACCAGGCGACTGTTCGGCCCCGACCGAGCTTCGGGTGGCTGGCGAACGTTTGAAGTGACGACGCAGGTCGAAGTTCAGAAAGCTTCCGGCAGCACACGCATCTGGGTGCCGGGAGCCCTTATCCTTGAGACGCCTTTCCAAAGAACACTCTCGAATACATTCGATGCCGAGGGCGGCTCCGCAAAACTCTTGGAAAGCAAGACTGATGCGCTCGCCATCATCGCCGCGGAATTTCCGCGCGGCGTGAAACCCACACTGACGGTAACAAGCAGGATTGCCACCAAGAACGTTGCTGTCGATCTCTCCCTGCCCGGCAACGCTCCCGAAGCGGACCGCGCGGACTTGGAACATTTTCTGCGGCCCACGAAGCTTTTACCGACGGACGGGATCGTGAAAGCGACGGCTACAGAAATAACGCAGAACGCAAAGACCGATATCGAAAAGGCGCGTGCCATTTACGAGTGGATTGTTGACAACACCTTCCGGAATCCGAAGACACGCGGATGCGGCGTAGGCGACATTCGCTTCATGCTGGAAAGCAGGGACTTGAGCGGGAAGTGCGCCGATCTCAATGCGCTTTATGTCGGGCTTCTAAGAGCGGCAGGGCTCCCGGCGCGCGAAGTCTATGGAATCCGTGTGGCCAAGTCAGAGTTGGGATACAAGAGCCTGGGCGCGTCCTCGGAGAAAGTGACAAAAGCACAGCATTGCCGTGCGGAGGTTTATCTCTCCGGGTACGGATGGGTTCCCGTCGATCCAGCGGACGTGAGAAAAGTGGTTCTCGAGGAGCCACCGGGAAATCTCCCGCTGGACGACGATCTGGTGAAGAAGGCTCGCGCGCGGCTGTTTGGATCCTGGGAAATGAATTGGATGGCGTTCAATTTCGCCCATGACGTTGCTTTGCCGGGCTCGAACGGCACGCCGGTTGGATTCTTTATGTATCCCGAGGCAGAAACAGCCGAAGGCCGGCTCGATTGCCTTGATCCGGACGGGTTCAAGTACGAAATCACCGCGCGAGAGACTACCTCTGCGACCAGCTGAAGGGGCTGGACCCTGATGGCAAGCGTCGCGGTGCTATTCCTCGATCCCTTACTGATTTCCGAAGAACACGGACTGAATGCGTAGCCCGGTTGCGTGGGCCGTTAGAAACGGTAGTTCAGTTCGGAGTAGCCAAGCGCGCCATTGGAATTGGTGGGATAGATTTTCTTGATTACGTCACCCCCCACCGCATATCCGAAATACAGGCCAAACGAAACCCCGTGCTTCAGCTTGTAGTCGCCGCTGATGTCGTACAGAGTCGCGAGAGACGTGGAGCCATTGGAGGGCCGTCCGTTGAAGCCGAAAGTCCATGGCTGAAACGCGCCGCCGCCCGAATACCACAGATCATCCTTGTTGCTCAGCCAGAGGCCGTGCACATCACTCCGGATGGTGAGCCGCTTCGTCGGCCTCAGCATCACTTCGCCGAACAGATCCGTATTGTTCATAGAGTTGAAAAAAGGAAAGCGGGCGTAGACCCGGGGAGTGGGAAGGATGGCGAAGAACGTCCCGTGGGTATTGTCATTCGGATTTCCGTCGCCGCTCGAGTAGTAGTAGCCGGCGCGAAGCCAAGGATGTACGGGAGCTGCAAAGTTTGGCTGCCAGCCTCCCTCAAGAGCGCCTGCGCCTGAACGCTGGGTCAATTCTCCCCAGCTGCCGTTCTGGAGAGCGCCCCAGCCAAGGAAATCGAACGTACCGGCGGAGGTTGGCGCGGCGAGAATGAAGTGTCCGCCGTAGGTTCCAATATTGATGCCGCCGAGGTCGGTAGCTTTAACGGCTGCCGGGCGGTTGTCTGTCTTCACGACAGGCCGGTCATCGTTGTAATAGATTCCAAAGATGCGCCACTCGGCGTGACTCTTTCCGATATCCGTCTGGCGGGTGAGAGCCACGTAGGTGACGGGAGTCTTGACCCAGCCCCAACCATCGACTTGAAATACGCCGCGTGTGGGGATCGCGCTAAGAGCCGTGAAAGTCCATGGGCCGTTCGAATAGGCGTACTGCAATCCGTCGAGGCTTCGCTGGACGTCTGAAAAACCGAAATTCCCAATCAATCGCTGACCGATGCGGTCCGCCTTGAGCGATGCCAAGGTGGGATCCTTGGGCGTCACCTCGCTGCCGTCGGTGAACTCCATGCGCCCCATTCGCAAGCTGGAGTGTTCTCCCTTCACGCGGAAAAAAGCCTGCTTGGGGAAGATAAATGCGGCGTTCTGGCTGTTGTCATTCGCGGCGTAATACGACCCGCCCAGCCCGTATTGCCCCAAGGGTGCGGCGTGAACGGCACCGTTCGGGATGCCCAGCAGGATGGGCGCCTCAAACTCGATGTTCCAATCGTAGTGCTCGTGCTTTTCTGAAAACCCGAAACGCACTACCGTCCCGGAATAGCCGTAGAGGGTTTGGCCACCGGCGGGCGGCTGGAACCAGTCCCATACTTCATATCTTTCGCGAATGTTGCCGGAGAAAGTGACGCTCCCCAACTGGATGGGTTGTGTGTCCGGCTCTTGCGCCTCAGCTGGAGTGCCTATCAACAGGAACAGAAAACACATGAGCAGTCTTTTCACGAAGTCTCCAGATCAAATGGATTTCAAGCAGCGCGATCTCGCGCTGCCTGGGGCGCCCTTCGCTGCCAATTCGCCCGAGAGCGGGTGAATCGCAGCATTTCCTCGACATTTCGAGTTTCATTCGCCTCGCGGGTGTCGAAATCCGAGGCTCCAGTTCAAAAGTGCCGTCAGTGTATTTGGAAAAAATCTGGGCGCAATAATTGAAAAATACTAGACACGGGACAGGGAGCTGCCCTAAAGGCGCGGGAGTGACGGATTCAGAAGCAGGCAAGGCGAAGCGAGAGAATAGAAAAAACCGTCAGATATACCATCGCGAGCGTCGACAGACTGACACGCGCCGCTGGCGTGTGAAATAGATTCAGAAGCAGGAGTCTGAGGCCTACTTGAGTTTCGCCAAAATCTTCCTTTGGTTGCTCACGATGGTATGCAAGGCGGCCTGATTCTTCAGGATCGAGGCTTGGTTTTTCTTGATCGTTTCCTGGTTGGCTTTGATGGTCTTCTGATTGGCGAGAATCGATTTCTGGTTCTCGAGAATATGCTTCTGGTTTCGGATCACATCATTTTCAGACATTCTTGAGATTCCTCCCGGAAATGGCGGTGCATGAGGCAGGAGCGATGGTTCGATACGTCGAAAACTTGTGCATTGTCGATATCCAGCTTGACTGCGTCAATCGTATTTTTGAGGGATGCCCTCTGAGAATCGACCAGAAACGGCGCCCTAGTATGAATATACTATTGATGGCCCGAGGGCCGTGTGGGATTATCCGCCCCGAAGACCCAGGCCTTTAAGTACCTGTTTCTATTTGAGTTCTTGGAGGATAGCGGCATGGCGGTTTCCACTCCTGCGATTAGCAATGCGCACTTCCGAGCGGCTACAGGATCCAGCCTGTACGATAAGCTGAACTCGACCTGGCACGAGCGAGCTCTGCAAGTGTTCATGGCGATCGTTCTCGCACATTGGGCGGAACACCTGTTCCAGGCGTATCAGATCTACGTGATGGGGTGGCCAAGACCCAAGGCCAATGGGCTTGTGGGCCTTTGGTATCCCTGGCTGATTAAGTCGGAAGTGCTCCATTATGGCTATGCGCTGGTGATGCTGATCGGGATTTGGGTGCTGCGCAAAGGCTTTACAGGGACGGGCCGTAAGTGGTGGACGGTGGCTCTGGTCATCCAGTTCTGGCATCACATTGAGCACCTGCTTTTGATTATCCAGGCGACGACGCATCATAATTTCTGGGGCAAGCCCGTTCCGGTGAGCGTTCTGCAGCTGTTCTTTCCGCGAGTGGAACTCCACCTCTTCTACAACACGATCGTGTTTATCCCCATGGTCATCGGCATGTACTACCACATGTTTCCACGCAAGGGCGAGCAAGGCTTGTCGGTTTGTTCCTGCGAGTGGGACAAAAACATAAGGACCTCGGAAGCCAGTGCGGGCTAACGGTCCTTTCCCGTTTCGCGCGCAATGTTCAGTCGTAGTTTTCCCGAGGGTGACCTACCCTGATGGTCCGGAACCGAAGGTGGAGCGTTGGTTTCTCTGTTTTAGTAGCGCTAGCGGGACTGTATGCGATCGGTTGTTCAAAATCCCCAGGGGCTCTTAGGAACATCGCTTTCACCTATGAGAGCGATCCAAAGTCACCGAGAGCCGGTCTCAACACGTTCACGGTCACTCTGACCCGCGCTTCGGGCCAGCCTCTGGCCGGTGCGCATGTTTCGCTCGAAGCAGACATGTCGCATGCCGGAATGGCTCCGGTCTTTGCCGAAGCCAGAGAACTCGCTCCAGGCCGGTATCAAGGTACAATCGACCTCAACATGCGTGGGGACTGGGTCGTCTTGTTCCATATAAAGTTGACGAGCGGCGAGACCTTCGACCGGCAGGTAGAACTTCGAAATTTACAGGCGACATAAGCCCGTTGGCCACGCAATCCTCCAATCCCGAAGTCTTGCCCCTCGAAGCCGCCCACTTCGACCTGCTTCGCGTGCCGCTTATCGGGGGCTTTTTGCGCTGGCGGCATTCCCGCACAATCCTGCAGGTTCCCTTGTTTCTGGTGGCCGTCGTGATGATCCTCCACGGGTTGCTTGGCCCCACGCTGGCCCCAAAGAATCTTGCGAGCGTGCTTACGTGGATTCACTTCCGCGGTGCGTTAGTCCTGGTGCTGCTTTGTGCCGGCAATTTCTTTTGTCTCGCCTGCCCGTTCATGCTGGTGCGAAACGCAGCGCGCCGCCTGTTTCGCCCGCGATTCCCCTGGCCGAGAGCGTTGCGGAACAAATGGATTTCGGTCGCTCTCTTCGTGGTCATTTTGTTCACCTATGAGCTCTTCAGCCTGTGGTCGTCTCCCTGGTGGACGGCTTCCCTCGCCATCGCCTACTTTGTTGCGGTGCTATTCATCGACGGGCTGTTTAAGCACGCTTCCTTCTGCAAATTTGTTTGCCCCATTGGACAGTTCAATTTTATTGCTTCCACTCTTTCCCCGCTGGAAGTCCAGGTTCGCGATCATGGTGTCTGTGACCGCTGCAGAACCAAGGATTGCATCCGGGGCCGCCGGCAAGACCGGATAGAGCAGGCAGCTCCTGGAACGAAATCCCACGCCACCGGGAACGCGAATGGATTCGTAATTCTCCAGCGCGGCTGCGAACTCGCACTCTTCCAGCCCCAGAAGGTGGGCAACATGGATTGCACCTTCTGCCTCGACTGCGTGCATGCCTGCCCGCACGACAATGTCGGTGTGAGGAGCCGCCTGCCAGGTGCCGAACTAATGGTCAATCCCATTCGTTCAGGCATCGGGTATTTTTCACGGCGCAAGGATATCGCCGCGCTCGCGCTCGTGTTTACTTTCGGTGCGCTCGTCAACGCGTTTGGCATGGTCAGCCCCGTGTACGCGGTTGAGGCCTGGCTCACCAGGTTGCTCTCTCTGAGCCACGCAGCGCCTGTGTTAGGCGTGATTTTCGCGACTTTTCTGGTCGTCGAGCCCGCCATTCTGCTCGGCGCCGCGGCCTGGCTGACGCGGGCCCTCGGAGGCAGTACGCTCCGCTTGGTTCCTCTTGCCGTGCGCTATAGCTACGCACTCGTTCCCCTCGGATTTGGAATGTGGCTAGCACACTATGGCTTCCATTTCCTCACTGGGATTCTCACGATCGTCCCGGTCACTCAGTCGGCCCTCGCCAATCTCGGTGTCCACCTTTTTGGCGCACCGCATTGGACATGGACCGGCATGCCTGCGCGATTTGTTCAACCGATGGAACTGGGATTCCTTTTGCTGGGATTTGCTGGTTCCCTTTTCATCAGCTATCAACTGGCAGAAGAGGATTGCGCCCCGCAGCCGATGCGCGCTTTTCTGCCCTGGGCAGCGGTTTGTTTGCTGATCGGACTGGCGTCGGTGTGGCTTATGTTTCAGCCCATGGAAATGCGCGCCATGCTGATGGGCGGATGAGGAAGCGCATAAAGTTCGAGATGAAAAGAACAGAACCTTATCGAGAGTCGCGCTTCTTGCCGGTTTGTCTGCTGGCCGGCTTGCTAGGGATGTTTTGTGTTCCGAATCTAGCGGCGCACAACGGCCCACCGTTTCCGATCCTCACCGATCAACGCGTCGGACCGTACATCGTTTCTCTCTGGACTCATCCCGACCTCGGTACCGGCACATTCTTCGTCATGATCGATCCCCTGCCTGGTGCAACTGTCCCGAAAGACTTGAAGGTTCAGATAGCCGTGCAGCCGGCAAGCGGCCGGCTCGCCGAGGCTGTGTATTCGGCGTGGCTCGAGGATTTGCGCGACCAGGTGGAGTACAAAACTGAGGTCCAGTTTGACCAGCAGGAAAACTGGAGGGTCCGGCTCATTCTTACAAGTTCCGCCGGAGGCGGCGAGGCCCTGTCCGAGGTCGTGCCGACTCCGGCCGGTTTTGGCCGATGGGATCTGCTGCTCTTTCTCCTGCCGTTTTTAGGTGTCGGCTTTTTGTGGGCCACCGCCATCACCAAGCGGCGCCGTCTGAAAAAAAACAGGGCGCAGCAGGGCGCGTGAAGTTTTGCGGTTGTCCTTTCTGCGTGAGAAACTGATGGACAATTAGCGTAGAAGCTTTCCACTTTGCGAAGAAGGTAAAAGATGCGCCGAAGAAAGAGTCACCATGATGGCAGGATGGTTGTCAGGACGCCTGCCCGTCGCCGCGTCTCGCCCCCTTTCTGCGTGCGGCGGCTCACCTTCTCGCTTCTGTGCGGCGCTCTCAGCGTCGCTTTGTGTTCCTGTGGCTCAGGCGCAAAGCTTCCCAGGAAGTCTTCCACGGAATACGCGGAAGCGGTCTCCGCGTTCTACATTGGATTGGGAGCGCTGCAAGTCGGCGACGATGTGCCCGCCGAGAGTGAACTTTCTAAATTGACGACCATCGTGCCAGGTGAGCCGGCCGGCTGGGCCAATTGGGGAGTGCTGGCGCTGCGCCAGCGCAAATTGGATGTTGCTGCGCAACGAATGGAGCGAGCTCGAAAACTAGCGCCTGATAACAACCAGATCTATCAGCTCCTGGGTCTTCTAGAAAGCAATCGGGGAAATTCGGCGAACGCCATCGCCGACTGGCGCAAGGCGATTGAAATCAATCCGCGCAACTACCGCGCTGCCTACCAACTCGCGGAAGAAGTGGAACGGCAAGGGGACCTAAACAGCGACACAGAGTATCAACGTTTGATTCAGAAGATTCTCGCGGCCCAGCCGGAAAATCTCGCCGCACAGCTCGAACTCGCTCGCATCGCGGCCAAGACTGGCGACGCCGCGACATTGAAATCGATGCTGGCGCAGATCACCTCGCGTTCCACGAATTGGCCGGCTGAGGTAAAAGCCCAGCTGACTGCCGTCGAAACGGCAGCGGACGGCCCCAATCCCCGTGCGGCCGCGACACGGACAACTTTCTTGCGTAATACGCTCATGCGTGTTCCCGAATTTCGCGAGAGCTTAGCTGTGCTGAAGGCTCCGCCGGGCGAAGAAGCCGAGCCCTTCACTCATTTCTTGCGTTTGGAAATACCGGACTTCACCCCTGCGCCAGCAGACACCGCGCTCACGTTTATCCCTAAGCCGGTTCCGGATGGAAATGCTCGCGAGTGGAAGTGGATAGGCGCTATTGCGCTCGGGAGCGCGGGGGCCCCCATAGTCGCTCAAGCGGATGGTCACGAAGTGCGTTTGTCGACCGGCGCGATATTCCCGTTTCCCGGGGGTCGACCGGGAACCGGGCCGCTTCCAGAGGGCGTCCTGCAGATCGATTTCAACTACGACTTCAAGACCGACCTCGTACTTACCGGCGAGGGTGGCGTGCGCTTGATGCGGCAAGACAGTCCGGCGAAATTCACCGATGTCACCCAAAACACCAAGCTGCCAAAAAGCGTTACGAACGCGTCCTACACCGGGGCGTGGGCCGTAGACATCGAGGCCGACGGCGACCTGGACATCGTTCTTGGAAAAAAAAACGGCGCTCCGCAGGTGCTGCGAAACAATGGCGACGATACCTTCACGGTAATTCAACCGTTCCCGGGCGTGTCGGGAGTGCGCGCATTCGCTTGGGCGGATTTCGATGCAGATGGCAATGCCGATGCGGCAATTGTCGATGGCGATGGGCGCCTTCATATTTTTCACAACGAGCGGCAGAGCCAATTCCGAGAGGTCGCGCTTCCACCGGGCTTGCCAACTATCAAGGCTCTTGGTGTTGCGGATACCGACAACGATGGCGTTCTCGATCTGCTCGCCGTCGAGTCGAGTGGTCCGATCGTCAGCGTTTCGTTCAAAGAAGCGACCGGGTGGAACGTTACGCCGCTCGTCGAAGTTCCCAATCCCAGATCCTCCCTGGCGGGCGAGGTGCGGCTCGAAGTCGCCGACCTCGACAACAACGGTGCGCTCGACCTGATTCTCACCCACATCGAATCGCCCCTCTCGGGGCCTGTAACCAAGCCGCTGATTTGGCTCGGGGATGCGACATCGAAATTCATACTCCTGGACCACGCAGCCGGGCTCTCGACCATTTTTGATGTTGCGGACTTGAGCGCCGACGGACACCTCGATCTGCTTGGTTTCGATGAGCATGGGCTGCCGGCCGAGGGTCTAAATCATGGTTCGAGAAGCTATCACTGGCAGGTGGTGCGGCCCCATGCGAAGCAGGCTGTTGGCGATCAGCGCATCAATCCCTTTGGTGTCGGCGGGGAAATCGAGATTCGTTCGGGCCTGCTGGTCCAGAAGCAGCCCATCAATGGGCCGCAGCTTCACTTCGGCCTCGGCAACCAAACGAGCGCGGAAGTAGTGCGCGTAGTCTGGCCAAACGGCACGGTGCGCGCGGAATTCGGAGTCAAGGCCGACCAGGAAGTGGTCACCGAGCAACGTCTGAAAGCGTCCTGTCCGTTTCTTTTCGCTTGGAATGGTACCAGGATGGAATTCGTGAAGGACGCGGTTCCGTGGGGATCTGCCATCGGCCTGCGCATCAACACGCTGGGCTCGGCGAAAATTGCGACCACCGGCGAGTGGTACAAAATCCGCCGCGACCAACTGGTTCCGCATGACGGATATTACGACCTTCGCATCACCGCGGAACTTTGGGAAGTCTATTATTACGATCGCATTGCGCTGATGACGGTGGACCATCCTTCCGGAACGGAGATTTATGTCGATGAACGCTTCGTGATTCCGCCGGCGAAACTGGGTTTCACAACGGTAGCTACTCCGCACAAGATTGCTCGCGCCACCGACGACAACGGCAAGGACGTCACGGACATCGTCAGCGCATTGGATGGCCGGGCGCTCGCTTCTTTTGGCCGCGGCCAGTATCAGGGAATAACGCGCGACCATTACGTCGAGATTGATCTCGGCAACGATGCGCCCAAGAGCGGTCCGCTCTTTTTGATCGCGCAAGGTTCCATCCATGATACCGAGTCGTCGCTCAACGTCGCCATCACGCAGGGTAACCGCTGGCATGCCAAAGGGATGAGCGTCGAAGTTCCCGATGGCCGCGGCGGATGGACGACCGCTCAATCGAATCTTGGATTTCCTGCCGGCCGCAAGAAGACTGTCCTTTTCAACCTCACGAATATTTTCCGGCCGGGAACTCCGCGCCGCCTGCGCTTGCGGACTAATCTGGAAATCTATTGGGACTGCATCGAGTGGGCAGTGGGCGACCCCGCAGCTCAGGTGAAAACGCAGACACTCGATGCTGAAGCCGCGGACTTGCATTACCGGGGATATTCGACAATCGACAGTCCAGACCCAGTCGCGCCTGCGCCTGAAGTCCCGGACTATTATCAGATTCTCGGCACGAAACAACGCTGGCGCGATTTGATCGGCTACTACACGCGATACGGCGATGTGCGCGAACTTTTGAATCGCGTCGACGATCGCTACGTTATCGTCAATTCGGGCGACGAGATGTCGCTGCGCTTCGCCGAACAGCCGCCGCCACCGGCCGGCTGGGTCCGCGACTTTATTGTCCTAGGCGACGGCTGGATCAAGGATGGCGATTTCAACTCGACCTTCTCAAAGACCGTCCTGCCATTGCCGTACCACGCGAAGAACGAATACCTGGACCGGCCTGGCCGGCTGGAAGATGAGTATGTCTACCGCCTGCATCCCGAGGACTGGGAGAACTACCACACGCGCTACGTCACACCGGACGTCTTTCAAAATTCCCTCAGGAGCGCGCCCCCCAAGTGAAGCCAGGCATCGCAGCAAGGATCATTCTGGCGATTGTTTTTGCTGGCCTGGTGTTTTCGCCGGTCATCATCAAGCGCTTTGCAGCACGTCACGATGAATCCAAAACGAAGCTGGATCTCGCGACCGCCCTCGCTCGCCATGGTTTCTATTTGCAGGAAGTCTCACAGGCTGCGGGAGTGAATTTTCTCCATCAAGCGCCAACGCTCGATCCTCGTTTGAACCACATCATGCCGCAGGTCGCTTCGATGGGCGCCTCCGTCTCCATCGTGGATTTCGATCGTGATGGTTGGCCGGATTTTTACGTCACCAACAGCAAGGAGGGCGCAAAGAACGCCCTCTATCGAAATATGCATGACGGTACGTTCAAGGACGTCGCGGAAGAGATGGGCATCGCCGATGTAAATCGAGCCGGCACCGGTGTCTCGATGGGCGCCGTGTGGGGCGACTACGACAACGACGGCTATGAAGACCTTCTCTTGTTCAAGTGGGGGAAGCCGGAACTATTTCACAATGATGCCGGACATGGCTTCACGCGCGTGACCGATCAAGTTGGCCTCCCGCCGTGGATTAACGCAAACACCGCGCTGTGGTTCGACTACGACGGCGATGGCCTGCTCGATCTATTCATAGGGGGCTACTATTCCGAAGACGTTGATCTTTGGCATCTCGCCTCCACGAAGATGATGCCCGACAGCTTCGAATACGCAAAAAACGGCGGCCGCAAATATCTTTTTCACAATCTTGGAGGCGGCAAATTCGAGGAAGTCAGCGAAAAAGTGGGAATCCATAGTCGCCGCTGGGCCTTGGCTTCCGCCGCCGCCGACCTCCGAGGCACGGGCCATCCCGATCTCTTCATTGCGAACGATTACGGAGTATCGGAACTCTATTTCAACGACGGGAAACGCTTCCACGAAGTCGGCGAGCAAACGGGTGTCGGGTTTGCTCCGAAAAGCGGCATGAACGCGAGCTTCGGCGACATCCTGAATCAAGGCCGCTACGCCGTCTATGTCTCAAACATCTCCGAAGAAGGTGTGCTCATCCAAGGAAACAATTTGTGGGTGCCCGAAGAGAGCACCAGCGGCGACAAGCTGAAGTTTGAAAATCTGGCGCGGGATTTCGGCGTGGAAATCGGCGGCTGGAGTTTTGGCGCCCAATTCGGAGATCTAAACAACGATGGCACTCTCGACTTGTACCTGACCAACGGCTACGTTTCGCTCGATCACAATCGCAGCTACTGGTACGATTTTTCAAAAATCGCGGGCGGGCACAGTCTCATCATCAACGATGCGAAAAATTGGCCGGCGATGGATGGCCGCAGTCTGTCTGGCTACCAGACGAAACACGTCTGGCTAAATGACGGCAGCGGAAAGTTTGTCGACGTAGCTCAGGCGGTCGGCGTCACCGATACGTATGACGGGCGCGCTGTAGCCTTGGCGGATTTGTGGAACCAGGGTGTGCTCGATGTGATCGTGGCCAATGAACGGGGGCCTTTGCTCATCTACAAAAACACAGCGATTCCTGAAAACAAGTGGATCGAATTCGACCTCGAGGGAACCAAGAGCAATCGAAGCGCAATCGGGGCGCAAGTCGCCGTGTTTTGGAATGGTCAGCAACAGGTGCAAGAAGTTTCCGGAGGCAGTGGGTTCGCCGCGCAAAATCAGCGCCGGCTGCATTTTGGCCTAGGCAAATTCCCGCACGTGGAAAAGGCCGTAATTCGCTGGCCCTCGGGTCAAATCCAAACCATCGACAGCCCGGCTCCCAACGAAAATCACGTGGTCAAGGAACCTTCATGAACCAGCAGAGCGTTCCCATCACGCCACACGCCAGCCCCACGGCTCCCTGGAAGCGTTTCCTCAGCCCGGAAAATCGCTATCTCGCGCCGATGTTCATCACTTCGATCCTCATCGTAGGTCATTTGTCTTTCGGCATTTTGGAAAGCTACAAGAAAACGGGTATAGCCATTGCGGCGAGTTTGCTCGCCGAATTGCTTCTCGGGAGAACCTTCAGTGGGAAATGGCCCAACCTCGCCAGCGCTTACATAACGGGGATCAGCGTGGGCATTCTGGTTCGGTCGCCCGCGTTCTGGCCCTACGCGGTCTGCGCCATCGTCTCCATCATGTCGAAATACGTTCTTCGTATTAAGGGGCGCCACATCTGGAATCCATCCAACTTCGGAATTTCGGTGCTTCTGTTCTTGGCGCCGGAAACCGTTGCTAGCTTGAGCATTCAATGGGGCAATTATTTGCTGCCCATGGTAGTAATCTGGATTCTCGGCTCGGTCATTATCTGGCGAGTCCGCCGCTTTCACATCACCGGCACCTATGTCGCCTTCTTCCTTGTTTTTGCTTTCCTGCGCAGCTATATCACCGGCAGCCCCTGGCAGTCCGAGATTGCTCCGCTCACGGGCCCGATGTACCAGCTATTTATTTTTTTCATGATCACCGATCCGAAGACGACCGTGCGATCGAGGTTCTGGCAGTGCGTCGTTGTTTCCGTCGTGGCTCTGGCCGAAATGATTCTCCGCTTGTCGCAAGTGGTCTACGCCCCATTCTATGCCCTGTTCCTGGTCGGGCCCGCTGCGCTGCTCATCGAAATGTGGTTCGATTCCCGCCGAACTGTCCCCGCTCGCGTGGCCGCATGAAGAGTCCGTTCTCCGCAAGGGCATTTTTCAGGCGGAAGCCCAAACAAAGCTGGCTGCTTTTGCTTACCGTGTCGTTTCTCGCTCCCGGTTGCAAGCCCAAGCCAGCGCCCGAAGGCGTACCGAGTTCGCCGGCAGCAACTGCTCCGTCTCTGCCGCCCGCTGTTCCCGCGATTCAACCCGCCGCAGCCGCCACTCCACCTCTGAACACGGTCATTGCCAGGCCTTCCGGTCCGATCGAATTCCTGGATGTTACCGCGCAGGCCGGCATCCATTTCAAACACAATAGCGGCGCTTTCGGAAAAAAATACTTGCCGGAAACGATGGGAAGCGGCGTCTGCTTCCTCGATTACGACAACGATGGCTGGCAAGATATTTTTCTGGTGAATTCCATGGACTGGCCCGAACACAAGACTGGCAAGTCTTTCCCCGCTCTCTACCACAACAATCACGATGGAACATTTACCGATGTGACGCGGGAGGCTGGCCTCGCCATTGAGAGCTATGGCCTTGGATGCGCCGTCGGTGACTACGACAACGATGGGTATGACGATCTTTATTTGACGACGGTAGGCTCCAATCACCTCTTCCACAATCTTGGCAACGGGAAGTTCGCTGACGCCACCGCCAAAGCGGGCGTAGCCAGTCCTGGATTTTCCGCGAGCGCCGTTTGGCTCGACTACGACAACGACGGAAAGCTCGACCTCTTCGTTACGCACTACATCGAATGGTCTATCGAGAAGGATCAGTACTGCACTCTCGACAACAAGAACAAGTCTTACTGCACGCCGCAAACCTACAAGGGCGAGAGTTCTCGCCTCTACCACAATAAAGGCAACGGAGTCTTCGAAGACGTTACGAAACAAGCCGGGCTGCTCGACCCCACGAGCAAGGCGCTCGGCGTCGCACTGCTCGATTACGACAACGACGGTTGGATAGATCTCTTCGTTTCAAATGACACCGAACCGAACAAGCTCTACCGCAACAATCACGACGGCACATTCACCGACGTAGGCGTGACGGTTGGAGTTGCCTTCAGCGATTCGGGTAGAGTACGCGCCGGCATGGGCACGGACGCGGCCGACATCGACAACTCAGGTTTTCCAAGCCTTGTGATCGGCAATTTTACGAACGAAAGCATGGCTCTTTATAAAAACGATGGCTCTGGCTTGTTCACAGACGATTCGCCGAGATCAGGCATTGCGCAGATGACCCCCCAATCGCTTACCTTCGGCTGTTTTTTCATGGACTACGACTTGGACGGGCTGCTCGACATCGTGGCGGCAAACGGCCATGTCTCCGATGACATCGCCGTCGTGCAACCCACGTTACGGTACGCCCAGCCCGCCGGAATCTATCGGAACATGGGGGACAGGAAATTCGAAGACGAATCTCTGAAGCTGGGCCGTGCGCTTCAAAAACCGGTGGTTGCAAGGGGGATGGCCTACGCCGATTTTGACAACGACGGCGACCTGGACCTGGTCATTACCGAGAATAATGGCCAGGCACGCCTCCTTCGCAATGACAACGGGAATCAGAACGACGTGCTTCGCATGAAATTGATAGGCACCAAGTCCAATCGCGACGGCATCGGCGCAAAAGTTACGCTTACAACCAGCAGCGGCGCAACCCTCACGCGCCTAGTCAAATCCGGCTCAAGCTATCTGTCGCAAAGCGAGCTGCCTCTGACATTTGGCTTGGGTATGCCAGGTAGCACAAAAATTGCCCGCCTTCAGGTTGTTTGGCCGAGTGGACGAAAAGATTCCATCGTCGACGTCCAACCGAATCAATTCCTCACCATTCAGGAAGGCAAAGGGATTGTTTCTTCAGCCCGAATTCCCTTCGCCTCAGCCCGTAAAGACTGAACTGCACCGGAGACTTCACCGAGAGGGCAGCTCGACGGAAGCCATCCCGGTTTGCGGTGAATGATTTGCTGAGAATACTTCGCCATGCCCTCCCGCTGGAATACTGAACGCCGGTAGTATTGCCACAGGTTAGCCCAAAATAAGACCACGCATCTCGGTTGGCCGGTCCAGCGAGCCGCCTCACCCTCACACTGTGCGCACCGGGAGAAGCCTCGCGGTCGAGCAAAAACCATCGCAAGGCGATATTCTAATTCGACGTTCTGGTTTGTTCTGTTTGATGTATCTTCTTATATCGGTGTGTTTGGGGGCTCTCATGAGAGCAGATTTGCGCATGATCCAACGGATCGGCTTCTCTTCCGTTTGCCGTTTGTCTCTTTTCATGTTCGTGGCCATGGTGTTCTTGTCTTCCCGTGCCGGCGCACAAACTGTCGACGAGGTCATCGCCAAAAACATTGAAGCGCGCGGAGGACTCGACAAATTGCAATCCATCCGCAGCATTCGCACAACCGCAAAGTTTACCCAGGGTTCGTTTCGCGCCGATTTTCGCCAGGAAAACAAGCGCGCCGACAAGGTTCGCGAAGAGATCATTATCCAGGGGATGGCGCAAGTGCAGGCCTACGACGGCAAGACGGGATGGCAGATTTCTCCTTTCGGCGGGCGCAAAGATCCGGAACTTCTCTCGCAGGACGATCTGAAGAGCCTTGCCGTCGACGCTGACATGGACGGTCCTCTGATCCAATACAAGGAGAAGGGCCACAAAGCCGAGCTTGTTGGCCACGACTCGATGGAAGGGACGGATTGCTTCAAAATCAAGCTCAGCATGAAGAACGGAGATGTGCGCTACTACTATCTGGACACCGATTCCTATCTCGAATTGAAAGTCGAGATTCAAACCACCATTCGCGGAGCGCTTCAGGAGTCCGAGCTGTACTACGGCGACTACGAACAGGTGAACGGAATCTATTACGCCTTCACCATCGAGCAGGCGCAAAAAGGCAGCTCCTCGCGCGCGCAGATCTCGGTCGAGAAGATCGAGCAAAACATACCGCTGGAAGACGCGAATTTCTCCATGCCCGTCTCGAAGCCCGAGGCCAGGGCGCCTTCGGCCGGGAAGTGAATCTTGACGAGAGGACTGGCCCGAATGCCTCTCCCATGCCGAATACCCGTGTTTGGTGCTCCGCGAAACTGCGGTGCGTTCTATTCTGTCTCTGAGGAATCCGCCGATATGAACAAATCGATTCGTTTCTCGTGTGCTGTCGTGACGATTCTGGTTGCCGCGATGGTTTTTTCCGTGCCGGCAACCGCGCAGGAAGCGAAATTCGATTCGGATTCCATCTCCGGGCTCGGCGCTCGAAACATCGGCTCGGCAACCATGAGCGGCCGCATCTCGGCGGTCGCTGCGATAAAAGAAGACGGCCGGCTAACCGTTTATATCGGGGCGGCCAGCGGCGGCGTCTGGAAATCCTCGAATGGAGGCACGACGTTCAAGCCCGTTTTTGACAAAGAAGCCGTGCAATCCATCGGCGCGTTAGCCGTCGATCCCCAAGTGCCAAAGACCATCTGGGCCGGCACGGGCGAGTCATGGACGCGCAACAGCGTTTCGATCGGGAACGGCATTTACAAGTCCACGGACGGCGGCGACAGCTGGACGAATATGGGCCTGCCAGACTCGGAGCGCATTTCCAAAATCATTGTTGACCCGAAAGACGGCAACACCGTTTACGTATGCGTGCCGGGAAAACTCTGGAGCGACAGCGAGGACCGTGGCCTTTACAAAACGACGGACGGCGGAAAGAACTGGAACAAGATTTTGAAAGGCGCCAATCCCTCGACGGGCTGCTCGATGATTTCGATGAATCCCGAGGATCCCAAAATCCTTTTTGCGGGCATGTGGGATTTTCGGCGCAAAGGCTGGACGTTCCGTTCCGGCGGTGAAAGCCCCACCGCCGCCAGCGGCAGCGGCTTTTTTCAAACCTCGGATGGAGGAGCGACGTGGACCGAGCTGGATGAAAAGAACGCCAAGGGACTGCCGGCAAAGCCCTGGGGCCGTATAGCCGTAACCATCGCGCCCTCCAAACCCAATATTGTATATGCCCTGATCGAGTCCGCGCGGAGCGCTCTTTTTCGCTCCGAAGATGGCGGCAAGACGTGGGAAGAGCGGGACCGCAGCAATTTAATGGTCTGGCGGCCTTTTTACTTCGCCAACCTGATCGTCGATCCGAAAAACGAAAACAAAGTCTACAAGCCCGACCTTAGCTTGATCCTCAGCGAAGACGGCGGCAGGAGTTTCAGCTCTATCGGCAATAGCGCCCACGGGGATTTTCATGATGTGTGGGTGAATCCTGAAAATACCCAGCACCTCATTGCCGGCGACGACGGAGGGATCTGGTATTCCTACGACAGTGGCAACACCTGGTGGAAGGGCAACAACCTGCCGATCTCGCAGTTCTATCACGTGAGCACCGACAACGCCGATCCTTATCATGTCTTTGGCGGTCTGCAGGACAACAGCGTCTGGATAGGCGACTCGCAGTATCCAAGCGGGATTTCCAATAGCCGCTGGGAAAATCTTCTGGGAGGAGATGGATTCTGGGTGTTTCCTGATCCAGCTGACGCCAGCTACGTGTACGCCGAATCGCAGGGCGGATTCATCGCCCGCGTCAATCGCTTCACGCTGGAATCGCGCATCATCAAGCCTCAGCAGAACTATGGAGAGGGCAAGCTGCGCTTCAACTGGAACACGCCGATCCACATGAGCCCCAATGAGAAGGGCACGATTTATATCGGCGCACAATTCCTGTTTCGCTCGCGCGACCACGGCCAGTCCTGGGATCGTATTTCGCGCGACCTTACCACCAATGATCCGGAAAAACAGAAACAGGAAGAATCCGGCGGCGTCACCGTGGACAATTCTTACGCCGAAATGCACACGACGATCTACTCTATCAGTGAATCGCCGCGCGACGGCCAAACCATCTGGGTGGGAACCGATGACGGAAACGTGCAAGTTACCCGTGACGGCGGCAAATCCTGGACGAACGTGGTCGCCAATGTTCCCAATCTTCCGAAAGCCTCGTGGGTTTCGTGGGTGGAAGCGAGCCTGTATGACGCAGGCACGGCTTATGCCACGTTCGATCGCCATTCGTTTGGAGATATGGAGCCGCACGTCTACAAGACCTCGGACTACGGAAAAACATGGACGGCGATCGTGGCCGCCGGCAGCGGTGTCCGCGGCTACGCTCACGTCATTAAAGAAGATACGGTGCGCGCCAACCTGCTGTTCCTCGGAACGGAATTCGGTCTTTGGATCTCTCCGGATGGCGGCAATCACTGGGCGCAATACAAAGGACACGAATTCCCTGACGTGGCTGTTCGGGACATTCTCGTGCATCCGAGGGAATCGGATCTTGTGGTGGCCACCCACGGGCGTGGCATCTGGATCGTGGACGACATCACGCCGTTGCGCAAGCTGACGCCCGAAGTGATGACGAAAGAGGCGGTTTTCCTCGAAGCCAAGCCCGCGCAGCAGCGGCTCCCGGCAAGTGGCGGCTGGGGCGAAGGAAGCGCGGTGTTCACTGGACCCAATCCCCCGGACGCGGCCTTGATTACCTACTACCAGAGCAAGAGGCACATTTTCGGAAAAATGAAGCTGGAGATATTGGACTCGCAGGGCAAGGTCGTGGATACGCTTCCGCCGAACAGCCGCCGCGGCATAAGCCGAGTGGAGTGGTCAATGCGGTTGAAGGCACCGCACGTGCCGCCCGCAGCCACCGCCGCTTTTGAAGCGGCGCAAGGTCCCCGAGTTATGCCGGGCACGTACACGGTAAAGATGACGCGCGGCAAGGAGACCTACACGACGCAGCTTACCGTGGAGCTCGATCCGCGCGCGAAATTCACGCTGGAAGACCGCAAGATGGAGTTTGATGCGGCCATGCGAGTGCATCGCCTGCTGGGCGACATGAGCTTCGATGTCGACCGCATCAACGGCGTGCACAGTGCCCTTCTGGAGCGGCGCGCGAAAGCGAAGGGCGACGCTGCGCTCGCGAAGCATCTCCAGGAGCTGGCGGACAAAGTGGAAGCGATGCGGAAGAAAATTGTGGCCACGACCGAAGGCGGTGCTTTGACGGGCGAGGAACGTATCCGTGAGAAGACCACCGAACTCTACGGAGAAATCCTGAACTATGAAGGGCGCCCGACCGATTACCAGACTGCACGCATCGACTCGCTCCAGAAGGAACTGCATGATGTCGCCGGTGAATTCGATGCATTCCTTGCCAAGGAACTTCCAACCGTGAATAAGTCCCTTTCCGAGAGAAAACTCGAGCCGATCCGGCCCATCGACCGAAAATCCTGGGACGCCGCGGATTCCGATTCCGGAGCTGGCGCCCCGGGCGGTAGCAGAAATTTCCGCGGCCTTGAGTGGAATTGAACGCTCCGCCGATTTGGCGTAAAGATCCTCCTCTACCGGCCGCCGTCGTCGAGAGACGCTTGCGTTGCTCGCGGCGCCGGAAACCAGCTATCTCGGAAGCTAGGTACCAGGGAGCTTGAATTCCTCCTGATGGGTGGCCTTTTCTCCGCAAGCTGAGGCAGTAGAGAAAGCGTGTCCTATTTTCGCATTCAGAAGTGATTTGCTTTTTCT
>Ga0210391_10001708_pt1 | contig 19628 bp, 18 predicted proteins | sample IncBWC12OmetaG_FD_160573 | JGI IMG/M metagenome (GOLD analysis project Ga0210391, IMG submission 160573) | Forest soil microbial communities from Barre Woods Harvard Forest LTER site, Petersham, Massachusetts, United States - Inc-BW-C-12-O ...
CGCGCCGGATATCGCGGCTCCGTTGATTGCCGCGGTGGTCAAGACTACGGGCATCGTCAAGATGGAGACGATTGAGCCGATGATTGCCAACAAGCACGCCTTCGAAATGGCGCTGAAAGAATTACACATTATGAAGCTTAGCCCGGTGGCTGCTTAGTTCGGTCGTTAGTCGATGGTCGTTCGTCGTTCGCGACCTTCATCCTGACGACTAACGACCAACGACTAACGACCAGCGAGTGCAGACTGAATAGGAATTACAGGAAGGATCATATGTCGACCAAAGATACTCATATTCCCGATTGGCTACAGGTTCCGTTTGCCGGCATTACTCCCGCACCCTCGCAGGAAAAAGGGCAGGACTTATTCCCTACTGGTAACTGGCGGTCGATAAGACCGGTGTATCGCGACAAGTTACCACCTTGTAACAACGCTTGCGGAACCAACGAGAAGATTCAGGGGTATCTCGACTTAGTGAAGCGCGGGAAGTATCTGGACGCTTATGCGCTGATCAAGGAAGACATGCCCTTCCCGTCGGTTACAGGGCGTGTGTGTTATCACCCGTGCGAGGCGGCCTGCAATCGCGGGAAGTACGATGAGGCCATTTCGATTCGGGCGGTGGAGCGCTTCCTTGGCGACCTCGGACAGGCGTTGAAGAAAGACGTGGTGCAGGCCGGCAAGCCGAACGGCAAGAAGGTCGCCGTCGTTGGGTCGGGCCCAGCGGGGCACAGCGCGGCTTATCAACTGGCGCGCCTTGGCTACAAAGTTACGATTCTTGAGAAATCGCCTAAGCCAGGCGGGCTGAATCGCGGCGGCATTCCGGACTGGGTTCTGCCGCAGGATGTCCTGGATCGCGAGATCGAGCGACTGGTTGAGCTTGGCATCACGGTGAAGACCGGTGTCGAAGTCGGCAAGGACGTGAGCTGGGACGACTTGAAAAAAGACTACGACGCGGTGGTGCTGGCAGTCGGACTCACGGAGCCCAACAGCGTGCGCGCCGAGGGCGAGGACAAGAAGGGCGTGCATTATGGGCTTCCCTTCCTGCGCGACATCGGCATGGGCACGTCGAAAGTCAAGCTGGGGGCGCGCGTTGCGGTCATCGGCGGCGGAAATACTGCCATCGATTGCGCTCGCGAAGCGCTGCGGCAGGGCGCCGTCGAAGTGACCATGATCACGGTCGAGGGCAATTCCAAAGAAATGCCGGCGTCGCCGGAAGATCTGCACGACATGCTGGAAGAAGGCGTGGAGTTGATGCACGGGCGCGCTGTGACAGCGGTGCTCGGCAATGGAAGCGTCGAGGCGTTGCAACTGCATTCAGCGCGCTTCTCGGGAGCGATCAATGCTTCGCCAATCACGGTGGATCGCGACGCGGCGGCCGAGCGCTTCCCTGTCGACCACGTAATCATAGCGGTAGGACAGCACGCTTCGCTGGCGTGGCTGCCGCAGGAATTCAAGAACGAGCGGGGCACGATCAAGATCGACCGCTTCGGGCGTTTGGGCAATACCAACTTCTTCGCGGCGGGAGACATTGTGCAGCTTGGCTCTGGCCAACCGCTGATGGTGGTGAATGCGGTGGGCGATGGCAAGCGCGTTGCTTTCAATCTTGACAAGGTGATGCGAGGCGAACCGCTGGAGCCGCGGACGATTCCGATCGACGTGATCTTCGATTTGAATCGCATGAACATGACGTACTTCCCCCACTTCCCGCGCGTGCAGCAGGAGATGTTGCCGCCGACTAGCCGGCGCAAGACGCAGCAGGAAGTGATTCAGGCATTCACGGAAGAGCAGGCGGTTGAGGAGGCGGGGCGGTGTTTCAGTTGCGGCACTTGCAACGCTTGCGACAACTGTTACCTGGTTTGTCCGGAGCCTTGTATTGCGCGACCAGAACGGTCGAACGGGCTGTACAAGATTCTGGTCGACTATTGCAAAGGGTGCCGCGTGTGCATCGAGGAGTGCCCGACGGGGTGCCTTGAGGGCGTGCCTGAACTTGACTTCGATACGGGCGTGGTGCGCATGGATACGGCGTTCGCGATCTCTCCGGGACTGCATGGACGGCAGGCGGAGGAGTTGCGGAACCTGGCTAGTCGGCCGGCCAAGAATATTTAGCGGCGATTGCGAGTTGAACGTTCGGACAGCCCTCAGGGGCAAAAGCCCGGCTGATCTCGGGGCGGTGGTTGCCGCAGCGCTGAAGCGCTGCGCCACCGAAAACTCGGTAAGATTGTACTAACAAAAGCTTGGTGAGATTGTTCTAGCGTTAAAGTGAAATCATTGGAGTGAAGATATGGCAACGGCAACGGCTCTTAAGAAGAAGATGGTGCGGATCAATGGATGCGTGGCGGCGGCGCAGGCGGCGAAGTACGCGGATGTCGATGTGATTGCGGCGTATCCGATCCGTCCTTATACGGCGACGATGATGGCGCTGGCGCAGATGGTGGCGAATGGCGAACTGGACGCGGAATATATCGTGGCGGATAGCGAGCACTCGCAGTTGAGCATCTCGCACGGCGCTTCGTCGAGCGGGGCGCGGGTGTTTACGGGAAGTTCGGGCGTGGGCGTGCAGTTTGCCTACGAACTTTATTCGCCGATCTCGGGCAGCCGCATGCCGGTGCAAATGATGATTGCTGACCGGACGCTCGATCCGCCGGGCGATTTCGGGTCGGAGCATACGGACGCGCTTTCGACTCGCGACATGGGATGGATCATGGGTTGGTCGTGCGATGCGCAGGAGGCCTTCGATAATCATCTGATTGCTTATCGCATTGGCGAAGATCCGCGGGTGCTTTTGCCGCAGATGGTTTGCCAGGATGGGTTCTTCGTCTCGCATATCACGGGCGATGTGGAGTTGCCGGACTCGGGACAGGTGAAGGAATTTCTTCCTCCTTATAAGCATCCCTATCCGCTTGATCCGCGGCATCCGGTGTCGCACGGGCCGCAGATCATGCCGGAACAAGGTCCACCGCTGCAGTTGGAGCGCGCGCGCGCCATGGAAGAATCGATGGCGGTGATTGAGGAAGTGCATGAGGAGTTCGAGAAGATCTTCGGGCGGCACTATGATCCGTGGGTCGAAGAGTTCATGACCGATGACGCGGAGGTCGTGTTCTTCTTGCAGGGGGCGCATGCGGTGACGGCGAAGTTTGCGATTCAGCATATGCGCGATAAGGGGCTGAAGGTTGGCCTGGTGCGGCTGCGCACCATACGGCCCTATCCGACCGAGCGCGTGCGCGAGGTTCTGAGCAAGTTCAAAGTGGTCGGCGTGATTGAGACCAATATGGGGCTCGGCAGTGTGAGCAGCGGCGGGTCGCTCTATGCTGAGGTCTGCGCGGCTCTGTATGAGAGCGATAAGCGGCCGTTGGTTCTGTCGTTCATGGCGGGCATGGGCGGCGAGGCGATCGTGCTGAAGGAGTTCTACTGGATGACGGAGAAGATGAGGGAAGCGCAGAAACGCGGCAAGATCGAGAAGCGGACGCACTGGGTTGGATTCGAAGAGTAAGTAGAGAGTTTCGCGAACGAATGCCGGCGGGACGCCGGCGTTACAAGGCTGGCAAACAAGGAGATTCATATGGCAACCATAGAAGTTCAGCGGCAAGTGCTGCCGATACTGGGCAATCCGAATCAGGGGGCGCGTTTTTATAACCCTGAATTGCCTTCGTCCGAACCGTTCGTGCCGGGGCATCGCACTTGTGCGGGCTGCGGGCCGTCGATTCAATACCGCATGACGAGCAAGGCGGCGGGCGACAATACGATTCTGATCGGGCCGACTGGGTGCATGTATGTGGCGAACAGTTCGTATCTGTGCACGCCCTACAACGTGCCGTGGGCACATACCCAGATTGGCAGCGCGGGCAGCTTTACGGCGGGCGTGGCGGCGGCGTATGAGGCGATGATCCGCAAGGGAAAGTGGAAGGGGCAATTTCCGAATATTATTTGCGAGGCGGGCGACGGCAGCGCTTCGGACATTGGGCTGGCGTCGATTTCGGGAGCGCTCTATCGCGATCACGATTGCCTGATCATCTGCTATGACAACGAGCAGTATGCCAACACTGGCATACAGGCTTCGTCGCGCACGCCTTATGGCGGCATGACGACGTTCTCGCCTCCCGGGCCGCTGGTGCCGGAGGGGAAGAAACTTTATCCGAAGGACTTGGCGCGCATGATGGCGGCGGGGCATCCGCACTGCTATGTGGCGACGGCCAGCGTGGGCTATCCGATTGACTTGATGAATAAGGTGCGCAAGGGGCTCAACCACAAGGGCGCGGCTTATTTGATGGTCTATACGCCTTGCCAGAAGGGCTTTGTCTATGAGACGCCGCGGTCGATCGATCTGGGGCGACTGGTGGTTGAGTGCGGGTTGTATCCGATGTGGGAGTGGAATCCGGAGCAGCGCGCGTTTGATTACAGCTTCCGGCCGGCTAGCATGCGGCCGGTGTCGGAGTATTTGAAGTTGCAGGGGCGCTTCGGGCATCTGCACGCGGAGCACATAGCTAACTTGCAGAAGTTCGCTAATGAGCAATGGCGGATGATGGGAGTCGCGCTGCCGGAAGCTTTGATCAAGTCAGCGGATGCGAAAAACCTGGTTAACATGGCGGCGGCTGAAGAGGCCGCGACTGTGGCGGAGACGGTATGAGCACACAAGGGAATACACCTCCAGCGGCGGCTCCTGACGCGCAGGAGAGCTACATTGTCACCGAAGGTAAGAAGCGCGGGTCGTCGCGCGATGTGCGGCCGGAAGCGGCGTTTGATCGCTACTACACTGTCCTGCGCGTGCACGGCGGCGACGCAATTCTTACGGACAACTGGCACACCAACGAAGTGCTCAACCACGCGCGCGGTAATTTCGAAGGCGTGACGTTTGCGATGCGGACGCTGGAGGCGTGGGGGGCGATGATCGAGAACGATCATCGCGCATACTACACCGCGGGCGGGCGCATTTGGGTGATGGATATCGAGCCGAGCGCGGGGAAGAAGGCGCGGCTGCCGGGCACCGGTCCGGCGAAGAAGTAGCGGGCTGGCATTGCAGCGCATCCTGCTTATTGACGACACTCCGGAGATCGCCGAGCTGCTGACGTTTGCCCTGCGCGACCACGGCTATGAGGTCGCGGCCGAGGGCTATACGCCACTGGTCAACGAATTGGTGGTCGAGCAGCGCGCCGATGCGGTCGTGCTCGATTGCACTTCGTATGACATGAGCGAGGCGCTGTTTGACGCGGTGCGGCATCATCCGACTCATGGCGAGCTTCCTGTGGTGATCATCAGTGATACTCCGGAGGTGGCGGACGCCAGCTTGCGTTCGCGCAAGGCTCAGAGAGTGTTGCTGGTGCCGAAACCGTTTACGGGGGCGCAAGTGGCGCAGGCGCTCGATCAGTTGCTGGCGGCTGACGCTTCCTGAGCCTGGCGGACGGCCCCGAAAGGGATGTCTCATTTCGAATCTCTTGCGGTATCGCTAAAGCGATACCCTGATACGAAACGCGGTCCCTACGCTAACCAAATATGGCTTTGTGGAGCATGGACGAGTGGCAGTTTCTGGAGCGCGAGGTCGTCAGCGACCCGAGCGGCCGGCAGTGGACGGTGGCGCTGATGGATGTGCTCGGTCAGGAGGGCGATCCTGACATGCCGAACAAGTTGATGGAGTTGCAGTATTCGTCGGGGCGGTATTTTACTTTGGTCTACTCGCCAACCGGAGGGCTGCAGCGGGAGCGCGGATATACGGCGCTGGCCGAGGCGGAGAATGCTTACCGCGAGCTGCTGGTGGCGGTGATCGATGGGAGCCTGGATCCTACGCAGCCGGTGTTTCGGGAGGGGCTGGAAGATTGAAATATATAGCCTCGCTGCGGCTAAAGCGGGAGTTGAGATGAGGCCCTTTATCACAGCGGCGAACCGCTGCGCCACCCAAAGACAATGGCAGGACCAATCTGCGGCGCGGCTTGTCTTTTGTCTTTAGGGGATGGGAACTGTCTCCTTGCGAACGGCCACTATTTTCGCTGCGAAGGGACTGCCACGAACGGCCGTGTAGACGGAATCGAAGACATTCAGGCTATTCCTATTGACGACACCACCGACGATAATTGGATCGCCGAGATATAGGACTTTGTTATCCGCGATGGTGAAGGCTGGCCATGCGGGGAGATCGGGGCCATTTGGATCGCCCGATTTTGCGAAGTTGGTCCAGTAGGTGGAGATCTCGTCGGCCAGCTTGCGATCGGCCGCAGTCCAGTGCCAGGGGACTTGGTCTAGATGATCGAAGACATACCATAGTTCGGCGTAGTGGCTTGCTCCCCAGGCTTGGTAAACAGAGTTGGCGGGAAACGGCGGCTGCTGGCGGAACGAATAGTAATAGACGGGGCACTGGCCGCTTCCGGATTGCAATCTTGCCCAGGCCCACATATCCCAGCCGAAACGTAGATCGCGTTCGAGGTCAAGGCGCGCCTGGCGCGCTTCCTGGTCGGTGGTGTGGGGATAGGCCGCTAGCAGCGGAGCTGGCAGCGCTCCGAAGCTGTGGGTAATGTCGTTGTCGAAGGTGGAAGCTTTGACGTTGGTAACATCGACCAACGATTTCGCTTCGTCTGCATTCGAACCGATTAGCAAGGGGACATCATTCTGCTTGCCTGCAGTGAATGCTTCGTAGGGCGCGATGGGCAGGACGTAAGGTTCGATTACGGGATGGCTGACGTCCGCGGCATTGCCGGCGAGAGGCGCTCGGCGGGCAGACGGCGTAGTTCCTGGAACGAAGCGGCTCCGAGCGAAGCGGCGTATTTCTCTCCGTCGTGCTCGGCGTTGGCCAAAAGATAACGGGGTGCGAGTTGGAGCGGCTCGAAGAGACCGCCGCTTTCCCCGATGGCGCGCTGAAATAAACCTTTCGCGAGCGGCGAGGCCATGAGCATGCTGACGGCCATGGCTCCGGCCGATTGACCGGCGATGGTTACATTTTTCGGGTCGCCACCGAAGGCTGCGATGTTTTTCTGAATCCATTGGAGTGCGGCGACTTGATCCATCAATCCGTAGTTGCCGGATGAATGGTGCGGAGATGTGCGCGTCAGCTCGGGATGCGCGAGATAGCCGAGCGGGCCCAATCGATAGGCGATGGTGACAACGATGACGCCTTTGCGCGCCAGGCGGTCGCCCCAATAGAGAGGCATGGAGGCGGATCCGTTGGTGTAGCCGCCACCATAAATCCAAACGATGACGGGCAGGGGTTGCTGCGCGGACTTCGTCGTTGCTGGGGTCCAGAGGTTGAGGTAGAGACAATCTTCGCTCACTGCGGGCGGCGTTTCGCCGGGCATGGACACTCCAACTTGCATGCAGGCGGGGGCGAAGGCATCTGCCTTGCGGATGCCGGTCCAAGGGGCGACTGGCGCCGGGGGCTGCCAACGTAAGTCTCCGAGGGGAGGGGCGGCGAACGGGATTCCTTGGTAGACGCTCAGATCGCCTTCCCGGACGCCGGAGACCGCGCCCGATTCGGTCATCGCTTGTTGCGCGATTGCGATGCTGGCCAATTGGAGTATTGCTATTCGCGCGGCGAATCGCCACGGATTGCGCATAGGGATCCTTCGTTGATTTGGTTTGTTGGTTGGCTAAGGGAGGAGAACTTTCAGATGGGCTGACTTAGTTCAGAGAACCTGAAAGAGCAAAACGCAAGGTGGCTTGCTCAATTGTGATGCTAGGCGTGAACGCCGCGGGCTGTCAATCGGCGGCGGTCGGGTGTGAGGCGTTGTAAAATCAAAGATTACTCTTGGCTGCGCTAGATATACACACCCATGCCACCAGAAGACAAAACGATCTCTACTCCGCGCGACCAGCGCGACGAGCGCTATGATGCGCAGCGCATTGAGCAGAAGTGGGCGGCGCGCTGGCTGAGCGATCCGACGCTTTATGCGGCTGAGACGCATCCGACTAAGCCTAAGTTTTATGTGTTGGAGATGCTTCCCTACCCTTCGGGCGCGCTGCATATGGGGCATGTGCGCAACTATGCGATTGGCGATGCGCTGGCGCGTTATATGTGGATGAATGGATATAACGTGCTGCATCCGATGGGGTGGGATTCGTTTGGGCTGCCGGCGGAGAATGCGGCGATCAAGAACAATACTCCTCCGCGGGAGTGGACGCTGCGGAATATTGCGGCGATGAAGGTGCAGATGAATCGCCTGGGCTTCGCCTACGACTGGTCGCGCGAAGTTACGACTTGCCTGCCGGATTATTACCGCTGGAATCAGTGGTTTTTTTTGAAGCTGTATGCGGCGGGATTGGCGTATCGGAAAAAGAGCAAGGTGAATTGGTGTCCGCAGTGCGCTACGGTGCTAGCGAATGAGCAGGTGGTTGGTGGGATGTGTTGGCGGCATGAGGATACTCCGGTTGAGCAGCGGGAGTTGGAGCAGTGGTTTTTGAGGATCACGAAGTACGCGGATGAATTGTTGCGCGATCTGGAAAAGCTGCGGGACTGGCCGGAAAAAGTTCGGGTGATGCAGTCAAACTGGATTGGGCGCAGCGCTGGCGTGCTGGTGGATTTTGATTTGGGCGGAACGGTGGGGCCGGCGGGGTCGACGATCACGGTGTTTACCACACGCGTGGATACGATCTATGGCGCGACTTCGTTGAATCTGGCGCCGGAGCATCCGATCGTCGGCGACATGATCGCGCGCAATGCGGCTTTGCGCGCCAAGGTCGATGAGTTGATTGCGGAGCAGCGGCGCGCGAAGGAAGCTGGCGATATTGGGAGCATTGAAAAGCACGGCGTGTTTACCGGGCGGTATGCGAAGAATCCTTTTAATGGCGAAGCGGTGCCGGTGTGGGTGGCGAATTATATTTTGATGGATTATGGCACGGGCGCGATTATGAGCGTGCCGGCGCATGATGAGCGCGATTATGAATTCGCGCGGAAATATAAGTTGGATATCAAGGTGGTGATTTTGCCGGCTGGCACGGATCCAGATGAAACCATGGTCGAGCCGCCGCTGCCGTTTACTACCATGGATGGGATCGTGGTGAACTCAGGCGACTTCAGCGGGCTTGGTTGCCGCGAGGCGATGGCGGCGATGGCGGCGGTCGCCGAGAAGAGGGGATTTGGGAAGGCTACGGTTACTTTTCGGCTGAAGGATTGGGGGATTTCGCGGCAGAGGTATTGGGGCACGCCGATTCCGATGGTGTATTGCGATAGGGATGGCGTAGTGCCGGTGGAGGAAAATGATCTGCCGGTGATTTTGCCGGACAATGTCCCGATTACTTTGGCGGGCGGGTCTCCGCTGATGAATGTGCCGTCGTTTTTGAATACTACTTGCCCTAAGTGTGGCGGGCCGGCGCGGCGGGAGACGGACACGATGGATACATTTGTCGATTCGTCCTGGTATTTCTATCGCTACGCGGACGCGAAGAATGATACGGCTCCATTTGATTCATCGAAGATCGCGTATTGGTTTCCGATCGATCAATATATCGGCGGGGTCGAGCATGCGATTCTTCATTTGATTTATTCGCGATTCTGGACGAAGTTTATGCGCGACATGGGGCTGGTGAAGAATGATGAGCCGGTGGAGCGGCTGTTTACGCAGGGGATGGTGATCAGGAACGGCGCGAAGATGTCGAAGAGTTTGGGGAATACGGTGTCTCCCGATGAGATGGTCGAGAGGTATGGGGCGGACGCTACGCGGATGTATAGCTTGTTCGCGGCGCCTCCGGATAGGGATTTGGATTGGCAGGAGACGGGAATTGAAGGGGTGCAGCGGTTTTTGGGGAGGGTGTATCGCTTTTATTTGCGGAATGCTGGGGCGGGGAAATCTGCTACTGGGTCGGGTGGAGCTGCGGAGTCGGCGACTTTGTCATTGTCTTTGTCGCCTGAGGCTCGTGCGATTCAGCGGAAGTTGCACCAGACTATTAAGCGCGTAAGTAATGATTTTCAGGGGCGCTGGCATTTCAATACTTGCATTGCGGCGATCATGGAATTGATGAATGAGGTGTATGGCGCAGAGGAGGCGATTGCTTCGGGGAAAATTCCTGGGGCACTGACTGCCGAGGTGCAGCGGGATGTGGCTTTGTTGCTGGCTCCAATGGCTCCTTATATGGCGCATGAATTGTGGGAGATGACGGGGGAGACGGGGAATTTGCTGAAGGCTCCCTGGCCGAAGTATGATGCGGCGCTGGCGGCGGAGGATGAGATTGAGATTCCGGTGCAGTTGAATGGGAAGCTGCGCGGGCTGGTGGTGGTGGCGGCGGGAACTTCGGAGGATGTCATCAAGCAGGCGGCGCTGGGGGATGCCAAGGTGCAGGCGGCTATCGCGGGCAAGCAGATTGTGAAGGTTATTGTCGTGCCTGGAAAGCTCGTAAATATCGTGGTTCGGTAAGTCGCGAGAGAGCGGGTTTCGAAGCCCTCGCTCTGAGAAAAATGTGGCGAATAAATTTGCGGGCCCGCATCGAAAGAAACTTCGAAAGAAGCGGGCCCGCTCGGAACTATTTTTTCATCTGCCAGGCGGCAAGGAATTACTCTCCGAACACCAATGCCTGTTTCCGATTGTTGAAATCGATTTCGTCGATTTGCTGCACGTTGTTGCTCGCCGACTTGGTGGTGACTGCTGTATAGGGCGAAGCTTGTTGCAGATCTTTTAACTTGCCCTCCGCGGTCGCGACGGTTTTGCCATTCTGCAGGAATTCGACTTTGACGGTACTTCCGCTTTCCGCTTGCCATTGCGCTTTATAGTCTCCGGCGCTAAGTTCGGTCGAACCGACTCGAACGGTGTCGGTCAGGGTAAAGTTGCCTTCATTCTTATTGGCGGCGAAAGTGACGCTGGCGAGCGCAACGGTGAGCAGGGACAGCGTGGCGACACGGGTTACGGTTTGCATGATGCTAATCCTCCTCAGATTAGATGGTTGAGGTTATGGAATGCCGATTGGACAACTGCAACGTCGCGCTGCACAGACTTGCCGCTCCACGCAGCGCCTACTCGGCCTGACTTTTGCGAATGTTTCTATGCGCTTTCTATATGCATGTTTCGATGCTTGGGCGGACAGTAGGTTGCATAATTTCGCGGTGCAATCGGCACCGGGACCTGGCATTTACACAACGTGATACTAGCGATCTGGTGGCGACCCGCTTTACATTTCTGAAACAAATCTGAGAGACTCATCCGTGGAAACCCAATCTATTGTTGTCCTCGACTTTGGGGCGCAATATTCGCAGCTGATTGCGCGCCGCATCCGCGAACTGAAAGTCTTTTCTGTTGTTCTTCCTTTCAACGTTTCGCTGCAAGAAATTCGCAGCTACTCTCCGGTGGGAATTGTTTTGTCGGGCGGGCCGTCGTCGGTTTATGACTCCGACGCCCCGCTGGCGGACAAGAGTGTGTTTGAGCTGGGCGTGCCGGTGCTTGGCATTTGTTATGGATTGCAGTTCATGGTGTATGCGCTCGGCGGGAAGGTGCTGCCGGCGGCGAAGCGCGAGTATGGGCACGCGCAGGTTGCGATTTCACACGCTTCCTCGCAGCTTTTTGAAGGGCTGCCCGGCGAGTTATCGGTGTGGATGTCGCACGGCGATTCGGCCGAGGAGCTGCCTGCGGGATTTCGGCTGACGGCGAAGACGGCGAATGCGGTTGCGGCGATTGAGAATGCGGAGCGGCGGATGTGGGCGGTGCAGTTTCATCCGGAGGTGCATCACACTCCGCTAGGGTCGAAGATTCTGCGGAATTTTGCATTGAATATTTGTGGGGCGAAGCCGACTTGGACTCCGCAACATTTTATTGACGCTACAGTGGCGCAGGTGCGGCAGCAAGTCGGCGCGGGCAGGGCGATTTGCGCGCTTTCGGGCGGAGTGGATTCTTCGGTGGCGGCGGTGCTGGTGGATCGCGCCATGCGCGACGACTCGGGCCGGTCGCGGCTTACTTCCGTGTTTGTTAATAACGGAGTGCTGCGCAAGAACGAGTTTGAAAAGGTGCAGCAGAATTTGCGCGACAATCTGGGGCTGCAGTTGGTTGCCGTCGATGCTACGGATCGCTTTATGAAAAGGTTGGCGGGAGTGAGTGATCCGGAGACCAAGAGGAAGATTATTGGAAACGAGTTTATTGAGGTGTTTGATGATGAGGCGAAGCGCATTTTGAAGGAAGAAGGCGAAGTGGAGTGGCTGGTGCAGGGGACGCTTTATCCGGATGTGATTGAGTCGCGGTCGGTGCGCGGGCCGTCGCAGGTGATCAAGTCACATCACAATGTGGGCGGGCTGCCGGAGAAGATGAAGCTCAAGTTGATCGAGCCGCTGAAGGATTTATTTAAAGATGAGGTACGGCGGATTGGGCGCGATCTGGGGATGCCTGAGGATGTTTTGCAGCGGCAGCCGTTTCCGGGGCCGGGGCTGGCGGTGCGGATTTTGGGTGAAGTGACTCGGGAGCGGGCGGATTTGCTGCGCGATTGCGATGAGATTGTGGTGGGGGAGATCAAGCGGGCGGGGCTGTATCAGAAGATATGGCAGTCGTTTGCTGTGCTGTTGCCGGTCATGTCGGTGGGAGTGATGGGGGATCAGCGGACTTATGCTTATACGTGCGCGGTGCGCGCGGTGCATTCCGAGGATGGGATGACGGCGGATTGGGTTCCGCTGCCGTATGAGGTGCTGAAAACGATTTCGAATCGGATTGTGAATGAGGTGCGCGGGGTGAATCGAGTGGTGTATGACATTACTTCGAAGCCGCCGGGGACGATTGAGTGGGAGTGAGGAGTGAACAGCGGCCAGTGGTCAGCAAGGCAGCGCCCTGGCCGATTTACTTACTGGAAGGCTTCTCTCCGGCAGTGCCAGGCCAATACGCCATTGTTCCGCCGTACGCCATGAACTTGCAGCGGTCAAGCCTGCCATAATCATCGCAGTGCAGTCTTTATGGATGCGCACACTCCGGGGGTTGCGCCAGTGTAGGATGCGCCGGTCGTTGCGCATCGAAACTCTCTGCTTGGCTGCGATCTCTGGCTTGTTTTTCGAGGATTGCGGTAGCCTGCCGTTGCTCAGATTGTTGGCGCTCCTCTGCTGTACCCAATCGTTCTGCAAGATCAACATCTACGAAAAAATCCCTCTTGCGGTCGAGTGAAAATCCGAAAGACCGCGATTGTTCCTAATGCTTGGTCCGCTTCGGACAACCAAACACGCAACTCTTCGAGACTCGCGTTCCTAATCTCTAAGGCCGCACAAATTCGTTCCTCTAGCCGAGGGGCTCGGGCCGCAGGCTCTCGCCGCTGCCGGATGCGATTCTTCCACTGCCTATCGGTCAAAGTCACTTTATCCTCTGCGGACTTCTAAAACTTACGGCGCTGACAAGATCGTCGTCAATCCCGGATAGGATCCTTAGGTATGAGGCACTCGACATCTCGGCATGCGACGAAATGCAGATCCCTCCCCGCGTTCGGGATGACAAATCGAGGTGGAATGATTGATGATCTTGCTGCCGACCAACTAACATATCTCCATGCCTGTTGATACGGAAAGTCTCACGTCTTCTTATACGCGCATTCGTGCGGCTCGCGGGAGCTCGCTTTCTTGCAAGGGGTGGCAGCAGGAGGCGGCTTTGCGGATGCTGATGAACAATCTGGACGAGGAGGTGGCGGAGCGTCCTCGGGATCTGGTGGTTTACGGGGGCACGGGGAAGGCGGCTCGCAATTGGGATTGCTATCACGCTATCGTGCGGGCGCTTCAGGGGCTGGAGAATGATGAGACTTTGCTGGTGCAATCGGGGAAACCGGTTGGGATGTTTAGGACGCATGAGTATGCTCCGCGGGTGCTGATTGCTAACTCGAATCTGGTGGGACATTTTTCGAATTGGGAGAAGTTCAACGAACTGGAGCGCGCTGGGCTGATGATGTATGGGCAGATGACAGCGGGATCTTGGATTTATATCGGCTCGCAGGGGATCGTGCAGGGGACTTACGAGACTTTTAATGCGGCGGGAGATAAACATTTTGGCGGCGATTTGAGTGGGAAGCTGATTGTTTCGGGCGGCATGGGCGGGATGGGTGGAGCGCAGCCTTTGGCGGCTACGATGACGGGCGCGGCGTTTCTGGGGATTGAGGTTGACGCGGCGCGGATCAAGAAGCGGCTGAAGACGGGATATTGCGATTTTCTTGTCACGACGCTGGATGAGGCTTTGCGGATTCTTAAGAATGCGGTGCGCAAGAAGGAAAATGTTTCGGTGGGGCTGGTGGGGAATTGCGCGGATATTATTCCGGAGCTGGCGCAGCGGGGAGTGGTGCCGGATATTTTGACGGATCAGACATCGGCGCATGATCCGCTGAACGGATATGTGCCGAATGGGATGACGCTCGAGGCGGCACTGGAGTTGCGGGCGCGGGATCCTAAGGCTTATCAGGAGCGGTCGCTCGATGCGATGGCTCGGCATGTTGAGGGGATGTTGCGGCTGCAGAAGATGGGGTCGGTGACGTTTGATTATGGAAATAATATTCGGACGTTCGCGTTTCAGCGCGGGGTGAAGAATGCATATGACTTTCCCGGATTTGTGCCGGCATATATTCGCCCGCTGTTTTGCGAGGGGCGCGGGCCGTTCCGGTGGGTGGCGCTTTCGGGCGAGGCTTCGGATATTGCAGTGACGGATGATCTGGTGCTGGAACTGTTTCCGGAGAATCGGAGTTTGCGGCGGTGGATTGAGCTGGCGCGAAAGCGGATCAAGTTTCAGGGACTACCAGCGCGGATTTGCTGGCTGGGATATGGCGAGCGGGCGCGATTTGGGCTGGCGATTAATGAACTGGTGAAGAAGGGGACGATCAAGGCTCCGATTGTGATTGGCCGCGATCATTTGGACTGCGGTTCGGTGGCTTCTCCGTTTCGCGAGACGGAGAGCATGAAGGATGGATCGGACGCGGTGGCGGATTGGCCGCTGCTGAATGCGATGTTGAATACGGCGGCGGGAGCGTCGTGGGTTTCGATACATAATGGCGGCGGCGTGGGGATTGGGTATTCGCTGCATGCGGGACAAGTGACGGTGGCGGACGGGAGCGACATGATGGCGGCGCGCATTGAGCGCGTGCTGACGACCGATCCGGGAATGGGCGTGATTCGGCACGTGGACGCGGGGTATGGGGAGGCTAAGGAGTTTGCGGGGAAGGCGGGCGTGAAGGTGCCGATGGGCGGGTAGCTGGACGATCATCGCTGGACGGTCGAGTCGCTAGACGGTCAATCGTTCGACGGTCAGTCTATGTCGCGGCTTTAAATAATTTCGCGAGAGCGTCGATGTCGGCGGCGCTGGCGTCGCCGATCACGAAATAGCGTAGGCCGCCTTGACTCCAGGTTTCGAGACTGAAGGGCAATTGCTTGGGTGATGGAGAATTCGCGGGGAGGCTCTGCACCAGTTTCGGAGACAATGGTTTTTCCTGAAAAATGAATACCGAGATGTGGTGCTTGCGCATATCGTAGATGAGGTGGGCGCCGGGCGCCTGGTCGAGGTAGGTCATGCGGCCGCCGAGCAGCGAAAACTGGGTGTTCTGAAGTTCGGGCAAATTAAATGCAAAGGGGATTTTTCCCTGGAACCACGGCTTCACCGTGTGGCGATCGGTGGAGACTACGTCGACGGGCGATGCGCTGGCCAGCGTCTCGACGTGCAGGTCGGCGATTTCGCTGAAGGCATGATCGCGGTTCGCCGCGTCGGTGCGGGATCGGATTGCGAGATAGGTTGACACCAACGTACCGACCACGAGAATAACGGCCGCGGTCGCGGCTAACATCCATCTCTGGGGGTGGCGAAAACTAGGCTGCAGTTTTGTTGCGGCGGTCTTCTGAATTTGAATTTGAATTTTCTTGCGGAACTCTGCGCTGGGGGTAAAACGCCCTCCCGTGGCTTGAATCGAGCGCTTCATTTGTAGGCGCGCAAGGGCGTCGGCCGAACAACTCGCGCAACCGCGCAGGTGAGCGTCGAAGGCGCGCATTTCATTTTTCGGAACCTCGCCGTCAAGGTAGGCGTCGAGTTTTTCCTTCCAAGAATCACAAGCCATGGTTCGTCCCCTTTTCCATTGCCGGCGTGCCTGCGTCTCGCAATGTTGGCCGCAGGCGATCGCGCAAGGCTCCCCTCGCGCGCGACAGACGCGACATTACTGTGCCGATCGGGATGGAAAGTGTTTCGGAAATCTCCTGATACGACATCTCCTCCACATCGCACAAGAGGAGAACCTCGCGGGAGTAGACCGGCAATTCATCGATTGCACTTTGCAGCGCGTCGCGGCTCGCTCGCTCAAATAACAGAGTCTCCGGTGTGTCGCGCTCCACTGCCAGTTCGGGTCCATCCTCTTCGAGATCGAGAGGCACAGTCATCGTCGCTCTCAATCCGGTGCGAGAGGTCAAGAACGTGTTGCGTAGTATGCGATACATCCAGGCTCGAAAATTGGTGCCTAACTGAAATGACGAAAATCCCTTCAAAGCTTTCGCGTAGGTTTCCTGGACCAAGTCTTCGGCCTCATCGCGATTCTGCGTGAGCCATTGCGCGAAGTTGTACAACTGATCGAAGAGGGGCATGGCCAGCTCTTCGAACGAATCGAGATGACGGCCGCCACCGGACACGTCCACATAGTAAAACATCGGAGTTGTGGATTTATTCCCTCCGCAAGAACAAACTTTGCGGAGCACGCAGCGCACTACCTGGGAACAACGATTCTTCGACAACACGGTAATTCTCGCCGAATCCAATCGCCCTGGAATAAACGATCAAAGCGTCCGTTATCTATGACGACATTCATCTTTTGTGATGAGACGGATGAGCAAGCCGACGGATTCACAACCAGGGGCGTCCCGATTGGGGTTGGGGAATGGACGAGAGCGAACAGGCGTTGTCTTAGGTCAAGCGTTTTGGTTCGGTGACTGTGCTCAACGGGCATATTCACCAGATCATGCAGAAAGTGGAGGGCAAGGTTTCGTTCCACACTGCGATGTCGACGGCCTTCCCGCAACCGGCGCCAGGAACGACTCCCTCAGCCGGACCGATGAAGGTGCCCGCCGATCAGTTCTCGAAGGTGCTGGGTATTGCAGATGTGAACTATATGGTTAGCGGGCGGAGCCTTGCAGTCGTCGATTCTCCGCTTGGGGGATAGGAAGGTTTTCCCGAACCACGGGCCAGATCAAGTAGAAGCAAATCATATCTCAAAAGGAAGAAGCGTAATGACTCGGAACAATGTGGGGATTGCAAGTCTGGCGCTGGCGATGGTGATCGCGATCGTGCTTGTGTTACGGGGTGCACGAAGCGTCGCGGCAAATGACCAACCCTCAGCAGCAACGGCGGACGTGAAGATCGATAACTTCGTTTTCGGGCCGCAGACGGTTACGGTGCCCATGGGGACGACAATCACCTGGACCAATCACGATGATATTCCTCATACATCGGTGAGCGCGGAGGGAGTGTTCAAGTCTAAGGTGATGGATACGGACGACAAATTCTCCTACACGTTTACTAAGGCTGGCACTTATCCCTATTTCTGCTCAATTCATCCGAGGATGACGGGGTCTGTAATTGTGAAATAAGAGCCGTATGTCTCAGCTTAACCCGCAATGGTTTTCTGCTACTTAACACCCTCCCGTACTTCACCATATTTTTTACAACCAGCTCCGCTGGCTCTATTTTGCTGAAATCGCTTTGTAACATTATTCACTCTGAGAAATGACAATTAAGTGACACGCCGCGTGCAGTGCTGCGGCCACCTTCCGCGTCTAATCCACATGTGACTAAGGTACGCACGATCTCACAGCCATATTCACCACACAAATGAAACGTATTGGAGGACAACTTGACAACTAGAACTTTGTTATTCGGGCTGCTCATGACATTAATAAGTGCTTCGATGCTGTGTGCCCAGCAGTCCGGCTATTCGCAGACCAATCTGGTCTCTAATACCGCCGGCGTAGCTACTACTACCGATCCGCAACTCTTGAACCCCTGGGGTATCGCCTTTCTTTCCGGTCAAGATTTCTGGATCGCCAACAATAACAGCGGAACATCGACGCTCTACGACGCACAGGGTAATAAGAATGCGCTGGTAGTAACCATTCCCGGCGCCACAAAGAATCCAAACGGCAATTGCAGTCCTGGCTGCCCCACGGGCACAGTGTCCAACGGCAACGGCAGTTACTTCGGTGGCGGCTCATTTATCTTTGCCACTGAGGATGGGGTTATCGCGAATTGGAATGGCGGCACTAGCGCGGTGGTCGCCTATGATGACTCCGCCAGCGGCGCGGTTTACAAGGGGCTCGCGCTGCTCAACAGCACGTTTCTTCTCGCGGCGAACTTTAATAGCGGCAAAGTCGACGTCTATGATCGTAACTTTACTCCCACAACGCTGAGCGGCTCATTCAGCGATCCAAAACTTCCCGCGGGTTTCGCTCCTCATGGCATCCACGTGATCGGTAACCAGATCTATGTCGCCTATGCCATGCAGGATGGTCCGAAGCACGATGCCCAACCGGGTACCGGCCTGGGGCAAGTGGATATCTTCGATATGAATGGCAATTTCGTGAGCACATTGGTTGCTCCCGGAGGACAACTGAACGCGCCTTGGGGCGTAGTCGAGACTCCATCTACTTTCGGGACGTTCCCTAACGCAATCCTTGTGGGAAATTTTGGCGATGGCAGGATCAATGCGTTCGACACTACAGGGAAGTTTCTCGGGCAACTGACCGATTCTTCCAACAATGCGTTGGTAAATCCCGGCTTGTGGGACATGGTGTTTGGAGGAGGCGGTTCCTCGGGCGATCCGGGCACTCTCTATCTCACGGCTGGAGGAAGCAACCAACCTAACTTCCCTGCGGGAGGCACGACGACTGCTGTATTCGCCAGCGTTGTGCCCGCTGCCGCGGTTGGCAATCCAGATTTTTCTCTGAGTCTCTCGGCCCAAAGCGCGTCCGTGGCTCCGGGTGGCTCGACTAATCTGATGATCAGCGCCAGTGCCCTAGGGGGATTCAATGGTGAGATTACTCTCTCCTGTTCCGCGCCGGCCGGCCTGAGCTGTGCTTTCAATCCGACGACGATCTCGCCAGGCTCGAACACGTCATCGTCAACCTTGACTGTCACTGCTGCTTCGACTCCACCGGTAATGGGATACCACACCATGGGAATGGCCTTCCTGCCAGGCCTGGGGCTGTTCGGAACCGTTTTTGCGGCGCGGAAACGAAAGCTGCTGACGCATAAGCGCGTCGCATGGACGGCGATTCTAGGATTGTTGCTTCTCGTCTCGATGTTTGCTCTTGGATGTGGAAGTAACTCTAAAGGTCAAACGCCAGTGTCACAAACGAACGTGATGGTAACGGGTACTTCTGGGGCAATAACACACACGGCGGCCCTGAGCATCACCGTCAACTAAAGTGCACAACAATTACTATAAAAGCACGGAAACAGTGCGGCGAGATAACAAACCCTTCGTATGTTATCAGGTTATTAGCCGCTGCGGCTTCGGGATAGATGTCACTTATTTCACGAAAGAGTTGACAATCAAATGATATCTATCCCGTATCTCGTAGTCGGATGTCGCGGCTAACCCCACAGTAGCTGCAACACAATCACAACAAACTACATTGGAGTACAAACACGATTCCAGTTTGAGAAGAGTCTTCGGCGGTCTTCGTGACGGGAAAGGTCATCTTTTCCGCATGAGTCTCGCCAGTCGGCAAGTAAGTAAAAGGTATCGACCGCCCGGGC
>Ga0210391_10001709_pt1 | contig 19626 bp, 15 predicted proteins | sample IncBWC12OmetaG_FD_160573 | JGI IMG/M metagenome (GOLD analysis project Ga0210391, IMG submission 160573) | Forest soil microbial communities from Barre Woods Harvard Forest LTER site, Petersham, Massachusetts, United States - Inc-BW-C-12-O ...
CTCATCCCCGCGTTGTACAATCTTTTATAGACGATTGCATGCCCGATAAATTCGCGATCGTGGGTATAGGCCGCAAGCCCTTTACCGACGAATCTTACCGGGCGCGCCTTCTCGACGGTATACAGCAATTCTCCAGGAGAAAGGGAGAACAAAACGGGAAGTGGGCGGCCTTTTCCCAAAACGTCACCTACCTGGCTATGGATGCGGAGAAGGACGGCGATTACAAAGGCATCACCGATATAGCGAAGGCCAAGGAAAAGGAATGGGGCACACACCCCAATGTCCTGTTTTACCTGGCGGTGGCTCCCCAGCTCGTGCCGGACATCGCCACCAAGCTCGGAAAAATCGAACTTTGCGGGGACCGTAAGTGCACGCGAATCGTCGTTGAAAAGCCCTTTGGACACGATCTGAAAAGTGCCGCGGAACTGAATGCCCTGCTCCTGAGTATGTTCAGCGAAGAGCAGATTTACCGCATCGACCACTACCTGGGTAAAGAGACGGTCCAGAACATCCTGGCGCTGCGCTTTGCCAACGCTTTGTTCGAACCTATATGGAACCGCAATTTTGTAGAATACGTAGAGATCACGGCGGCGGAAACCGTGGGCGTGGAAGGGCGGGGCGGTTACTACGAAACGTCGGGGGCGCTGCGCGATATGGTCCAAAACCACATGTTGCAAATCATGTGTATGGTTGGCATGGAAGCTCCCGTTTCCTTTGACGCCGACGAGATCCGCAATAAGAAAGTGGACGTGCTCAATGCCATCCGACGGATCAAGCCCGAGGAAGTACATGCACTGGCCGTTCGCGGACAATATGGGGATGGGTGGATGAAAGGAGAGCAGGTTCCCGGATACCGCCAGGAGCCCAGTGTGAGCCCCGAGTCGAATACCGAAACTTTCGCCGCGGTTAAATTTTTCATAGACAACTGGCGCTGGCAGGATGTGCCCTTTTACGTACGCACGGGCAAGCGCATGGCAGAAAAAAATACTGTCGTGAGCCTGCACTTCCGTCCCGCTCCGGCCTACTCTTTTCCACCGGAAGCTGCGGAAACATGGCGCCCCAACCGGCTGACGATCGACATCACGCCGGAAATGGACATCCGCCTTCGCTTCCAGGCCAAACGCCCGGGACAAACCATGACCCTGGATCCGGTGGACATGGTTTTCAACTATGACAAGGCATATGAGGACAAGCAACCGGAAGCCTACGAGACCTTGCTCCTGGACGTCATGATCGGAAATGCCACCCTTTTCATGCGCGCCGACCAGGTGGAGGCCGCATGGAAGGTGATCACGCCCATCCAGGAAAATTGGGAGTCAAAGACTCCGGTCGATTTTCCGAATTACAAACCCGGTTCCTGGGGACCCGAAGATGCCGAAGTCCTGGTAGCCAAGGACGGGCATTCCTGGGGAAAATCCGGCGATTAATAATGGAAGTACATATACATAAGAATCCCACGGACCTGAGTCTGGCTCTGGCCGGATGGATCACGGAGTATATCGAAAGCACCCTGAAGGACCAGGAACGGTTTACCTTTACCCTCACAGGGGGCAGTTCGCCCAAGGAACTGTATACATTGCTCGCGTCTTCCCCTTTCCGGGAGCGCATCGATTGGCAGCGGATGCATATTTTTTGGGGGGATGAAAGGGCTGTTCCATTCACGGACGACCGCAATAACGCGAAAATGACCTATGCCACCCTGATCGACAAGGTCCCCATACCGCCGGAGCAGGTGCACCGGATGCGTACCGAGCTGGAACCAACACAGGCAGCGGCCGAATACGAAGGGCTTTTACATAACTATTTCGATACTGAAGGCCCCACTTTCGACCTGGTGCTGAACGGCATGGGAGAAGACGGGCATACCCTTTCGCTCTTCCCCGGTCAGGCGGTTATCCACGAAACGCAGGCCTGGGTGAAAGCCTACTACCTCGCAGCCCAGGAAATGTACCGGATCACCATGACTGCTCCTCTGGTCAACAGGGCGGGGCGGGTGGCCTTCCTGACTTTCGGGTCCGCCAAGGCCCATGCCCTTCGTGAAGTCCTCAAGGGGCCCAGGAATGTGGACCTATATCCTTCCCAGATCATCCAACCGGCTTCGGGAGCCCTGCATTGGTTCGTCGACGAGGCGGCCGCCGCCGGGCTGTAAAAGCCTCAGGGCTGTAAAAGCCGCCGGGCTATAAAAAAAGAGGGCCTTAGATTTAGGCCCTCCCTTCTCTATTTGTAACCCATGTCCAGATGGCGCAGATGTGACTAAAGCGGGTAACGGCGGTCTTCGAGCAGGCGAGCCGCTATTCTTCGGCGGGCAGCCTTGGTATTAAAAGGAGCAGTTTTGGTGAAGCGCTTCATGCCCATTAACATCATTCGCTGTTCATCCCCTTCCGCAAAAGAAATGAGGGCATCTTTTCCACACTTAAAAACCCGGTCTGCGGCGTCGGACAGGTACACTCTTAGGACATCCGTTTCGTATGCAGATGCTGCATCACCCTTCTGAGATTTCAATTTCATGACCCTCATCAGGGCACTTTCGGCGGAAAAGGTGGCGATTGCCATGTCGGCGATGTTCATCAGGATCTCCTGTTCCTTATCCAGGTTCATCATGAGTTTTTGGACCGCGGCCCCGGCCGTCATGAGTATGGCTTTCTTGAAACCGGCCACCAGGGCCCGCTCGGCGGCGAACGGCGTTTCATCTGTTGCCCCGAAGTCCGGGATGCTCATCAACTCCTTTTGTACCCCCATAGCGGGGCCCATCAGGTCCAGGCGACCTTTCATGGCGCGCTTCAGGACCATGTCCACCGTCAGGAGGCGGTTGATTTCGTTAGTCCCCTCGTAAATCCGGTTGATCCGGCTGTCCCTGTATGCTTTGGAGATAATATATTCGTCGCTGTACCCGTTTCCTCCGTGGATTTGTACGCCCTCATCCACTACATAATTCAGCATTTCGCTGCCTAGTACCTTCAGGATGGCACATTCGATCGCGTATTCTTCCGCCGCGCCCAGGACGGCCTCGTTGAAGGGCTTTCCCTCCACAGCCAGGGCTTTTTCCTTTTCGTCGATCCAATAGGCTGTCCGGTAAAGGGTCGTTTCGGATACCCAGGCCTGGATGGCCATTTCGGCCAGCTTATGCTGTATAGCCCCGAAGTTGGCGATGGGCTGTTTGAACTGCTCCCGTGTAGCGGCGTATTCCAGGCAGGTCGTGATGGATCTTTTGGCGCCCCCGGTAGTGGCGGCGCATAACTTGAGGCGCCCTACGTTGAGAATATTGAAGGCAATGATGTGTCCCTTCCCTATTTCCCCCAGGACGTTTTCCACGGGCACCTTGCAATCCTGGAAATATAATTGAACCGTAGAGGACCCCTTGATGCCCATCTTGTGCTCTTCGGGTCCCCTCGTAAATCCCTCAAAACCGCGTTCGACGATGAAGGCCGTAAATTTTTCCCCATCCACTTTGGCAAATACGGTATACACATCCGCGAACCCCCCGTTGGTGATCCAGCATTTCTGGCCGTTGAGGAGGTAATACTTCCCGTCTTTACTCAGGGTGGCCGTGGTTTTGGCCCCCAGTGCATCGCTCCCGCTGCCCGGCTCGGTCAGGCCATAAGATCCTTTCCATTCTCCGCTGGCTAACTTGGGGATATATTTTTTCTTTTGCGCGTCCGTTCCAAAATAGAGGATGGGCAGGGTACCGATCCCCGTATGTGCCGAAATGGCGACAGAAAAGGAGAATCCTCCGCCCAGGCCCTCGGTGACCATCGTCGAGGTTATGAAATCCTTGCCTAATCCACCCAGTTCTTCCGGAACGGACGTGCCCAAAAGGCCTTGCTCGCCTGCCTTGTCCATGAGACTTGGCATGAGTCCCGGCTCCATGGCGTCTATGCGTTGGATGATGGGCAGGACTTCAGTGTCGAGGAAAGCGGCACACATATCCTTGACCATATGCTGCTCTTCGTTGAAGTCTTCGGGGATAAAGGTGTCTTCGGGGTGGCTTTCGCGGATCAGCCATTCCCCACCTTTGAGTGCGGTTTTGAGTTCGGTGGTGGTCATATGATTATTTTAAATTGTCGTAAACTCGCTGCAGGACGTTCTTGCAGACCTCGATCTCTTCGGGAGAAACCGCCTCCAGGGCCTCGTTCAGGGTTTGGTTAGCCAGTCCCATCGTTTGATCCTGCAGCTTCTTTCCCAGGTCGGTAATGTAAATCCTGTTGATCCTCCTGTCCTCTTTCGAGGGGACCCTGCGCACCAGTTTGCAACGCTCCAGATTGTCCACGAGGCGCGTAATGCTGGGCTTGTCCCGGAAGGTGGCGTTGCCCAATTCCTGCTGGCTAAGGCCATCCTGTTTCCATAACTGGTACAGCACACTCCATTGTTCAATCGTAATGTCCACCCCCGCGCCCTTGAAATTCTTTTGAAGGCGCCTGGCCACGGCGGTGGAAGCTTTTCCAGTGATGAAGCTATACAGCTCCTTGGATTGAAAATGGTTGTTAGACATACTGTTAGTTAAACAACCATTTAAAGATACACAAATTTTTCAAAAGTCCAGCGGGGGGTTACCTTTGCTTTCATGCCATCCATCAATTGGACCGATAGCTTCAACTTTTTGTCCAAGCTAACCCCGAGGAGGGCCCTGAATGCGGCCAAGGTTCTGACCAGTTTTTATCTGAGCCGGTGGACGGGGAAACCCATCCAGTGGGGTTATCCAATATCCCTTTCCTTCGAGCCCACCACGTCCTGCAACCTGAGGTGTCCCGAGTGTCCCAGCGGGCTCAGGTCCTTCACCCGCCCCACGGGGATGTTGCGCAAGGACTTTTTCAGGGAAACCATAGACCAGGTTTATAAGGAGCTGGCCTACCTGATCTTTTATTTCCAGGGGGAACCTTTCCTGAATCCTGATTTTTTGGAAATGGTGCGCTACGCTTCAGACAAGGGCATTTATACCGCCACTTCGACGAATGCACATTATTTAAACGATGCCAATGCGCGCAAGACCGTGGAAAGTGGCCTGGACCGCCTCATCATTTCCATAGACGGGACAACCCAGGATGTATACCAGCAATACCGCATCGGGGGACACCTGGACAAGGTTTTGGAGGGCGCCCGCAATATTGTCCGCTGGAAGAAGGAGTTGAAAAGCAAAACTCCGTTTATATTTTTCCAGTTCCTGGTCGTAAAGCCAAACGAGCACCAGATCGAAGACGTCAAACGTCTGGCCGCCGAAGTAGGGGTGGACGATGTTCGCTTTAAAACAGCCCAAATCTATGATTACGAGCATGGGAATGAGCTCATTCCCACCCTGGACAAATTCAGTCGATACCGCGCCAAAGGCGATGGGACCTATTCCATCAAGAGCGGCCTGGGGAATCATTGCTGGAAACTATGGCACGCCAATGTCATCACCTGGGATGGGATGGTGGTGCCCTGCTGTTTCGACAAGGACGCCATGCACCGTTTGGGTAACCTAAGCCAACAGAGCTTCAAGGAAATCTGGAACAACGACAATTACAAACAGTTCCGCAGGGAACTCATGAATAGCAGGAAGAATATAGACATATGCGCCAATTGCAGCGAGGGGACGAAAGTTTGGGGATAAGCACTGTCACGCGCTTGCGCTATCAGCACGAAAGCTTGCCGTTGTTGATAGCGGACCAGGACCCGGCGCGACGTCCGGCTCCCGAAAAATGGGGCATCCTGGAAAATATTGCTCACCTTGGGGCCTATCAGAAAATCTTTGCCGCAAGAATCCAGCGCATACTGAGCGAGGAAAATCCTTTGATCCCCGCCTACGTGGGCGATGCCGACCCGTGTTTTTTGCAGTTACGCGAAAATTCAATAGAAGATTTAATTGTTTATTTGAATTCGGATCGCCTGTATCTGCACGATTGGTTGACGTCGCTTTCAGGCGAGCAGTTGTCGCGACGGGCTACGCATCCGCGCTATGGCGATCGAACCTTGTTGTTGTGGACGGAGTTTTTCCTACTGCACGAATCCCATCATCTTGAAACCATCTGGAAATTGCGTACATGAGCCTGGAAAAAGACATACCCCAGCACGCCCGTTTGGCTAAAAAAATTCTTTTCCCATTGTTGCTCTTATGCGGCAGTGTTTGTTTTGCGCAACCTAAGTACGAGTTCAGGGCGGCCTGGATCGCATCCGTAACCCATATCGACTGGCCCAGCCCGGAGGCGACCGGAAACGTCGTGCTTCAAAAGCAGGAATTCGTTCATTTGCTGGACATGCTTCAACGCGACGGTCTGAACGCTGTCGTGGTGCAAATCCGTCCCACCGCGGATGCATTCTTTCCTTCGCCCTATGAGCCCTGGAGCGTATGGCTCACGGGCAAGCAGGGCGTCGCCCCCAATCCGTATTATGACCCCTTGGCCTTTATGATCGCAGAAACGCACAAAAGGGGTATGGAATTCCACGCCTGGATCAATCCCTACCGGGCTCTTTACAATAGCCGGAAGGATATTGCATCCGCCGATCATATCACCCGGGTGCACCCGGAGTGGTTCCTGGTGTACGACAATACCACCGAATTCAATCCGGGCATCCCTGCCGTCTGGGATTATGTGACCAATATCGTACGGGACATCGTCCACCGATATGATGTGGACGCCATCCATTTCGACGATTATTTCTATCCCTATAAAACGCAGGGTGAATACTTTGCCGATGACAACGCCTACGCCGAGTATAACCGCGGCCTCGACAAAGAAACGTGGAGAAGGAGCAACGTGGACAGCCTCATCCTGAAGGTTTCCAGGGCCATCAAGGAAGAAAAGCCCTGGTGTAAATTCGGCATCAGCCCCTATGGGGTTTGGAGGAACCTTTACCAGGATTCCACCGGAAGTCAAACTACCTCGCATCAGACGGACTACGACGACCTTTACGCCAATATCATGCTTTGGCTTCAAAAGGGCTGGATCGACTATGTATGTCCCCAGTTATATTGGGAAAGGGGGCATCGTGTAGTACCGTATGACGTTCTTCTCGACTGGTGGTCCCGCCATACGTACGACAGACAACTATACATTGGAATAGGCCTATATAAGGCCGGGACGAATCCAGCCTGGAAAAACAGGAGTGAGCTTCCCATCCAGGTCGCGGAATCCAGGGGCGTTTCCCAGGGCTGTGTTTTCTTCAGCGCCGCAAATTTCATGGACAATCCATTAGGCTGGTGTGACAGCCTTAGGGAAAATTATTATCGATACCCCGCCTTGGTACCACCTATGTCCTGGATCGATACGACCCAACCTCCCGCCCCTCAGATCGAGGCGCTGGTGGAAGGGGACAGCGTGCACGTAACGCTCAGCGCTTCCGATTCACTGCCCCTGCGGTTGTTCGTGGTATACCGGTATTTGACAGGGGACGCGGATACTGCTTTGGATCCTGTGCACATCTACAAGATCATTCCTGCGGACGGAGGACAGGGAAGATTCAATCTGGCCAGCAGGCGGCGAGGGCGGCGACGCGCTGACGCCGATGAAAAGATTCGCTGGGCGGTGACGGCGGTCAGCCGGGCCAATGTGGAGGGGCCGGCGGCGACGTTCTGATCACGGCCCCGCGGCAGGCGCGGCATCGTTTTGGGCCGCTTTCCCTACCTTTGAGGCAAATCTTTTTTTATGCCAGGGTTCGAATTTTTCGGTGAAGAAGAACGTAAGGAAGTCAACGACGTCCTGGAGACAGGAATCCTCATGCGCTATGGCTTCGATGGTCCCCGCAAAGGGATTTGGAAGGCCAAAGAACTGGAACAGGCCCTGTGCGAACGCCTGGGCTGCGCCCACGCTCAGTTGACTTCCAGTGGTACGACGGCCCTTACGACGGCCCTGGCGGCCCTGGGCATTGGAGCCGGAGACGAGGTCATCATGCCAACCTTCACTTTTGTGGCCAGCTTCGAAGCCGTTTTAGGCGTAGGAGCAGTCCCCGTCCTGGTCGATGTGGACGACACGCTCACTTTGAACCCCGCGGCGGTGGAAGCAGCCATTACTCCCCGAACCAAGTGTGTCATGCCCGTGCATATGTGCGGCAGCATGGCAGACCTCGAGGCCCTGCTGAAGATTTGCCACGAGCGAAACCTGATCCTGTTGGAAGATGCCTGCCAAAGCACGGGCGCCACCTTTCGGGGTCGGTCCCTGGGGACCATCGGGCACGCGGGAACCCTTTCATTCGATTTCGTCAAAACCGTGACTTGCGGAGAAGGCGGCGCCGTTATGACCAACGATGCGTCGATATACGAAAAGTGCGATCAATATTCGGATCACGGGCACGACCATAAAGGGGTGGACCGGGGCGCCGATGAACATCCCAACCTGGGATTCAATTATCGCATTTCTGAGTTACACGCCGCTGTGGGCCTGGCTCAACTCAGGAAACTCAACAATTTCCTGGCGATCCTGCGCAAGAATTATCAAATCCTGAGGGACATGCTGGCGGTCGTCCCGGAAATTACCTGGAGGCGAATCCCGGATCCCGCCGGCGACAGCGCAACGCACCTGAGTTGGTTCCTTCCCACCGAGGATATAACGCGCGCCGTGGTGGAAGGCTTCCGGGCCAAGGGGATCCTCGCGGGAAATTTCTACTGGTACGACAATAACTGGCACTATGTCCGGAAGTGGCACCACCTCAAGGAGGGACACACCCTTGCTCCCCTGAGTCCGGTGCAGGCTTCCGCGTGTGAGAAAATAAGGGTCCAGGACTTCAGTATCAGCGACCGGACCATGAGCCGCTGTATATCCACAGCTATTTCTTTAACCTGGACGCCCGAACAGCTGGAGCAAAAGGGAAAGCAAATGGTGGAGGTGATCAAGGGCGTGCTGTCCCGCCATGGCGCGGCGGTTTAAGGATGTTGCGCGTTCGGCTTTTGTTCCAGCCAATCGCAATCCTGGAGGGACCCTACCCTAAAACGTAAAGGAATTCCGGTGGCTTTTTCGACATTCCATTCTTCTTTACAGAAAAAGGCCATGTGACCCAGCGAATAGTTGCCGGGAAGCAGCGCCAATCGAGTCTCTGCGCTTGCCGGCGAGACATTTGCGTGATTTAGCGCGCTAAAATTGTCATTTCTTTGTAAATTTTTCTCGAAAAGATATCCACCGGTCGATGGCGACCACAAGCCGGCGAAGAAAATATCCTGGGCGCTAGGCAATCCGGAGGTGGCAGGGGACCATTGTGACGCTGTATGAGTGGGGATTTGGGCTTGAACTGCCGGGACTGAAACGGAGAGCGCTAAAAAAAGGCAGCAAAATTTATTCCATTTTTTCATGCTCCATTCATTTTGTATGTAAATTTACGACTGTATGGGACTAAGTCAAAGTTTACAGCAAAAGCTCCTCCAGAAACTTTCGCCTCAGCAAATCCAGCTGATGAAGCTTCTGCAGGTGCCTACGGCAAACCTGGAAGAGCGGATCAAGGAAGAACTGGAAGAAAACCCCGCGCTGGAAGTCACGGAAGATAACCATGAAGACTACGAGGACGGGGCAACGGATGAGTTCGAAGGGGATGAATACGATTCGGACGGGAGTGAGGATGAATACGGTCAAATCGATATAAGCGAATATGTGCACGAGGGCGATGACGAGGTGGGCGATTACCGCCTGAGGGATGATCACTATGCGGACTCTGAAGAACAAAAAACAATTCCCCACCGCATCGAAAAAACCTTCCACGAATACCTCCTTGACCAGTTGGGGATGTTACCCCTTGATGAAAGGAAACACAAGATCGCCGTACAGATCATCGGAAGCCTGGACGACGATGGGTACCTGAGGCGGGACATTACCGCCATCGTGGACGACCTGGCCTTCCGCCAGGGGGTGGATGCCTCGGAAGAGGAAATCGAAGAGCTCATCGCCAAAATCCAGTTGTTCGATCCGCCGGGTGTGGCTTGCCGCAGCCTCCAGGAGTGCCTCCTCCTTCAACTGGAAAGGCAAAAGATAGAAGGGAAAAAGGTGGACAAGGCCATCGAGATCCTGCAACGCTACTTCGATGAATTCACCAAGAAGCACTACGAAAAAATCCAGCGGGGTCTCAATCTCAGCGACGATGACCTGAAGGAAGTGATCGGCCAGATCATCCGCCTGAATCCCAAACCGGGAGGAAGCGTAGGAGAGCTCAACAAGGCCGAAAGTTATGTCATCCCCGATTTCTTCATCTTCAATAACGCAGGGAGGCTGGAGCTGACCCTGAATTCCAAGAACGCACCCGACCTGCGCATCAGCGAGGGATACCGCGAAATGCTGAAGGAATACGACAAGGGTAGTAAAAAAGATAAAAGACAAAAGGAAGCCGTCCTGTTCATCAAGCAAAAAATCGACGCCGCCAAGTGGTTCATCGACGCCATCAAGCAACGCCAGCATACCCTGATCAGCACGATGCAGGCGATCATGGAATACCAGCACGAGTTTTTCCTCACGGGGGATGAAACGACCCTGAGGCCCATGATCCTGAAGGATATTGCGGAAAGGACCGGGCTGGACATTTCCACCGTCAGCCGGGTAGCCAACAGCAAATTTGTCCAAACCGAATTCGGGACTTACCGGTTGAAGTTCTTCTTCAGCGAATCCCTCAGTACGGAAAGCGGGGAAGAGGTGTCCACCCGGGAAGTAAAAAAGATCCTGAGCGACATGGTGGAAGGGGAAAACAAGAAAAAACCCCTGAGCGATGAACGACTTACGGAGCTTTTACAGGAAAAAGGGTATAATATTGCGCGCCGGACCGTGGCCAAATACAGGGAGCAATTGAATATCCCGGTGGCGCGGCTGAGGAAGGAGCTCTGACACGCCTTCGGCGCAACACATATGACCACAACAACGTTATCCACAACCGGCTTGCCGGCGATTTCCGCCCCCACCAGGGTCTTCGCCACCCTGATCAGCTATATTTTCCACCCGATTTTCCTGGTGCCCTTGATGGGGGCCTTTCTGATTTACGGGGTTCCGGGATTATATACGGGTTTGGACACCCATGTGAAGAACTTTATTTTACTACGCCTGGTAGCCAATGCCCTTTTCTTCCCCTTACTTGGGATACTCCTGACCCGGGCGCTGAAATTGGTGAGTTCGCTGACGATGGAGGACCGTAAGGACCGCATCATCCCCTATGTCATTACCCTGACCTGCTATTTCTGGACCTGGAGGGTGATGCAATACCAGCAGTTTCCTACCGCTCCTATGACCGCCATGATCTTCGGCGCTTTCTTATCTACTTCCATGGCTCTGGTTTTAAACAGCTTCTACAAAATCAGCATGCATGCCATCGGGGTGGGTGGACTGGTCATGTTCATGCTACTGTTGGGCTGGCAGGGCGCTGAAGGGATCGGCATTCCCCTGGCCCTATCCATATTGATCGCAGGGTTGGTTTGTTCGGCCCGTCTGGCGATATCCGATCATAGCAATAAGGAAATCCTGTTTGGCCTGGCCATTGGTGTGGTCGGGCAAGCGTTAGGCTTCGTGTTTTTCCACGGGGCTTAACCCTTCAATACCGTCGAATGATGGAGGTAATTCTTGTCGGGGTAATACATGAACAGACAGCTCCCTTCTTTAATGGCGTCGATGATCTGCTCGTGCTCCTCCATAGGAACCGCGGGGCAACCCAGGCTACGGCCCAAAAGGCCGTTGGAACTGATGTACTGCTCACCTACGTACCAGGAGCCGTGGAGCACTACGCCACGCGCGAAGGCCTTGTCGTTGAAGCCCCGGTCCAGGCCCATGAGGCGAAGGGCGTAGCCGTCCGCGCCGGTGTACGTACTTTGGGTTATATAAAAGCCAAGGCTGCTTTTGTTAGAGTGATTCCGGTTGGAAAAGGACGTGGCGTATTCCTTACCGGACTTCCGACCATGTGCAACGTAGGTATGGAATAAAATTTTCCCAAGGTTCAAATCCAGGACGTAGAGGCGTTTATTGCTGGAGGGCTGGCTGAAATCGATTATGGTGAGCAGGCCTGATTTATCCAGGAGGCCTTTTTCGAGGAGACGGTGATAACCCTTGAGGGCAGTGGTGAACGCGTTGAGCGACAATCCGGCCGAATCCAGGCCTAATTCATCATATTCCTCCATCCACGCGGTAAGGCCGCCCATGGGGGCTATGGAAACAACGGGAAGTAGTGCGGCGATGGGAGACCCGGGTTGGTTGTTGGGGGACCGGAAAGAAAACTGCACGAAGGAGCAGAGGAACAGAAGGCAACCAAAAAAATAAACATTAAGACGCTTCTTCATCTAATTCGGTTTTTAAAACAGGATAATGGTTTAGCAATACTGCCGGACCGTAAATCATCCTTACAACGGGCACGTCCAGCGGAAATTGCGCGGGAAACAAATATAATCTTGATTATCATATAACCAAAAAATACTGGCGGAAAATTAAGCGCGCCCTTGAATTTACGGCAGGGGCGTCTCCGTTGCAGGCTGGGCCTCCAACAGCTTGGTCTTCCCCAGGTATTGCTGGCTGGGGTAGAAGGCAAAAACCAGGCTTCCGTTCCGGATGGACTTGATAATGGGACCCGTTTCCTTGCTCGGAACGGCGGGACAGCCCTCACTGCGGCCCATGAAGCCCTGCTGGTGGCCATACCTTTCACTCACGTAGGCGGCCCCGTGCAGAACGATCCCTCTGCGGACCGCGTTGTCGTTGATCCCTTTTTCCAGGCCCTTCAAGCGTAGGGCCAGTCCGTTTTTCCCAAAATACGTCTCCAGGGTTACGTAAAATCCCAGGCTGCTTTCCAGTGACTGGAGGGAATTAGAGAATTTACGGGCGTATTCCTTCCCCGAATTCATCCCATGTGCGACATAGGTATTGTACAATACGGACCCCTTCTGAAGGTCCACCACAAAAAGACGCTTTTGAAGCGAAGACAGGGTATAATCTATAATGGTAATGACCCGGGGATTTTTCAACTGTTTCTTCTTTGCCAGCTCATGATACCCCCGAAGGGCCATCACGAAGGCGTCCCGGCTCAACCCTTTGGCTCCGGGGACCACTCGATTATACAAATCGGTAACCTCGGCATCGGCCTCGAACAGTTGGGCAAAAGGAGAAGTCTCGGATTTGGGGGTCGTTACGGTCTTTTCCGCGAAGATGGGGGGCGTGACTCTGGCTTTTCCTGTTGTAAAGGATAACAGAACGATAGCCGGCACGGATAATGTCATCAGCTTCATAGGGAAGGGATATTGGGGTTTGTACGGATGTTAAAGATATGTAAAAATCCCAATGCGTCCAACGATTTCCGTTCTAAAATCGCGTCAATTTTACCCTACATCAAGTTCCCTGGGAGGAGGAATCCCCCAGGGGGTTTTCCTGGGGAGGAGGAGGCGCAAGGAACTTGTTGATCCTGATATTCAAGCTGAGTAACACAAAGCGTGTCAATACGTTAGAGCGGGTGTCCTGGACGTAGTTGCTGCCTGTAGTCCTCCAAACGCTTACGTTCTGATTTAAAAGGTCATATCCCTTGACTTTCAACCATATATCCCGCTTTTTATTAAAATACTGGACAAAATCGGCGTTCAGCATATTTACGGAGGTATTGAAGCCCGCCGCCTGACCTGAAGACTGGCGGTAGTCATAATCGATGTTGACCTCGGTTTCGGGAGCCACCTGGAAGGTGACATTAGGGCTGATATCCAAGAAATAGGCTACGTTATCCAGGGTGGGTTCCTGGGAATAATCGCTTTCCTGCCTGGCCAGGCTGACATCGGTATGCAGGTCCAGCCACTTGGGGGTATCATAGGTGAGCCCGAAGTAAAACCGGGCGTAGTTGCTGGTGTTGACATTATCGGCTCCGTTCAACAGGTTGACGTTCCGGCCGCCTTGGGCCCAAAGGTTGACGTTCCACTTGATCTTGTCGTCCCCGATGCTAAGCGGACGGAAATAGGAAACCCAGGCGTTCCAATTGTAAGCCCCGTTCAGGTTGACGGGCTGCGTGATTTGTCCCCCCGTTTGTTCATTGATCGTCGTGCTGTTGGAGATATAATTGACGATATCGTTGAAGGTGGCGTTGGAGCTGAAGCCCACCCCCTTCTTGGAGTCGAAGTAGCTGTAAATGTACCGGAGGGTATGTGTTTCAGCATACCTTAGATCGGGATTTCCCAGGACCAGGTATAAGGGATTGCTGTTATTGACCACGGGCTGGAGCTGGGATGCCGATGGTGCCTGGACGCTGAAATTGTAATAGGCATAGAAGTGCCGGTTTTTCCCGTTGGAATAAATGCTGACGTTTGGTGCAAAGCCCTCATAACCCTGGCGGTAGCTGCTGTCCTTTCCAAAGGACTGGCTGCTCGTAGTGGCATCCAGCCAGCGCACGCCTGCTCCGAATCCCCCCCTGGCCGTTCCATAATTATAGCTGAGAACTACATTGTCCTGGTAGCTTTTCGCACCGAAATGACTGGTAAGGGTGTCGTTGGGCAGGTCATAATATTTGCTTACCGGGTCGAAGTCGTAGGCTGTCTGGGGCACATCCGTCATACCGTAATTGTAATTGTAGCTCAGGTTCAGAGCGCCTTTCTGACCCACAGGTTCCGAATAGCTCACCGCTGTACCTATAGAAGTGTTCCGGTTGGGGTTCCGCTGGAATTGGTTGACGAATTGCGAGTACGGGGTAGAATCGGCAGGGAAATAATTGTCCGTGGAAATGGTATATGCCCCCGTGTTTGCGCTGTTGATGTTATTGCTGAAGTTGAGGAAAAGGGAGCGCCTCGACTGGGGGAACCGATGGCTATAGCTGACGTTGCCGTTCACGAAGGGGTTGTCACCCGTATTGCCGTTGTACCGGTTGCCGTTGTTCACCACCGTTGAATCGGCCAGTATAGTTTGGTAAATGGCGTTGATGTCATACGTGCTATGGACATACCCTACTGTCTCGTTAAAGCGCATGAAGTCCAGGGTATCGGGTCTGAATTCGAAATAGAGACCGCCGTTTGCATTCCGGTAGGTGGAATGCTGGCTGTTGTTTTCGTGGTAGTAACTCGTGGAGTCGGTGAAAATATTTTGACGGTCTATCGCTTGTTCACGGTCCGTTTTATATTGGTCGACGCCCGCATACAGGCTGTAGTCGAAGGTCTTGCCGATCTTATTGGCAAAATTGGCCTTGAGCTGTTTGTAATCAGTCACCCCGTTCCAGTTGTTATACGTAGCATCCGTGGTGCCGCTGGTGCTCGAGTTGTTGTCGCTCCTGCCGTCATTATTCCCTCCGGCTACGATGGTCAGTTTGCGGTTGTTATTGAACAGGTTGGTATTCGTTTTGGCTTCGTAGCGCCCATCGGTCCCTGCCCCCAGGTAGTCGTTGCCAAAGACCCCTCTCTTACGGTTTTTCTTCAGGGTAATGTTGATGATCTTCTCGTGCACCCCATCCTCCACGTTGGTGGCCAGCGCCTGGTCGCTTTTCTTTTCAATGATCTGGATCTTGTCGATGACGTCGGCGGGGAAATTCTCCATGACGGTCTTCAGGTCCGACCCCATGAAAGGCTTTCCATCCACATAAATCTGGGTGACCGTTTCCCCTTCGGCTTTCACGTTCCCGGCCTTATCCACCTCTACCCCCGGAATCTTTTTAAATATGTCCTCCGCGGTCCCATTGGTCCTGACCCGGATACTGCCCGCGTTGAATTCGGTGGTATCATTCTTCACCCGGGCAGGCGGGCGGTGGATCACGATGGTCACCCCTTCCATGGATTCGAATGATCCGGCCAGGAGGACCGAGTCGAGGGCGATATTTTTGGATGGCGTGAGCCTGACTAGTTTGATTATCGGCTGGTAGTTCAGGGCGGTGACTTTTACCAGGTAGGCCCCCGGTGCGACATTATCGAAAACGAACAGCCCGGTGCTGTCGCTGATCACACTCCGTTTCGTTATTGAGTCTTTGGGAGTCAGGAGGCTGATAGTAGCCCCTCCCAGGGCATCGCGGGCCGTAGTAAATACTTTGCCCGTGATCTTGCCCCTTTGAGCCATCACGGTAGAAAAGGTTCCCAGAACCAGGCACAACGTCCAAAAAATCTTACGCATACATTTCGATTGTTGCGGGCCTGGGGCCCGGCTAAGCAGCGTCGTCTTGGGAAGGATTTTCTATAGGGGTAGGTGAGGGGCAAACTTAATCGATTCAGCTGAATTTTCGGGGAGTTTTTTAAGGGCGGCTAGTATCTTTGATTATGCTCACACGCTTCCTCCTCCCGTTATTGATTTTCAGCGCCCTTTCTGCAGGCGCCCAAAAACTGGTGGTTTCCACCTCCTCCTTTGATTTCAAGCCCCTGGACCAGGCCCTTGTGCAGAACCAAAAGGTGCTCGACAAAAACTTCACCGTCCTGGTCTTCAAAGACTCCAAGATCGTGTATGGAAAGGAAATGGGCGAAAGCAAGGCGAATATTCCCGTGGGCCTGGGGAGCACCAGCAAGTGGCTGACAGCGGCCCTGACCCTGATGTTCGTTGACCAGGGGAAGCTTTCCCTGGACGATAAGGTGAGCACCTACCTTCCCATATTCAAGTCTTACGGGAAAGCCTACATCACCATCCGTCAATGCCTGACCCATTTCACCGGGATCGCATCCCCCGGCTTTGGAAACCTGCACGTGGGAAAATACCTCAACCTGGAGGCAGAGGTAAACGACATTCCCAAGAGAGAAATCCAAACCAACCCGGGAACCGAATTCAGGTATTCCGACGCAGGATACGCAATCGTGGGCCGCATACTGGAGGTCATTTCTAAAAAGCCCTTCGACCGGTTGGTCAAGGAAACGCTGTTCCGGCCCCTGGGCATGATGCGAAGCACCTTTTCCAATATGGATGGGAAAGCCCCGGACCCCGCAGAAGGCGCCCTTTGTACGCCCCTGGACCTGCTCAGTTTCTCGGCAATGGTCCTGGGAAAAGGGGTCTATAATGGAAAACGCATCCTAAGCGATAGCTCGATGGCGGAGCTCCTGAAGCAGGAAACCACCCCACAAGAACCCAAAACCGTACCCCAGGACATGGAGGGTTATAATTATGCGCTCGGCAGTTGGATTTCCGCACCCGGGGTTTACCTGGCGCCTAGCCTTTCAGGAAGCTGGGCCGTTGTGGATCTGAACAAAGGGTATGCGGCGGTAATCGTCGTAACCAAGGAGTTTAAGGAACCGCAGCGGTCAGTTTTCAATGCGATCAAAGCCGCGATCGACGGGGCGTTCCCCTAGTGGTGCTTACTGAGCAAATACTTTTCCCGGATGATGGTACTGATGGGTTTTTCATAGACCTTGCTTTCGACCCACGATATAATGTCCAGATAGGCGAAAGCCCTGGTCTCGAAGCGGTTCCCCTCCAGGTGCTTGATCTTGTGCAGGAATTTTTCGAGTTCGGGTTTCAAGGCCCGGGGAGAAACGACGAAGGATTGCCTCAGGAAGCGAAACATCTCCTCTTCCACTACCGTCAGGTTTTTCATTTTTGCCATGAAGCGGTACACCGACTTGGTCAGGGACTCCATCAGGTCGAAGTTCCCCAGCTCGTAATGCGCCATGAGATGCAACAGACGGGCATAACTCTGCAGGTCGATCCTAAGGTCTCCCTGGCCCGATATGATCTTCTGGAGGTAGTCGATGCTGGTCCCATAATCCCCGGCCCCAAAATGCAGGGTAGCTATTTTGTAGTTGAAGACCAGCAATCTGTGCCGGTCTGTAAACTCAGCGTAGTCGTGCATGCGGCCCTCGATCTGGCGGACCAGGGTTAGCCCCTGTTTGAAAGAGCCCTCCATCAGGTGCCGGTTGATCTTGGCTGCGTTGATATAGATAAAGGTATGGATGCGGAAGTTGTCGTGCAGATTCGCCTGGGGGGTTGCGGCATATTCCTCGAAACGCTTCAGGGTACTTTCGAACGCCTTGAAATTCCTGAGGTCGAAGTGGGCGTTCAGCAGGTTGTGCATGCCCTTGATATAGTGCCCCGGTTCCACGCCGATCATAACTTCCTTACTTTGAAACAGGTCCACCCATTTTTGGGAATACCGGTAGTACTGGAGGAAGTCCTGGCGGATGAAGGAGTACCAGCAATAGCTTTGGTACAGGTAAAGGAGTTCATAAAAATCGGTGATGGTATGCGCATCCGCGGGCAGGTGCTTCCGGAAAAAGGTCCGGATGTCCTTTTCATCCTCGACGTTGCGGGCATGGCCGTTTTTGATGTACCATCGATATAACTGAAGGGCCAGGCTGGAAAGGCGGGAGACCCTGTCTATGTGGCCGGTGATTTCCCTTGATTCGTCTGCCAGGAGCTCGACTTTTTCCTGCGAACTCCGCGTAATATGCAGGGTTTCAATCTTCTTTTCGAGGGAAATCACCTGGGCGAGGAAATTGAATTTGTGATTTTCCTTGGCCATTTCCTTGGCCCTTTCCAGGATCTTCAGGCTTTGGTGCTTCAACCCCTTATTGTACAGCAAACGCGCATAATCCAACTGCTCACTGAGTTGAAGATCAATGTTTTCTGTTGCCATCAGTAGGCGGAGAGAAGCCAGCAGCTGCTTGTAAAGATGGGTTTTGAGGTTGGCCAGTTGGGGCTTAGTGAACTTCTTGAGTAACAAGCGCTCATCATATTCTTCCATCTTTTCCAGGGCGTCGAAGAGCTGGGTTATCCTGAGCTCTTCCTTGCCCGAACTTCGTTTGATATATAATTTAAAATGCCGTTTTTCAGACTTTTCCAAGGAGCGGACGAGCTGAAATAAGGCATCGGTCAAACTGTTGGACGTCATAGTGTAAATCTCCTAAAACACGCTCCCAGCCAGGGTTTTCGGTTTTTATTAACCCTTTTGGCATGATGAAATCACCTGCAGGTTGTTTTGTGAAGCCCAAATAAGGGTACTAAATTTGTATAGTCTTTGAGACTAAAAGCATATGGCAAGGCAATCGTGGAGAATGGATAGCAATCTTAGAGGTCGATATTAGTAACTCTTTTCATATGGCAAGCAATCGTTAGAGGCCGTCTGTTTCTACAGGTGGCTTTCTTTTTTGGGGTGGGTGCTAAGTTAATGATTTTTTTCTAAAAAGCACTGAAGGCAGGCTTACCGTCATTTTCTATTTGGATACCCTTCACATAGCCGGTTCCCTCGAAAATGAATTCAATGCCTACGACGTGGACGTCCCTTTGGGGTAGCGCAAAAGAATAGCCTGATTGCCCGTTTATGGCGAAGTCCAGCCTGTTGTTCTTACTTCTGCATTCCACCAGGGTCCATCCGGTATCCACGCCGAATGCTGAAAGGTCGGCATCTCTTCCGGAAACCCCCTTGTCCACCGCATCCACTTCCAGGTCAGACACGCACCCTTTCGCCGAGAGGGGAAACAGGATGGTCCCGTGCCCATCGTCCGTGATGAGGTATATAAGGGTCTTTCGGCAAGCGGCCGCCCCTTCGCCGTAGGCGTTCTTTACTTTCGCCCGGAAGTCAAGATTTTTCACGGGTACGGGTTCAAAATTGCCGACGTTATAATACCGGACCCTTTCGGGTTGACCTTGGTTGAGATGGACCTTAGGCGTTCCCAGGGAATCTTTAGAAAGGAATTCTTCGGGCTTCAAATAAATGGGCATCGGCTTGGTATCGATCATGCCCAGCCAGCCCTGGGTGTTGATCTGCAAAGGAAATTCCTGTACGATCACGTCCCGGATGACCAGTTTGGCCAAAAAAAATCCCGGCTTGTAATAAATGGAG
>Ga0210391_10001710_pt1 | contig 19620 bp, 11 predicted proteins | sample IncBWC12OmetaG_FD_160573 | JGI IMG/M metagenome (GOLD analysis project Ga0210391, IMG submission 160573) | Forest soil microbial communities from Barre Woods Harvard Forest LTER site, Petersham, Massachusetts, United States - Inc-BW-C-12-O ...
TTCGCGCGCAGCAATTCCGCAAGTACCCGGCCTGGCCGAGGCGACGCCGATGACGCATGTCGAGGCGCTGGAGCTCGATCGCCTGCCCCGGCATTTGATTGTGCTCGGCGGCGGGTACGTCGGCCTCGAACTCTCGCAGGCGTTTCGCCGGTTCGGCTCGAATGTGACCGTGATCGAGCATGGTCCGCAGCTCGCCAGCCGCGAAGATCCTGACGTCGGCGCCGCGCTCAAGGGCTTGTTCGTCGATGAGGGAATCGAGGTCCTGCTGGACTCCAATGTTCGCCGCGTCGAAGGACATTCCAGCAGTCGCGTTCGAGTCTACGTGAATGATCCTCTTGGAGATCGCGCTATCGACGGGACCGATCTTCTCGTCGCGACCGGACGCAATGCAAACAGCGAGGGAATCGGCCTCCATAAAACCGGCGTTCAGCTCGACGAGCGCGGTTACATCAAGACCAACGAGCGGCTGGAGACCACCGCGGAAAACATCTGGGCGATGGGCGATTGCGCGGGGAGTCCACAATTCACGCACGTCGGCCTCGACGATTACAACATCGTTCACGCGAACCTGAGCGGCGGCAATCGCACCAACCGCGATCGCCTCATTCCTTTTTGCATGTTCACCGACCCGGAGCTGGCGCGAGTCGGTAGGAACGAGCTCGAAGCGCGTCGCGACGGCGTCGAATATCGGATGGCAAAGCTGCCGATGGCCGAAGTACTGCGCACGAAAACGATCTCCGAGCCGCGCGGCTTCATGAAAGTACTCTTGGCCAAGGATAGCGACGAGATTCTCGGTTTCACCGCTTTCGGATTCGAAGCGAGCGAGCTGATGGTAGCGATGCAAACGGCGATGCTCGCTCACGCACCCTACACGATTTTGCGCGACGCAATCCTGACCCATCCGACAATGTCCGAGGGGCTGAGCCAGCTAATGGCCAACGTCCCAGTCCGCTGAGTTCTGATGAGGAGCGAACTGATGAACTATCTCATCAAATTGTGCGACAGGTTAGGAATCCTTGGCAGCGACATCGACTATCACGTGATCCGGGCGTCGATGGTCCTGATATTCCTCTTCTTTGGATATCAGAAGTGGTTCGAATATGAGGCGCAGGCGCTCGTTCCGTACATCAGTAATGGACCGCTGATCTTCTGGATGTATCCAGTTTTCGGAGTCAGAGGTGCTTGCTTCTTCCTTGGCGTCTCGGAATGGATCTTCGGAGCACTCTTATTCCTGGGATTCTGGAATAAGACAGCCGGCGTTCTGGGCGCGCTCGGCGGGATTGGGTCGTTTGTGTCCACCACAACGATCCTTCCTTTTATACCCGGCGGCTGGGCGGCATCTGCCGGCGGCTTTCCCGCAATGTCTGAAACAGGCGCCTTCTTGATGAAGGACTTTGTCCTGCTTGCGGTGAGTTTCTATCTGCTGAAGCAAGACTTGTTGAGACTTTCACTCGTCTCATATCGAGAGACTTCGAGCGAACTACTTTCTGAGACAGACAGAAGGATCGCGTAAGGAGCTATAAGTCATGAATAAGGACGATCGCAAAATACGTTTCGGTCTTTGGTATGACTTCCGAAACCCAACACAATGGCCTCAGTCCGCGGATCGACTCTACGCGGAAACTCTCGATCAGATCGCTTGGGGCGAGAACCATGGCTTTGATGACGTGTGGTTGTCCGAGCACCATTTCATCGACGATGGCTACCTGCCCTCGATTCTACCGGTAGCCGCAGCGATAGCAGCACGCACCAAACGGATCCGCATCGCATCGGGCGTGCTGTTGATGCCCTTCCACAATCCCGTACGCCTCGCTGAAGATATCGCGGTAGTCGATGTCATCTCAGGCGGTCGCTTGGAGCTCGGCGTAGGTGTCGGCTTCAAGCACGAAGAGTTCGAAGGATTCGGAGTACCTTTCAAGGACCGCGGTGCGCGAACAAATCAATCGCTCGAGATCATTCGGCGCCTTCTCAGTGGTGAGACGGTCACCTACAAGAGCGAATTCTTCGACTTCAAGAATGTGAAGGTGACGCCCGAGCCGATTCAAAAACCGCGTCCACCCATCTGGTTGGGCGGCTTCACCCCACCTGCCCTGCGGCGGGCTGCCCGCTATGGCGATGGATTCACGGTGCCAGGCGGGACCCGCGAGGTATATGACCAATATGTAGCCGAATTGAAGAAGCAGAATCGGCCCACCGACAACATCCGATTCGCAAGCGCCTTTTGGTGCCTGATCGTATCCAACGATCCTGAGAAGACCTTTGCCGAAGCCGCTGACCATGTCATCTACCAGGCGAACAATTATTCAGAATGGCTTTCCGCGGCCGGACTCAGTCCCCTCTCCGAGCATCTGCGCGATCGCGAACAGTTGCGAAAAAGCGGGCTGCTCCAGGTAGTCGACCCCGACGGCGCGATAAAACTGATTCGGGACTTCGCCAATAACGTCCCAATCACACACTTCTATTCGTGGACGATACCGCCTGGATTGCCGCCGCGATGGGCTCAAACGCATCTCGAGCTTTTCGCATCCAAGGTGATCCCGGCGTTTCGCTAACTGATGCGGGGATTGCGCACGTTCACGCGTATGGTAGCTTTCGAATTAACACGTCTCTAAGATTCGATTCGAAAGCCGCGAAAAATTCCGATGTCGGATGAGCGAAATCTTCCTTCTGGCGGAGCCGCCGGTTCACCGCCGTCAAATGTCCATGCTTCCCGCAAGGGAGTGTTCCGCAGAGAGGGCGACTACTGGAGCGTCGGGTATGGGGAGACATCGTTCCGCCTGAAAGATTCAAAAGGTCTCGCTTATATAGCCCATCTGCTCCGTCATCCCGACGTGTCCTTCCATGTGCTCGATCTGGTTGGGGGAATTCCGTCCGAGATCGATCAAGGAAGAAACAATCGGATCGGTCTGCCCCGCGGGGGCGAGGACCTCGAAGCGGCCGGGATCCATGTCGGCGGCATTGGCGACGCAGGCGAAATGCTCGACGACCAGGCCAAAGCAGCGTACCGACGCCGGCTCTCAGAGCTTCGCGAAGAATTGGAAGAAGCCAAGGACTCCGGAAACGTCGCGCGGGCCGAACAGGCCGAGGAGGAGATCGATGCGCTGACGCAAGAACTCTCTCGCGCCGTCGGTCTTGGCGGACGCAATCGGAAGGCGGCGTCAGCCTCGGAACGAGCCCGCCAGAGCGTCACCAAAACGATCAAATCGGTGGTGGAAAGAATCGCGCAAAGCGACTCCGCGCTTGGAGATCTCTTTTCGCGATGCGTCAAAACCGGCACCTTCTGCTCCTACCAACCCGCGCCTGATTTTCCGGTCGCGTGGGAATTCGGTCCATCGACCGTCCAGCAAGACCAGGACTCTTCGTCAACCGACGACACCGCTGCCGTACGGATCGATCATCCGGGAACATCTCTGCCGATGTTGGAAGTTTCTGCATTCTCACCGGAAGGAACCGCTTTTGTGGGGCGTGAAACCGAATGTAGCTCGATTCGCGCGACCATCGATCGTGCACAGGACGGCCACGGATCGCTGGTCATGCTCTTCGACGGACCCGGCGTGGGCAAGACCCGTCTGGCAATGCAAATGGCCGAATACGCTTCGAGCAAGGGTTTCAGATTCGGCGTCGGGCGCTGCTACGAAAGAGACGAACCCGTCCCCTACCTTCCCTTCGCTGAGATCCTGGAAGGTAATCTGGCGCGGGCGCCGAGCTTGGATGATTTTCGAAGGCGGATGGGGGACAATGCGGCCGAACTGGCACAGATTGCTCCAAGTCTTCGACGAGCCTTTCCGGATATTCCGCAACCGCTGGAACTGCCTCCGGCACAGCAGCGTCGTTATCTTTTCCAGAGTGTTTCCGAGTCGCTGGCGCGCGCGGCTCAAACCCGTCCGCAGCTGTACATCCTTGAGGACCTTCACTGGGCCGACGAATCAACGCTTGCCCTTCTGGTTCACCTCGCCAATCGGATTCCCCAACTGCCAATCGTAATTATCGGGACCTACCGCGGTGGATATGCGGACGACAATCCGGCTTTAGTCCGAACCCTGGAAGAGCTGATTCGGTTACGCGTACGCCCGCAGAAGCTCGAAGGTCTATCGAAGGATGGCGTGGCGCAAATGTTACAGGGGTTAAGCGAGCGTGAGACTCCCGAAAGTCTGGTCAGCCTGATCTTTGAGGAGAGCCAGGGATATCCGTTCTTCGTCGAAGAGGTATACCGCCACCTGTTCGAAGAAGGGAAAATCTTCGATGCGGCAGGTCGTTTCCGCACCGATCTCGATCTCGAGGAGACTGACGTTCCGGAAAACGTGCGGCTGATCATCAATCGCCGTCTCGAGCGGTTCGACGACAATGAGAAACGCGCGCTGGCAGCCGCTGCAGTGATCGGGCGCAGTTTCAGCTTTCAGCTTTTAGCCGCAATCAGCCAGGTCGAAGTCGACGAACTTTTCTCGCTCATCGAGAAGGCCCAGCGAATGCGGATAGTCATCTCCAGCTCCGAGGGACCCGAGAGGCCGTTTACCTTTAAACATGAGCTCGTGCGGCAAACCCTGCTGGCCGCCATTTCGAATCCCCGGCGACAGCGATTGCATGCTACGGCAGCTGACGCGATCGCCCGCCTCGACCCAGGCGCCGTCAAGGAATCCGCGGGATTCATCGCCGATCACCTCCTCAAAGCCGGATCATTTGCTGACGATCGCAAACTTGTCCACTATCTGACAGTTGCCGGCATGACTGCGCTCGAGGCCTCAGCCTTCGACGAAGCGGCGCGCAGCTTCGGGTCCGCGCTGAAACATCAAAATGTCAACGACGAGGCAGCGCGCGCCGAGTTGCTAGGCCATCTCGCGACGGCCGAGTTAGGGCTTGAGCAATGGGATGCGGCGCTGGCCCATTACCGTGAGGCGCTGGAGGCTTATATCAATCTCGGCGATCGAGAGATGGCGGCGAGAAAGTTCACCGAATTAGCCGAAGCCTGCATCTGGGTTGGCAGTTCGCAGGAAGCAGCCGAAACGGCTCGTCGCGGTCTCACCTACCTTGAGGGAGAACTCAGCGCCAATCGTGTGCGGCTGCTCGCAGTGCTTGCACAGGCACTGGCCGCCCGGTCGGGCCCTGAGCCGGCCTTTGAGGCGTTGCGGGAGGCTTCGAGCATTGCGTCGAAGCTCGCTGATCCAAGGCTTGACGCCAGAGTGCTCGACGCGCGGTCGATCGTAAACTTACACTTCTTTCAATTGGAAGAAGCTGCGAACGATGGCCTTCGCAGCGAACAACTGGGCGGATCGGACGCGTCTCCCTGGCAACGCGCGCGTCAGTTGCGAGTTCTGAGTCAGTCACTGGTGTATCTCGGGCGCTTGAGTGAGTCACTCAAGGTCATCGACGAGCTCGAGCCGTTGGCGACCAGGATCGGAGAACCCTATTCGGTTGCACTCTGCTTAAGCGTTCGAGTCCAGTACGAATTCGGTCGACGACCCGACGTCTCGAGACTCGAGATTGGCCTCCAGCAGGTATCGAGTTCTATTCAAAACTCGCATTTTCCCTTTTGGCAAATTCTGCCCGAGATCCAGCTGAATCTCATAGATTATATTCGCGGCGACTGGGCAAGCGCCTTATCGCACGCAAAAGCCGCCTGTCGCCTCAAACCCAGTGCTTCTATTCGGGGATTCGGTGAGGGAACGCTTTTTCGACAGATGGCTTACGCCGGTGATCGCGATGGCGCGTTGGCGATTTTCAATGAACGGCGCGAATGCCTGCCTGTCCTCGGTCAAAAGAACGTTCGGGGCTCGTGGTGGATGCTGGCTCTGGTGGTCGAGGGCCTATATATCATCGGCGAACGATCGCAAGCCGGCCAGCTCTATCCGCTGGTTCGTGAATTTATCGCCACCGGTACGGTCACGCTTTGGAGCCTCGCGCGTTTCACGCAAACGATCGCCGGTATTGCCGCAGCATCGGCACGTCAGTATGAAAACGCTGAAGAGCACTTTCGAATCGCGAGGCAACAGGCCGAGAGTTTTCCCGATCAGCTCGAACAGGCGGAGATACACCGCTTCCACGCGATGATGCTGATCGATCGCGCCGATGGGGACGATCACGAAAAAGCGCGAAAGCTGCTGGGCGAAGCGACGGACACCTACAGGAGTATCGGAATGCCGCGTCATATCGAGATGACCCGGGCCCTCCTCGATAAAATCCCGCCTCGTAGCTGAACGCCCCGAGTTCATCGCTTAAGGTCAAAGAAGAGAAAGATTTCGGAGTGGTGGACTAGGCTGGCTCAGTTAGCCAAGTCTAAACTACCTATTCGAGGAAACCACCGATGGGAAACACCTGTGCCAGCATCCATATCGCGTGGCGAGGCGCCGCGGAAGATGCGTCCAAGGCAATCAGCCGGAGCTATAGCAAGCTCGGCTATAAGCGGGTGAAAAAAGCGCCGGCCGAAGGCGGCAAGCATGCGGTCATGCTGGCGCGGGACGGACAATCCTACGTCTCTGTTTATGACAGCGACAACGCCAAGCTCGACAGCGGCGAGTTGAAGGATCTGGCGCTGGCTGCCTCCAAAGCACTCAAAACGGCGGCGGTCTTCACCAGTCTGTACGACAGCGACACCTATGAGTTTATCGTCTTCGCCAATGGCCGGCAGGTCGACCTGCTAATGACCGACGCCGAAAGCTACGACGGGCCGATGAAGCGGTTGAGCGAGAAATCGCGCGCCGCCAAGTGGAGCAGCATGTTCGGACGGACGGTGAGCATCGACCAGATCAGGCAAGCGGTTACGAAACAGACAGCTTTCGCCGACGAGATCGTCAGCGGGCTATCCGAACTGATAGGTCTCCGCGACGGCCAGCCGCAGATGAACTATCAGGATTTTCTGGACAAGGAAGAGCTGCTCAGCGCCGAGTTCTACTTCGAGAAAAAGCCCAATGCGCTGTCAGATATTCCAGCAGGCGAAATTCGGCTGGCTGATTATTTCGATTCCGACAATTGCCGCATGCGCGCCGTCTATCCCTCGAGCTGGCCGCTGGCTATTGGCGCCAAGCGCCTGGGGACGTGGTTGATATTGAGCCAGGGCGCGGGCTTCAGCGGAGGAACGGCGACCGTTCGGCTTTCAGGTCCGGACACGCTTGTACTTACAAGAGCTATTGTCAGTGGCTGCAAATTCCATAACGGCCAGGTCGTTGGCGCGCTGGAACCAGTTGCGCAGAATCTCACGAAGGAAGACGTAGCCAAGTTAGTCGACGCCAAGAGATTCAATCTCGTGCCGACTGAGTCTGCTTCCGCTGAATCGCGTGAGTACCGGGGCGAGTTTCCGAATCTGGCAATTCCTCCGATGACTCCTCAGCGAACGACCCAGATTTTGCTGATCCTCCAAATGGACTTGGAACCGGAAAAAGCTGGCGAATGGGAAATCGACGTCTCTATCCGGCCGGGAACTCAAACCGAATATCGGCACAAGCTGCCACCGCTGCGCATAGCGGCGGTCGAACAGAAATGGTTACCGGTGGTATCCGGGCTGAACCCTAAAACTATTTACGATAAATCCAATCTCAGCACGACTCATCTTCGCGAGCTGAACCACAAGCAATCCGAAGTTCCGGGACAGCGCCGGCTGGATCATTCGGCCGTCACTTCGAGCGTGGCTATTCTCAAGGATGAAGAGCAGCCGACGCTGGATGCCGCCAGAAAGTGGTTCGAGGCCTGGCTGCGTCCGCTGGTGGACCAGCAAGAAGGCGAGATTAGGATTCATGGCGAAAAGCAGATGTCCGCATCGTTCACTGTAGGCAAGACGAAGAAGACACTGCCGGTTTCGGGGTTCCTCGGCGACAACATTTGGGGGAAACTTTTCGACTACGCCAATAACTACCAGACCGTGCTGGTTACGTTCTTTCCCAAAGGCGCCGAATGCGCGGTTGCAGGGATCGGTTTGCAACATACCTTCCGCCAATATGGGGAGATAAAGAGGGAACAGCATGACCAACAGACGGCTGAAACGCTGGGCATCATGCGCGGCCGTCCCTTCGACACCCTCGAGCCCGGCGACACCTGGCACGTCTTCAAATGGGTGATCAATCACGAGCATTGCTACAAGTACCTTGGAACTTCCGCCGGTGACATGGAGCAGCAGCTCGATAGCTTCGCCACCGAGCGTCGGCCGCTGCAGGCATGGAACAGCCAATGCACCTGGATACCCGCGTTTGATCGCGCCGACTCTTATGAGTGCACAGTCTACGAGGATGCTAGCGTGCTGAACTGGTTCAGGGGCATTCTTCCCAGCGGCTACGGCTTGAATGGCCCGAAGATGACCGCCCAATGGTGCGCCAACGTCTTGCGGATGGTGACGCCCCGACTGTGGCTATGCGGGAATCTGATCGATCAGGTAGACAGAGACGCGCTGGAACGGGTGGCTGAGGTAAGCGAATCCAACGGACTTTATAAGATCACGCTGCGCCGGGACTGCGCGCTGGACGAGCTGGAACTGGCTCTAATGCCCATCCTACCGGTCGAAAGCGCGCGAATATCACTCGTGCGATCCTAGGAGCCTGACCCTACTAAAAACGGTGCCGGCTATCGTCGAGCCGCTATTGAATCGAAATAGGAGACGACTATGGATGTTATCGAAGCGATGGAAACTTGCAGTGCAGCACGTTACCTGAAGTCCGATCCCGTGCCGCAGGACTTGATCGAGCGTGTGATCTACGCCGCTACTCGTGCATCGAGTCCGGGTAACAGTCAGGAATGGGACTTCATCGTTGTACGCAACCCTGAAGCAAAGCGGAAAATCCGCGATCTACTCGCGCCGCGATTTAAGGCGATGCGCGGGGAAGCGCCGACAGCCGGCCGGGTCACTAGTCGAATGATGGCCGGCGCCCTGCATTTGGCAGAGACGCTGGATGAGGTTCCGGCGATCATCTTCGTCTGCGGTCCCGTAGCTTATCCGCCCAACGCGCCGACGGAGCAGTTTGTTTGGTCGGCACTCTACCCGGCGGCGCAGAACCTGATAGTGGCCGCTCGCTCGCTCGGTTTGGGCACAACCTTTACGACCTTCCAAATGTTTATAGAAAACGAGCTACGCGAGCTGCTCGGAATTCCCAAGGAGATAAAGTTCGCCGTGATGATCCCGATTGGCTGGCCGCAGAACGATTTCGTCAAGGTCAAGCGCAAGCCGATCTCCAAGGTAATTCATTGGGACAGGTGGAGTGATTGACCACAGTCAGCTTAACTACTTCGCGAAACTGCAGGTTCCGACTTCGAGCGCATTCGATCTGAATGACATCACTGCGTATGCCAGCTCTTATAGTCGTGCGCGACTGAGCCGTCGTCAGACGAGCACGGTGTTCGGCGGCAGGCCTACCATCGCGCGGCCTTGCTGCTCGAGCACAGTGTCGAGATCGTACACCACGTGACTCGACATCGTATTGATGTCGCGAAGCGCGCGCTGGAGCGGATCGTCGAGGGAATGAGCGCTGGCGCCTGCGGCTTCCGATAGAGTCTGCACCGCTTGGCGCGCGAATTTGACGGCGTAGGCGATACGGCATCGCAGCTCGATGCGCTGCTCGGCTGTTGCGGGCGTGGCTGTTTCCGCCACCGCGCAGTTTTCTCTCGCCGCCTGCCGGATCATCGTCTCGGCTGTAGTCGTGAGCACGTGCGCTTTGGCCAGCCGCATCTGGGCGGCGGGCTTTTCGCCCTGGTTGGTCTCGGTGCCTACGATCACGCGTCTGGAGAGCCGCTCGCGAAAGAGACGGACCGCCTCCCGTGCCGTACCGACCGCCGGAATCGCCGCGGCGACAGCCAGAAACGGCAGCATCGGCATCCTGTACACGGGATTCGCGTGCAGCTTGCAGCCCGGCGCGGTGCCGTCCTGCATCTCCTTCATATCGATGACGCGATGCGCGGGCACGAAGACGTCACGCATCACGATGTCGTTGCTGCCGGTCCCGATCATCCCGTCCATGTGCCATGTGTCGACGACGATCGCCTGTTCTGCCGGCACCGCAATAAAATACAGATGCGGACGCGGACCTTCAGGCAGCATGGCCGTCGCGAGAATCCAATCCGCGTGCATCACGCCCGTGCCCCATTTCCACCGGCCCGTCACGCGATAACCGCCATTGACCGGCGTCATGATTCCGGGCGGGAAGGTAACTCCCGGTGCGATGATGTAGGGGAAGCCGGCGCCAAAGGTTTCGTCCTGCAGCTCTTTTGAAAAATGGGCGAGTATCCAGTTGTGCTCGACGCAGAACGACGCCACCCATCCAGTTGAGGAGCATCCTTCGGCGAGCGGCAGCATCGCGTCGATGAACGCGTCGACGCCGAACTCGAGTCCGCCGTAAATCTTCGGCACGAAGTGGTAGAAGATTCCGCTCGCGCGCAGCGCTTCCCAAACCGCGTCGACAGGCCGCCGTAACCGTTCTGCTTCGCGGCTGTTGGCGGCGAGCAAGGGTTTCAGCGCGACAGTTCGATTGACGAGCCCGTTGGGTGTGATGGTGGCCAGGTGCTCACGCGACAGCCAATCGCCGCCCTGCGGCAAACGCCGATCAGCCAGCGGCATCGAAGGACTCTGATCATTCACAAGTTACACCGTCGCGGCGCGCTTCGCCCACGTGAGATTGAAGTACGTCGCCGTTTCCGACGAAGTCAAGCGAGGCCAGACGGGGAGCGCGCCGCGATTGGCCGATAGGGGGCTCGATTCCAATAGAGAGACCGGAGCTTCAGATGTGACAATTTTTTCAATAAAAAAATTGAGTCAGGACTTTGTGTTGACGACTAGACGGTAATATTGATATCGAAATAGTACCGATAGAGTCAGTCACGCTGGAGGACGGAAATGGGTATTGGCACGTCGCTTCGTCGTTTTGCGATCTTGGTGTCGCTCTCGCTCGCGGTCCTTGCTGCTGGAACGGCCTTCGCTCAAGTAAAACCAGGCGATTTTATAACGCCGGACAACGCGTCAAGGGTGAAAGATCTCGTTTCACCGGGTGTGTTCTTCAAAGTGCGGCAAGGGATGACAATGAAAATATCCCCTACCACGCGAATCGATTGGCCGCCCCCTTATAAGGATGCGACCGAAAAGTACTCGTCGCAGGTGCAGCTCTCTAAAGATCATCGCTCGCTCGTCGGCTACGTAGCCGGCCAGCCGTTCCCCCTCATCGACGCGAACGATCCCGATGTCGCGACCAAGGTCGTCTGGAACAACGTGTTTCGCCCGATCACCACCGACGACTACGACCTGCGCTACTACGATTGCGACACGGTTTACACTGGCTACAACAAGCCCTTCTCTGAAGTCTGGTACTATCAGACAGGGCACTACGCCGGTTATGATCTGGTCGGCAGGACCGAGGTCGAGCCGCTGCCCGTCGATCCCGACTACAAGAACACCAACCGCCTGTGGTTGTTCCTACTGGGTCCTCAATTGGCGCCTCAGGACGGTCGCGGCACCAGCCTGCTGCGTTATCGGTACGGCAACTCGACTCATGGCGACGACAGCTGGACCTGGGAGAGCGGGTCGCGGCGCCTGCGCCGTCTGAACGAGGCCATTCTGTCGACCGCGAGCGGCCCGTACAGCTGGGATCCCGATCACTATTCGGGTTTCAATCCCAAGACTGAACAGTACGACTATAAGCTAATTGGCGAGAAGGAGATGCTCGCGACGGTTGACGCCGAGCATTCACCGGAAATCCGATGCGCCACCGACGGCGGTGGCAGCGCATGCCCAGAGCGATGGCAGATGCGCCACATGTACGTCGTGACCGCGGAGCCCCGTCGTCGCGTGAACAACGCAGCGGCGCTCGATTCGAAGACGGTCATCTATATGGACTCCGAAATGTGGTTCGAGCCGTACATCGATACTTATGATCGTCGCGGCGAATTGTTCCGCAACCACATCTACTGGCTGGCGTATCGCGACCGGCCGGTGCCCGACGCGAGAGTCGCGATCTATCCTTTCAAGCGCGAATTCGTTGTCGGCGCCTGCTCCACCGATGTGCAGAGTAACCAGGCATCGATGTGCTACCTGCCGGGCATCGAGACCGCCGAGCGTGAATGCTGGTACATCAACATGGGCGCGGTAGATAAAGCGTTCTTCACCACTGAGGCGATGGTGAAGATGTCCGAAGTCGGCCACATGTAATGAATGGCCTAGGCGAATCGCGTGGCGATTCGCGATGAACGAACGCCGGCGGGAGCATCCACTCCTGTCGGCGTTTTCTTTTTCTCTCGCGAGTGCGGACCTCGATCCCGGTTTCGATTTCCATTCGAAGAAGGCTCCGCAACACCAAGGGGGCGGGTCGCTTGACAATAAGTTTGTCTCTCCGATTTTCCCACTACCGCAAACGCATATTCGAACAGTTGCAGCTATGATGGCGGGTGTGCGCACTTCGCGAAGCTCGATTCAACCGGCAGCAACCTGCTGTAATCGAGAGCTACATCGGAGAAGTTGGCTTCCTTTATAACAGTATCATAGGCGTTGGAAGTCCGCCCAAGGTTGCCATAGATCCGAATAACAATGCGCTGATCTCGGGGACAACGGTGGGGAGCTTTCCGACAACGGCTGGTGCGTTGCAAAGCACTTGCGGCGCTTGCTCGTCCGGTGGTGCAGGATTTTTTTCGCAAATCAATCCGAGCGCAAGCGGGGCGGCGTCGTTGCTCTATTCAACCTACCTGAGCGGCAGTGGCGGAATTATTGGGGCTACTCCGATGGGTGACGCGATGACCGCAATCGCGGCGGATCCGAATGGGAACGCGGTTTTGACTGGCATAGTGACATCGCAGGATTTTCCCACCACTGCTAATGCGTACCAGACGGAGTGTCAGGGACTTTGCGAGTCGCCGACGATAACGGTAATCAACCCTGCGCTGAGCGGGCAGGCGGCGCTTATCTATTCAACCTATTTCAATGGGACGGGAGGGGGAGTGACCAACCCGATCGCGTTTCCCTACACGGTTACGGTGGATCCAAACCACGACATCTATGTGGGTGGACAGACGTTGGCTGAAGATTTTCCGGTTACGGCGAACGGCTTCATACCGCAATGCCCCGATCCGCGTTCTGCATGCGACGGCGGCACCGGTTTCGTCGGCGAGCTGAACCCCAGCGCTTTGCCCGCGAATCAACTGGTGTACGGGACATATCTCGGGGGGACTTCCGATATCGGCTATGAGGCTGTCCGCGGCTTGAGAGTCGATTCGAATGGAATAATCTATGCGGCCGGACAAACTCTGTCGGCGGATTTTCCGGTGACGCCTGATGCGGTTCAGTCGACCTGTCTAGCGTGTCCGGGTGCTCTGCAAGGCAGCAATAATGATGGGTTTTTCAGTGTGCTCAACCCTGCTTTGTCCGGGGCCAATCAGTTGGTCTATTCGACTTTTCTGGGCGGCAACAATTACGACGCCGCCACGGGACTTGCCTTGGGACCGACGGGTTTAATGGCGATCGCGGGATATTCGAGCTCGCTCGATTTCCCGACGACCGCGAACGCCCTCGAACCGCAATGCCCGGCTTGTCGAAATATCAGCGACCGCGGCGGGAGCCAAAGCGTTGACGGAGGTCCGGGCCTGATAAACAGCGATGCGTTTCTTTCCGTCTTTCAGTTTTAGCTCCCGGAACGCGGCTTCGACTCAAGCCTATAGGCCACCGTCCGGTCCTCTACAGAGAGGATCGAGCTTGATTCAGAGGAAGAATGTTGGCCCTCCGGTGCCCTTAGTAAAGGAATAGTGCATGAAGGTGAGCCGTATTTTCGATTTCGGTCCGGAGAGCGTGGAAAATCGCGGAAAGGGTGGCGCAGGGGATTTCGAACCCCTCCCGGCAGGACAATTCCCCGTTACCGGGGAAAATACAGCGAATTTCATAAATCGAAGGGGCAGTACAGTCTAAATTGCTAGCTGTTATCGAGGGTTTGGGCCCAATTCCTTGAGAGCACGAACAGTAAATTCCATAACAGGGAAATTTTTTGGCGCGATCAGGGAAGAGATCGACGCCGTCAGGGAATCGAAAAGGGCAAGTTTGTCAGCCGCATTCCTTCTCCCCCGGACAGAGAATCTAGTGCCGCCACGTAGGTGCCTCGTTGTCCATTCAAGCCCCTGCTCGCTGAATCAATTCTTCGACCATAGCCGATCGCTCACGCCAGCGGCCATAACGAGCGTTCAGCGCAGCGTCCGATGCAGGCAGATGAAGTTGTAGTGCGCGTAGTGGCGGGCGGACCGACGCTTTCGGATTCGCCAGCTTCTTTCTGAATGCCAGCGTCAACGAGCGAATCAATGCGGGCTGCGGTCACTCTGTTCGGATAGGTCTTGAATAGAAACTCTCATTCGGCCATCTAGGTCATCAAGGAGCGCCTTCGCGTCTTTCAGATCGGCGGTGTCGAAGCCCTCGGTGAACCAACCCTCAATCTCGGCGAGCATGGTGCGAGCCTGCTCGCGGCTGCCCTGTTTCGCGAGCAAACGTGCAAGGCTCGTGGTGGCGCGCAACTCAAACCACTTCGCGCCTTGTCGTGTTGCCAGAGCGACTGCGCGCCTTAGGCATTGCTCGGCCTCCGCGGCTTTTTCCGCATCCATCAGAATGAGAGTTTCGCCCGCCACTCGCTCGATCTCGGATTCCGCGTAGTGCTCGCCTGTTCGCGATGAATGATCGCGGCCGGCGACAACTGCATCGATTGCTTCCTGGTAGCGGCCAGCCCTCAAGCAGGCCTCGGCAAGAATTGAACTAAGGACTGTAGTGAATAGCGGATTGGCCCAGTTCGCGATGCCGTCGCGAATCATCGCGATTCCCCGCTCATGTTCTCCCTTCCTGCTGGCGACCCAGCCCTGATAGATGCGATTCAGCGCGGAAAACGCCGTAAATCCACCTTCCTCGGACACTGCTTCGAGCTGTTCGCACACCTGCTGAGTGGCAAGTACGTCGCCCCGTGCGGCGCAAATCCAGGTTTGATGAAACAACACGTAGCCCAGTGAAAACGGCTGCTTGAGCTCGCGACACCGCTTAATCGCGGAGTCAAACAAACTGATAGCGCGGTCAGGATAACCTCCGATGCAGGTGCTGAGCCCCGAAAAAGAGAGTGTGGCTGCTTGTGGATCGCTCCCGTCAAAACTGATTCGTCCGGCGCCATCGGGGCAGAGCGCGACCGCCTGATTGAATGCAGTCAAGGCATCGCCGAGCTCGCCTCTGAAATACCGGGTCAATCCTTGCAGGAAGAACGCATTGGCAAGCTCGCCGGGGTTCCCGCGGCGCTCGGCCAGCTCGATCATTTGCCTAGCCAGTTCCGCTCCTTGCTTATAACGGGCGGCTATGTGGTGATCGAGCCACATCCCTTGCAACGCCGTAAAAAGCGCCACATCATCACCCGATTCGCGCGCGAGTTCGAGCATTCGCTGACATCCCTGCGTCGTCTGCGGCGAGCCCCATCCTTCGACGGCGATCGCGCCGCGCACCAGCGTAGAAAGCAGATCGAACTCCAGCCGACCACGCTCGGCGGTCGCCGCCAACGTAGGAACAATCGCGAGGCCGGCGCGAGCATAGGCCAGGGCCTCGCCCAATGCAGAACGTGACGCCGCCTGTTGCGCCGCCCGGCCGAGGTATTCGACAGCCTTTTCGAGATTGTTGCCACGGCCAAAATGATGCGCAAGCTTAGCCAGATGGTCGTCGAGCGAAGTTGCGTAGAGAGCTTCGAGTGCGGCGCCTATTCGGTCGTGCAATTGCCTGCGCCGTTCCATCAACACTGAGTTGTAGGCGACTTCCTGCGTCAGCGAGTGCTTGAAGGTGTATTCCGCGTCGCCCACGGCTGGCTGCTCGTAGATGAACTCGCTCAGTTGCAAGTCATTGAGCAGCCGATTGAGTTCGTCTTCAGAGTGTCCAACAGCCTCACGCACCAGAGACAGCGTAAATTCCCGCCCGATGACCGCCAACGTCTGCAGCAGGTCCTTGGCGTCTGGTGGCAAGCGGTCAATGCGTGAGGCGAGAATGGCCTGCACGGTCGGCGGAATCTTCAACTCTGCCAGCGGCCGGGTCAGCTTTACCGTGCCGTTGCGCACCAATGAACCCTCGTCCAGCAGCACCTGCACCGTTTCTTCAATGAAGAAGGGCGTACCTTCGGTCCTCTCTATGATGATGCGTTTGAGCGCTGCCAGTTCGTCGCCTTCGCCCAGCATGTGGGAGAGCATTTCCTCGGCGCTCGCTTTGCCCAACGGATCCAGCCGCAAGTACGTGTAATGCGCCTTGCCGCTCCATAGATGGAAGTACTCGGGCCGGTAATTCACTATCATTAAGATCTTCGCGCCGCCGATCGAATCAGCGATCAGGTCAAAAAGCTTCTGGGTCTCTCCGTCAATCCACTGGAGGTCCTCGAAGATCATCATCAGCGGCTGATTGAGCGATTCGCGCAGCAACAACCGCTTGATCGCATTCAGCGTTCGCTGCTTGCGCACTTGCGCGTCCATTTGCGCGTGCGGATCGTCGCTCTCGACGATGCCCAGCAATCCGAACAGGTATGGAAGAATGTCCTCAAGACTGCGGTCCAGCGCGATGACTCGTCCGGTCACTTTCTCGCGCCTGGCGCGACGGTCATCTTCACTCGTGATCCCGAAATAGTTCCACAGCAAGTCGAGCACCGGCAGATAGGCGCTGGCCTTGCCGTGCGAAACCGAGAACGTCTCCAGCACCATAAAGCCCGACTGTGAGGTCAGCTTAAATTCATGGAACAGTCGCGACTTACCGACCCCTGCCTCCGCCATCACCGAAACAATCTGTCCGTGCCCGGCGCGCGCCTTTTCGGCCGCGTGCTGGAGGGCGCTCATTTCCTTTTGCCGGCCGACAAACCTCGTGTACCCCCGATTCGCGGAGCGTTGTAGCCGGGTGCGAATCGGGCCCAGTCCGGTCACCTCGTAAACATTGACCGGGTGGCTGACGCCCTTAATCCGCGCCGGGCCCAGCGGCTTCAGCGTGAAGTAGCCCTCGACCAGCTTGCGCACTGGTTCGCTGATCGCGATTGAACCAGGGCTCGCCAGCGACTGCAGGCGCGAGGCGAGACTGGTCGAATGGCCTATCGGCGTGTACTCGCTGCGAGTCTCGTCGGTCTTGATCGTGCGTACCACCACCTCGCCAGTGTTGACTCCGACTCGAATTATTACCGGCGCCCGCCCCTGTTTGCGCAACTCGTCTGAGTAACGTTTGAGGTCTTCTTGCATCCGCAGCGCGGCGTAGAGCGCCCGCTGCGCATGGTCTTCGTACGCAATCGGTGCGCCGAACAGTGCGAAGATCCCGTCTCCAGTCGACTGCGCGACGTACCCGTCATAGCGATGGACCGCGTCCATCATTAGCGCGAGGGCGGGATCGACGATCGCACGCGCCTCCTCGGGATCGAGATCCTCGATCAGCTCCATTGACCCTTTGATGTCGGCGAACAGCGGCGAGACGGTCTTGCGCTCCCCCTCGAGAATCGCGGCGCCCTGTTCCCGGCCAAGATGCAGCGAAGAAATGCGAGACAAGGGCCCAACGGAGCTGACGGTTCTTGTTTTGGCTGGTGCAGCCGAGATCAGCGTCGTACCGCAGTCGCCGCAGAATCTGTTGTCGGGCGGGTTCTCAGTTCCGCACTTCGGACAACGAGCGGCCAGTCTCGCGCCACACTTACCGCAGAACTTCTTGTCCCCGGGATTTTCGCACTTACAGGCCAGACAAAGCATTACTGATGCTTTCACGTACGAATCGTGTTGATAAAATATCGAATAAGCTAATAAACTAAACAAACACAACTAGTAACTAAATAAACACTAGTAAAGGTTACAAACGAGTATAAACTCTGTCAAGATGTAGGAATGGGTGCCGGGCACCCGCAGCATTGGCGTTCCGAGCATGAGAAATAGCTTTCCGACCAGCGAAATACGTATCAGCGAACAAGAGTAGTGCGAGCGTGATCGATTGACTCAGGGGAGGTTTGGCAACTAGAACGCTCCATGGTCTCGTACGCTGTTAGTAAGCACCTCCACGTGCAACGGTAACTTATGGCAGATCCAGTCGCGGGTCATCGCGAGGTGACCGTCATGACCCTGAACGTCTACTTCGGGACAGATTTGGGGCCACTGTTCGGCGCTAAAGATCCGCCGGAGTTGATCGAGGCGGTCGCAAAAGCATGGGCTGAGGTTCTAGCGACTGATATTCCTGCCCGGGCCGCGAGCATCGCGCATGAGATCGCGGCCTGCGAGCCAGACCTGGTGGGCTTGCAAGAGGTCATACAGTGGTCCACCGGAACGGCCGGCGCGATGTCTCCCAACTTCGATTTTCTGCTGCTGATTCTTGAAGCGCTGCGTAACGAGGGGTGCTTTTACGCCCCGATCGCAATCAGAAAGGATCTCGATCAGGCTGGACCCTTGGACATGAGCGGAAATCTCGTACGATTGGAGGATCGCCACGCGATACTCATCAGGGTCGAGCCGGTGCCCACAAAAATGCGCCCGTACAACATCCAGGCGGAAACTTTCTCGAAGCTCTTTGGAATTGCGAGCCCAATCATGGGATCGCTGGCAATCCCGCGTAGCTGGATTGCGATCGACGCAATGCTAGGCGACAAGAAATTCCACCTCGTCGAAACTCACATCGAATCGCTGGATGAGGATGTGCAGTTGGCGCAGGGAAGGGAACTGGTCGCCTCGCTCGCAAACATCGACCCACCAATCATCGTGATGGGTGATTTCAATTCGAATGGAAATCAGGAACGCGGCGTGCCGGACAATACCGCGACCTACCCTGAATTGATCGCCGCGGGTTTCAAGGACGCTTGGGGCGCGGTGAATCCCGGCGATCTCGGCAACACCTGTTGCCATGCGCCAGACCTACGCAATTCCGCCTTGGAACACAGCAGGCGACTCGACCTGGTCCTTACGCGCGGCGCAGTTACTCCGGTCTCGGCGAGGCTGGTTGCCGCGGAACCCGCCGCTCGCACCGCCTCGGGAGTGTGGCCCACGGACCATGCGGGCCTTCTGGTGAAACTGCGATTCGACTAGCACCGTGCGTCAAGCCAACTTGACTGGAGCGACGGCCCCTCCTCGCCTCGCTTAATCCGTCCAGTCCTGCCGAGACCCGGAATTGCTGTGCCGCCGCCTCGAGAAACGGCCGCGCGCGCTCACCGCCATAGCTTCCACCGCCCGCCGGCTCGTTGAACAATTCGAGCGACCCTTGATCCTGCGCAAGGGAGAATATTGTCTTGTATCGCCACAACCACTTTGCTACTTTTTGTTTAGTTTATGATAAATATTCACTATTATTATCGCTGCTAGAGGACTTTAAAAGAAATTATCACTTCTTACATCTAAATAATCAGCTATGGCACAGTTTGACATCTTTACGTTTTCGTTCGCTGCCCCAGTCAACTCGAGTGATTTGATGAGTGCGCAGCGATTTCTCGTCATCTCGTTGGTGCAGTTTGGCGCGCTCGACATGCCTGCTCGGATAAGGCGCGCCGATCAATCGAACGAGATCCATGCGAGTCGATAATGGTGCGGCGGCTGTCGAAATTGGTTTTGCTTGCGGCCTTTGCGGTCGGCCCTTTCGGATGTACCCCGGACGATCCGCCCGCGCCTCCGCGCATCGCGGTCACCGTTATCACCGTCAGTCCGGGTGCGGCCGAGGCGGGCTCGGGAGCCTACACGACGAGC
>Ga0210391_10001711_pt1 | contig 19609 bp, 14 predicted proteins | sample IncBWC12OmetaG_FD_160573 | JGI IMG/M metagenome (GOLD analysis project Ga0210391, IMG submission 160573) | Forest soil microbial communities from Barre Woods Harvard Forest LTER site, Petersham, Massachusetts, United States - Inc-BW-C-12-O ...
GACCAGCACTTCATGAGCGCCGACGGAGTTCATCCGGTCGTAAAGGCCGTCGCCGCGACGGCCGGGCTCACCTTCGATGTGGTAAAGGGGATTGGGATGAACCATCGAGCGCGCCGACCATCCAACCGCAGAAGGAACGGCAGCCACGACTTGCGTAGGGTCGGGTGAGTCTGGGCAAAAGCGGCAGGCGGTTTCCGATGCGGGTAAGACCGCGTCGTCCCCGGTCATGACCCATGAGCGGGTGATGGGATCTTTACGGAGTTCCATGTGTAAGGAGAACATCGACGCGAAATTGCGTCAACTGCCAATTCGTGAAGCGCGAAGGGTCGCCTCCGTTTGCACAGGCCGTCAGGAAAATCGGTCCCGGGGCTTTGTTATAATCCGCGCCAAGCCCTCATCTGACTGAAGCAATGACCGAGCCTTCCACGCCGCTCATGCGGCAGTACGCCGCCGTCAAGAAAGAGCATCCCACCGCCTTGCTGTTTTTCCGCCTGGGAGATTTTTACGAGCTTTTTTTTGACGATGCCATCGTCGCTTCGAAAGAGCTGCAAATCACGCTGACTTCTCGCAATAAAGAGAAAGGCATTGCCGTTCCCATGTGCGGCGTGCCGCATCACGCGGCCGAAGGCTATATCGGGAAGCTGATTCGCAAGGGATTCAAGGTAGCGATCTGCGAGCAGGTGGAGGATCCGCGGCTTGCGAAGAAACTGGTGCGGCGCGAAGTGACGCGAGTGGTTACGCCGGGAACGGCGGCAGATTCGTCGCTCGGGTCCGACGAAAACAATTTTCTGGCAGCGCTGGCGCAGGTGGGGGATCGCGTAGGATTCGCGGCGCTCGACCTTTCGACCGGCGAGTTTCGCGCCACAGAGTTTTCCGGCGAGAATGCGCTGCGGCGGGTGCAGGAAGAATTGGAGCAACTGCGGCCGAGGGAGCTTTTGTACGGCTCCGCGGCGCCGCTATTCGAGGCCAAGAGCCGGAGCCAAAGCGCGCTCGGGCGGGCGCAAGGCTGCACCGAAACGCCGTTGGAGGACTGGATTTTCGCGCCCGATCATTCCATTCCGCTCCTGGAAAATCATTTCGGAGTTTTGTCGCTCGAAGGATTTGGATTGTCTGGACGAGCGGCAGCGGCCGCTGCCGCCGGGGCGATTCTGTACTACGTACGCTCGACCCAGCGCGGGTCCCTCGATCACGTGGACCGCATCGGGTGGTATGAACGGCAGAATTGCCTGGTGCTGGACGCGGTCACGGTGCGGAATCTTGAGTTGATAGAGCCGTTATTCGCGGGCTCCGACGCCGGGGTGACGCTGTACCGCTGCATCGATGCGGCGGTCACTCCGATGGGCAAGCGGCTGCTGCGAGCCTGGCTGCTGCGCCCGTCGCTGGACTTGGCGGAGATCAAGGCGCGCCTCGACGCGGTCGAAGCAGGGGTGAAAGAGACGATCGCGCGCGAAGAGCTGCGGCGCGCTCTCGATGGCGTGCTCGATCTAGAGCGGCTTTTGAGCCGGGTGACTCTCGAGGCGGCACACCCGCGCGATGTATTGGCGCTGGCTGCATCGCTGGCAAAACTTCCGGCAGTGAAGACCGCGGTTGCGCGGTTTTCCGCCGTCCGGCTGCTCGCGCTTCACAATTCGCTGGACGAACTCAGCGACCTGCGCGAGCGCATCGACAATACCATTGTGCCGGAGCCCCCGCTTAGCTTCGGGGATGGCGGCGTGATTGCCCCCGGCGTTCACGCCGATCTCGATCAACTGCGCGAACTTTCCCGCAACAGCAAGCAGGTGCTGGCGCAGATCGAACAGCGGGAGCGCGAAAGCACGGGAATCCATTCGCTGAAGGTGAAATTCAATTCGATCTTCGGATATTACATCGAGGTCTCGAAAGCGAACCTTCACCTTGTCCCGCAGAATTACGAACGCAAGCAGACGCTGGTGGGCGCAGAGCGCTTCACTACTCCTGAACTGAAGGAGTACGAAACCAAAATCCTCGACGCGCAGGAGAAGATTGTCGAGATCGAGCGCCGGCTTTTCACTGAGTTGCGTACGGCGATTGCGGCTGAAGCCAAGCGGATCCGGCAAACGGCGCTGGCGCTGGCCGAAGTCGACGTTTTAGCTTCGCTGGCGCACATTGCCGCGCTGCGAAATTATTGCCGGCCGCAATTCGCTGCCGGGGCGGAGGGAGCTGCAAAGGATCAAGTTTCCACGCCGGACGATCTTGAGGTCGTCGAAGGCCGCCATCCGGTGATCGAGCAACAGGAGATGGCCGGAGGCAACGAGCGCTTCGTTGCGAACGATCTTTACCTGAATTCGAGCACGCACAATATTCTGCTGCTGACCGGCCCGAATATGGGAGGCAAATCTACCTACCTGCGGCAGACGGCGCTGATCGTGATTCTGGCGCAGATGGGCTCGTTCGTTCCGGCGCGCTCAGCGCGCCTGAGTATTGTTGACCGCGTATTTACGCGCATTGGCGCGAGCGACAACCTGGCGCGCGGGCGCTCGACATTCATGGTCGAGATGACGGAGACGGCGGCCATCCTGCACACGGCAACCGAGCGTTCTCTGATTCTTCTCGACGAAATCGGCCGCGGCACGGCGACCTACGACGGCCTGGCGATCGCATGGGCGACGATCGAATATTTGCACGCGCGCGTAAGGGCCAAAACCCTTTTCGCGACCCACTATTTCGAGCTGACGGAATTGGCCGAACAGCTTTCGGGAGTGAAGAATTATCACGTTTCGGTGAAAGAAACCGGGGGCGGAATCGTATTTCTGCGCAAGGTGCAACCGGGAGCGGCGGATCGCAGCTACGGCATCGAAGTAGCGAAACTGGCGGGATTGCCCAATCAAGTGATCTCGCGCGCACGCGAGGTTATCGCCGAGCACGAATCGGCCGAGCGGCAACTGACCGGCCATCTTTCGCCCGGCGCGGTTCCGCCTGCGACCCAGTTGACCATCTTCACGCCGCTGTCACAACCAGTAGTGGACCGATTGCGGGAAGTGGATCTGAACCGGCTCACGCCCCTCGAAGCTCTCAATCTGCTCGCGGAGCTGAAGAAGGAAATCTGAATTAGAAAAAAGCTCTTTGGTTCGTCTCCGAATGCGCTCTCGCTCAAGCACGAAACCTCCTACTCAGATTGGTCAATTGCTGATCGTCGGATTCGACGGCGCAGAAATGACGCCGCGGCTCAGTTCCCTGCTTAAGCGGCTTCAGCCCGCTGGAGTGGTTTTATTTGCCCGGAACATTAAGGACGCCGATCAAAGTCGCCGGCTGTTGCGCGATTGCCAGGCTTGCGTCGCAACGCCGTTGTTCACCTGCGTCGATCTCGAGGGTGGAACTGTGGACCGCTTTCGCGATGTGCTCGGGCCGACGCCCTCGGCCGCGGAGGTCTTTGCCAGCGGCGATCGCAAACTGTTTCGCAAGCACGGCGCGGTGATCGGCCACAACTGCCGTGCGCTCGGCTTCAACCTCGACTTCGCGCCGGTGCTCGATTTGGCTTTTGCGGCGTCGCGCAAGGTAATGAGTTCGCGGGCGGTCTCGGCGAGGCCGCGCGAGTCGGCATTGTATGCGGGCGAATTCCTGGCAGGACTGCGCAGCCAGCGGGTGCTGGGCTGCGGCAAACATTTCCCCGGGCTAGGAGAAGGCAAGCTCGATAGTCACTACCAGCTGCCGGTTATCGATAAGGCGCTCAAGAAACTTTGGGCGGAGGATCTGCTTCCGTATCGCCTGCTGCGTGCGCAGCTGCCTATGGTGATGGTTTCGCATGCGGCGTATCCGCAGGTAACGCACGACCAAACTCCGGCGTCGCTTTCGAAGATTTTGATCACGGGCATATTGCGCAAGAGAATTGGCTATCGCAATCTGATCGTCTCTGACGATCTGGAAATGGGAGGAGTTTTGTCGGCTGCTCCGATTGGCCGGGCTGCGGTTGAGTTTGTCCTTGCCGGCGGCGACCTTTGCTTGATCTGCCACCGCGAGGATCGCGTGGTTGAAGCTTACGAGGCGATGGCCACCGCAATGGAACACGACAAGGAATTTGCGAAGCGGGTTGCCGAATCCTCGCGGCGCGTAGCGGCGTTCAAGAAGAAGTTCGTGAAACTGTTGCGCGTCAGGCCTTCCGTGTTTAGCGTCAAGGGCCTGTCGCGCAGGCTGTGGGAGTTCGGTGAACAGGTGCGCCTGGAAGCTTTGGCGCGAGCGGAACACAAGAATGCCAAGTCGCCACGGCTTCGGCGCGCATGAAACACCGCCCATGAAGAACAAAGGCATGATCGTTGCCGGGGTTATGAGCGGCACCTCCGCCGATGGGATTAACGTCGCGCTGGTGCGTTTTGCGAATAACGGAAAGCATGGGCGCCGGGCTTTCGAGTTGCTGGGCCACGCAGAGTATCCCTATCCGATAAAAGTACGGGAAGCGGTTCTCGCGGCGATGAATGCCTCCGCGGCGAGCGTGGCGGATTTAGCCCGGCTGAATTTTCTGCTTGGTCAACTTTACTCCCAGGCCGTGACGGCAACCGAACGGCGCTTTCGAATTAAGAGCGATCTGGTCGGGTGCCACGGGCAGACACTCTACCATCAGGGCGAGCCGGCGGCATTTCTCGGGCGCAGAGTCAGCGCCACGTGGCAGACCGGCGAGAGTGCAATTATCGCCGCGCAAACTGGAGTTCCGGTAGTTTGTGACTTTCGTCCTGCTGACATGGCCGCAGGCGGTAAAGGGGCGCCCCTGGTTCCGTTCCTCGATTACATGCTTTTCCGCCACCGGAAGATTGGCCGGATTGTGCAGAACATCGGCGGCATCGCTAACCTGACGGCGATTCCCGCGGGTGCGGCAGCCGGTGAGGCCATCGCTTTTGATACCGGGCCGGGCAATATGGTGGTCGATGCGCTCACCCAGAAGCTATTTCACAAAACATTCGACGGCGGCGGAAAGATTGCCGCTTCCGGAACAATAATTGATGAGGCACTCGCCGCGGCACTCCGGCACGAATTCTTCCGCGAGAAGCCCCCCAAGACTGCCGGTCGCGAGGAATTTGGACGGGAGTTTGCCCACAGCTTCTTGCGGAGCTGCGGCCGGCGCCCAAAGGCAGATATCATTGCCACGGCGACCGCTTTGACGGCGCGGTCCATCGCAGAGGCGGTCCGGCGAATCGCATCGAAGAAAAGCACCGCATCGAGATCCAACTTTCGCGAAATGGTTCTTTCCGGCGGCGGGACGAAGAACCCTACCCTTGTAAACATGTTGAGAGCAGAGCTTGAAACGATCGGAGTTTGCATCCGGCTTTCCGACGAATTCGGTTTGCCGTCTGCCGCAAAGGAAGCGGTGGCATTTGCCCTGCTCGCTCATGAAACCTGGCGCCGGCGGCCTTCGAATGTTCCTTCGGCGACCGGGGCGAAACGCGCGGCGGTGCTTGGTAAAATCTGCTATCCATAAAGCTCTGCTTCGAGGGAAACTCGTTGGCGACTTACGTTTCCATGCTGCGCGGCATTAACGTCGGCGGCAACAAGCGAATGAAGATGGAGAAGCTTCGAGAGTCGTTTGAGGCTTTGGGATTCAAGCGTGTGCAAACGTTGATTCAGAGCGGAAACGTTGTCTTTCAGGCGGCAAAGAGTTCTCCGCCTGCGCTGTCGAAGAAAATTGAACAACGGTTGGTGGAGGATTTTGAATTTTCGGTTCCAGTCGTTACACGAACTGCGGAAGAGATGCGCCAGACGGTCGAGAACAATCCCTTTCTGAAAGAGCGCGGCATCGATGTGGAGAAGATTCATGTCATGTTTCTGTCTGAGTGTCCCGCTCCGCAAGCGATTGCCAAGCTCGAAGCGTTCACCGTCGCTCCGGAGCGATCGCGCTGCCTGGGCAAGGAAATTTACCTGTATCTTCCGAACGGAGTCGCAGAAAGCAAGTTGATGAAAGCTCCGCTCGACCGGACGCTGGCAGTTCAGGCGACCGCCCGCAACTGGAAAACCGTAAACTCGCTGCATCGGATGTGCCAGGACTGTGGCTGATGATGCAGAGGCTTCGCATCGCTTCCGGATTGCTTGCTGCGCTCGCGCTGGCTGGGCTGTGCTCGTGCTCGGGCAAACCCGATCCCAGTACGCTGGTCATGCTGATCGAGTCGAGTCCCACAAATCTCGACCCGCGCATCGGGGTCGATGCCCAATCGGAGCGCATTGACAATCTCATATTCGACGACCTGCTCACCCGCGGCGACAATCTTGATGTGGCGCCGGGACTCGCCGAGCGCTGGGAAATTCCCGATCCGCTCACTTACATCTTTCATCTGCATCACGGAGTCAGGTTTCACGACGGCCGCCCGCTCACTTCGCGGGACGTAAAGTGGACCTTCGACACTCTGCTGCAAGGCAAGGTGCGCAGCACGAAAGCCGCGGTCTACCGCTTTGTCGACCACATCGATGCGCCCGACGAATTCACGGTGGTCTTCCACATGAAGGAGCCGTCGGCAACCCTGCTGTGGAATCTTTCCGACGGTGCCGTCGGCATTGTGCCTTACGGCGGCGGCAATGAAGTTACAACGCATCCCATGGGCTCGGGCCCGTTCAAGTTTGTCAGCGCCGAAACCGACAAAGAAGTCGTGGTCGAGCGCAACGATGATTACTGGGGCGAAAAGGCGAAGCTGGAGCGCGTGCGCTTTGCCGTGGTGCCCGACGCGACCACGCGCGCGCTGGAGTTGCGCAAAGGCAGCGCCGATGCGGCGATCAACGCGCTCACGCCCGACATGGTGCAGACTTTGCAGCGCGATCCATCGCTGGCAGTCGAGCGCGCACCGGGAACGGTTTTGGCTTACATGGGATTCAATCTGCGCGATCCGATTCTTCGCGACGTTCGCGTACGCCAGGCGATCGCCTATGCGCTCGACCGCCGGCCGATGATTGAATATTTGTGGCGCGGCGAGGCGCAACCCGCCCGCAGCATTCTTCCACCGCAGAGCTGGGCCTACAACGGCGACGTGCCGGCTTACGATCACGATCCGGAAAAGGCTCGTCAGTTGCTCGATGCCGCCGGGTATCCGGCGGTGAACGGAACCCGCTTTCACCTCACCATGAAAACTTCGACCGACGAAAATACCCGGCTGATGGTCGCGGTGATGCAGCAGCAGCTGCGCGAGGTTGGAATCGCGCTCGATATACGCAGCTTCGAGTTTGCGACATTTTTTGCCGACGTGATCCACGGGGTGTTTCAGGTTTACGGCTTGCGCTGGATTGGCGGCAACGAAGATCCCGATATCTTCGAGTATGCGTTTCACTCGGCGAAGTTTCCGCCGAATGGAGCCAATCGAGGGTTCTATTCGAATCCTGCCGTGGACGCGCTGATCGACAAGGGCCGGCGCGAGGTCAATCCGAAAGTGCGCAAGCCGATTTACGACGAACTGCAGCGCATCCTGGCCGAAGAACTGCCTTACATCGATCTCTGGTATCTGGATAATGTGCTGGTGCACAACAAGCGGGTGCGCAACCTGCGATTGAATCCGGCGGGAAACTACGATTTTTTGCGGACGGCGGAGCTGGCGCCGTAAGAGTTTTCTACCCTTCGTTTATCACTGGCAATCCGGTGCATCCGCATAGCTGACGCATTGCGAGACCTGGTCTCCCAGGTACCACAGAGCCGACATTTTGGGATGGTTGGCAAAAGCGGTGAACCAGAAGATGTAGCTCCCGTGGCCTAATTGCAGCGCTTCGTCGTATCCGAATTGATCCGCCTTGTCGTTCTTGTTGCAGGTCGCCCCGTAATAAAGGAGCGCGTTGAACGAGTAGGTGCCCGCAGTTCCCACGGAAATGTCGACCGCCTGATAGCGATGGCTGCCCTGTTTCTCCCAGCAGCCCTTGAAACTCGCATTCGGATTGCCCGAGCCGCTGACGGCCTCGCTTTCTGCGTGGGCGGATGGCATGGCCGAGGCCGGCAGGTTCGGCTGAACGTTGCAGCCAGTCAGCAATGCGAAAGCCGTTACTAAAACAATAGCAACTGCGCTTCCGATCTTCATCTTCGCTGCGAAATTCGACGATTGTGAATTCATTGGATACATATCTCACTCGAACACAACTTCGAAAAGGGCTGAGAGGTTCGAGAACCATCGTCCGCGGGCGAAATGGGCGAGCTGGCGATGGTGTTACCATCAAATCTCGGCTCTCCCGGAGTGAGTCTTCGAACGGGCGGTCTTGATCCATGCGAATCCTCTTTATTGGCGACATTTTTGGCCGTCCGGGGCGAACGATCGTGAAAGACCGGCTGCCCGAAATCGTGCGCGACCAGGCGATCGATCTGGTCATCGCGAACGGCGAAAATTCTGCCGGAGGGTTCGGCATCACGCCCGGGTTGGCGGAAGAACTTTTTGAGCTGGATATCGATGTCATAACCACCGGAAATCACGTTTGGGATAAGCGCGAGATCCTCGATTTTTTTGAGGAATCGAAGAACGGCCATAGTCCCGCGCGGCGGGTTCTTCGTCCGGCAAATTATCCTCCCGATATGCCGGGCTCGGGCCTTTATCAGGGGCACAAGGGAAAGATTCCCTATGCGGTCATGAATTTTCAGGGGCGCGTGTTTATGGCCTCAAACGACGATCCGTTTCGCGTCGCAGACCGGTTGCTCGAAAAAGTGGAAGCCAAGATTATTCTGGTCGACTTCCACGCCGAGGCAACATCCGAAAAGATTTCGTTCGGCTGGTACCTTGACGGCCGGGTCACGGCGGTGGTCGGCACGCACACTCACGTTCCTACCGCGGACGAGCGCGTTCTTCCCAAGGGAACGGCTTACATTACCGATGTTGGTATGACAGGCCCGTACGAGGGCGTAATTGGCGTCAAAAAAGAGCTGGTGATCAACAAATTTCTCAACGGAATGCCGGTGCGCTTCGAACCGGCGACGGGCGACGTTCGCCTGTGCGCGGTGGTGATCGATTGCGACGAGAAAACCGGCAAGGCGCGTGATATCGAGCGGATCATGCTCAGTTGAGGCCGGATTCCCTGCAAGATGGACGCCTCCCAGCGTTCTGAAAAGCTGTATCCCTTGGTGTTTGCATTCAAATAATCAGAAGTACGTTGCCCTAATAGGCAGCTGTAGAAGTCGAGGTCTGAGGATAGAATCGAGCGAATGCGCCGCGCGTCTTCCATTCTTCTAATTTGTTCTGTGCTGGCCGCAATGGCAACTGCGTCGTTCGCGGCAGATGTCGCAACGCCCGCGCCGGAGATTTCCTGCGGCAACGGCGTGCCCGGCGGCGTTTATTGTATTCCCTCGAAGAATGAAATGAAGCAGGCGCAAAGCGCCTACAAGCGCGGAAAGAGGCTGCAAAAGCAGGACCACGAAGAACAGGCGCTTGCTCAGTTCGACCAGGCCTCGCGCCTGGTGCCGCAAGATCTGAAATATTTGTCGGCGTGGGAGTTAACCAAGTCGCAACTTGCGTTTCAGCACACCCAGCAGGGCGAGGCGCTGCTCGCTGCGGGTAAACGGGACGCGGCGGCGGCAGAATTTCGCGCCTCCCTGAATCTCGATTCAGAAAATACTTATGTGCAGGGGCGATTGGCCAATGCCGCCGGCGATCCAGCAACATCGAGGCTCTCCGGACTGTCGGTGGTTTCCGATTCGACGGAAATCGAGCTGCAACCGAAAGCTGACCGCGCTACTTTTCATTACCGCGGCGAAGTTCGCGGCCTGTTCAGCGAACTCACGACCGCCTACGGAATCAAAGTTGAATTCGACGATTCCGTTACCGCAAAGACAATACGGTTTTATATCGACAACGTCGATTTCATGACGGCGCTGAGCATGGCCTGCAAAGTCAGCAAGACAATGTGGACGCCGCTCAGCTCTCACCAGATTTTGATTGCAACAAACACAGCCGAAAATCACAAACAATTCGACCGCATGGCGCTGGCCACGGTTGCCGTGCCGGGCGCGACCACTCCGCAGCAGACCACCGAAGTAGTCAGCGCGTTGCGCAACGTGTGCGAGTTCCAGAAAATGAGCACCGGCCAGGGTGGAACGCTGGAGATTCGCGCGCCTGAGGCCATGCTGCGGGCCTGCACAGAATTGCTCCGGCAGATCAATGACGAGCGCCCCGAGGTCATGCTCGATATTGAGATTTACCAGATCAGCCACAACTTCACCCGCGAAATCGGGATGCACGTTCCAAACACCTTCAATCTATACAACCTTCCAGTGGCTGCGCTTGCCGCACTCGGCGGGCAGAGCATTCAATCTCTGGTCAACCAGTTGGTTTCTTCCGGCGGCATCAACCAGGCTGGAAGCTCGGCTCTTTCCGGGCTGCTGGCGCAACTGCAAGGGGAGGCGAATTCCATATTCAGCCAGCCGCTCGCCACTTTTGGCGGCGGACTTACCTTTTCAGGGGTCAGCCTCGACCACCTCACCGCGGCGCTTTCGTTAAACGAGTCATGGGCGCGTAGCCTGAGCCATGCGAGCCTGCGTTCGTCGCAGGGCGAAGAAGCGACGTTTCACCTGGGCGAACGCTACCCCATTCTGAACGCCTCTTACGCGCCCATCTATAACTCGCCACAGATTTCTTCAGTGATCGGAAACCAGAGTTACGTGGCGCCGTTTCCCTCCGTCAGCTATGAGGATCTGGGGTTGCAGATAAAGGCGAAGCCAGTGGCGCACGGAAACGGCGACATCAGCATGACGCTGGAGATGCAGCTACGCTCGCTTACCGGGCAAAGCGCGAACGGAGTGCCGGTGATTGCCAATTCGGAGTATCACGGCAGCATTCGCCTGCGCGACGGCGAGCCGGCAGTGGTCGCGGGAGAGATCACAACCAACGATCAGCGGTCGATGGAAGGGATCCCGGCAATTTCGGAGATCCCCGGCCTTGATCTTGTGTTTTCCGATACCACCAAGACGAAGGAATACGATGAGTTGCTCATCGTCATGACCCCGCACATCGTCGCCAATCGCGGCTTGGCCACCAGCCCGATTTACGTCGGCACCAACTGAACCCCAGGGTCTTAACTGCTTCGCGCTTCACTCACTTCGATTCTTTCGCTGCGAAATCGACCAACCCCTTCAGGCTGGCGGCGGGAACGCCGGTGACGTTGCCGATGCTGCGGCCATTGATATAGAGTGTCGGCGTTCCGGAAACGTTCACAGCCTTGCCCAATGCCAAAGAGGCATCGACATCGGCTTTGGTCGCGGGTTTCGCTGCACAGGCGGCAATGTCGGCTCCCTTGACTCCTGAATCGTTGGCGACCGCCGTCAGCTTTTCGTCGGCGTTTTCTGCGGTGATATCCGACTGAGTCTCGTAAACCTTGGCGATAAACTTCCAGAATGACTCATTCGAGGCCTTGCCCACACAATCGGAGTAGGCAGCGCCTTTCGCCGCCCAGTTGTGCATCTCCAGAGGAAAATTCTGAAAGACAAAGCGCGCGTTCGGTTCGGAGGCGACGAGCGCTTCGATGGCCGGCTGGGCGGCTTTGCAGGCCGGGCATTGCAGGTCCCCGAACTCGACGATCGTGACCGAGGCGTCTTTCGGTCCGCGTGACGGGCCGGTAACACCCTTTTCAAGAATTTTCTGCACCGGCTCAAACGGCTTGGCGCCGAAGGGAATGATTTCACCCACCACCGCATGTTCTCCATCTGCAGTAACGTAAAAGCGGCTCAGTTGCTGGCCCTGGGAGCTGGCAAGAACGACATCGACCTCGGCAAGGCCGGGCACGGACGCGGGCTTGATGGTGGAAATCTTCCAACTAACCTGCGGCTCGTAACCGAAAGTTTGCTCCATAAAAGAGTCGACCGTGGCTTCGGAGGGAAGATTGACGGCAGGCGCAACCGCAGGCTTTTCGGCAGCCTTCGCCGGAGTTGAAGTTTGAGCGGCCAACAGAGAACAGAGCAGCAACACAATCGATATCAGGCTGGGAGAAATGCGCATGGCTTCCTTTCGATTTTGCAAATCAGAACTCGCTGGGAATTATCTGGGCGAACTCTCTTTCAAACTATCAAGAAATTCAACCCTCGTTCATTCTTCGCTGCGGGCGGCGATGGGAAAACGCCTTCCATAGCCGAAAGCCTTGGGAGAAATCTTGATTCCAGGTGCGGCCTGTTGCCGCTTGTATTCGGCTCGGTCGACCATCCGAATGACCCGCCGCACCAGTTCGATATCGAAGTTGCGATCTGCGGCAATACGTTCGGCCGAGTGCGCGTCTTCCACATAATCTTCGAGCACGGCGTCGAGAACCTCGTAGGGCGGCAACGAATCGCTGTCCTTCTGGCCGGGCCGCAACTCCGCTGACGGAGGCTTTTCGATCGTCGCCGGCGGAATCACCGGCCGCATCGAGTTCACATAATGGCTCAACCGGTAGACGAGCGTTTTCGGAACGTCGGAGATAACTGCCAGGCCGCCAACCATGTCTCCATAAAGTGTACAGTAGCCCACGCCGAGTTCGCTTTTGTTGCCGGTAGAAAGCACGATCGCGCCGAACTTGTTGGAGAGCGCCATCAGGAGCGTTCCGCGAGCGCGGGATTGAATATTTTCCTCGGTCACGTCAGGATTCCGTCCGGCGAAGACATTCTGCAAAGTTGTCGTGTAAGCCTCGTAAACAGAGTCGATCGATAACAACTCAAAACGAATTCCCAGGTTCTTGGCGAGCGAGCGGGCATCCTCGATCGATCCCGGCGAAGAATACGGGCCCGGCATGCCGATGCCGACCACGTTTTCCGCGCCGACCGCATCGGCCGCGATGACCGCCGTAAGCGCCGAGTCGATGCCGCCGCTAAGTCCGATAATCGCCTTCTTGAATCCGCACTTGCGCATGTAGTCTCGGGTGCCCAGCACCAGGGCGGCATAGACGCTGGCTTCTTCGCCCACAATCTGCTCGTGCAGGTCTCCGCTTAGAGGTTTTCCGTTGGACCCGGATTCGAAGTAAATCAGATCCTCTTCGAACGAGCCGCCACGCGCGATCACGTCGCCCTGCGCGTCGAGAACGATGCTCGATCCATCGAAGACGAGGCTGTCGTTTCCCCCCACCTGGTTGACCATGGCGACAGGAACTTTATGATGGCGCGCGATCGCAGCCAGCATCTCGCGGCGAAATTCGCGCTTTCCGATCCAGAAGGGCGAAGCCGAAATATTCAGCACGATGCGGCCCCCGGCCTGAATCAGGGTTTCAATCGGATCGACTTTGTACAGGCGCTTCGGCCAGAAGAGCTTGTCGTTCCAGGCGTCTTCACAGATGGTGAGCGCGACCTGGCCGCCGGAGAGAGAAAATAAATTCTGGCTTTTTGCCGGGGCGAAGTTGCGCATCTCATCGAAGACGTCATAGGTAGGCAGCAGCATCTTCGACTGCACGAAAGCGATTTTCCCATCCTGCAGCAGCGCGGCCGAGTTCATCACCGACTTGCCGGTTTCAGAATTTGCCGGCGTTACCAGGCCGCAAATTACCGAGATGCCGCGGGTGGCGGCGGCTATCTGCTCGACGGTTTCGCGATTGCGCGCGACAAACGATGGCCGCTCAACCAGATCGCGGGGCGGATATCCGCAAACCGACAATTCAGGGAAGAGAATGAGTTCCGCGCCCGCCGCCTGCGCGCGGCGGGCGAATTCGATGTGCCGGGCAGCGTTACCGGAAAAATCTCCGACCGTGGGATTGATCTGACCGAGCGCGATCTTCACATCTTCAGTGTAACGGTCGAGCCGAGCGGCGGCAAAATCGATTCAGCGGTGAGCGGGCCTGAATGTGAGTAATCTCTTCGGCTTTGCGCGACCACTCGGCTTCGGCAGCGGATTAAACGAGTTCAGAAACTAGAGTTTTCCTGAATTTGGAAGCCTAGTTGCGAGTTCCCCGTTCCGGATGGTCAGTCAGTCGCCATCGGCAGCAAATACGGTATGTTTCACAACTGGCATCGGCGCGTCACCTTTTTGGTCGCGCCACAAAATTTCATTTAGCCTTGCGGCTCCGGCTGCGTCGGGGCGGGAGAAATCCATTTTCGCCGATTCACTGGCGCCATGCGTGTCGCGCTTGTTGGTTTCGTAAATCAGACCGTTCTTAAGATTTCGATAATCTGCCTCAAACGCAGGCTGATTGCCCGGTCCCGAGAATAGCGCCCCCATCACCGGCGCGTACGCGTCGTTCTGATTCATCGGCGGCAAACCCAGAAGCATTTCCATGGTGTGAATCATGTTCACGGTGGTGTAGAAGGCGTGCTCAACGTTCGGCTCGGCGGCGTTTCCGGCGGAGTACTTGCTAACCACGAAAGCGATGGATCGGTGCGCATCGACGTGGTCGGCGCCATCCTGGGCGTCGTCTTCCAGAACGAAGATCGCCGTATCCTCCCAGTAGGGACTGTGAGAGACGGCATCAACGACGCGTCCTAGAGCCAGATCGTTATCCGCCACCGACGCGGCTGGACGCGGCCGGTCTGCCCGCGTGCCACCGGTGTGATCGTCCGGGAGATAGAGCAGAACGAACGCTGGAAGCTGAAGGTCTTCGCTCTCATGCGACGCGCGAGCGCGAACATAAGCGCCGAATTCGTTGAGGAATTCGTCGGCGCGCAGCTGGTCGGGATAATCGGTGTTGAAGTCCGGAAAGAGCGGATCGAAGTGATCGCGCAGCACGGCTTTCGTCGCTTTGACGCGCTTGAACAACGGCACCGGCCACGGCCACGGGCTGGTGTCGCCGTGGGGATCGCCGACGTTATCGGCGAGCTTCTCACCCAGCTTTACGTCAGTGCGCGGGCACGGCGTCTCCAGCGCGGAAGGAGTTCCCTGCTGCGGGCTCGCGGCCTTGCGGATTTTGTTGCACCATTCGGCATCGACGTATTCGCCATAGTCGCGGTAGCTCAAGCCGTGGCGGGCAACGTTATCCCAGAGAAAGCCGGTCGAGGGATCGTCGATATCGGACTCGTGATGATCGAGCGGAAATTCCCCGGCCACCGAGCCTTGAAAGTCATAGGTTCGTTCCTTGCCGCGATAGGCGATCTGCCAGGTTTTCTCGTTATAGTCGCTGGTGATCGCCGCCATCGACCAGAGATGGCCGTCGCCGGAAACCTCGCCACTGTCGTAGAAATTGTCGAGCAGGCCGAATTGCAATGCGAGTTTGTGCTCGTTGGGAGTGATATCGGCGCCGTAAAGTGTGAGCGAAGGATCACCGTTGCCCTGCTTCAAATCGCCGAGAATCTGATCGTAGGTGCGGTTCTCTTTGATGACGTAGATGACATGCTTAATGGGATTCTTGCCGCCGGGAAATTGAATCGATCCGGGGTTATGGTGAAGCAGATTATCGTGCTCGGCAATGCGGGTGAGTTCGTCGAGCTTTCCCATAGTCGAAGGAATATTCAGCCGCGCAATCGACCCGCGCAGCAGCGTGGGAATGTAGGGATGTTCGCGATGTTTGATCTCCCACGCAGTCCCGCCCTTACCGGGGTTCGGCTCCGCGCCCCGGCCTTTGGCGGTCGCGATGAGCAGATCGTCGCCACGCACGGCCAGCGCGCTGGGATACCAGTCCGTGGGAATGAAACCTAGAGCCGATCCGGCACTCTCAGGTGCGGAAGAATTCGGGCCAAGCGCGGAAATATCGAAGACAGCTACGGCATCCGAAGAAGCGTTCGCCACGAACAAACGCTTCCCATCTCTCGATTGAGCTAACGCGCTGGGATAGCTTCCGGCATACTGCTGGCTGCGCACGGCGGTATCGAGAAACCCAATCGGTTGGCCGCTCTGAGTCGATACCACAGCTACAGAGTCGGCATTTGAGAGCGCCACATAAAGCAATTTCTCATCGCCGCTTAACAGTATTGCCGTAGGGTGCGATCCGGGAGCGATCGGATCTTTTGGCTCCCTCAACCTGGTCCAGCGAACAACCTTCCCGCCGGCAAGATCCAATTCGGCAACTTGCGAGGCGTTCCACAGGCTGCACCAGGCGCGGCTTCCGTCGTGCGTTGCGACCACGGCGTAAGGAAAAGACGATGGCACCAGATCGTTCGTGCTGAGATCGAAGCGCTGCACAATCTTGCCGCTCGCTACATCGAGCAAGACAGCGTCGTCCGAAAGGTCATCGGCAACCAGAAGCCGGTCGCCAGTCTTCGCAGCAATCACAGCCAATCCTGCTGGATACGGAACGGCGGTCCCCTCTCGAGTCTTCCGCAGTTCGACGGCAACTTTCTTTTCGGCGGCCAGCGGCTGCGGTGCAATGGCGATGAATCGCTCCGGCACGACCTTGCCATTTTCAAAGCGATACACAGCAATGCCATTGCCGGTATCTCCTGCTTTTTCTCCGGTCGAATCGGTGACCGAGCCGACCGAAGCGTAAAGATGATTGCCGTCGGAGCCGAAGACCAGGCCGAGAAAATAACTCTGATGTACATCCTCTCCAAATCGCTTGTCGGGATAATCCGAAAGCTGATTCGTTTTCAGGTCGAGCACGGCAATCGACTGGGTTGCGTTCGTTTCTTGGGTGCCATAGCCGTCGTTCAGCAACGCCGCGTAACCGCCGTCAGGGCTGAGCGCGATCGTGGCAGGAAAGCTGTTGGTGCGGGCAATGTATCCCGGAGACGGCAGCGATAAAGTCTTGCTGCTCGGCAGGTCGACAGACGAACTCGCGGGTGGAGCTTCCTGAGCGCAAGCCGCGACTGCAGAAAATACCACTGTCAAAAGAAAAAGAATGCGAGAAGATCGGATCACGGCGCCTCCGGGAGGATCGCAAGGGACGCTACGCAGCGTAATTGAAAGGCTGAGCCTGGGTCAAAGTGTTGCAGAGATCGAGCGCGATGATCTCTACACGCCGGTGATGCGGCGCGGACCTTCCTGCTCCGAAACGTGCCCGCCGTGCTCCTCTGCGTTCACGTTGTGGCGAACATCCGAGCCTTGCACCCAGAAGATCACGTCTTCGGCGATGTTGGTCGCATGATCGGCAACACGCTCCAAATTGCGCGCCACCAGGAGCGCATCGAGCGCCTGGCGAACCACCTCCGGCCGCTGGTTCATGGTCTTCACCAATTGGATGAAGGCATCGTCCTTCATGCGGTCGACCACGTTATCCATTTCGAGGACGGCCTGCGCAAGTTCAACCTTTCCTTCAATAAATGACTCCAATGCGCGGCGAACCATGGCACTAACGGCTGAGCCCATGCGCGCAATATCAACCGGTAGATCGGCGGTAGGCAGATCGATCATATCCATCACGCGCTCGGCGATGTTGACCGCCTGATCGCCTACGCGCTCCAGATCGGAATTGATCTTGGTTACCGCAAGAATAAACCGCAGATCGACAGCCATCGGCTGCTGCATGGCGAGCAAGTCGAAGGCGGCTTCGTCAATTTCGCGTTCCGAGTCATTGATCTGGCTCTCGCCCTCGAGCACCATCTGGCAACGGTTCAAGTCGCGATCGACGTAGGCTTGCCGGGCGCGATCCACCGCCTGCTCCGCCAGTCCACCCATACGGAGCAGCTTCTGCCGTAAATCGTCAAGCCCCTGTTGAAATCGCGTGCGCATGGTGAAAGCCTTTCCCCTCTAAATCTGCGTGCCCCAAAAAACCGGGCAACTCAACTCTAAATTATCCGAACCTTAAATTATCCGAATCTTCCCGTAATGTAATCTTCGGTTTTCTTATCCGACGGCTTCGTGAAGATTTTTTCCGTCTTGTCGAATTCAATCATCTTGCCCAGCAAAAAGAATCCCGTGAACTCGGCAACCCGCGCCGCCTGCTGCATATTATGCGTGACGATTACGATGGTATACCGCTCTTTGAGTTGGAAGATCAACTCCTCGATCTTTCCCGTCGAGATCGGATCCAGCGCGGAACAAGGTTCGTCCATCAGAAGAACTTCAGGCTCGACTGCGAGAGCGCGCGCAATACACAGGCGCTGCTGCTGCCCGCCCGACAGGCTCGCGCCAGATTTCTTGTGGACATAATCTTTCACCTCGCTCCACAGAGCGGACGATTCGAGCGATCGCTGAACGATCTCGTCAAGCTTGCGGCGGTCGCGGAACCCATTCAGCTTCAAGCCGGAGGCCACGTTGTCATAAATCGACATGGTAGGAAACGGATTCGGTTTCTGAAACACCATGCCGACGCGGCGGCGCAGTTGCGTGGGTGAGGTTCCGTTGTAAGCATCGATATCGCCGATGCGGACGCTTCCCGTCACACTCGCTTCGGGAATGGTTTCGTGCATCCGGTTCAGGCAACGGATGAACGTCGACTTGCCGCAACCGGAAGGCCCAATCAACGCGGTCGCATGGTTGGCGGCCACTGCCAGACGAACGTCATGCAGCGCCTGCGTCTTGCCGTACCACGCATTCAGATTTTCGACCTGGATTCCGACGCCCATTATGCCGCTCCGAAAGTACCACGGCGCACAGCGAAGCGCACCGCCGCGACCGCGCTGACGATAAGAACAATCAGCACCAGCGCTCCGGCCCACGCCTGCTTGTGCCATTCGTCGTAAGGAGAAATCGCGTAGGTGAATATCTGCAAAGGCAGCGCGGCGGTCGGCTGGCCTATGCGAAGGTTCCAGAACTGATTGCCGAACGCGGTAAAGAGCAATGGCGCCGTCTCACCCGCTACGCGCGCAAAGGCCAGCATGATTCCGGTAATCACCCCCGAGGTTGCGGTTCGCAGCGTGATCGAGAGAGTGGTTCGCCAGCGCGGAATTCCCAGCCCGTAGGCCGCTTCCCGCAGAGCCTGCGGCACCAGCAGAAGCATCTCTTCGGTCGTGCGGGTAATCGTCGGGATCATCATGATCGCCAACGCCACGCCGCCGGCAAGCGCCGAAAAATGCCGCTGCGACAAAACTACAATCGAATAAGCCACAATGCCGATTACGATCGAAGGCACGCCGTTAAGCACGTCAGCGGTGAAACGAATGACGTCGCCGAAACGATTACGCCCAAACTCTGCGAGATAGATGCCTGCGCCCACGCCAATCGGCACACCGATCACGCTGGCGATTGCAAGAATGAAGCAGGAACCCACGATCGCATTGGCCATCCCGCCGCCGGATTCTCCCACCGGCTTTGGCGTCTGCGTGAGAAAGGCCCAGTTGATGGAGCCGATGCCGCGGTAAACCAGATAGGCAAAAATGGCGAACAAGGGTGCGAGAACCAGAATCACGGTCAGAATCGACAAACCGGTCATCACGTGGTCAACCACGCGCCGGCGCAGCGCGATCGGTGGAACCGCGCGGCCGGCTGACATGTAGGCTGTCTCAGGCATGAGTGCTCGCAGGCTGTCCGCGCGTTACCGACCAGACCAGAAGTCTCGCTAAAGCGTTAACCACGATTGTAACCAGGAACAGAGCCAGGCCGATCTCAATCAGCGCCGACAGGTAAACGTCTCCCGTTGCCTCGCTGAATTCGTTGGCCAGAACGCTGGCCATGGTGTATCCCGGGGCAAATAGCGATTTCGCAATCTCCGGCCGGTTCCCGATCACCATCGTCACGGCCATCGTTTCACCCAATGCGCGGCCGAGGCCGAGAATAATTCCTCCCGCGATTCCAGCGCGCGCGTTGCGCAGCACGCCAACCCGAATCATCTCCCAGCGCGTGGCCCCGAGCGCCAGCGCCGCTTCCCGTTGATGTTGCGGCACAACCGTCAGCACCTCGCGGGTGATAGACGAGATGATCGGAATGATCATGATCGCCAAAATGATCCCCGCAGCCAG
>Ga0210391_10001715_pt1 | contig 19581 bp, 13 predicted proteins | sample IncBWC12OmetaG_FD_160573 | JGI IMG/M metagenome (GOLD analysis project Ga0210391, IMG submission 160573) | Forest soil microbial communities from Barre Woods Harvard Forest LTER site, Petersham, Massachusetts, United States - Inc-BW-C-12-O ...
GCGCGCTCGTGTGGACCGATCCCAAGGTCGTCTATCCAAAAATGTACTTTGGCGTCGCACAGGGATTCTTTTCTGACGTGGAAGGCAAACTCGATACGGGACATTCGCCGGTGTGGAACTACAAGTCCATCGCGTCGGCGAATACGAATCTGCCCGCGCCGGCCGAAGGCAAGGTCAGCTTGCCGGTATGGAACGACGAGCTGTACTTCGAATATCACCGCGGCGTTTTCACCACGCAAGCCGAGCACAAGCGCAATATGCGCGGAGCCGAAGTGGCGCTTCTGAATGCCGAGAAGTATTCGTCGCTCGCATGGCTGAACGGCGCAGATTATCCGACTGAGCCCCTGAACGAAGCGTGGAAGAAAGTGCTCTTTAACCAGTTCCACGACCTCGCGGCCGGCTCCGGAATCGGCGTCATATATAAGGATGCGGAACGTGACTACGACGTGGTGCAGTGGACCGCGGGCGATGCCACGTCCAGCGCGATCGAATCGCTGACGGGCCTCGTGAACACGAAGACGGCGGCGGGCAGCGTACCCGTCGTCGTTTACAACCCGCTCGCCTGGCAGCGCGCGGATATCGCCACGGTGGATGTGGTGTTACCGGGTGCATCGACCGGAAAGGTGGCCGTGACGGACGCGCACGCCGCCGTTCCGGCGCAGGTTCTTTCCTACGATGCACCAAAGGGCAAGTACACGCTGCTGATCGAATTGAAGGATGTGCCGTCGCTCGGGTACGAAGTATTGCAGGTCGCGCCGTCTACGAAGCCGGAACCCGCTACCGATCTGAAGGCCAGCGGCCTCACGCTCGAAAATTCCGCGCTAAAGGTTGTCGTCGATCCGAAGTCTGGCTGCATCACGAGTCTGTACGATAAAAAGGCGCAGTTCGAATCGATCGCGTCGGGCGGTTGCGGGAATGAACTGATCGCGTTCAAGGACACGCCGAAAGACTACGACGCCTGGAACATCGACGCAGATTTCGACAAGGTGTCCACGAAGCTTGATGACGCTGAGTCCGTGAAACTTATCGAACAGGGACCAGTTCGTGCCACGATTCGTGTGACGCGCACGTGGCAAAGCTCGAAATTCGTGCAGGACATCACGCTTTACGCGAATCTGGACCGCGTGGATATCGCGAACGACGTCGACTGGCACGAAACACACATTTTGCTGAAGGCAGCGTTCCCGCTGGCGGCGTCCGGGCCAGAAGCAACATACGAGATTCCGTACGGCTGGATCGAGCGGCCTACGACGCGCAACAACAGTTGGGAAGCAGCCAAATTCGAAGTGCCCGCGCTGCGCTGGGCAGATCTTGGCGATGGGAAACACGGCTTCAGCCTGATCAACAATTCGAAGTACGGCTACGACGCCAAGGACAATGTGCTGCGGCTCTCCCTGCTGCGTTCGCCGACGTGGCCGGACGCCGCGGCCGACCGCGGCCGCCACAAGTTCAGCTATTCGCTCTACGCGCACGGCGGAGATTGGAAGCAGGCGCTTACCGTGCGCCGAGGCTACGAATTTAATTATCCACTGTCGGCGATGCAGGCGTGGACGCACGATGGAAAGTGGCCGGCGAGCCATTCGTTTGTTTCCGTCGATGCGGACAATGTGGTTCTGACGGCGCTCAAAAAGACCGAGGACGGAGACGCGCTGCTGCTTCGTTTCTACGAGTGGGCGGGTAAGAACGGCAGCGTTACAGTGACGGTGCCATCCGGCGCGACGGCGGCGACAGCGACGAACTTGATGGAGAAAGCGGAGGGCGGTGCGCTGCCGGCGACGGATAACAAAGTCACTTTCGCGGTGCATCCGTTCTCGATCGAGACGATTCGCGTCGACTATCCTGCGCCCGCGAAGAAGTAGGCTCGCGCAAGGTTTCGTCAGAGATATACGTCACGTTGAACGGCGTTGCGCTGCTGGCGAACGTAGAGCGGGATGCGCGCCTCATTCCCCACGGTCTGCACGAGGCTCTCGTAGAAGTGGTGCCAGTAAACCTCGGGCACCACACGGCGGAACATTCGCATCACGTCATCCGCCAGAGCGCGGCCGTCGCTCGCGATCTTGTTGAACTCCGCGAACGGCACATCGTCATACTTCGCAATTGCTGCTTCGGCTTCTCGGACCTCGTCGCGTTGAGCGTCGAGTCGCTCGCGCCATTCATCGACGAACTTCCGATCGAGCCAGCCGTATTGCGTGGAACCGTCGCCCAGCAGGCCGGGATGTTTGCGCAGGAATTGAAGCTGCATCGTGCCGTAGGCTTTAGCGCGGCGCACGAGGTCCGGCACGGTGAACGGCAAGTGCCAGTGCGTGGCGCGAGCGGCCGGCTCATAGCGGACGAAATACCCGCGGCGGCTCAGGCGAAGGCCTAGTTCGGAATCCTCGGCGATACAGAATTCAGGATCAAACGAGCCGACGCCTACAACCGCGTCGCGCGAAACGCTCGCGTTGCAGGTGACGAATTTCGTGTAGTCCCAGTGGATTCCGCGATCAAGTTTCACCTGCGGGAAGAGGAACGGACTTTCGGTCAGAAAGCGCGTGAGCGCGCGATCCATCGCAGCTTCCGGGAAACGGAAATCGCCGAGCACGGCTTGGCGGTCACCCATGTGTTCGCGATGAGACTCGAAATGCGTTTCGAGAAGGCCAAGCGTGGCGATCGTGTCATCGTTGATTAAGAGTAGCAGCTTCGCGCGCGCGTGTTGTACGCCACGGCGACGCGCCGCCCCAGCACCGGCATTGGTCTGGCGAAGATAGGAGAGCGAGAAAGACGCGGAATAACCGCGGCAGAACTGAGGGGTTTCGTCGCCAGAGCCGTCGTCCACAACGATGACCTCGAAACGTTCGGGAGCGAAAGTCAGTCGTGCGAGGGCCTCGAGGCAAAGCGCGAGCGTGGCTTGGCGGTTGAAGGTCGGAACAATCACTGAGAAGTCGAACTCATTCAGGCGCGCACGCTTTTCACTCTTTGCGCGCTTGCTGGCATGATTTTGCCGCGCGTTGCCGTCAAGCGCGCAGGACCGTGCGACTTTTTCTTCATACGACTTCGCCTTTTCGAACTGACCGAGCGCGCGGTAACACTCCGCGGCCATTTCCATCGACCGGATCGTCAGGTTTGTCGCCTTCACAGGCCCGCGCAGCAGCCCGAAGAAATGGCGCAGTTGCGCGAGTGCCTCCTCGGCTCGACCTTCGCGCTGAAGCTTTGCGGCGAGCGAAAAGTAAGCCGTTGAACGGTACGTAGTTCGTTGGCGCGGCGGCACGCCGGTGAGGCATTCGGGCGCGAAGTCTTCGACGCGGCGGAACGACCACACGAATTCCCGGTCACCTGATTTAGGGGCGACCGTTCGCGATATGTCGCAGAGTTCCCGTACCGCTCGCTGCATGCGTTGCGCGCTGATTTCTTCGGCGATGTGCCGCCGCCCGCGCGTGGAAAGCTTGAGCCACAACAAGTCATCGGTGTACGCGCGCACGACGGCGTTCGCGAATTCCTCCGGTGTATCCGCGATCAGCGCGCTTTCCCCATTCACCAGATTCATGCCATCGGCCCCCACCGTCGTTGTGACGAGCGGGACCGCGTTTGCGAGCGCGAGGAGATTCTTCGTCTTAATGCCGGTGCCAAAGCGCACGGGGGACGCGGCGACACGACACTTCGCAAACTCGGGCTCCAGTTCGGGGACGAATCCAACGCGAACGATTCCAGGGCCGTGGAACCTTGGATCGTCGGGCAGATTGTTTCCGACGAGCGCGAGCGTCACTTCCGGCAGCGCGCGGCGAACGAGCGGCCAGATTTCGCGCAGAAACCACGTGGCCGCGTCGCTGTTTGCGAGATTGTCAAAGTTCGCGAGCAAGACTAGGCCGGAGCGGCTTTCGTACGTGGGTCTCTCAGGCGCGATCTCCGCGATCATGGGCATACGTGCCGTACGAAGCTCGGCACACTTGTTGTGGAAGGCGCGTGCGTCGTCGTCGGAGATGGTCAGTACGCAGTCGGCGCGTTTATAGACTTCCATTTCGCGCGTTGAGTAGTCTTCGCAACGTTCGAAGTCGTTCCAACGTTGCGTGAGTCGCGCCAGCTGCAATTCGCGAAGACCGTGCTGGTCGTCCGTGAGTACCGCGATGAAAGTGCTTGGCGAAAGCACGCGAATCTCGTTCATGTAGTGTTCGGGGATGGAGATTCCGTTCCAGAACCAAAGCGCGAGGATCGCGAGGTCGAAGTGTTCGCGGCGAAGCAGGTCGTCGAAGCGCCACGTCTCGCGGAAGTCCTAGCCTGCGTAACGCATGCGTTCAGCGTCGGGAGCGAGAACACGAATGCCGAGCCGCTCGACTTCAGGTGCGTAGCGATCGCGATTCACGCCACTTCGCGCGACGTGCGTCATCTGGTGGCCCTGCGCGCGCAGTTCGGCGAGCACCTGCATCCATTGCACGTCCGCGCCGTGCCGGTCGGCGTGCGGCAGGATTTCGTGGATCACGAGGACGTTGAGCGGGCTGGTGCTGGTGTCGGATTTCGATCGCGCTTCAGCGGGTACGTTCGCGAGAAATGCGGTGAGTTGCGCACGTTCGGCGTCACCCACCACAGCAAGCACGCCCTCGAGCAGGGGCTTGCCCTTGCGAGTGCGTCCGGTTGTGCAGAGAAGGACGCCGTAGTTGACTGCCGCCGCGTGATTGCCGGGATCGATCGCGAGCGCTTGCGCGAAACCATCGTTGGCTTTTGCTGCGTCACCGTTCGCGAGTTGCGCCGTGGCCCAGTCGTTCCACAGCTCGCTTGTCGGTGACTCTATGAGCAGTACTTCGAGCAGTTGAATCGCCTCGACGAAGCGGCCAGCCTCGTAGTGAGCAATCGCTTGTGCGTGCTTTTGGGACACACTCATCTCGCTGAAGTTCGAGAGCGTCTCTAGCAGTTTGAGTTCCGATTGTTGACGCGGGAGGTGTATCGCCGCGGAACAGCGTGGCCGCGTTTAAGCGGCGGGTTGCTGTTGCGTCAGGCAGTGCAGTGTCCCGAAGCCCCAAACCAGATCGACGGCGTGGATGCCGGAGACCGTCCGGGCGGGAAACAGATCGGAAAGGATGCCAAGCGCGACGCGGTCGTTGGGATCGTTGAACGTTGGGACGAGCACGGCGCCATTCGTGATGTAGAAATTCGCGTAGCTCGCGGGCAAGCGCACGCCGTCAAAATGAAGCGGTGCCGGCATTGGGAGTTCGATGGCTTCGACCTTCGAGCCGTCTTCCAGGCGGACATCCCGAATGCGCTCCCAGTTTTCTTCGAGAGGCCGATAGTTCGCGTCGCTTGAATTCTTATCGCGGATCAGCACGACGCGTCGCGCGTCAACAAAGCGGCACAGATCGTCCACGTGGCCGTGCGTGTCGTCTCCGGCGATGCCTTTTCCGAGCCAGACAACGTTCTTGACGCCAAGATTTTCTTTTAGCGCCGTTTCAATCTCCGCGCGGTCAAAGCCCGGATTGCGAACTTGCACTTTCGCGTCGAGAAGGCACTCTTCCGTGGTGAGTACGGTTCCACGACCGTTCACGTCGATGCTGCCGCCTTCGAGAACGAAGTCGCGCGAGCCGATACGCGCCGGCAGCAGCTCGTATTTCATCTTGCGTGCGAGTTGCGGCGGGATGGCGTCGTCCTTCTTCCAGTCCGGATACTTCGCCCAGGCATTGAAGCGGAATCGTGCGATAGCGACGCGCGGATCGGAGCCGTTGCGTCTTACGAAGATTGGGCCGAAGTCGCGCGTCCAGCCGCGATTCGTCGGATACCGAAAAAACTGCACGTTCTTCAAATTCGCACTGGCGCGTTTCAACACATCCCGCGCTTTGGCTTGATCCGCCGCTGCATTCACGAGGATGCGGACGATTTCGCTCTCGGCGATTTTGCGGACGATTTCGCCGTAGACCCACTGAATCGCGGCGATTTTATCGGGCCAGTCGGTCTTGTTGTGAGGCCAACCGATCCACGTGGCTTCGTGCTTGTCCCATTCGGCGGGCATTGCATAGCCGAGCGAGGCAGGCGTCGAGGTCGTAATCTTTGCGGTTTTGAATTTCAAGGCGTGCCGTCGAGGAAACGCTGATCGATGCCTTTGTACGCATCGATGCGCCGGTCGCGCAAGAAGGGCCAGTTGCGGCGGACATCTTCGAGATGCGCGAGATCCACTTCGCCGTAGAGGATCTCTTCCTTGTTCGTAGAAGCTTCGGCGATCACCACGCCCTGCGGATCGCACAAGAACGATGTTCCCCAGAACTCGAGGCCGTCGCCGCCCGAAGGCGTTTCGTGTCCGACGCGATTCACCGCCGCCACGTAGATTCCGTTCGCAATGGCATGGCCGCGCTGGATCGTGCGCCACGAGTCGCGCTGAGCTTCGCCGTTCGACGCCTTCTCCGCCGGGTGCCAGCCAATCGCGGTCGGATAGAAGAGAATGCATGCTCCGTGAAGAGCCGCAAGCCGCGCACCCTCGGGATACCACTGGTCCCAGCAAATCAGAGTCGCGATTTTTCCGGCCTTGGTATCGAATGCCTTGAAGCCGAGGTCACCCGGCGTGAAATAAAACTTTTCGTAGTAGGCGGGGTCGTCGGGGATGTGCATCTTGCGGTAGACGCCGGCAATCGAGCCATCGGAATCGAGAATGGCTGCCGTGTTGTGATAGACCCCGGCGGCACGGCGCTCAAACAGCGGCGCGATCACGACGACACCGGCTTTTTTCGCGACTTTCCCAAGCGCGTCGGTGGAGGGACCGGGGACCGGTTCAGCGAGGTCGAAATACGCGACGTCTTCGCGCTGGCAAAAATACTGCGATTGAAAAAGCTCCGGCAGGCAGACGACCTGTGCGCCCTTCTTGCCCGCTTCTTCGATGAATTGGCTCGCGTGTTTCAGATTGTCCGCGGGCTTGGTGCCGACGCTCATCTGCACGAGCGCCACTTTGAATTTTTTCGGATTATTCACGGCTAAATAGTAAACGAAACCTCCCGTGCTGGCTACGCCGCCAGATTAACGCCACGCTGCGCAAATGTTATGCAAACCGCTCAACACCAATTCGATGCAGAATCTCCCTGAGCGATGCAAAAGCAGCTTCACGCGGCGCGCGAGGTGCGGCGCCAAACGATCCGGCTTTTCAGGCACCAACGCGCGAGGATTGGAGTCTAAGTCGGTAGCTCGTATCTTTGGCTGGAAGGAGGGGTGTGTGTCCAGACCGCTCGTCCCGTTCGCGGCTTTTGTGCTCGTCTCCGTCTTTCCTGCGATTGCAGGCGCTCAACAAACTGCTCCGCCAGTCGCGACCTCGCAGTACGACAATGCTCGGACCGGCGCCACGCTCTCCGAAACGACGCTCACGCCGGAAAATGTAAATGTGAAGAAGTTCGGCAAATTGGGCGCGTACAAAGTCGACGGTGCCGTGTACGCGCAGCCGCTCTACGTTCCGGGCGTGGCAATCGCGGGCAAGGGGACGCGCAATGTGATCTTCGTCGCCACCGAACACGATAGCGTCTACGCATTCGATGCCGATAAGCCCGGCGACGCGCCGCTGTGGCACGTCAGCTTCCTCGACCCGCAGAACAACGTGACCACGGTGACGGCGCAGCAAGTCGGCTGCCCGTTCATCGCTCCGGAGGTCGGCATCACGTCGACGCCGGTGATTGACATGGAGACAGGTACGCTCTACGTGCTGGCACGAACCGCCGTCACGCACACCTTGTCCCGCACCGATTACTTCCAGAATCTGCACGCGCTCGCGATTACAACCGGCGTCGAGAAGTTTGGAGGCCCTAAACCGATCACAGCATCGGCGAAAGGTAAGGGCGATGATTCTCAAAATGGAGTGATCAGCTTCAACAATCTCCGCGAGAATCCGCGTGCGGCGCTGTTGCTCACGAATGGCGTGCTTTATCTCACCTGGGCGTCTTCGTGCGACGTGGACCCGTATCACGGTTGGGTGATCGCGTACGATCCGGAGACGTTGGCGCAGAAGGCCGTGCTGAACGTCACCCCAGACGGTTCCGAGGGTGGCATTTGGATGAGTGACGCTGGGCCGGCCGCCGACGCCGCGGGAAACATCTACGTTCCCATTGGCAACGGAACATTCAACGCCAACGCGAACGGCGGCCGCGACTGGGGCGATTCAATCGTCAAGCTTGCACTCGACGGGTCGAGCTTCACCGTTCGCGACTCGTTTACTCCGTTCAATCAAGAGCAACTGAGCCGCAGCGATGCCGATCTCGGCTCGAGCGGGCCAACGCTGATTCCCGACCAGCCCGGGAAACCTGCACACATCCTCATCCAGCCCGGAAAGAGCGGCGATATTTACGTGATCAATCGCGACAAGATGGGCGGCTACGGCCAGAATAGCGACGCGATCCTGCAGAAGTTCACGATGAGGGGCGGGTGCTACACCGCGATCGCGTATTGGAATAGCCACGTCTATATTGCATGCGAGGACGATCGCATCCGCAGCTACAACCTCGTGAAAGGCCAGCTGCTCGAAACGCCGGCGGTGTCCACCACGCATTTCGATAATCCGGGCGCGACGCCCGCCATCTCCGCGAACGGCGCGAAAGACGGTATCCTCTGGGCGATCGCCACGAAAACTTGGAACGGTCCGCAGCAGTCGGCCGTCCTGTATGCCTTCGACGCTGCGAAGATGGGCGATCCGCTTTACACTTCCGAGCAGAATGCGGCACGCGACCGCGCCGCTGACGCCACGCGCTTCGTAATTCCGCTCGTGGCGAACCGCCGCGTCTATTTTGGCGCCCGTGGCGAAGTCGAAATCTACGGGCTCTTGAAGTAACGCAAGCCGCGGACTTTGCGGCATTAAGGACACAAAACGTGGAGTCCGAGGTTCCGCCCAGGCATCAAATCCTGTAAAATGAGAGTCTAAGCTTGCTGCGCGCATCGCGCGTGCTTGGGTGAGGGTTTCGACATGGCAGTACCTGTCTCACAGATGTGGACGACGGCGTCCTACGTGATCGGCCAGCGGATGAAGGGGCGGAAGCGCTACCCGTTCGTCTTGATGCTTGAGCCGCTGCTGCGCTGTAATCTGGCTTGCGCGGGTTGCGGAAAGATTCAGTACCCGGCGCACGTCCTGAAGAAGCACCTGACGCCGGAGGAATGCTTCAAGGCGGTCGATGAGTGTGGCGCGCCGATGGTGAGCATTCCGGGCGGCGAGCCCCTGATGCACCCGCAAATCGCGGAAATCGTGAAGGGCCTGGTTGCGCGCAAGAAGTACATCTACCTCTGCACCAACGCGCTGCTGCTGAAGGAAAAACTCGACGAGTTCACGCCCAGCAAATATCTTTCGTTTTCGGTTCACATGGACGGCCAGCGCGAAGAACATGACTTCGCCGTCTGCCGTGAAGGCACCTACGACAAGGCCGTTGAAGCCATCAAACTGGCTCTCGACCGCGGTTTCCGCGTCACGACGAATACGACGCTGTTCGACGGCACCGACCCGCAGAAGGTCCGCGACTTTTTCGACGACATGATGGACCTCGGCGTCGAATCGATGATGTTCTCGCCCGGCTATACTTACGATAAGGCGCCCGACCAGGAACACTTCCTCAGCAAGAAGAAAACGAGGGCGCTCTTCCGACAGATTCTCAGCAATCGCAAGCGCCGGTGGCGTTTCAACCTGAGCCCACTCTTCATGGAAATGCTGATGGGCAAGCGCGAATACGCTTGCACGCCGTGGGGTATGCCTACCTACAACATTTTCGGCTGGCAGAAGCCCTGCTACCTGCTGCAGGACGGCTACGCGGACAGCTTTGACGAATTGCTACGCGAGACCGACTGGGAACGTTACGGCACCGAGAGCGGCAATCCGAAGTGCGCGAACTGCATGGTGCATAGCGGCTATGAGGCCAGCGCGGTAAACGATATGTTCGGTTCCATGCGCGGCTTCATGACGGCCGTGCGCGCCACGCTCTTCGGCTCTTACAAAGATCCGGACGCTATGATCCGTCCGAACAGCGGCCCGTCCGGTCCTGGCCCGCTCGTGCAGATTGCGGCTTCGCCGAAGGCCTAGTTTTCCGCGATGAATCCTCTGAACAACCACCTAAGCGAGCAGGACGAGCAGCGGCTCGGCGTCGTCCACGAGAATCTCGAAGGTTGGGTGCCTACGCTCGCCACCGAGTCCGAGTTTCACGAAGCGATCGAAAAGGCCTTCGACTACCGCGGCGACATGACGTTGACGTTGAAGGACGGGCGCGTTGTGGTCGGCTACCTCTTCGACCGCAAAATAGGCGGCCCGCGCCTCACCGACTGCTTCATTCGCGTGATGCCGAAGGACTCCTCCGAAAAATTGAAAATCCTCTACAGCGACATTGCCGGTATTGCCTTCACAGGCCGGGATACGGCCGCAGGGAAAAGCTTCGCCGCCTGGGTAAAAAAGTACAACGAGAAGAAAGCCGCGGGCGAGACGAATATCGGCATCGAAGCGGAATCGCTAGACGAGTAGCTACGCTGCGGTTTCCTGCGCGCGGTGCCGGTCAAACCTGCGCTTCTTCTGCTGCTGAAATTCCATCCACGTCAGATAAATAATCAGTCCGTCGAAAACCGTCAGCAGCACCATCGATATGGAGTGGGTGTGCGCGAAGCGACCCATTTGGTAAATCATGAAAAGACCGAATACTGCGATCGTCAGCGGGTACGCCCACAGCTTGTTCATCCACAGGCAGACCACCAGGATCACCTTTACCAGGCCGTGCGTCAGCAGGTAGACGACGGCGAACTCGCGGCTGTCGTTGTTGAGCTTTTGCGATGCGGCAATCAGGTGCGCAGCGAGATACCCGTTTGGCATGCGAGCCACCATGTGCTCGACGAGCCGCCGCACGAATTCAGTCATCTGTGCGGGGCTGGTCAAATAGAGCGCAAGGCTCGCGAGGACCTCCAAAATACCGTCGAGGCCTTTCAGGGTGATGCCGACGCGGAAAGAATCGTGGAGCAGGATTTGTTTAATGGGGGAGGCCATCGGGTGGTTCGCTCTATTGTACTGCACGCGGCGGTCGACGATGGGCACGCGCGGCGGCCATTTAGCCCGTTGATTAGCGAATCGGTTAAATAGCCAGTGGGGCGTTGACAGGCGGCCCGAGCGTTACCTAGAATCTCCGCACACGGATCCGACTTAATTGCCCCTTCCGTGTAAGCGGTTTGCTGATTCATCCGGAGTCCGGACATCACACCAGGGGCACCTAAACCAAGAGTCGGCATCGTCGATGACGACTCGGCGCTGCGTGGCAAGATCGCGTCGGCGCTCCGTTCCGAGTTCGAAGTCTTCGAGGGTGAAGACTACCCGGAAGCGTACAAACTGCTGGAAGGCTCCGAGCTGGACGTGCTGCTGCTTGGCATGCCCATCGAATCGGGCGGCCTGAAGCAGTGTATCGAGCTGTTCTCCCGCCTCGATGGCAGCGACATCGACACGCTGGTCATCGTCCTGAGCACGGATGAATCGAAGGCCGCTGCGCTCAAGGTCATCGACGCCGGTTCCTACGACTACTTCATTAAGCCCATCGATACGGACGTACTTCGCCACCTGATCAGCCGTGGCGTAGAAAAGCTGCGCATACAGCGCGAAAACCGCCTGCTGCGCGAAGAAATCAGCCGCAAGAAGACACTTGGCGACTTTATTGGCGCTACCGACTCGATGCGGCACGTCTTCGAGTCGATCACTCGCGTTGCGAAGGCCAATACCAACGTAATTATTCGCGGCGAGAGCGGCGTCGGTAAGGAACTCGTTGCCAAGGCACTTCACGAGCAGAGCCCTCGCCGGAGCCGCGCCTTTGTCAGCGTCAATTGCGCAGCCCTGCCGGAGGGGCTGATGGAAGCGGAGCTCTTCGGCTACGAGAAGGGCGCGTTTACGGGCGCTGTCGCCGCCAAAGAGGGCCGGGTTGAGCTAGCCCATCAAGGAACGCTGTTCCTCGACGAGATCGCGACGTTGACCCTGCCTCTGCAAAGCAAGCTGCTCCGGGTTCTCGAGGAGCGCGCACTAACCCGCCTGGGTGGCAAGAAGTCGATCAAGATAGACTTCCGCCTCATCAGCGCGACGAACGAGGACCTGGAGGAGATGGTCCGCAAGGACCAATTCCGCGAGGACCTCTACTACCGCATCCACGTGGTGCCCATCTTCGTGCCGGCACTTCGTGAACGAGTTGAGGACATTCCCGTTCTGGCTGAGTATTTCGCCCAGATCTATTCGGCCGCCAACGGCCTGCCCACCAAGCGGATTGCCGACGAAGCCATGCTGGCCCTAAAGCGCTACCCGTGGCCGGGCAACGTGCGCGAGCTGGAAAATACCATCCAGCGGCTGGTCATTATGTCCGACGGTGAGACGGTGATGCTCAAAGATCTGCCCGGTGAGATCGTGCAGGCGGCCGGGCACGACCCGCGGAACCGGTTCAAGTTGCCCGCAGCTGGCATCAAGCTCGATCGCGAGATCGAGGCGTTCGAGAGCCGCTGGGTTAAGGAAGCACTGGAGCAGGCCAAGAACGTGAAGTCCGAAGCTGCGCGCCTGCTCGGCGTCGACCGGAACCGGCTCAATTATCTCTGCCGGAAATACAATCTCTAGCGTTTTGGACCGGCTTAACCGTTGAAATTTTCAACGGAAGATGGATTATTCAACGGGAGACTGTCCGTTCGTACAGGTCTGTCCCACGGCTCGAGACAGCCGCGAAGAAAATGCGCCAGTTACGACGCCGAAAGGCGCTCGTAATGTTTGGGCACTCCATTGCATATACAGAAGCAGATGCCCACCAGGGCAAATTAAGCGAGGGAGAGCAAAATGGCCAAGAAGACTTTGAAGAAGGCGAAGAAGATGGAAGCGACGAAGCCCTTGAAGAATTCCATCGTCAAGCTGCACTAAGGGCGATCTTCAGTTCCGATTCCGGGAGCGTAACTCAGCCCTTCGAGCTGAAGAGTTCGGGTTTCGGGAGCTGCTGCCTTCCGAGGCAGCAGCTCTTTGCGGTGCAAGTTAGACACGATTCCCATCTGCAAAGAGAGGATAAAATGGCTAAGAAGACTTTGAAGAAAGCAAAGAAGATGGAAGCGACGAAGCCCCTCACGATAGTTCGCTAAATGCGGTCTTCAGATCGTCTGAGGGCGCGAGTACACCCTGCGAGCCTGGAGAGTTTGGACTTTCAAGAGCTGCTGCCTTTCGGGGCAGCAGCTCTTCGTGTTTCAGGGAGACAGGATTCGACGGATGTGCACGGGCTGTTATTGAAAAAGTCAACAGCGCTCGGAAAATTTCAACAACCCTGTTACAAATCTATGCCGCACAGTTCCCTCGACACAAAATAAGCCGCCCCGAATCAATTGTTTGCAGAAATTCGGAAATGACAGACTTTGGCGAGTTGATTGCACTGACACAGGTCAAGAAGCGAGACCGATACGTAGGGAGCGAGCAATGGCTGGTAAGCCGAAACCCATCAAGCAGGGCGAGACAAAGGCCGGAATCAAGAAGCCGACTAAGAAGGCGCATGTCCTGCCCTTGATGCGCACCCTACCGTCGAGGTAGCTCAAAGAGATTCCCTGCCGGGTTTGGGCTCGGCAGGGTGCGAAGTAGTAGCACTCCCAAAAGAAGGCCGCCGTCCCAGGAACGGCGGTCTTCTTTTTTTTGGGCCCAGGACTTTTCTCCGCACTCTTGCCGCGCCCCTACGAACTTTAACATTTCTTTTCGATCGACGAAATTATGCGGCTGCTACCAGATTTGACTGCGAACCCAGCGCCAGCCTCCGCGGAGAATTTGCCACGCGAGTGGAGCGGGTTTGCCTGAAATTTTCGCCGTGCCGGTCATACCTTCGGTGAGCGTTCCGTCCGGGTTAGGGAAGTTCATGTCGACGGCAACGTAGCTCGTGAGCTGTTGGCCCAGCCGCTCGAGCTTTTCGGTTTCCGCCACGGGCCGATCTACCGAAGCGGCGGGTTTGATGCTTTCGACGTGCCCGGTGAACGTCCGGAAGGGGTAGGGAACCACCTTCACTTTCGCAGAGGCGCCGGGTTGCACGTCTTGCAAGTCGAGATCGCGCACCAGAATCCGCGCGCGCATCGTGCTGCGATCGACAACCTTCGCGAACTCGTCTCCGGGCGTCAGGTATTGGCCGCTGAGTTCCGACACGCCGGGAGTTTCCACGACGCCGTCGATGGGCGCTCGCAGTTCAAGACCTGCCATATCGGTTTGCGTGATCTGCAGATCTTGCTCGAGCCGCTCCGATTTTGCCGTCGCGTTGGCTGTGCCCGAAGAGTCGGATCGTTCCTGCCCGTAACGTAAACCGCTGGACGCGAGTGCGAGTTGCTGTTCGACGACACGATTCTCGGCCGTGATTTCCGGATTCTCAAGCGTGGCAAGAACTTGACCGGCTGTGACGTGGTCGCCCTGATGGACGTAGACCGCCGCAATCTTTCCAGGAACCGTTGCGCGGATGTGAGCGGAATGTCCGGCTTCGAGAACCATGGAGGTCGAGACGCGCGAAGGAACGGGCGGCAGGAATATCAGTGCCGCGAGAGCCAGGGCGCCCACGCCGCGCGCCGGCGACATTTTCCATTTCATCCATTCCTCCTTCTTCTCCCGCACCCAGGCCCGCACCTTCGGAATCGCACTGCGAATCCCAGCGCGCGAAAAGAAGTAAATCACGCACGCCGTGGCTATGTATCCCCATGCGTCGCCGAGGCGATTTACCAGCACGTTCTTCACGAACACAATGACCAGCACAAGCAACGAGGTGCTGTAAATAATCGCCGCGAGCCCGAAGAGCATGAAGATTCGCCGCTGGCGCCGGCTGGCGGGCGGGAGGTCGATGTCGTGGCGAAGAATGTAGCGGTTAAACCACGCGCGAAGGAACGCGAACGATTCTTCACGCAGGTTATCCATATCGAGAAATTGCGAAAGCGCGTAGTAACCGTCGGCTTTGATCAGCGGGTTCAGATTCAGCAACGCGCCCTGGATTCCACTCAGCAGCATCAGCTTGTAGGCGATGTCGTTCACCACGGTGCCCGGCAGCGTGAAATGCCACACGAGCGCCGCGAGGCCACAAAGCACCAGCTCGATCCAGATTCCCGCAAAGATCACCCACTGCCGTTCGGACGCCTTCGTGAAGAGCAGAATGTCCGTTGTGTCTGTGTAAAACGCCGGCGTGAAATAAATCAGCAGAAAGCCCATCTGGTGGACGTCGCCGCCATAGTGTTTGCAGGTGAGGCCGTGGCCGAACTCGTGGATTCCGCCGAGCGCGAGCAGCAGGATCCAGAAAATCCAGAGGTCGTACGCGCTCTTGTCCGCGAAGTTGTAGAGGGCCGCGGTGTCGGCCTGCACGCGCGTCCAATCGCCCGCGAGCAGATACGCCGCCGTAATGAACAGCAAAAGCGAGAAGAAAACGAAGCCGCGCGTGTAAAGCCAACTCAGATAGGGATCGAGTTTGGTGAGCGTGATGTTCGGATCCCACGCCTTGAAGCTCATATAAAGGACGCTCGATTGATCAACGCGCCCCTTCCGTTCGTCGCGAATGCGTTCGAGGACCGCGAGATTCTTTTCGCCGAGCGATCGTTCCCAAAGCGCGGGCTCGATGCTGTCGAGAAATTCGAGTACCTCGGCTTCGTCCAGCGGGGAATCGGGGTGCTGGCGCGTCAGCTCTTCGGAAATCTCGAGAGGCGTTCGCGTCCCGTCGCAAAGCTGGAGCAGTTCATACTCAGTCGCGCCGTAGCGGTTATAGGAGTTTGTTTCGTGGTTCTTGATGACGTAGCTGGTCTCGCCGTTGACCGTTTGCTCGCTGATGCGTACATCGGAGCGCAGCTTTGGCCGCCGCAGGCCCTTGGCCAGGACGCTTGAGACTTGAAGGCTGGTCGGTCCGAAACGCATCGGAGGAGAGAGCTACTGTTTCTTCGCGGCAGCATTCGCGCCGGGCCAGCTTACGTGCACTGCCATCCCTGGACGCAAATCACCGATTCCTGTGCCACCCAGCTGCGCGAGCACGTCGTAGCTGTCACTCGCAGCGTCGATCGTCGGGCTGATCTTCACGACGTGCGCCGTCACCGACCGGTTCGCTTCGCCAACGAGCGCGAGCTGCACCGGCGCGCCAATCGCGGGCTTCCACCCCGACGTTTCCGGCACCTGAAATTGCACTTGGAGCGGCGCAAGCTGCGTTACGCGAAACACTTTGTCGCCCTTCGTCACTGCTTGGCCTTCGCGAATGTACCGCCGCACGACCACGCCTGAAAATGGAGCCTTGATCTGCGTCTGCTCCACTTCGAGATTCAACCGGTTGATCTCCGCGTGTCCGCTTTCGACCAGCGCCTCGTAGCCCTTCATGTCGTATTCGGCGGCCTTCGCTTCGAACTGCGCGGTTTCTAGATCGGCGTCGGTCGAAAGCCCGTTTGCGCGAAGCTGCTCTTGCCGGTGCAAAGCGGACGTCTTGGCCTTCAACTCCGCTTCCTTGTACTTATGGTTGTTCTCGTCCACTTGCAGGTCGTCCCGCGCCTTGACCAATTCCGTCTGCAACGTTCGGTCGTCCAGCTTTCCGAGTACTTCATCTGCTTTCACAGCGCTGCCTTCGTCTTTCGAAATTCCGGTCACGACGCCGTCGCGTTGCGCCGTCACATCCACCTGGTGCTCCACAGTCAGCACGCTGAGAACTTCATTCACAGGCGGAACGTTTGCCAGTGGCGCAGGCGTGGGCGCTGGGCGTGAAGCTGCGGGCGGCGTGGACGGCGCCGCTGCTTCGGAATGCGACGAGTCACTGCAGCCGCCGAGAGCCAGCGCGACGAGCGACAACGCGGCGAATGCCACGTAGGCAGCGGGAAATTGTTTTGCGTCCTTCATTCCGTGAACCTCAAGGTAGATATCCCCAGACTTTTTCCCACAGCCATCGCACCGGCGGCCGCAGCAAAACGTAGCCGACCGGATACCATCCGCTTCCGAACCATCCGCCACCAGCCGAGATGCGCGCCCGCCCGGCCATTCCGATTCGCGCGCGATTGTCCACATTGTCAAACGTCGCGCGCACGTTGAAATACTGCTCGCCTGCTTCACCGTGCGTTTGTGCGCCCAAGCGGTCGACCGTTCCTTGAAAGGTGATCGTCGGAAACGCATTCAGCTTCAGCGCGGTCTTTGCGCCGGACTTCACGAGGTTTAAATCGGTCTCCGGCACGCTCATTTCCGCGGCCATACGCTCCTGCGCGATGATCTCGCCGAACGCCTCGCCCGGATGCAGATACGCACCCGCTTTGTCTTCGATCTTGTTCGTGACCACCAAGCCGCCGATCGGCGCGCGCAATACGGATTCCGCCACGCGCTGTTGCTCCAGATCGACTTCGGCTTGATGCAAGTCGGCTTGAATCTTTGCTTGCCCGGCCGCCGACGGATCGTTGCGAAACTCAGACTCCGCGAGCTCGTGTCGTGCCTGTGCCAGCGCTTCCTGCGCCTGCGCGAGCTTCACACGGTCGTCGCTGTTATCGAGTTGCGCCAGGACCTGATCCTGCTGTACCACTTCGCCTTCGTGCACGAAAACGTGCTGGATCACGCCACCGCCAATTGCACTCACCACGCGGCGTTCGCGCGAAACCACGGTCGCATCCGTACCGACGCGCAAGGGCCATGGAATCAAAATCAACGCGCCGGCTATCAACGCCACTCGTTGCGCATACTCCGCCCAGCGCGACCGCGGCATCGCGGTCATCAGCCTCTTCTTGCGTTGCGAAAATGGCTGCAGCAAGTTTGCGAGCGGCACCTGCTGGTAAAGCTGCGCGTTGCGAATCGCGACGGTCGTCTGGTTCGCGAGGATGCCGACGGTTTCTTTGTTGCTTTCCGTCAGGAAATCGGCGTCACCGCTGAGCAGCGCCATGGCGCCGAGCCTGCCTTGGTCGTCACGCAACGGCAGTCCGTAGAATCCGTTCTGCTGGTGCGCTTCGAGGAAGGGAACGATCTGCGCCTTCGTTTCGTCCGGCGAAGTGTGCCAGCCGTCCTCATAAAGGTCCGCTGAAATCGGACCTTCCTGGCTGGCGACCCATTCGAGTCGCGTGCGCAGGTCGGACATCTCGCGGGTCTTCGGAACTTCTGTTTCGCCCGACACCGCGCCGAGGAGGAATTTGCTGCGGTCGAAAAAACCAATCACGCACCGCTCAAACGGCACCACGGACGACGCCTGATGCACCACCGTCGTCAGTACGTGATCCAGATCCAGCGTCGATGTAATTTCTTGCGAAATTTTCAGCAGGGCGTCGAGCGCGCTGACCTTGCGCTCCGCTTCGAGCAGGTTCGCATTGTGCAGCGCAACGGCCGCCTGTTCGCTGATGCTTGCGAGGAAAAACAGGTCCTCTTCGTTGAACGCCGTACCGTCGGCCTTGTTGACGATCTCCACCACGCCCAACACTTGATCGTCCTTGCGCAGCGGCACGCCCATCCACGAGGTAATCTCAAACTCGCCGCCGTTTTCGATGCGCTCGGCCAACCACGGCTCGCTCGACGCATCCTCTATCAGTTTCGGTGAAGCTTTCTGCGCGATGTCCGCCAGCAGCCCTTCCGTAAGCGAAACGCGGGCGTCTTCTTCGATCGTCGGGTCCGAGCCTACTTTCCTCGCGAGGTAGAGTTCCTCCGATCCCGAATCCGCCAGCCACAAGTTACACGCGGCCGCAGGAAGGATGTCCTTAATCTTGTTCGCCACCACCGGCAGCAGCTCGCCGAGTTCCAGCGTGGATGTAAAAGTCCGTCCAAGGTCGTAAAGCGCCGTAAGGCGTTCGAGCGTGAAAAGCTGCGCATGACGCTCGGCTTCGATCGCGCCCAGGTTGGCGAAAGCGTGACCCGCGAACCGTGCAGCTTCCTCAAGAAAGTGAGCCTGATCTGGCGTGAAATCGCCCGCGCGGCGATTGAGAACCTCCACAACGCCTGCAGTCCCTTGTGCACCCGGCACCGCCGCAAAAAGCGCCGATTTCACGCGTGGCCTGCTCGCTTCGTCGATATGCTCGAAGCCGTCCTCGGCAATCGCTTCCGCGTCCGCGACGCGGCTGCCGCCCGCCTCATAAACTTCGGAAAGAATTCCTTCGCTCACCGACTCGTTCACCGTGCTCAGGCGCTCGCCCGGTTCGGTCCAACGCGTCCGGCATACCAGCGCTTCCGCGATCGCGTCGTACGTCCAGATGAACACGGCTCGCGCCGACAGCGTCGCACCTACGCGTGCTGCAAACGTCTTGAGCAGGGTGTCTTGGTCGCGGCAGGCAAGGGACACGCTCGCTAGTTCATAGAGCGCGGACGACGTTTCCATGACTCTCCCAGGAGGAAGGGGGCACTTCCGGCGTCTCACCGCCAACACTACGAGCGTCAGGAGGCCAGCGAGATGCGCGAGACTAGCAAATGGGGAGACGGTGCGTCAAGGAATGGAGGCGCGTACTAACGGTTTTAGAACTGCTCGAACAAGTATTGAAAGTGCGCGCGACGAGTCTGGTCTGGCTCGAGTGTGGAACCACTTGCGATTTGGCGCGCGACGGTCCGCGGTTCGAAGCGATTACAAAAAAGTTGGCCTCACTCCGCTTCCGTAAAATAGTGATGCACAGCTTAATCAATGGGAAATCCCGGCAATCACGACATGCGAGAAAACGCTTCCAGGACGCTTGATTGGCGCTCCGAATTCAGTTAGCGTTGCA
>Ga0210391_10001716_pt1 | contig 19577 bp, 17 predicted proteins | sample IncBWC12OmetaG_FD_160573 | JGI IMG/M metagenome (GOLD analysis project Ga0210391, IMG submission 160573) | Forest soil microbial communities from Barre Woods Harvard Forest LTER site, Petersham, Massachusetts, United States - Inc-BW-C-12-O ...
ACCCGCACGCGTGCGAGATTCTCGGCAAGGCGCTGCGCGTCTAGCGAATTCTGTGGATCTATTAACATATGGGTAAGCCAACCCCTCCGCTATACTCAGCCGGAGATTTTCGTATGTTTCGCGCCACGCCTAGCTGCGTCCGGCATGCTGAGTTTGCGTCGCGCTTGCCGTCCTTCGAGGAATTTCAATGGCCGTAGACATTGCGCAGCTGCTCGCGTTCGCCGTGAAGAACAGCGCTTCGGATCTGCATCTCTCCGCAGGTGTACCCCCGATGATCCGTGTCGATGGCGACATGAAACGCATCAACATGCCGGCACTTGCCCATAAGGAAGTGCACAGCATGGTGTACGACATCATGAACGACAAGCAGCGCAAGGCGTACGAGGAATTCTTCGAAACCGATTTCTCCTTCGAAATTCCCAAGCTCGCGCGCTTCCGCGTCAACGCCTTCAACCAGAACCGCGGCGCCGGCGCCGTGTTCCGCACCATCCCCTCACTGATCCTGAGCCTGGATGACCTGAATTGTCCGAAGATCTTCCGCGACCTGTGCATGCTGCCGCGCGGCCTGGTGCTGGTCACCGGACCCACCGGCTCCGGCAAGTCGACGACGCTCGCCGCGATGATCAACCATGTCAATGACAATCGCCCCGATCACATCATCACGATCGAGGATCCCATCGAGTTCGTCCATGAATCCAAGCGCTGCCTGATCAATCAGCGCGAAGTCCACCGCGACACCCTCGGGTTCTCCGAAGCGCTGCGTTCGGCGCTGCGCGAGGACCCCGACGTGGTCCTGGTCGGCGAAATGCGCGACCTGGAGACCATCCGCCTGGCCCTCTCGGCCGCCGAGACCGGACACCTGGTGTTCGGCACCCTGCACACCAGTTCGGCCGCGAAGACCATCGACCGTATCGTCGATGTGTTTCCGGCCGCCGAAAAGGAGATGGTGCGCTCGATGCTGTCGGAGAGTCTGCGGGCGGTCATCTCCCAGACCCTCTTGAAGAAGAACGGCGGGGGCCGCATCGCGGCGCATGAAATCATGATCGGCACGCCGGCCATCCGCAATCTGATCCGCGAGGGCAAGATCGCCCAGATGTTCTCGGCCATCCAGACCGGCCAGGCCATGGGCATGCAGACCCTCGATCAATGTCTGACCGAGATGGTGACCAAGGGGCTCGTGAGCAAGGAAGAGGCCCGGTACAAGGCTTCGAACAAGGATGCGTTGTAGTCATGGATCGCGATCAAGCCATCAAGCTGATGCAGGACCTGCTGCGTCGCGTCACCGAAAAGAAGGCCTCCGACCTGTTCATCACGGCGGGCTTTCCCCCGGCGATCAAGGTCGATGGCGAGGTGCGGCCGCAGAGTGATCGCGCGCTCACCGCCGAGCAGTCCGCGATCCTGGTCCGCGCCATCATGAACGACCGGCAGACCAAGGAGTTCGACGCCAGCAAGGAGTGCAATTTCGCGATCTCCCCGCCGGGCATCGGACGCTTTCGCGTCAGCGCCTTCGTGCAGCAGGGCGCCGTCGGCGCCGTGGTGCGCCTGATCAACGCCAAGATCCCCAGCTTCGAGGAGCTGGATCTGCCGGTGGTGCTCAAGGAAGTCGCGATGAGCAAGCGCGGCCTGGTGATGATCGTCGGCGGCACCGGCTCCGGCAAGTCGACCTCGCTGGCGGCCATGATCGGGCATCGCAACGAGAACACCCGCCATCACATCGTGACCATCGAGGACCCGGTCGAGTACGTCCATCACCACAAAGGCTGCGTGATCACCCACCGCGAGGTCGGGGTCGATACCGAATCCTGGCACGCCGCGCTCAAGAACACCCTGCGCCAGGCGCCCGACGTGATCCTCATCGGTGAGGTCCGCGATCGCGAGACCATGGAATACGCGATCCAGTTCGCCGAGACCGGCCACCTGGTGCTGGCCACGCTGCACGCCAACAGCGCCAACCAGGCGCTCGACCGCATCATCAACTTCTTCCCCGATGAGCGGCGCGAGCAGCTGCTCATGGACCTGTCGTTGAACGTCCGCGCCTTCGTCTCGCAGCGGCTGATCCCGCGCGAGTCCGGCGGCGGGCGCATCGCCGCGACCGAGATCATGCTCAACTCGCCCCTGATCCAGGACCTGATCTTCAAGGGCGAGGTGGCCAAGATCAAGGAAGTCATGTCGCGCTCGACCCGTCTGGGGATGCGCACCTTCGATCAGTCCCTGTACGAGCTGTACGAGAGCGGCTACGTGTCCTATGAGGACGCGCTGCGCAATGCGGACTCCAAGAACGAGCTGCGCCTGAAGATCAAGCTGGAGAGCCGCCGCGAGCGGGTCGATGCCGGCGACGGCGGGCTCTCGATTGCCGAGGAGCAGGACGGGGGCAAGAGTCTGTGAACGCGGCGAGCGACGATATGCTTCCCGAGCCGGAAGGACACGAGGTCCGCGCCGCGCAGGGTCCGGGAGCCAGCGAGTCGCCCGCGCAGACCGTCCTCAATACCAAGCCGCTGTTCAAGCTGATGGTGGAGAAGAAGGCCTCGGATCTGTTCTTCACCTCCAACGCGCCCATCAAGATCAAGATCGAAGGCCAGATCTTTCCGGTCAACAAGAACGTGCTCACCCCCGAGGTCGTGCGCCAGACCGCCATCGGTCTGATGAGCCAGGAGCAGCGCGAGCGGTTCCAGCAGGAACTGGAAATCGACTTCGCCATCTCCCGTCCCGGCCTCGGGCGCTTTCGCGTCAATATTTTCATGCAGCGCGGCTATCCGGCCGTGGTGCTGCGCTATATCACGGCCGATATGCCGCGCCTGGAGTCGCTGAACCTGCCGGACGTCATGCGCGACCTGATCATGCTCCGGCGCGGGCTGGTGCTGGTGGTCGGCTCCACCGGGTCGGGCAAGTCCACCACCATCGCGGCGATGATCAATCATCGCAACGAGGGGTCCTCGGATCACATCGTGACCATCGAGGACCCGATCGAGTTCCTGCACACCAACAAGCGCTCGATCGTCAACCAGCGTGAAGTCGGACTCGACACCAAATCCTTTGCCCGCGCGCTGCGCAGTGTCATGCGCGCCGCCCCCGATGTCATCCTGATCGGTGAGATCCGCGACAAGGAGAGCATGGAGGCGGCGATCAGCCTGGCCGGCACCGGGCATCTGGTGCTCGCGACCCTGCACGCCAACAACTGCGCCGAGACCCTCGATCGCATCATCAACATGTTCCCGCGCGAGCAGCACAACCAGATCTTCCTGGACCTCTCGCAGTACCTGAAGGCCGTGATGGCGCAGCGCCTGGTCATGGGCAAGGATGGCAAGCGCGTGGCCGCGGTCGAGGTGATGCTCAACACCCCGCACATCAGCGAGCTGATCAAGAAGGGCGACGTGATGGGCATCAAGGAAGCCATCATCGCCAGCGGCGAGCGCGGCGTGCAGAGCTTCGATGTCGCCCTGCATGGCCTCGTGAAGCTCGGGCGCGTGTCGCTCGATGAGGCGCTGATGCACGCCGACTCGCGCGCCAACCTCGAGACCAAGATCAACTTCGGTTGAGGATGACCTCGGCCAGGATGGCCATGCGTACGGCGACGCCGTTGCGCACCTGATCGCGAATCACCGACTGCGGGCCGTCGGCCACGTCCGAGGCGATCTCGATCCCCCGGTTCATGGGCTGCGGATGCATCACGATGGCATCCGGCTTCGCCAGCTGCAGTCGTTCGGGTGTCAGGCCGTACTTGGCGAAGTAGCGGTCCGCATCGGGCAGGGAGGCCTGGCTCATGCGCTCCTTCTGGATGCGCAGCATCATGATCACGTCCGCATCCTTCAGCCCCTTGGCGAGCGTCGTGTGCCGGGCACAGCCGGGGAATTCGCCCGGTTCCGGCATGAACACCGGCGGGGCGACGATGCGCAGTTCGCCCACGCCGAGCGTCGTCAGCACGTCATAGGCCGAGCGCGCCACGCGCGAATGGCGCACGTCGCCGACGATGGCGACCGCAAGCTTCGATAAGTCCGGCTTGCGCTGCTGGATGGTCAGGGCATCGAGCAGCCCCTGGGTCGGATGGGCCACGTGGGCCTCACCCGCCGAGAGCACGCTGACATGGGGTCGCACATGATCGGCGACCAGGCTCGGAATACCCTCCTCGGCATCGCGGATCACCAGCACGTCCACGTGCAGCGCTTCGAGCGTGTAGATGGTGTCCAGCATGCTCTCGCCCTTCGCCCGCGAGGACAGCTGCACCTCCAGGTTGACGACATCCGCGCCGAGCCGCTTCGCGGCGAGTTCGAACGACACGCGGGTGCGGGTCGAGGGTTCGGTGAACAGATTCGCGACCGTGATGCCCGCGAGGTCGCGCGAGGCCGGCGGGGGTTCACCGAGCTCGCGCACGAAGGACTGGGAGCGCGCGAGCAGATGCGTGAGCACGGCCTGATCGAGCCCGGCCAGGGTCAGAAGGTGCCGCAGGTGTCCGTTGTCGCGCAGCTGCTGGGTGATCGTGCGGGTGGTTACGGTGGCTTCGGTCACTGCTTGGGGTCCCCTTCTCCGGCCAACCAGCGCGTCAGGATGACTGCGGCGGCGGCACTGTCGATATCTGCGCGTTGTACCCGGCGGCGGCGCTGACCACTGGCGCGCTGGTCCTTCAGCGCCCGCCCGGCTTCAATCGAGGAGCCGTGCTCATCGACGTGCGCGACCGGCAGGCCGAAGCGCTCGTGCAGCGTCCGGGCGAACTCCCGCGCGGCCTGCGCCAGGCGGCTGTCGGTGCCGTCGGCATTATAGGGGACGCCGACCACGAGCACGTGGGGCGACAGCGCGCGCACTTCACGGGTGATGGCAGTCCAGTCCGGCTGGCCCGCGTGGGTGAGGATGGCGGGCCGTGGCGCGGCGGTCGCGGTCAGGGTGTCGCCCGCGGCCACGCCGATGCGGCGCAGACCGAAATCGAAGGCCAGCGCGAGGCGCGGAGTGGCGCGAGCGGGATCAGGCATTACCGGCAGTGAGACTCAGCTTCTCGACATCGACGCCGAGGAACTGCCAGGAGGCCTGCCAGCGTTTCGCGAACGGCAGGTCGAACAGCAGCCGCTCATCGGCCGGCACCGGCAGCCACGAGTTCTCGCGGATTTCCCGCTCCAGCTGGCCGGCATCCCAGCGGGCGAAACCCAGCGCGACGAAGGCATCCCCGGGACCCTCGCCGCGTGCCATGGCGGCGAGCACGTCGCGGGAGGTCGTGACCTGGATCAGCTCGGAGACCTTGTGGGTGGAATCCCAGGCCCCTCCCGGACGGTGCAGCACGAAACCGCGGTCGGTGCGTACCGGACCGCCGCACAGCACCGCCTGGGCGCCGATTTCCTCATCACGCGCCTCGAGTTTCATCTGCGTGAGCACATCGCGCAGCATCATCGGGGAGGGCTTGTTGAGGACGATCCCCAGGGCGCCTTTGTCGCTGTGTTCACACACCAGCGTCACCGAATGCGCGAAGTCACTGTCGGTGAGCGCCGGCATCGCGATCAGCAGGTGGTTGGTGTAGCTCGATTGGGTCACGGCACTCAGTTTACTAAGGAACGGCGGTCACGGCGCCCCGCGCTACCCGGCCGCCCGTGAATTGCCATTCATAGGCGAAGCGCAGCGTGTGATAGCGGGCGGCCAGATCCGGCGGAAACGGGTCGAAGGGGCTCGCGAGCTTGAGGATCGCGAGCGCGGCGGCATCCAGGTCCGGGTAGCCGCTGCTGGTGAGGATTTCGGCCTTCGTCAGCCGGCCGTCGGCATCGATGGCCACCTCCAGCACCGGGCTCGCCTGGACCCGGGCATGCTGGGCCGCGGTCGGATAGTTGAGGGTGCCGATGCGCTCGACACGCTGCCGCCAGCTGTCCAGATAGGGTGCAAGGATGGACTCCTGGGTGTCCGGGGTGACCCACAGTTCATCGCGTTTCGCGCCGCGCAGCTGTACGGCCCCGCTCTCGCTTTCGGCGGGCTGCGGCCGGGTCGGACCCTGCGCGGCCAGCGGCTGCTCCCGGGTGTCCCCGGCCTCCCCCTGGACGGCGGCGAGATAGCGAATGTCGGTGCGCGCGGCGAGGGTCGTGAGCACCTGGTCCTCGGGCCGGTCGGCGGCCGGCGCGGAGCTGCTCAAACTGGTGCCCTGCGCCGTGCCGGCGTGCACCGGGGGAGAGTGGTCGAGAGGCTGGTTGTGGGCGACGGCCGGCCCGGAGGTATTGCCCGACCCCAGCTGCGTGCGCTGCGCCAGGTAGGCCGCGGAGTCGTTGCGCGCCGCGGTCGGCAGCTCATCGGACACCAGCAGCACATCGAGCCCCCGGGCGCCGCTGGGCGCCGGTGCGCTGCCGGCGAAGGTCAGGCCGAGGATGATCAGGCCATGGACCAGGGCGGCCAGAAACAAGGTCATCAACAACCGGTCGCGCACCGGTGCCGTGCCTTCGCGCGGGATGAGGGCCCGCAGCGGCAACTCAGACACGCAGCCGCCGCTCGATGGCCTGCATCAGCAAGTCGCCGATATCGATGTGGAACTGTTTGTCCAGCTCCCGGATCCCCGTCGGGCTCGTGACATTGATTTCGGTGACCTGGCCGCCGATCACGTCGAGGCCCACGAACAGCATGCCGCGCTCGGCCAGCGCCGGCCCGATCTGGGAGCAAAGCCAGCGGTCCCGCTCATTCAGCGGCCGTCCCATGCCCTGGGCGCCCGCCGCGAGATTGCCGCGGTTGTCGTCCGCCGCCGGGATCCGCGCCAGGGCATACGGCACCGGCTCGCCATCGATCAGCAGCACGCGCGAATCGCCCGTCGCGACGATCTCGGGCAGGTAGCGCTGGATCATGGCGAAGCGCGAACCATTGCGGGTCAGCGTCTCGAAGATGACGTGGCGGTTCTTGTCGCTGCGGTCGGTCACGAAGATGGAGCGGCCGCCCATGCCATCGAGCGGCTTGCAGACCACCTTGTCGTGTTCGGCCAGGAAGGCGTCCATGTCGGCTTTGCTGCGGGTAATGAGCGTCGGGGCGCAGCACTGCGGAAACCACGCCGTGAACACCTTCTCATTGATGTCGCGCAGTCCCTGCGGCCGATTCACCACCAGGGTCCCTTCGGCCGCGGCCCGGTCCAGGATGTAGGTGGTGTAGATGTACTCCATGTCGAAGGGCGGATCCTTGCGCATCAGCAAGCATCCGAAGCTGGCGAGCGGGACGGTCGCGCGTTCCCCGAGGGCGAACCAGGCGGCGGGGTCGGCCCGGACCGTCAGCGCTCGCGCATGACCCATGGCGCGCCCGTCGCGGACGAACAGATCCTGCTGTTCCAGATAGTGCAGCTCGAACCCACGGGACTGCGCGGCCAGCAGCATCGCGAGGGTCGAATCCTTCGCATACCTGATGCCCGCGATCGGGTCCATGACGACTGCAAGTCGGATGTTCTGGGTCATGTCGGCAAGTTTCGCACGGCCCAAGGACCGGGAGTTACGTCGCAAGACTCGAATGCCGCGTCACGCGGCGGCCATTCTCCATGCAAAATCGTGACGAGTCTGACATAGCAGGGGGTGTGCCGATATGTTAAAACCCGAGCGGCCTGCAATTCGGGCGGGTGACCATTGGGAAGCGAAGGAAACTAAGGTGGAAGGAGTCGTCTCCGTGTCCGGCGCCAACTCGAAGCTCCAGGGCCTCAAGGTACTGGTGATCGATGACAGTAAGACCATCCGCCGCACGGCCGAGACCCTGCTGGCCAAGGAAGGCTGCGAGGTCTTCACCGCGATCGACGGCTTCGATGCGCTGGCCAAGATCGCCGACCACCAGCCCGACATCGTGTTCGTGGACATCATGATGCCGCGCCTGGACGGCTATCAGACCTGTTCGCTCATCAAGCACAACAAGGTATTTCGCGGCATACCGGTCATCATGCTGTCTTCCAAGGACGGATTGTTCGATCGCGCCCGCGGCCGCATCGTGGGTTCGGAGCACTACCTGACCAAACCGTTCACCAAGGACGAGCTGCTCAGCGCGATCGAAACGCACATAGGGAGATGATGGCAATGGCACTGGTACTCATCGTCGATGATTCGCCCACCGAGCTGCATGTCATGCAGAAGGCGCTGCAGCGACATGGCTATCAGACGGCCGCGGCCGCCGACGGCGCCGAAGGCGTGCGCCTGGCCCGTGAAATGAATCCGGACCTGATCTTCATGGACGTGGTGATGCCCGGCATGAATGGCTATCAGGCGACCCGCACACTGGTGAATGACCCGAAGACCCGGGCCATTCCGATCATCATGGTCACCTCCAAGGGGCAGGAGACCGACAAGATCTGGGGACTGCGCCAGGGCGCCGTCGACTACATGGTCAAGCCGGTGTCCCCCGATCAGCTCGTGGCGAAGGCGCAGGCGGCGCTCGCGCACTAGGCGTCCGCCGCCCACCGGGAAATGGAAGAAGTCTCACTCAAATCGCTTCGTGACCGCCCGTTCGAGCTGCTCGCCGAGCTGGAGCGTCGTGGCCGGGCCGTCTCCGCCCAGCAGGGCAATGAAGGCGCCGCGGGGCGCGAGTGGGTCGGGGTCGCGCTGCGCATGGCCGGCGAACTGTTCCTCGCGGCGCGCGAGGAGACCCGCGAAGTGTTGAGCGTGCCGACCAGCATCACCCGGGTGCCGGGCGCCAAGGGCTGGGTGCGGGGGCTCGCGAACGTGCGCGGACAGCTGCTGCCCATCATCGACATGAAGCAGTTCATCGGCAGCGGGGTCGCGGTACTGTCGCGCAATACGCGCATCGTGGTGGTCAACCACCGCGAGATTCCCGCCGGCCTGCTGGTCGATGAGGTGTTGGGGTTCCGGCGCTTCGCCGAATCGGAGTTTTCGGGCGACGTGCCGCCAACGGTGGCACGCTGCGAGCGTTATCTGGCCGGATGCTTCCGGCGCGGCCAGGAGCAGTGGCCGGTATTGAGTCTGCGGACGATCCTGGAGAGCCAGGCGTTCGGTGAGGCAGCCGCTTGATGGCACAGACGGACGAAACTTCGGGTCGACCCGAGCTGCTGGTGGCGCTGGCGGCTTTTCTGGTGCTGCTCGGCGCGGCGATCGCCCTGATTCGCACCAATCTGCAGACGGCGCTGATTCCGGTGGGCTTCGCGCTGGTGGCGACGGTGGTGCTGGTGCTGCTGTGGGTGAAACTGCGCCGCGTGCGCAGCCTCGCCGAGACCCAGAGCCTGGCGGTCGACACGCAGCGGCGCGAGAGTGAACGCAATCAGCAGGCCATCCTGCGTCTGCTCGATGAGCTCTCGAGCCTCGCCGACGGCGACCTGACGGTGCAGGCCACCGTGACCGAAGACATCACCGGCGCCATCGCCGATTCCATCAACTACGCGGTCGACGCGCTGCGCGGCCTGGTCACGACCATCAACAGTTCGGCCATCTCGCTCGATGGCGCGGCCCGCCAGACCCAGGCGCTGGCCCAGCACCTGGCCAAGGCCAGCGGCGCCCAGTCCAAGCAGATTGCCTCGGCGACCGAGACCGCCGGCCACGTCGCGGCCGCCACCGAGGAGGTCTCGGGCAATGCCGAGCGCGCCTCCGATGTGGCGCGCCACTCGGTGGATGTCGCGCACAAGGGCGGTGAGGCCGTGCGACGCACGATCGATGGCATGAACGCCATCCGCGAAACCATCCAGGACACCTCCAAGCGCATCAAGCGCCTGGGGGAGAGCTCCCAGGAAATCGGCAACATCGTCGAGCTGATCAACGATATCGCCGAGCAGACCAACATCCTGGCCCTGAACGCCTCGATTCAGGCGTCGATGGCCGGCGAGGCCGGGCGCGGCTTCGCGGTGGTGGCCGATGAAGTCCAGCGTCTGGCCGAGCGCGCCGCCACCGCCACCAAACAGATCGAAGTGCTGGTGCGCACGATTCAGACCGACACCAACGAGGCCGTGGTCTCGATGGAGCGCAGTACCACCGATGTGGTGGGCGGCGCGCTGCTCGCTGAGAATGCCGGCGCGGCCCTGGAGGAGATCGAACAGGTCTCGAACCAGATCGCGAGCCTGGTGCAGAACATCTCGGCCAGCTCCCGCCAGCAGTCCGGCGCGGTGCAGAACATCGCGCGCAACATGCAGGTGCTGAAGGAAATCAGCGCCCAGACGGCCGATTCCACCAGCGCCACCTCGGTCGCCATCGCGAAACTCGCGGAACTGTCCGCCGGGCTGCGCAAGTCCGCCGCGGGCTTCCGCTTACCCGGCGCGCTGGCGCCAGGCAGTACCGGTTCCTTCCAGCGTCCCACCGAGGATCCGCGCAGCGCCGCCACCGCCGCGCGTCGCGCATGACCGAAGTCGGGGCGCCGAGTTTCGAGCACGTCGGCCGCGAGCTGAACCTGACTCTGGGTGAGGCGCGCACGGCGCTGGAGAGCTATGTCGAGCAGCCGGACAATGTCGGGCTGCTGAACCGCATGGCCGCCGAGCTGCACCAGGTGCAGGGCGTGCTGCGGGTGCTGGAGATCTACGGCGCCGCGCTGCTCGCCGAGGAAATGGAGCACGTCGCGCGCTACCTGGTCGCCAGCGCCGGCGAACAGAAGAACCAGGCCGAGAGCCTCGATGCGCTGATGCGCGCCATGGTGCAGCTGCCGAGCTACCTCGAGCGGGTGCTGGCCGGCGGCCGCGATCTCGCGCTGATCCTGCTGCCACTGCTGAATGACCTGCGCGCCGTGCGCGGCAGCTCGCTCCTGTCCGAAGGCACGCTGCTGCTGCTGAACCTGAAGTCCGACCGGCAGGCCCAGCCCGCCGGCGCCGTGGCCGGTGAGGCGCGGCTGACCATCGAACAGTGGGGCCGCCGGCTGCGCCCGCGGTTCCAGCTGGGACTGGTGGGGTGGATTCGCGGCGAGCGCACCGATCAGAACCTCGCGATGCTGGCCGAGGTCGCCCAGAAGCTCGAGCAGGCCGCCTCGCGCCAGCCGGTGTTCCAGCTGTGGTGGGTGACCGGTGCCGTCATCGAGGCGCTGCAGGAGCACGGCCTCTCGGGCGGTGTCTCGATCAAGCGTCTGCTGGGCCTCGCCGATCGCGAAATCAAACGTCTCTATGAACAGACCGAGTCGCGCTACGCGCAGAACCCGGCCGTCGATCTGCTGAACAACCTGCTGTACTACGTGGGTCGCGCCGAATCCACCGGGCCGCGGGTCACCGCGGTGCGCGCCTCGTTCCGCCTGAATGATCTGCTGCCCGTCGATGATGCCGTCGATCAGGAGCGCGAGAGCCTGTCCGCGCCCAGCGTCAAACTCATGCAGACGGTGGCGGCCGCGATCCGCGAGGACCTGGGCAAGGTCAAGGACGTGCTCGATATCTTCGTGCGCCGCGGCTCGGGCCAGCCGCAGAGCCTCGCCCCCCAGGTGGAGATGCTGCACAAGATCGGCGATACGCTGGGCGTGCTGGGTCTGGGTGAGCTGCGCGCCGCCGTGCAGGGCGAGACCGAGCGGCTGGAAAAAATCGTCGCCGGCACCCTGCAGCCGGAGCATTCACTGCTGGTCGATATCGCGGCGACCCTGATCGGGGTCGAAGACAAGCTCGATGGGCGGCTGGTCGGCATGATCCTGCCCCTGGCGCGCACGCCCGAATCCGCGGAGTCCGGCGATTCGGACTTCCAGCAGGTGCAGTCGGCCGTGCTGCGCGAGTGCATCCTCAATCTGGCGCGTCTGAAGGAGTCCATCGCACAAAGTGTCGGCGGCACGCTGGACACCGCGGCGCTCGATGCGTGGCCGGAATTGATGCGCGGGCTCAAAGCCGGGCTTTTGATGCTCGGCAAGTCGCGCGCCGTCGAACTGGTCGAACAGATCCACAGCCGTCTGGTGCCGCTGATGCAGCCGGGCGGGGCGGCCTCGCTCGCCGGCGGGCGCCTGGATCGCCTGGCCGATGCGATCGTCAGTCTCGAGTACTACATGGAGACGCTGCAGGCCGGCCGCAGCGACCCCTGGTACATGCTCGACAATGCGCAGGCCTCCCTGGACGCGCTCGAGGCGCAACCGGAGCCGCCGGTGCCGACCGTCGCGCCCCTGGAACAGAGCTCCTTTGCGCAAACCGTGCAGATCGGCGGCGGCGCCGCGGCGGTGCGCGCGCAGATGGAGGCGGCTGCGAAGATCGAGGCGGCCGAAAGGCATCAGGCCGCCAAGGCCATACCGCCGGTGGTCACCGGCGACACCCCGGCGGCCGCCGGGGTCGCCGATCCGGAGCTCTTGAAGCTGTTCGTCGAGGAAGCGCGCGAGGAACTGGCGAAGATCGCCGAATACTTCCCGGTATGGGAACAAAATCCGCTGGAGGTCCCGGCGCTGCAGAACGTGCGCCGCTCGATGCACACGCTCAAGGGCAGCGGGCGCATGGTCGGCGCCAAGGACCTCGGCGAGTTCGCCTGGGCCTGCGAGAATCTTCTCAACCGGCTGCTCGACAACACCCTGACCCGTTCGCCGGCCATCGCCGCGACCCTCCACGACGCCGTCGCGGGCCTGCCGCAGCTGGTCGATGCCCTGGAACACGGTACGCCGGTGAGGTTCGATCAGAAGGCGCTGATGGCGCGGGCGCATGCGCTCGCGGCCGCGCGCGAAGGCGGCTTCGAGGGCACCGTCACCAGCCAGGCGCCGTACCAGGCGACGCAGGTGCTGCAGGGTGGCAGGCCGTATCTGGAGGACGCGGCGGCTGCGCCACCCGAGCCGCAGTCCAGGCCGGAACCCGAACCCGAGCCCGAGCCCGAGCCTGAACCTGAGGATGCCACCGGACCGGAATTCCTGGCGGTGCCCGAACTGGTCGCGGTCGAAAGCGCGCCGGCGGTGGAGGAGCCATCGGCCCGGGATGACGTGCTGCGCGACATCTACGCGCGCGAGACCAACGCCCACGTGGCGACGGTGCGCGAGTTCCTGCGACAGGAAGCGCAGCGGCCGCAGCCGCACCTGCTCACCGAGGCGGTCTATCGCGCCTGTCATACGCTGTCCGGCAGTTCAACCATGGCCGAAGCGCGCCATGGCATGCGGCTGGCGCAGCCGGTGGATCACTGGTTGAGGAAGTCCTTCGAGAGCGGCGTCGGCCTCACGACTTCGGATCTGGAGGTGCTGGGCGACTCCATGGCGGCGATGGAGATCGTGGCCTCCCATCTGGATGAGTCGACGGGCTACTTCGTGACCCATGGCCGACTGCTCGAGCGCTTGGCGGACGCGGAGAAGGACCTCGACCGGCGCATCGCCGAAAGCATCGAGGCCGAGCAGCGCAACGCGCTCTCGCAGCCCGTCGGGGAGACCTGGCAGGAGCCGCCCGTCAGCCCCGCGGCCAGTGACGGCCCCGCCGAGACGATGTCGGTGCCCGCGTTCGTCACCCCGGAGGAACTGTTCGCGGGCGAGCCCGAACAGCTCTCCGATACCGATCACGATGCGGACCATGAGGCGAGTGCGCAGGACAATATCGCCGCGGCCGAAGCGCACGCGCCCGAGTCGACCCAGCTGCTCCAGGCACTGGATTTCCAGGTGCCGGAACCGGAGGCCCCGGCCGACTCCCCGCCGAGCACGGTGGAAGGCCCCGCCACCGACGCGCAGGTCGACGAGGAGTCACTGGCACCGCAAGAGGAGCCGGTGGTCGACTTCGATCCGGATGTGGCGAGCATCTTCACGGAGGAGGCGACCGAACTTCTGGAAGTGTGCGAGTCGCAGCTGGCTGCCTGGCGGGCACAGCCTGCGAATGTCGAGAGCCCCGCGGCACTGAAGCGCCCGCTGCACACCCTGAAAGGCGGTGCGCGCATGGCGGGCATCACCGCCATGGGCGACCTGAGCCACGAACTCGAGTCGCTCGTGAATTCCTTTGACGCCGGCCGCGCCGCGCCCAGCAGCGAAGCCTTCGATGTGCTGCAGGCCAGTGTCGATGAGCTCGCACGCATGCGTGACAGCGTCGCCGCCGGCCGCGGTGTCGCGCCCGCCCGTGACCTGATTGCGCGCATCCGCGCCTTGCTGGATCCCGGCGCCACCCCGCTGGAGCCGCTGGTGGCGATCGAGGCGCCGTCGGCGCCGGTCGAGGAGATTGCGCCAGCGCCTGCAGCCGCCGCGCCCGTGCACGAGGAGCCCGCGCCCGCGACCAGTTTTGCGACCGGATTCGGCAGATTGACCGAGACCGCCTTCGAAGCGCCCGTCATTCCCACCCCCGCGCCGGAGCTGGCGGCCGACATCGCAGCCGAGGCGCACGAGGCGCCCGCGCCGGCGGCGGCCCCGGCCGTAGCGCCGATGATGAATGAAGCGTTGCCGGCCGCGGCAGCGCTGGTGCCGCCGGGTCGCGAGCCGGTGGCGCCCGGCGATCGCCCCGAGATGGCGCGGGTCGACGCCGAGCTGCTCGATCAGCTGCTGAATGTCTCCGGTGAGGTGAGCATTTCGCGTGCGCGCCTCGAACAGCAGATGGGTTCGATCGACTTCAATCTCGCTGAACTCTCGCGCACCGTCACCCGCCTCAAGGAACAGCAGCGCAAGCTGGAGATCGAGACCGAAAAGCAGATCCTCCACGGTCACGAGGAGGAGACCGGCCACCGCGCCGAATTCGATCCGCTGGAACTGGACCGGTATTCGGCCATTCAACAGTTCTCGCGCGGCCTGGCGGAGACCGCGAGCGACGTGGCCAGCATCCAGCAGCTGCTGGAGAGCCTGGTGCAGGAGACGCAGAACCTGCTGCAGCAGCAGGCGCGCACGGTCACGGAGCTGCAGAACGGCCTGATGCGCACGCGCATGGTGCCCTTCCAGCGCCACGTGCAGCGGCTCTCGCGCATCGTGCGTCAGGCCGCCGCCGACTCCGGCAAGCGGGCCGAGCTCATCGTCAGCGGCGCCTCGGGCGAACTGGACCGACAGGTGCTCGAGCGCATGCTGCCGCCCTTCGAGCACATGCTGCGCAACGCCGTGGTGCATGGCATCGAGACCCCCGAGGAGCGCGTCGCCCGTGGCAAGGGCGATACCGGCGCGATTCACCTGGATCTGCAGCGCGAGGGCGCGGAGGTCATCGTCAAGGTGACCGATGACGGTGCGGGCATGAAGCTCAACGCCATCCGCGACAAGGGTCTGGCGCTCGGGCTGATTCAACCGGGCCAGTCGCTCTCCGATGAGGATGCGATGCAGCTGATCCTGGAGCCGGGATTCTCGACGGCGGGTCTGGTGACGCAGCAGGCCGGCCGCGGGGTGGGCATGGACGTGGTGGCCACCGAAATCAAACGCCTCGGCGGCTCGTTGAACATGCAGACCCAGTCCGGGGAGGGCACGACCTTCACGGTGCGTCTGCCGTTCACGCTGGCGATCAGTCATGCGCTGGTCGTGCGCACCGGCGATGAGTACTACGCGCTGCCGTTGCCGACCGTCGAAGGCGTGCTGCGGCTGTCCAAGTCCGAGGTCATGAGCCATCTGGGCCGTGAGGCCGCGACCTTCGAGCAGGCCGGACAGAAGTACCGCTTCCAGCATCTGGCGGCGTTCGTCGGCCTGGAACCCTCGCCGTTGCCCGAAGGGGATGTCACGGTGCCGGTGGTGCTGGTGCGCGCCGGTGAACACTCCACCGGTCTGGTCGCCGACGAACTCATCGGCAGCCGCGAGATCGTGGTCAAGTCGGTCGGCCCGCAGATCTCCAGCATCCGCGGTATCTCCGGGGCGACCATCCTCGGGGACGGACGTATCGTCATCATTCTGGACATCGGCGCCCTGGTGCGCGGCGAGTGGCGCTCGCGCTTTGCCTCCCAGCCGGTGCGCGAGAAGGGCGACCGGCGCACCTTCGCGATGGTCGTCGATGATTCGATCACGGTGCGCCGCGTGACCCAGCGGCTGCTGGAACGCAACGGCATGCGGGTGCTCACGGCGCGCGATGGCATGGATGCCGTGACGCTGCTGCAGGACAACGTTCCGGACATCATCCTGCTGGACATCGAGATGCCGCGCATGGATGGTTACGAAGTCGCCGCGCATGTCCGCAACGATCCGCGCCTGCGCGACGTACCCATCATCATGATCACCTCGCGCGTCGGCGAGAAGCATCGCGCCCGCGCCATCGAACTGGGTGTGGATGACTACCTCGGCAAGCCCTACCAGGAGGCGCAGCTGCTGGATGCCATCGTGCCGCTGGTCGAACGTCACCGTGAAACACAGCGCAACCGCCGGGTGACCGCCGATGGCTGAGCGTGTCAATGAAATCTACAGCCTCCTGATCCCGCTGGTGGACGGGCGGCTGATCGTGCCGCGCGCCTGCATCGCCGAGGTCATCGGCTTCCAGGTGCCCGCCGAGATGAGCGGCGCGCCGCCGTGGTACATCGGCACCATCGCCTGGAACGGACGGCAGGTGCCGCTGGTGTCCTTCGAGGGCGCCTGCGGTCAGAACATTCCGCCCGCCGCCGGGCGCACCCGGGTGGTGATCTTCCACTGCATCGGCGATAAGCTCGAGGGCGGCTACTTCGGCGTCGTGTCGCAGGGTTTCCCGCAGCTGGTGCGGGTCAGCTCGGATGTCGTGCGGCCGGATAACTCCAGGGTCTTCGGCGAGCGCCAGCCGGTGATCTGTCAGGTGCGCATGCTCAATGAGGCACCGCTGGTGCCCGATATCGAACGCCTCGAAGAGATGATCGCCGAAGAGACGCGCGTCGCCTAGAGATCCCCGAGCTGCTGCTGGATGACGGCGAGCGCGGCCAGCGCCGCGGTCTCGGTGCGCAGAATGCGCGGTCCGAGTGACAATCCCTGGAACTGCGCGGCGAGCGCCGCCGCGTGCTCCGCATCCGACAGGCCGCCTTCGGGTCCGATCAGCAGCGTCACCGCGGAACTCGCGGGCAGATCGCGCGCCTTGCGGCCACCGCTGGGACTGAGGATCAGGCGCAGACCCTCCGGATGGCCCGAGACCAGGAACTCCTGCAGACCCATCGGCGGGGTGATCTCGGGCAGCCTGTTGCGGCCGCATTGCTCGCAGGCGGCGATGGCGATGGCACGCCAGTGCCGCAGCCGGTTGGCGGCCTGCGCGGCGTTGAGCCGCACGACGGTGCGCTCGGCCGTGACCGGCACGATGCGCTTCACGCCCAGTTCCGTGGCTTTCTGCACGACGATGTCCATGCGCTCGCCGCGCGAGATGCCCTGGGCGAGCGTGACGTGCAGCGGTGACTCGCGGTCGACGGGCAGGAAATCACCGACGGTGACGCGCACGGTGTGGCGCAGCAGCGCATCCACCGTGGCCGCGAACTCACCGCCCGCATCATCGAACAATATCAGCGGATCCCCGACGCGCAGCCGCAGCACGCGGGCGATGTGGTTGGCGGCGGTGCCCGTGAGTTCCAGCTGTACCCGGCCGCCGACCGGCACTTCCGCGTGGACCCGGTTCAGGCGCATGTCGCAAGCTCCAGGCCCTCGCGCGCCACCTCGACCATCAGGTCGATGTGTTCGGGCTCGATGATGTAGGGCGGCATGAAGTAGATGATATTGCCGATGGGGCGCAGCAGCACCCCGCGTGAGAGGGCGTGGCGGTAGACGGTGAGGCCGCGGCGCTCCTGCCAGGGATAGGGCACGCGGGGTGACTTCTCCCGAACCAGTTCCAGCGCCGTGATCATGCCGCGCTGGCGCACCTCCGCCACGTGCGGATGGTCGGCAAGCGGCGCGGTCCTGCGGGCGAAATGCTCGGCCAGAGTGTGATTGCGCTCGATCACGGGGTCCTCTTTGAAGATCTGCAGGGTAGCCAGGGCCGCCGCACACGCCAGCGCGTTGCCGGTATAGCTGTGCGAGTGCAGGAAGGCATTGAGCTTGACGTACTCGTCATAGAACGCCTCATAAATGCCGCGGGTGGTCAGCACCACCGACAGGGGCAGGTAGCCGCCGGTCAGTCCCTTCGACAGACACAGGAAGTCGGGGCGGATGCCGGCCTGCTCGCAGGCGAACAGCGTTCCGGTGCGGCCGAAGCCCACCGCGATTTCATCGGCGATGAGGTGCACCTGATGGCGGTCGCAGGCCTCGCGCAGCAGCCGCAGGTAGCTGGGATCGTACATGCGCATGCCGGCCGCGCACTGCACCAGCGGCTCGACGATCACCGCGGCCACTTCCTGCGCATGCGCGGCCAGGGTGCGCTCCATCGCCGCGAACTGACGCTGCGCCCACTGCGCCTCGCTCACTCCCGGTTCGCGCTCATAGGCGTCCGGCGAGGGCACGGTGATGACATCCATCAGCAGCGGCTGGTAGACCTGCTTGTAGAGTTCGACGTTGCCCACCGCGAGCGCGCCGAGGGTCTCGCCGTGATAGCTGCCCGCGAGCGTGACGAAGCGGCGCTTGGCGCTGCGGCCGACGTTGCGCCAGTAGTGGAAGCTCATCTTCACGGCCACTTCGACCGCCGCCGAACCATTGTCCGCATAGAAACAGCGGGTCAGCCCCGGCGGCGCCAGTGCCGTCAGCGCTTCGCTCAGGCGGATCACCGGCTCGTGCGTGAAGCCGGCCAGGATGACGTGCTCGAGGCTCTCCAGCTGCGCCCGCAGCGCCGCGTTGATGCGCGGATTGGCATGGCCGAAGAGGTTCACCCACCAGGAACTGATGGCATCGAGGTAGCGTTGGCCCGCGAAGTCGTGCAGCCAGATGCCCTGGCCGCTTTTGATCGGGATCATCGGCAGCAGCGAATCATGATCCTTCATCTGCGTGCACGGATGCCACACGTGCGCGAGGTCGCGCTCCCGCCAGGGGATGTTCTGCGACGCGCCGGGATCGTTTAGTGGTTGCGGCATAGTTCGGGAGAGTTTGGCATGATCCGGTCATGCACATCGAACCCTCAACGGGGCTTCTGACCCGGACCCGGCAGGTGCTCTCGACGCACTACGATGCCCGTCCCGGCGGCTGCGTGCCCGAGCTCATCGTCGTGCACGGCATCAGTCTGCCGCCGGGTGAGTACGGGGGGCCGTGGATCGAGCACCTCTTCACCGGCACCCTGCCGCGCCACGTGCATCCGTATTTCGCGACCATTGCGCCGGGCAGGGTCTCGGCCCACGTACTGGTCCGCCGTGATGGCACGCCGGTGCAGTTCGTGCCTTTCGGCGCACGCGCCTGGCACGCGGGGCTGTCGCAGTACCAGGGCCGCGCGGCCTGCAATGACTTTTCCGTCGGCATCGAACTCGAGGGCACGGATGAGACCGGCTACGAGGATGCGCAGTACCGCACGCTCACCGCGGTGATTGCCGCGCTGCTCAGGTGTTATGCGACGCTCGATGCGGCGCGCATCGTCGGGCACAGCGACATCGCGCCGGGACGCAAGCTCGATCCGGGCGCGAAGTTCGACTGGCCGCGCCTGCGGGCGCTGGTCGCGCAATCAACTGCGGCCGCGATCGTGCCGCCATAGGACCTCGCTGCCGCGCTCGTGGCGCACCAGCACGCGGGCCAGGACGAACAGCAGATCCGAGAGCCGGTTCAGATATTGCGGCAGGACCTGCGCGACCGGTTCGCTGCGCTCGAGGGTCCACACGCGCCGTTCGGCGCGCCGCGCAATGGCGCGCGCCAGGTGGCAGGCGGCGGTCGCAGGTCCGCCGCTCGGCAGGATGAATTCCTGCAGCGCCGGCAGCTGCTCGTTGAAGCCATCGAGGGCCTGCTCCAGACGCGCGATGTGAGCGGCGTCCAGGATGCTGTGGGCCGGGATGCTCAGTTCACCCCCCAGATCG
>Ga0210391_10001718_pt1 | contig 19561 bp, 15 predicted proteins | sample IncBWC12OmetaG_FD_160573 | JGI IMG/M metagenome (GOLD analysis project Ga0210391, IMG submission 160573) | Forest soil microbial communities from Barre Woods Harvard Forest LTER site, Petersham, Massachusetts, United States - Inc-BW-C-12-O ...
TGCCGGCACCACCTCGTTGGCCCGAGATGCGGGCAAAAACGACGGCTCGAAATTGCCGAGCGGAGCCGCGCAAATCAAGAACGGCTTTCGAGTTGTGGGATACAGCGGCTCCTGCCCGCCCCCCACAGACGAACCGCATGGCTACGTGATGACTCTCTATGCGCTGAAAGTGTCTACCCTGGAAGTGCCGACCGATGCCACCTCGCCGATGATGCTCGCGGCCATCGAGGCCGACAGCTTGGCTAAGGCGTCGATCACCTATCACTTCGGTCGCAAGCCGCACTGAATAATCGTGGCTTCGGCCGCGTAGCGCTGCGCCGGTGGCGGTAAGATTCTTCCGACGCGCTCATCCGCGCGGCGCTGTCTTGCGGCGCCAATTCCAGGACATTGTTGAACAGGGATATCCGCATCAACATCGATGTGAATGCGCACCCCGATTCCAACCAGCAGTTGTCGACGCGTTTTGTGCATATTCCCGGCGTACGCACCGGCCTTTGGCACATTTTCTCACGCCTTCCGCCTGGTCGGCGCAAAGGCATTCATGCCTCCGCAGGGCCTCTTGTTGATCGCCAACTATCTGCCGCCGGGTTGGGCGGTCCGCTTCATAGACGAGAACATGCAGCGCGCGCAGCAATCGGACTTCGAGTGGGCCGACGTCGTGTTTGTTACCGGCATGCACATTCAAGCCGCAGAAATCCACGATGTAGGCCGTCGCGCGAAAGCCTGCGGCAAAGTGGCTGCGCTTGGCGGCCCTTCCGTGTCGGCCGCGCCGGAGCAATCTCCGGATTACGATTACTTGCACATTGGAGAACTCGGCGAAGCGACCGATGCACTCATCGCGCAAATCGACGCCACGATCGAAGCGCCCCTCGAGCAAATACGCTATGCCGCTGCGAAGCGCCTGGCACTGAGCGATTTTCCATTTCCCGCGTATAACCTGGTCCGGCTCGACAAATACCTGCTCGGCACACTGCAATTCTCGTCCGGGTGCCCTTACCAGTGCGAATTTTGCGATATACCCAACCTGTACGGGCGCCAGCCCCGGATGAAATCGCCGCGGCAACTAATCGGCGAGCTGGATTTTATCTTGTCGCAAAAGAGCCGGCCGGCGAGTCTCTACTTCGTCGACGACAATTTCATCGGCAATCGTAAGGCGACGCGGGAAATGCTGCCGCATTTGGTGGCGTGGCAGAAAAAACATGGCTACCCGGTTTCCTTCGCGTGCGAGGCGACGCTCAATATCGCCAAACAACCCAAGATCCTCGAGATGATGCGCGAGGCTCGATTCGATGCCGTATTCGTCGGCATCGAAACGCCGGAACTCGACGCGCTCAAAGCGATGCGCAAGGAACACAACGCCTCGCTGCCCATGATCGAAGCGATAAAAACTCTGAACAGTTATGGCTTGGAAGTCGTCTCCGGAATCATTCTCGGTCTGGACTCGGATACGCCTGAGACTGAGGCTCGCCTGACGGATTTTGTGAACCGCTCGCAAATCCCGATGCTGACGATGAACTTGTTGCAGGCATTGCCGAAAACTGCGCTCTGGGATCGGCTTGCCAAGGATGGACGATTGATCGAGGACGGCGAGCGCGAGAGCAATGTCCATTTTCTGCGGCCCTACGATGAAGTGGTCGCGACCTGGCGCCGCTGTATCGAATACGCCTACGACCCGGAGCGTCTGTATGCCCGCTTCACCCATCAAATCGAAGCGACCTATGCCAATCGTCTGGCCACACCCGGGGCCGCGCGGCTCACGCGATCCAACTTGAAGCGCGGCTTGACGCTCGTCGCCAATTTGCTGGTGCGCGTCGGCTTGCTCGCCGACTATCGGCGGCCCTTCTGGCGTATGGCGTGGCAGGCGATCAAGCGGGGACAGATTGAAGCGCTGTTTGGGGTCGGTTTCATTGGCTATCACTTGATCGAGTTTTCGCGCGAAGCCTTGCGTGGACAGCAGAATGCATCCTTCTATTCTTCACGCGCCCGCTGAACGTTCGACGTGTCGGCCTTAACGGACCCGAAGCGTAAGTAATCGCCTACTTCACTACGCGGCCCCGTAGCGTATCGCTGCTTGGCCGTTTCCGTAGACTAGGTTGCGTTAATAATTCAACAAACAGGAAAGATTTATGAAACCTCGAAAAATATTCGCGGCATCGGGTTTAGCGGTCGCTGCGTTGCTCTTGAGCGCGGTATCGTTCGGCGCCACCAAGGCCGAGATCGATCAACGTGTCCACACCGCGATGCATCAGTTTTATGAACTCAATCCACAGCACAAAGACCTGGTCGCACGAGCCAAGGGCGTTCTGGTATTTCCGCATGTCGCCAAGGGCGGCGCCGGCGTTGCCGGTGAATTCGGTGAGGGAGCGCTGCGCATCGACGGCAAAAATGTTGCCTACTACAGCATCTCGTCGGCCTCGGTCGGCCTGACGCTCGGCTTTGCCAAGCACAATGAAGTCATTCTGTTCATGACGCAGGAAGGGCTCGACAAATTCATGAATGGCCATGGTTGGACGGTCGGCGCGGACACCAATGTTGCCGTGCTGTCAAAGGGTGCCGGTGGCGACTATGACACCCAGACTCTGCAACGGCCGATCCTCGGCTTCGTGTTCGGCGAAAAGGGTCTGATCGGCGATGTTTCTCTCGAAGGTTCGAAGGTGACCAAGCTCGATAAGTAGAAGATCGCTCGTTAGGTGGAAATTGGCGGCTCTAGGACCTCACACGGCCCTAGAGCCGCTTTTCGGCATCTCGCCGCGAGCAGCCGTTCCCAGGTACACTGACGCGCTTGCCCCGATGGCGAAATTGGTAGACGCAACGGACTTATAAATATTGAGCGGCAGCCGCGGAAACGCTCTGCTTGAATCCCGTCAAAGTCGGCGAATCCCCGGGCGGTCCCGAGGTAACACCGAGCCAATCCGGACTGCCCTGTAAGCAGCCGGCAGGTGTAGAGAGTGGACGGCGGGGACCTAAAGGCAGTTCGGATGGACTCTCATGGTCGTGGCGCACTCCAGACCCCAAACGCGCTTTGGCGCGGCGGCGAAAGCCGTAGCAGGTACGAAAATCCGTTGACCGAAAGGTCATGCCGGTTCGACCCCGGCTCGGGGCACCAACCTTAATTCTTCGCTACAGCGCCAGCCGTTCAGGCGCCGGCACGCACCAGATATCGATTGGACCGCGGCGGCCGCGCAATTCGAACTGGGGCAGCTGCAGGAACGAGGTGGCTGCGGGACTGCCGTGGGTCACCGGGGAGACGCTCAAGGCCGCCGCAACCGTGCAGGAAAACAATACCTCGCCGGCGCGGGCACGGCTGCACAGCCTGGCGGCGACATTCACGGTATCGCCCACCATGGTCGTGACCTTGCGCTTCGGCGGACCGAGGACTCCAAATGCCACCTCGCCCAAGTGCAGTCCGATGCCGATTCCCGCATCGATCGACAGCTCGCTGCGCCAACGATTGGCGACCGACGCGAATCCCTCCAGCATCGCATGCCCCGCCGCGAGGGCTTGAGAGGCGCCGCTGTTGCTCTCGTCATTCACGCCGAAGCCCGCCATGATCCCATCCCCCGCCATGTGGTAGACCTCGCCGTCGAATTGAGCGGCAGCGCCGCCGAGAACGCGCACGAATTCATCCAGCAGCGGGACAACCCGCGCGGCGGGCAAGCGCTCCACCATGCCGGTGTAGCCGCGAAGATCGGCGAACAAGACGGTGACGCTCGCCGTGCGTATCGGCGGCGGCGGACGAACCCGGGTAACGAGAATGGAACCTGTCGGTCGAAGGCGCGAGGTGCGATTTTCACTCATGCCATTGATTATGCACTACAAAGGTCATTTCCCTAAAAAGGATAATTGAGACCGGTGAACACGGCGGCACCTTCGGTGCCATAGCCGACATCCACATAGCCCACGACGTAGGGGCGCGCAATGCCGCGAAATCCGACGCCGATCACCTCATGTATATGCTCGAGCGGGTTGGTGCCCGTCTGCGAAAACACGCGGCCGAAGTCCGCGAACGGTGCAACCTCGATATCGAGAAGCGTCGTGACCGCGTCAAAGGAAAACACCTTGTGACGCAGTTCAACGGTCGTCGAGAAAGAGTCCCGATCGTAGAATCGCCCGGCGCCATAGCCGCGCAGAGGCTGTTCCCCGCCGATCACACTCTCGCCGCCGCCAAGACTGCTGAGCGCCCAGAATGGTATTTCGTTGACGGTCGGCAAATAGCGCAGCGACATATGAGCCGCGAGCACGGTATCGGGTGCGACCGGCCAGACCCCCCGCCCGTCGATTCCCGCCTCGCTGTACGATGAGTCATTCACCAGGCCATCCTTGGCGGAGGCCCCCACGTACAACACCCACTTCATACCGCGGGTAGGTACGGTCAAGTCGTCGCGGGTATCGTAGACCAGGGAAAGTCGATTGAGATATTCCTTGTTGGTGCCCAGCAGTTGCGGAAATCGATCGCTGATCGAGGTCACGCCGTTTAACGTACCGGGCAACACATCCACCGATTGCAAGCGCATGGTGTAGAGCAGCTGCCAGGTGTGATTGAAGTTCAGCCCGATGTCCACCTGACCGAATTCCTGCTGATCAGTGTAGTTGGTTTGATCCCTGGCATGGGTTTCATTGCCGATGCCGTAGAAGCGAGTCGTGCCGTCGCGGTCGTACACCAAACTGTAGTTGATCGACCAGCGACCTTCGCGCAATCGACCGATTTGGTACTCCGCGTCAAACTCGCGCTCGACCCTTTCCTTGATTCCAGCCACCACCGAATATTGTTCGTCGCCCGACGAATACGAATAAATGCGGCCGTGCACGCCGACGCCGAAGTTCGGGTTGTAGATGATATCGGGTGCGACAATCCGGCTGACGTTGTGATTCTCATCGGTGGTCACCCAGGTAGGAATCAAGCCGACTGTCAAGCCGCTGTTCGGATCCTGCGCGATCTCCGGCACAGGAATAAACGGCGCCGTCTCGGGATTAAACCACTTCGTCCAGGCGGGCTTCGCCGGACTCGGCGGTGGCGGCACCGGCAGCGGGCCGGCGGGGACTTCGGCGCCGGCATCTCCCGGTGGGGTCTGCGGCCAACACGGTGCGGCCCAGGCAATCGCGACGGCGGCACCGATGAACAGCGCGCCCTTCACCGCTGCAGCCGCGCGAAACATAGCACCAACCGATCGATGTCGGCGGAGGTCAAATCGCCCATGGTTGAAATTCTAAACAGACTCTTCGACAAGTTACCCTGTCCGGCATAAATGACGAAGCCATCGGCTTTCAATGCATCGTGCAATAGAGCGTACGACAGTCCCGCGGGCAGTTTATAGGCGCGCAATACCACCGAGGATTCTCCCGCCGGAATGGCCGCATCGATGCCGAGTGCGGCAAGCCCGGCGCGAACGCGCTCGGCCAGCGCCGCGTAGCACGCGTATCGAGCGGATCTGCCGCCCTGCTCCTGGTACTCGCGCAAGGCCTCGACCAAGGCGTAGTAAGCATGAACGGCGGGTGTGAAGGGCGTGTTGCGCTCATCCTGCAAGCGCGCCAATCTGCCCAGATCCAAGTAGTACGTGCGACTGGCCGCGTTTTGCAACTCCGTACGGCGCGCGATGACAAAGGCGGCGCCGGGCACTCCGTGCAGGCACTTATTGGCGGTCGCGGCGAGCGCGGACAACGCCGGATCGCCGAAATCGATCGCTTCGGCCCCGAAACTGCTCACCGCATCGACCAACAAAGCCGCCCCGTGTTCGCGGCACACCGCGGCCAAGGCGCGCAGATCGTTGAGCCGGCCCGTCGTCGTTTCGTGATGAACGATGGCAACGTGAGTAAATGCCGAACTCTTCGGCCGTGATGCCAGTTGCGCGCCGATTGCAGCATAGTCGGGTGCCCGCATCCAGTCGCCGACGACGCGCTCGTGGGCAATTCCGTACTGCGAGCAGATCAGTGCTATGCGTTCGCCGTAAACGCCATTTTCAACGACGAGCAGCCGGCCGTGCCGCGGCACTAAAGCCGCGACCATGCTTTCCACGGCTGCCGTGCCCGAGGCGGTCATGAGTACCGCGGTCCACTGCGCCGGGTCCAATGCGTAGGTTGCCAGCAAACGGCGGCGCGCCTCGTCTTGCAGATCGAAGAACTCGCTTTCGCGGTGGCATAAATCCGGCTGCAGCAAGCTGCGCCTGACGCGCTCGCTCAACGTGACCGGTCCGGGATTGAGGAGCAGCATTAATGCATCTCGCGCGGCGCACCGATGTGCTGCATCAGGCGCGCTTTCACTTCAACCGGAGTGACGGCGGGACGCGGTAGATCGCCGGGCGTGCCCGCGCGAATGAACAGCCGCGCAAAGCGCGCGCCATCGAGCGGCCGCTCATTTAACCAACTGGAGATCTGTTCGAGGTCGCTGGTCTCGAGCGATGAGGCGTAGCCGCACGCGTCCGCCATCATCGCAAATGAAATACGCGGCGATACCGTCGCTTGGCCGCCGGTTGAATCATGTACGCCGTTATCCAGCAGCAGATGCCAAAGATTCGAAGGCCCGTAAGCGCCGACCGTCGCGAAAGCGCCCAAACGCATGAGGGCTGCACCGTCCCCATCCAACGCGATCACACGGATGTCCGGCCGCGCCAGCGCGAGTCCCAAGGCGAGCGGCACGACACAACCCATCGATCCCACCATGTAGAGATGATTGGGCCGATCATCAATCGCGTACAATTCACGTCCGCAAAATCCGGTGCTGGCCAACAGCACGGTCGACCCTGGAGACGTTTGTGCGACCACCGCGCGCAGCGCGTCTTGCCGCGAGGGCCGTGCAGCGGCAGCCGTGCCGCGTGCGGCCACGATTGCCGGCGATGCGCCGCCCGATCGGCTTGGAACTGCACCGAGCCCGGGTTTCAGGGGATAGGCGGCGACGCTGCCCTTCTGCATGACCAGTGCGTACGGCCGTCCGGTTTGATCCATGTGCGCGATCGCGCGGTCAAGAGCAGGCCCGATCTGCGCGCTCTCGGTCGGAAACAATTCCCAGGGTATTTCCATGGTTTTGAGCATGTCGGGGGTGATCGGGCCCATCAAGGCATGCTGGGGTTCATCCGCGATACCGGGTTGCGCGCGCCAGGTGACAATCAACAATTGCGGCAGCCGAAAGGTCCAGGTGAGTGAAGTCAGCGGACTCACCGCGTTGCCCAACCCCGAGTTCTGCATCATGGCGATGCCTCGCCCGTGCGGCGCGCTCGCATCGCCCGCCAGCGCCACCCCGGCAATGAGCGCCACCGCGTCGCCTTCATTCGCCATCGACAAATAGTGTAAGGACGGATCCTGCAGGACGTAGTTGATGAAGGGCGTTAAAAAGGAGCACGGCACGCCGGCGTACCAACGGAATCCGCGCGCGCGAGCCGACTCGACAAAATTTCGTGCCTCGATCATCGAGCGAAGGGCCCCTGGGCGTGCGCGAAGTCCACTGCCTCGCGCAAATCATCCAAATCGTTGACCCCACGCCAATGCCCATGCACATAGAGAACCTCTATTTTTGCACCACCGGCAATCAACGCGTTGAGCAAGGCCGGCATGTCCAGCGCGTCGAAGCTCGGTTCGCTGCGCAGGGTTTTCACGGTCGCCTTGAGTTTTGCCAAACCCGCCCGGCTCACATTGAGTATGCCGATCCAGCGTCCATGCGGGGCACGCTCGGCGTCGGCGGCACTGGTTACACGCTCCAGCAGAACCGGCGTGCCGAACAGCCCACGATCATCGCCGCGCGAGCAGTAGGCGAAGTCGCGCACCGTGCGATTGCTGCTGCCGCTCATCAGTGAATCCACCACCACGGAAAAGTCCGCCTTGGATTCCACCAGATCGCGCAGCACATAGCTGCGGAACAGCAAGTCGCCATAGGATATGACCGCATCCGATTCCAGCGATTCGATCGCGCACGCCAGCGAGCTCAATTCGCCGGTCTCGGCGTAGCGCTCATTGACCACGAGCTTGATTCCAGCCGTATCGATTGCATCAGCCCGATAGCCGCCCACCACGGTAATATCGTTGATGTTCTGCTTCTTGAAGCCATCGACCAACCAGCGCAGCAGCGGCTTGCCCGCGATGGGCAGCATCACCTTTGGGCGCTCCACCGTCATGGCCTCCAACCCGCGTCCGCGGGTCGCCGCCAACACCACGGCCGCGCGCGGCGCTGCGGAATTCGACAGATAAATCCGCTCCGCCGCCGAATACTCATCCGCGTCCTGCAGGCGAAATATTTCATTGACCGAGACGATGTGATCTTCCACGTTCACCAGCGTCTGACTCTCGAAAATCTCCTTGGCAACGGTTTGCATCGCCGAGGCCGCCGCGCGCACCAGGTGATTGGCCCAAATAACGGTGCTGATGCCGGCTTGGCGAAAAACCTCGGTCGGCGTGCTGTAGTAGCGGGTCGGCACGATGACCAAGGGCGAGCGTCGCGCCCACTCCTTCGCAAAAGTGACTATTTCGTCCGGCTTCGACAGCTTGCTGTGGATGAGAATGGCATCCGCTCCGGCGACGCGGTAGGCCTCGGCACGGCGCAGCGCCTCATCCATGCCCCAACCCGCGATCAACGCCTCGACGCGGGCGACGATCGAGAAGTTAGCATCGTGCTGGGTATCCTTGCCGGCGGCTATCTTGCCCACAAATTCCTCAATATCGGCGAGCGGCTGGCGCTCGCCGTTCAAGAAACTGTTGGTCTTCGGGAACTGCTTGTCCTCAATGCAAACGCCTGCAATGCCGCGCTGCTCGAGCTTGCGCACCAAACGGCGCATATTGTTGAAATTGCCATACCCCGTATCGCCGTCGAGCAGTATGGGCAGATCGCTGGCATCGGCCATGAACTCGAGCATGTCCACGACCTGCGTCCAACTGGCTTCATTGTTGTCGCGCACGCCGAACTGCGCAGATATCGACAGGCCGGAAGCCCAAATGCCCTTGAAGCCCGCCTCGCGCACGATGCGCGCAGACAGGCCGTTATGCGCCTCCATGAGAAATTCGAGCTCCGCGCTCTGCAGCATCTGGCGCAGTTTGGCGCTGCGCGTTTGGGCGGTGTTCCTGGCGCTATTTTTCGCGCCTCCGACGGAAGAGCGTACCGAAGCATTCATTGGCCACCTCGCGATAAAGGTTGAAGTTGCGGCAAGACCTCTTCGGTTGCGCGCACAACATCAATTGGGAAATCAATTTCGATCCAGGGAAATCCTGTGACATCAGACACTTCGAGAGGCTGGCTTCTCTCTTTGAGTAAATCGCGAACCGCTTCCTCGTGCGGCATGTGGGCGCGCCCCGAGTCGACGTAACCCGCCACCAGCGCCGCAAGGCGCCTCGCTCCGGCATTCTCAAAACGAAAGAACCCGACTGACTCGCCGATCGTGTCGAATTGCAAATCGGCTGCCAACTGTTTGCGCAGCTCGATCGGCACGCCGCCCTGCACGCAGAGCTTAACGGGTTCATCGCCCGCTTCGAAATCGCGATCAATCAGCAAGCGGTTCACCGGGCTGCTTCCGGCCACCAAGGCGCGCAAAATGCGTTCGTCGTACAAAACATCCGCATCCATCAGCAGAACATCGCCCCCGCGGGTCAGCGCATCCGCGATGGTGTGCACGGTGAGTACGCTGCCAAGTTCAAAATTCATATTGAGCACGATCTGCGGCCGCGGCGTCCAGGCCAGCCGGTCGAGTTCGGCTTCGACGAGTTCGTGACGAAAGCCCAGCGCCAAGACCACGTCAGTGACGCCGGCGTTCTTCAACATGCGCAAATGCCGCTCGAGCAGGGTCATGCCGTCGAAACGCAGCAAGCATTTCGGCAGCTGGCTGTCCTCGGGTAATTGCAGACGAACACCTCGCCCCGCGGCCAAAATGATTGCGCGCATCAAACTCCTTCCTCACTTAACTCAAGGCGGGGCAGCACCCGCGGCCGTCGCGGTGTCGTGGGCCGCAAACCGTAAGTACAACAAGCCCGGCAAGCCCAGCAACAATTCGCGCGCACGCTTCGCCAGCGATAAAGCCAATGCGGCATTGGGTGCCAGACCGGCGAGCGGCGCCAGCAATAAATAGCCGCCCTCTTGAACACCCAAGGCGCCGGGAATGGCGAATCCGGCGCCGCGAATCGCCTGCCCCAGGCTCTCGAGTACCAGGGCATCACGCCAACTGACGGGTGTCCCGAGGAACCTCGCGATCAGAAATACTTCGCCCGTGCCGACAATCCAACCCACGAGGCTCAACAGGAAGCTTACGGTCACGGGGGCGTTGCGTCGATAGGTGCCCTGCACCGCCAGATCGATTGCTTGCGCTTGCACCACCCATTGCGACCAGTCCCGTTTGCGGGAAAATCGCCTCACCGCCGTCATCACTTTACTAAAAAGGCCGCGTCTCTGAATCAAATAAAATCCGCCGACCTGGATCGCTAGAAAGGCGCTGGCAATCAATGCCGCCGTTCGAAGCGCGGCCGCTGAAAAGTGAGTCGTTTGGGTGCCCAAAACGACGACGCCGAGCAGCGCAAATGCAATTTGCGCGAATGTCTGCAGCGTCGTGCTGACGGTAATCGCCGCCGCCGCTTCTTCCATGGGCAGGCCGCGATGGGCCAGGTGGCGGGCCATGAGCACGGGTCCGCCAATTTGACCTGCCGGCATCAAGCTGTTCGCGGATTCACCCACCCAACGCGCCAGCAGCGAGTCGCGCAGCCGACCGCCGCTTGGGCCGCGCTCGATCAGCACGTAAATCGCCGCCGCGTCGATGACGAGCGGCAGCAAGTGAAACAGCGCCACCAGCAGCAGCCCCCAACCCGCGTGGCCCAAGGTCGCAAAGATCGCGGGCAAATCCTGTGACAGCAGCACGCCCACGAACAGCAGCACGCCGAGGCTCAACAACCAACTCGCCGTGCGCGTCATCAGCGCCGGCCCAGAAAACGATGGAACACCTGCCGAAAGCCGAAATACGCAAAGGCGTCCTTCATGTTGGAAATCAGACGCCACCACGGATGCATGCGCGGGTCGGTCACGTATTCGAAGGTCAAAGAGACCCGGGTCTCACCCTCGCGAGCGGGACTGATGCGATGTCGCAGAGCGTCCCCATCGAAGAGCACCAAGCCGCCGGGCGGTATCTTGATCGACCCGGAGTCGATCGATGCGCCCTTTTCACGCGTGTGCAGTTCATAGTCCAAGCGGCAGGAAGAGTCATCGATCACGCCCAAGAGCAGGGTGTAGCGCCGGCCGGCGTAGTAAGAGGTGTCGTAATGCCAGCCGATGTGATCGCCGGCACGCGTATAAAAGTACAGCGCGTAGGCGTGCGGGTCATCGGGCGGCGAGAGTTGCAGGCGCTCGCCCGTCAGATCATCAAGCCAGCGCCGGAGTGCAGCGGAGCGGTAGAGTTCGGCGATCTCGGGGACTTGCCTGTCGATGGTGTGCCGGCTGACGCTGCCGCCCTGCTTATGACCCGGCAAATAGTTGCGATTTACTGAATTGCTGACAGCGGCAACAGCTTCGATCAGGCGCGCCGTGATATCGGCCGGCAAGAAATTCTCGACATAGACGAAGGATCCCTGTCGGACGTATTCGGCGCGCAGGCCGGCCAAGTCGAGCGAATCCAATCGTGAAGCTAAGGCCGGCTCGGCTCCGGTTCCGGTCGCCGCCACGCTTATCCGGCGACCCCAGTCGCCATGCGGCGATCTCGGCGCAGCACCCGTTGATAGTCGATCACGACCCAAATGGCATACAACGGCGCGCAAATGGAAGCCGCGAGCAACATCGGAACCAGCGCATTGCTGAGCGTCGCCAGAGGCAGCAGATACAGCACATCTTCGGTCTCGAAGCCGCCGAACGAAGCCTGTTGCGTGGCGACCTTGCCGAGCAACTCCTCAATCCGCATTCGCAGATAAAAAATCAGCGCGATCGCCGTGCCGGCCACCAGTCCCAAAATCGCGGGCGGAAGCCCCAAGTCGGGACCCGGTTTCGCCGCTACACCGACGCCAATCGCAATGAAAAGCAGAATCGTCACGGCAGCATCGCTCGCCAGGTCGTAAAGATGCCCGAACCGGCTGGTTTTCCCACTCATGCGAGCCAGTTCGCCGTCGGTGTGATCCAGGAAATTCGACAAAATCAGCAGCAGTGCGGCGAAATTCGACCACACATAACTTCCCGGAATAAAGGCCGCCGCAGCGGCCAACCCAACCAGCAGACGCAGCGTGGTCAGATGGTTAGGCGTCACCCAACTGTGCATGAGGGGCGTGACCAAACGGCGCGCCAACCGGGCGTCCCACGGGCGTCTCTCGGCCGGGACCGGATAAAGGGGTTCTGGATTCAGCATAAGTGCATTGCGTGCGCCTTATTTTACGCCAGATCAGGGTTGGTCATCAAAGTGAAATATGGCCCCGTCGGCCGGTTACAAGTGGTCAGCGAAGGCAAAAAGCGCAACGGCAGCGGAGTGGCGCGCTGAGCCTTATTTCATCGGGACGCCGCAACGAGCCAATACGCTGCGCAGATCGCGTATCGGCGGGAAGACCTCGTTGTTCCAATCCGCGCCCTGCGCGTCGTGGGCGCGCTGCTCGTATTCCACGATGTCCTTGTCCTCGCGGAAAATATTCTCGGTAAACCAGGTCACGAATGGCCAGACAACGTGAATGATTCCCGGAAAACTCGGCTTTTTGACTGAGAGATAGCCGTAAGTGCGATTGGTACGCTGCTCGGCATCGAGCGGCGTGTAGCCCAACCACACATCCAGCACCGGATCATCCGATTGCTTGATATCGCGGCCCACCCAGACCTTCAGGCTTTGCGTGGGGTAGTCGGTGCGGATTCGCATGTGATCGGCAAAATCCTTTTTGGTCTCGCCGCGCTTGCGCATCAAATCAACAATGACCTGCTCGCCGACCGACTTCTTCCCCTCGGTGCGGCTGAAACTGTATTCGACTTCGGCCCAATCTTCACCGTGATTGCGTCCCAAGCAACGCGCTCTTATCGATCCCATCTGTTTGCGATGCATGAATTGATGATTCATATCGAACAGATTTTCGTGCATGAAGGTGTAATGGCAGGCCACTTCGCGGTTCAAGCGCCGTGTCTTGTAATCCCTGCGCTGCGATGAACCCAGCGTCCGCGGCACACGACTGTCGGCCAAGGTCGGATCGCCGGGGAAAACAAAAATCAGGCCGTCAATTTCCCGCGCCGGATAACCTTTGACGCCTGTCGGCAACCGTTCCGGCCCTAAGTACGGCACATTGACGCATTTGCCGGCGCAGTTATAAACCCAGCCGTGATAGTGGCATTTCAGATCGTCGCCGCTGACAACGCCCAGATGCAAGGGGACCTGGCGATGGGCGCATCGATCCTCCAGCGCGAAGACCTTGCCGCTGCTGCCACGGTATAGAACGATGGGATCCCCGGCGAAACGCCGCCCCAACGTTTTTCCCGGCTTGAGTTCATCGGACCACGCCAACGGATACCACTGATCCGGATGAGCGCCGATGCGGCGCAGGTCCACTGCGCTAACCGGGTTGGCCGCCCGCAGCGTCGCCAAATTCGAGCTTTCTTCGGACATGGGAAGGGATTCTACCCGTTCCCGCCCGCGCATTAAATGATGTGGAGGCTAAGGTCGGAATCGAACCGGCGTACACGGCTTTGCAGGCCGCTGCATGACCACTCTGCCACTTAGCCCAACAGTGAAAACAGCAAACCCCGGGTGCGCCGGGGTTCTGCCCCTCAGTTTACATGATCCGCGGCGCCACTCAATCGGTGCTTGGGCTCATAAACCACGCCTGATTTCCCCGGGAGCGAATCGTCCGGCAGCCCTGTCACGTATCGCCAGGCGAGTCTTCGCGGTGTGCCATCTGCGCATCCTTCGCATAGCCTGAACGCTTCGAGCAGCGCCAAGTTTCTTCGCTCTGCAAATTCGTTCGCATTCAAGCCGACTCGAGTAATTTCCGCGCCTTTTTTTTTCGCCTCCAGCATCCCTGCCGGCAAGCCCCTGCGTTCGCAAATGCGCGCCTCGTCACCGCAACTGAATGGGAAGTTTCGAGCGTGGCCTTGATGGCAATCCGCGGGTGCAAGTTTTGATCCTCTAACTCATTGGTTTTTCTACCAATTTGAAATTTCTACCCAGCCCACAATTGCGCCATGAGGAACGCAATGGCATCGCGCCTCAAATTGCTTGTCGATGAGGGGATTCATCGCCGCTTTGCACATATCCCCATATGCGGTGGATTTTGCGCCCGGCGCAACGCTGCAACGCCCACGACAAAACCTTTTGGGGAAGGATCGAAATGCAACGCGAACGACTTGTCACTCTCTCGGCAGGCCTGGGGCTGTCCGTTATCTGCGCCGCATCGGCTATCGCAAAGGTCCCGGATTACGGCAAGTTGCCGCTCGCTTTCGAAGCGAACGCCGGCCAGACCGATGGCCAGGTTAAGTTTCTCGCCCGCGGGCCAGGCTACAGCGTATTTCTGACCCGCGACGCGGCGGTACTCACCCTACCGAACGCGGCGCGCAGCGCGGTGGGCGCGAATCGCGTGATCCGCATGAGGCTTGTGGGCGCCAACGACAATGCAAGCGTGTCGGGCGCGGACGAACTGCCCGGCAAGAGCAACTATTTCATCGGCAATGATCCGGGCAAGTGGCGGACCCATCTGCCGAACTACGCCGGGGTGAAATACGCGGATGTTTTTCCTGGCGTCGATCTTGTCTATCACGGCAACCTGGCCGGCCAGCTCGAATATGATTTCGTGGTCGCCCCGGGCGCCGATCCGAGCGCCATCGGATTCACCATAGCCGAGGACCGCGGCGAATTGATGGGCAGTGGGCATCGCATGCCTGTGCGCATTGGCGCCAACGGCGATCTGGTGGTCAAGATCGGCGGCGGCGAGCTGCGTTTCAACCAGCCAGTCGTCTACCAGGTCGCCGGCGATTCTCAACGTATCGTGACGCAAGGCCGCTTCGTGGTGACAGCGTCACACCAGGTGCGCTTTGCTCTGGGAACCTATGACCACAGCAAGGCATTGATCATCGATCCTTCGCTCGTCTATTCGACCTATCTGGGCGGCAGCAACTTGGACCAAGGCTTCGGCATCGCCGTCGACTCGGCCGGCAGCGCCTATGTTGCTGGCTTCGCGGGCTCGAACAATTTCCCTACAGTAAACCCGCTGCCGAACATGCCCGTGAGTGGTGCCTTCGTGACCAAGTTCAATCCGGCGGGTTCGGCTCTGCTCTACTCCACTTACTTGGGTGGTACTGGCCCGACCCAGGCCAACGCCATCGCCGTTGATTCCACCGGCAGCGCCTACGTGACCGGCCAAACGCGGGCAACCGACTTCCCGACAGTGAACCCGGTGCAGCCGTCGAATACCTTCAACAATCAAGACGCGTTCGTTTCGAAGTTGAGTCCCGACGGGTCGGCTCTGGTCTACTCGACTTACCTCGGCGGAAACACGCCAACCGAGGCAGACGGCGGTGGACAGGCGGCCTGGAGCATTGCCGTCGATTCGGCGGGCAACGCCTATGTGACGGGCAACACCGCGGACACCGATTTCCCCACGGTAAATCCGCTGCAGGCGACGAACAAGACCAGCGCTCCGAGTTCCGGCACCGGCTTTGTGGCGAAGTACAATCCTGCAGGCTCCGCCCTCATTTACTCGACCTACCTCGGCGGCAGTGCCCAGGACACTCCCTGGGGCATCGCCGCCGATGCGAACGGCAACGCCTATGTAACGGGCGAAACCAATTCCGTCGACTTCCCGACAACGAACCCGTTTCAATCCGCTTGCAATGCCTGTCCGGCGGCCGACAACGCATTCGTCACCAAGATCAATGCCACCGGCACGGCGTTCATCTATTCGACCTTTCTGGGCGGCAGCGATACGAATGTAGCCTATGCCGTCGCTGCCGATGGGTCCGGCAACGCCTACGTGACCGGGACCACCACCGCGATCGATTTCCCCACCGTGAATCCGCTGCAGGCAACCAATCACGGCAATGGCGATGCATTCATCACCAAGCTCAATCCGAGCGGCTCGGCGCTGGTCTACTCGACTTACGTCGGCGGCAGTACCGGCGGCGACGTGGGCCGCGGGATCGCGGTCGACTCGTCCGGAGCGGTCTATGTCGCGGGCAGCACCAACTCGACCGACTTCCCGACAGTCAATCCCGTGCAGGCGACAAAAATCGGCGGTGCGGGACCCGACACCGGTTTCGTACTGAACCTAAACGCTGCAGGCTCGGCCCTGATCTATTCCACCTACCTGGGCGGCAATCTAGGCGAGCGAGCACAAGCCATCGCGGTGGATTCCTCCGGCAGCGCCTATGTGACGGGCTATACGTTTTCGCCGAACTTCCCGACGGTGAGCCCCTTCCAGCCGGCGAATAAAGGCAATGAGAACGCGTTCGTGGCGAAGTTCAGCGCCGGCGGCGCTGTATCCTCGCCGCCGACAATTGCCATCAGTGCTGCACCCACCACAATCACGCTCGGACAGACCTCGACCTTGACCTGGTCTACGACGAACGCGACGTCGTGCACCGCGAGCGGCGCTTGGAGCGGCGCGCAAGCGACCAGCGGTACGGTCGGCGAGACTCCCACAGCGACCGGAATCAGCACCTATGCACTCACCTGTAATGGCGCCGGCGGCAGCGCCACTGCGTCCGCGACATTGACCGTCAACGCTGCGGCACCAACCGTCACCCTCTCGATCAATCCCACGTCAATCACACTCGGACAGAGCGCCACGCTGACCTGGTCCTCGACAAACGCGACGTCTTGCACGGCGAGCGGCGCTTGGAGCGGCACCCAAGCGACCAGCGGCACGCTGACCGTCACGCCAACCGCGGCCGGCACCGAGTCATACACGCTGAGCTGCTCCGGGGCGGCGGCCACCACTGCCATGACTGCCGTGAACGAAACCGTGACCGTGCCGCAGACCACCGTTACTGCTCCTGCTACCACTACCGCCCTCAGCGGCAAAGCCGGCGGCGGCGCCATTGAACCGTGGAGCCTCATCGGATTGGCCGGTCTCGTGGCCTTGCGCCTGCGCCGATCATTCCGGTTTCGAATTGCAGCGTTGAGTGTCATTGCCCTATTCGCGATGCTGGCCGCCAACCCGGTGGCAGCGCAAGAAGCCTCGTCTGCGCTGCAGTTCAATTGGGACCAGACCTATGTGGGGATCCGCGCCGGCAGAAGCACGTATTGGGAATCATCCGCTCAACTCGATGCGGATCTCGCGAAGTATGGCGAGACCGGTACGAGCACCTCGATCGACCAGCACCGCACCACCGGCGTGCTGTACGCCGGCGTTCCCTTCTACAAGGCGCTTTCCGTGGAACTGGGATTGGCGGATTTGGGCGAGTATCCCGTCGGAATATCAACGACGACTACCAACATTCCGCAGCTGGCACAAACCATCATCCGCAACTTGTCGTCGGCGGGGCGTGCCGTGACGTTGAATCTCGCGGCGCCTCTCGACATCACCTCTTGGTTCGCCGTTGAGCCGCGCATCGGAGCCTTAGGCTTTCAGTCCAAGCAAGAGGTCTATACGCCCCAAGGTACCTTCTCGCACGACCGCGAAGGCGGGGGAATCGATGCCGGGCTTGCCTTGTTGCTGCGACCTACGCGGAAGTTCTATGTCGGCGCCGCAGTTGACTGCTTCGATACCGGCGGGAGTCGCTGCGATGTATTGCTGTACTCTGCGGAAATTGAGTACCACTTCGGACGGTGAATGCGGCGGCGGCATTGGCCATACTGCACTGCCCGAATCTGCCCAGGTTATCGACGACCAGCGAAAATAATGGAGCGGGAAACGAGGCTCGAACTCGCGACCTCAACCTTGGCAAGGTTGCGCTCTACCAACTGAGCTATTCCCGCCCTAAACAGACGCGCAATTGTAGGGCCGTACCGCTGGGAGTCAAGGAAAACTGACCGCCGTATGAGGCTAACGCCTTGAACGGGACGGCAATTTCCTAAAGCGCGTGGCTGTGCCGACGATGCGCAGGTACCATGCGACGCCATGACTCCCTCAATTGGCCAGATCCTGTCCGGCACGCCGATTTGGGTTTTCGTCCTGCTGGCTTATTTGCTGTGGGTAGGCGCTGCGCGGCTCAAGCCCGGCGTGCGCGATCTGGCGAAGATCTGGATTACACCCGGCATTTTTATCGTATGGGGGTTGATCGGTCTGTTCCAGCGGCCGGGAAACTTTTCCGAGGTGCTGATTCGCTGGGCGGTGGGATTCGGCTTAGGCGCGGCGCTGGGTCTGGCATTCGCCATTCCCATGCAAGCCGATCATGGGCGGCGGCGCGTGCTCCTGCCCGGCAGCATGCTGCCGCTGCTGCGCATTCTCCTTATCTTCGGATCGCACTACGTGCTGCGGGTGGCGGCCGCGGTTCATCCGGACATGAGCGCAACGTACTTGAATTGGGACATCTATGTCTCCGGCGCCGGCGCCGGCTACTTCCTGGGCTGGTCAATCCGCTTCATGATGAGCTACTCGAAAGCGCCGCAGGTGGATCTTGCGACGCGCACAACGCCCCAAGGTGCAGCGCCCTAGGAAATCGGCGCGCGAGCTACAGTCTTGAACTGTCTCGCAGCTCGGGCCAGGCCAGGCGCAAATAGAGAATCATCGACCATAGCGTCAGCACCGCCGCGATAGCGGTCAACACCACCCCGAGCTTGTAAATGGCGATGCCGAACAACTGATGATGAAACAGCATCATCGACAGCCCGGTTATCTGCATGATGGTTTTGTACTTGGCCAACTGCGAGACCTTGATCCGGCCGCGCGCACCGATCTCCGCCATCCACTCGCGCAGCGCGGAAACCGCAATCTCGCGGCCGATGATCACGACGGCCATGATCACGACAAACCAGCGCGAATCCCCGCTGACGATCAGCACCAGCGCCGCCGCGACGATCAGTTTGTCGGCGACCGGATCCAAGAACGCGCCGAGCCGCGACGTCAGCCCTAGCTTGCGCGCGAAGTAGCCGTCCAGCGTATCGGTGATGCCGGCGAGCGCGAAGCCAACACCCGCCGCAGGATGCGCCCACCAGAACGGCAGGTAATACAGGATCACCACGCCCGGAATCATCAAGATGCGCAACCACGTCAGCGTGTTGGGCAGATTGAAGTGCGATTTAGGTTTACCGCCCGGGATGGAGGTGTTCATAGATCACCTGGGCGAGTTCTCGCCCGAGGCCGCGAATTTGGATGAAATCATCGATGCCGGCACGCAGTATCCCTTGGAGGCCGCCGAATTGCTTCAGCAGCTCGCGCCGCTTCACCGGCCCGAGCCCCGGAATGGTTTCGAGAATCGACTGGCTATGACGCTTGGCGCGCTTTTTGCGGTGTCCTGCGATTGCAAAACGATGCGCTTCGTCGCGCACGCGCTGAATCAGGTGCAATGCACGGGAGTCCGGCGGCAGTATAGTAGGGGTGTCCTGGCCCAACAAGAACAGCTGTTCCTGCCCTGCCCTCCGATCTACGCCTTTGGCGACCCCGATCAGCGTGATTCCGTCGACGCCGAGCTCCTCGAGAACTTTGGCTGCTTCGGCCAACTGGCCCTTGCCGCCGTCGATGAGCAGTACATCCGGCTTCGCGATCTCGCCGTCGC
>Ga0210391_10001719_pt1 | contig 19553 bp, 15 predicted proteins | sample IncBWC12OmetaG_FD_160573 | JGI IMG/M metagenome (GOLD analysis project Ga0210391, IMG submission 160573) | Forest soil microbial communities from Barre Woods Harvard Forest LTER site, Petersham, Massachusetts, United States - Inc-BW-C-12-O ...
ACATTGGCTCCGCGATGGTTGGTGGACGATCTACCGAAGCGAAGACGGTTCCAAGGCCAGTGAAGTGTTTTTCAAAAACGGAAAGGGGACCGTTATGAAACTTTTTGATAACCATGGAGACTTAACGGGCACTATCGACACCGTGGAAAAAGAGGCCAATTTTCCAGGGGGAGACCCAGCATGGAAGGACTATTGTCGGAACGCCCTCATGTCTAAGATCGATTTAATCACCAAGAAAAAGGGCTGGGGAATTATTGAAGTCGAATGGATCATCACCAAGACGGGGACCATCGCTAGTGCACACCTGACAAAATCTTCCGGAACGGTCTCCGATAACATCGTCCTCGATATCATCCGTAACGCGCCACGATGGAATCCGGCGATGCAATACAACCGGAATGTGATTGCATATCGAAAACAGAAGTTTACGTTGCAGCCGCCGGGGTGATACCGCCCGCGCCGCTTACTGTTCCCATTCGGCGCCGCCCCAGATACTATTTCACATTTTTACTGAATTAATAAACCCGCGCTCGCATTTCCGGACGCGGTTTTATTTTGAGTAGATTTATGGAAAATGGATTTCTGCGCATCTTATTATTTACTCTGAAATGTTAGCCGTGGATAGACCCAACTTTGAAGAATGGATGTTTTGGGATTTCGCATACGAAGAGATAGAGTGGCGAAAGGAATTTATTACAATAATCGAAAGGGTTATAGAAAGAGGTGATGATTGGGATTGGAAGGAACTCATTCGTTTCTACGGATATGATACAGTCCTTAGAACCTTGAAATTGGAAACCATTTATTTGCCCGATTATGCAATAGAAAAGGCGTGCGCCTACTTTGATTTGAAACCCGAAGAGTTGTGGTGCTACATTCGAAAACGAGAGCGACCGGGACATTGGATTTAATTTATAAGGTCTAAAAAAGGGGGCATTAAACAAACTTTAAATATGGGAAAGATGAAAAACGAACCTAAACAAGTTACACCCGAATCCGGTGAGGATATAACTCCGGATAAGCCTGACCTTCCTCGATGGATTTTTTGGGATGTCCCCTTTGATAAACTTATATGGGGAAAGGAATATATTTTTATAATAGTACGGGTTATTGAAAGAGGAAAAGTCGATGTTGAGTGGCAATAGCTTATCCGTTTTTACGGAATCGATAAAGTCATACATGTCGTGAAATACGACGCGAATTATTTGATGGATCATACAATCGAAGATGTATGCAATTATTTCAATTTGAAACCTGAGGAGCTAAAATGTTATAGAAGGAAACAGTCGATGCCGAGGACCTGGCTATGATTTGTACAGCACTTTATATAAACAAATACGATGGAAAAGGAACCCCAACTGCTCAGCTCTGAATCCAATGGAATTATACCTTCAGATAAGCCTGACCTAAAACGAAGATTGTTTTGGGAATTCGTCTATGATGAAATACAATGGAAGGAAAGCTACGCTTTAGTAATTGAACGGGTTATAGAATGGGGGGTTGAGGAGGAATGGCAAGAAGTTATTCGTTTCTATGGATACGATAAGGTACTCCGAACTCTAAAATTTGAATGCAACTACTTGATGGACCATACGATCGAAAAAGTATGCAATTACTTTAAGGTTAAGCCCGAAGAATTAAGGTGTTACGTAAGGAAACAATCGATGCCGAGAACCTGGTTTTGATTTGGAAGCGCTGAAAAGAATTATAGCAGGATTTAAAAGATAATAAGGGTGACAAACGAGCCACATCCAGACCATACAATCGAAAAAGTTTGCAAATACTTTAATGTGAGGCCCGAGGAGTTAAAGCCTTATGCCAGGAAACAATCCATGCCGAGAACCTTTATTTAGTTTCCAATCCGAAAAAAAATAGGTTTTTATGGATAACTAAAAGCTGTGCATCTCAATGATTGCGCAGCTTTTTTATAGAGAAAGTGCGCCTCAGTTGTAACGTGAAAGAGGAGGAGTTGTGGAACTGCACAGGGGGACGGTGGAGGCCGGGACATTGGATTTGATCGTCACATTGTCAAGCGACGAACATTTTTCCCAATTTTATCTAATAGGTGGAACTGCTTTATCGCTTCAGTTAGGGCATAGGAAGTCCATTGACATTGACTTTTTCTCAAGCGAATCGTTTGAATCTGAATCGCTTGCGCATCATTTATATGTCGAATATCGGCCTGAAATCGTTGGAATCCTTAAGAATGGAGTATTTGGATTTATTAATGGCGTAAAAGTGGATATAATGTCTCATCAATATCCTTGGCTTCATCCGGCAAATCAAGAAGAGGGCATTAGGATGGCCTCCTTGGATGACATAGCTGCCATGAAACTTAGTGCCATTGTGGGGAATGGCTCAAGGCAAAAGGATTTTTTAGATATGTACATTCTGCTTGAGCACAGGACTTTGAATCAAATGGCCGAAATGTATGAACGAAAATATGGAACAATGAATGCTCAAACGGCCAAAAATGCACTAATCTATTTTAATGACATTAAATTCGAAAGTATAGAGCTCATAAACCGCCCCATCCGTTGGGGCCACGTTGCAAGCAGATTAAATATGGCCTATGTCCATCCCAACAAACTCTTCCCTTCTGAAATAGATAGAAGGAATAGTCATGACCTTTTAATGGAAATGCGCGAGTGGTATGGTGCCTCCGAACGCAGTAGAAACAGGTCACGCGGCTACGGCTACAGCCGTTAACCCCATTCTGGCAGGCTGTTTGTATTAGATATTCATAATCTATGTCAAAACACCGTCTGCAAAGGCCCCTCTCCTATGTGGCCTCCGTCTGCCTCATCCTCCTGGTCGCGGTTTACCTGATCGGGGGCGCCATTATACGGCATAACATAAAGGCCGCGCTGAAAGCCCTTCCACCGGAGATACAGGTCTCCTACGATGGTCTCCACCCCTTGATTTTTCAATCCGCCCTTATCCTGGAGGGCCTGGACATAAAAATCAGAAATAAGGATAGCCTGCACATGGTCATCAAAGAGGCAGACCTGGGTGGTGTTAGTTTTCTTTCCTGGATTTTTTCCAAAAAGCTCAAACTGAAATCCCTGAAACTGATCGACGCTACCATAGAGGTAGGGGATAGCTTGCCGAAAATGCCAAATGCGCTTCCTTTCAGGGAGGCCGACATCCAAAGTCTGGAATGGCGAAATGTGACGTTATTAACCCAAAACCTTAGCGCCCGTGGTTATATAACCCTTGATTCGGTGCACCTGGACAAAAAGGACAGCCTAACGTGGGCGAACTACCGGATAACCTTTGGAGACTTAAAATATACAGCTCAAAAGGAATTCGAAAAAGTCCATTTGCAAAACCTGGTATTGGATAGCAAAACGGGCATCCTTACCATCGACACTGCAAGGTTCCAACCCACCGTAAATAAGGAAGCCTTGGGAAAAATAAAAGGCCACCAGGAAGATTATGCGGAGGGCTTCCTGGAAGGAATAAGAGCGACCCGCATTGATCTGAAAATGCAGAAAATGGAGGCGGACTCGGTAGAAATAAAAACGGCGAATATATATGTCTTCCGTGACCGCAGGCTTCCGTTGGACACGGCGAGTAAGCCCCTCCCCATAGACTACCTGAAAAGCCTGCCCGTTGATATCCGAATCCAACACTTTTCCTGGGGGCCGGCCACCTTTACCTACGAAGAATATCCAAAGCAGGGAGATAAAACGGGCTATTTGAAAATCGAACGATGCAAGGGCCAAATCCAGCCCTTTTTCAACAAACCCGAAAAAGACGACCCTGCCTATCTTACACTAAATGCCGAGGGCTCGCTAATGGGATCAGGTACGGTTGAGACCCAAGTCGAGATGCCCTTGCATAAAGCGGACCCTTATAAAGTACAAGGAGCCTTCCGAAACCTGGACCTGACCAGCCTCAATCCTTCCGCCGTAAACCTGGGGGACCTCCGCCTGGAATCGGGGATGCTGAACGACCTTATCTTCAACTTCGATATGAACGGTGAAAAGGCGACGGGGAAAATCGTCGGAGAATACCACGACCTGGTGGCCGACAAACTGAAAGACAAAGGCGGTAAAAAGGAGGTTGCCGGGGTTAAGACCTTTTTCCTGCAAAAGCTCATAGTCCCTAGGGATAAGGATCACACCCTGCCCGTCTCCAGGCGGTCGGGGAAAGTGAACTATGCGCGTGACCCGCAGCGTTATTTTTCCTACTATATGCTGCATTCACTCCTCGTGGGTGTCAAGGACAGCTTTTCCTTAGGGGTTCTTCTTCCGGGATAATTCCTATCTTCGAAAAATGGCCGCAAAAATCCTACTATTCACGCTGATCCTCTTTTCTCAAGTAAGCGCCTTCGGGCAAAATAACGACTTGCAAAAACTACTGGCCCAGGATTGGGCATGCCTGAGATGCTTTCAGGACGACAACGCCAAAGTCCCTGCTCCCACACCCGGCGAAAACAGGGTCGTATTCATGGGTAATTCCATCACCATTGGTTGGCTGCACCTCGATTCCGAATTTTTTGCCGGGAAGCCCTATTACAACCGGGGCATCAGCGGGCAAACGACCCCCCAGATGCTGATCCGCTTCCGCCCCGACGTCATCAACCTGAAACCCAAGGTGGTGGTCATCCTGGCGGGCACGAATGATATTGCGGCGAACACCGGGTACACCGCGCTCGAAACCATTTTCGGAAACATCGTGTCCATGGTGGAGTTGGCCAGGGCCAATGGTATACGGGTGGTCATTTCCTCCGTATTGCCCGCCTTCGACTATCCCTGGAGGCCGGGAATGGATCCCCTTCACAAAATACCCGAGCTGAACGAACTGCTAAAGGGTTATTGCGATGCGCACAACGTTGTATACCTCGATTATTTTTCCGCGATGGTAGACGAGCGCGGGGGGATGAAATCTGAACTGACCCATGATGGGGTGCATCCTACCCGGGCGGGGTATGAAGTCATGGGGCCGTTGGCCGAGAAAGCGATTGCTGAAGCATTGGCAAAATAAAAAAAGCCGCCGAAGGCGGCCTTTTGTGGACCCTGCTGGGCTCGAACCAGCGACCCGCTGATTATGAGGCCGAAAATAAACCTAATCGGGTCTAATGCGGGCTCACCTAGTTTAACTTAACTATTTAGTAGTCAATCGTTTAGAATTTCTGTGCTAACTTCGGGGAAACCCTCCGGAGGGCCTTTAACTGTCTTTTATTGGCAAATTTACTGGCAAAATGAAGCGAAGGGTATTGTGCCCGAATTACTTTGCTATTTACGGGACATATCAGATAAACCCGCAACCCCGATACCAGGTTCCAGTTATTTGCTAAGGACAATTAATGTAAACAAGATCATCGGATTTGATATTAAGCAAGTCCCGACGACTTACATTACTATAGTAACTGACAGCAATGGATGGATTTTAACTGCCTTCCCTGGTAAAAAACTCAATAATTCCACACGTAAAGAACCTTTGTTATGAACCATCAAGAAGACAAATTTGAAACCAGGGATTGGCTCAACGAAATAATAACCGACCCCTATCAGGTTATTGCCGAGTTCTATTCAACGGATGATGTTGCCTCTTACAGAAAAATGATTAAGGGGGTTTTAACGGTATGCTCCACCAAGCAGGTGTATGAGTGCTGTGATCCCGGTGTACTGTACTCTTATTTCAAAAGACTGAAATCCATAATCGATGCTACCCACGCTATAAACGATGAAAAAAGGAGCAACCCAGTAAATATTGCTCCAAGTGATGTATTTAATCGAAATTCTTATTGCGGACATCTAACCTATGTTAGCGATTGGGATTACTTCCCCAGGACCTTATCTATGAAGGAGTATTTTAATCCCTATCAAGCCTTCAAACGGTTTTTCAAATACCAAAGTCTTGAAAACTGGAAAAGCATTCTGGATAACGTTTTGCATTATGCACTAATTAGGGAAAGTTTTTTCAATGTCGGAGAGGAAATTAATACGGTTGCCCTTTATTTCCAACTTACCAAACTTTTAGAAGCTTCCCATTTAGTTGACGTCCGCGAAAATACTCATATCCGGGGACGCCTGAAAAAAAGGCTCCCGCTAAAGAATTTATAATTTTTTGACACTAGTATCTATTCGTCTTTATTCTTTTTTTAATTATGGGTTTAAACGGGAGCTTGTTTCTACTTGCCCCCCTTCCATTTACCCAAAGAATTCCTGAACTATGGAAAAGTTAATGGATAAGAAAGAATTGGCTGAAGTGTTGGGTGTAACCGTTAAAACCATAGATAAGTGGGTATCAGAAAGGAGGCTACCCTTTGTAAGGATAACTGGAAAGTGCGTACGGTTCATTCCCTCTGAAATCCAAGCATATTTTGTAAAGAAGGAAACCCTACCCAAGGATTTGGGATCTCCAGAAACCAAACCATCGAAAAGACCCCGACGGAATAGTAAATCAAATGGTCGGCTCTAACTGGCCATTTGACCAACCACCCAAAAAAATCGGAGACCATTTTGATTTCAAACAAGCCGTTCCCCATCCTCTACCTTTCAATAACAAGCTTTTTGATTTTAACCATTTTGTTGCTATCAATTATATGAACAAAATATACCCCTCTTGGAAGTCCAGCAGTTGAAATATTAGCCGTGTTTTGGGGGGAATTAAGCGTAACATCGAGCACCTGTTTTCCGTCGACACTATAGACAATAATCCGCTGAACAGTTGCCAATTGATTGATAGATTTTGCTGTATTGGTTGGAACCGAAGTATTAGCAGCATCGGAGGCTGCCAAAGACGTGCTTTGTGCTGGAACTGTGCTTATGGTTACAGAATTTGAAGCAGGATTTGGCGTTAAGGAAAAGTCAGTTTGATTTTCACGTATCATGATATTGCACGACTCATTAGCATTAAAGGTATATAGCGGATCATAAGTGCCACAAGCATTGCTTATGGTTAATTGGTATTGCGCCCAGGCATCACCTGGTTTAATCTCCACTTCGACATATTGAGCATTAGGGTCATTCACAAGAATCGCATCAGCCCCCGAAGATTCGGCCACTAAGGACCACGAGTAGCTTGTAGCCACCGAATCGAAGGTGGAAACATAGCCGGTCCAAAATTGGTTGCTCAACTCCGTTAAATCATTGCAACTTTGGAGGATTTCATTATTAACCCCGGAAGTTGTGAATAGGGAAGTGCCGGAATAATATTTAGGGGCTCCGACTTTAACATTCTTAGAAACAACAATCGTTGGATTAGTGCCGCACACATTTCCAATATTCGCCTGTAAGTCAATGGCATCACTGAGCGTATCCCTCGAAAGGGTGGTTGTATCATCATTTGGATTGTAAATATGCACAATTGAACTGGGGGTAGCGGTCCAAGTTAACGAAGTATTACTGGGGATTCCAGAGATGGAATATTGGTGAGATATTGTGCAAAATACCGAATCGCCAGATACAGCGAGACCGGTGGGGCAGACTTTTTGGCAAGAATAAGATGGCTGATCTTCATTTAAAAGCCAAAATGAGCTGGGGACAGTATAAGTTACATGGAATTGATTTACTGAGGGGGCGTAATAATCGTAGACTGAGCTTGAATTTAAGCAATTGACATTTGAACATATTGATGAGTCAAGGTAGGTTGATGCATTGGTTAATGCTAGGGAGCTGACCGTTGGAACGAAACAAAAAATTTGCTGTGGAGAGGATGCAGTCATAAAAGCAAAAACTCCATTTTGCAATGCATTATTTATTGAGTCTATATTCAAACTCCATTGTACAAGGGGGTATGCTCCGCCTGGAGCATTGTCCAGAGGAAGCATGGCTGAAGTTGAACTTATTTGACAATTGATCAGATTATTGTTGACTGCAAACAATCCGAAGAACAATTGTCGATATACAGAGAGATTTCCGTAATATATGGATCCTGTTCCTGTTTGGGGAATACTATACGCATCGAAGTTGATATTTATTGTACTGCGTGTTGTATATGGGGCCTCAATAAATTGCCACAAAAGGGCTGCCGGGTTAATGGGAATTGAGAAATTATCTAAGTCTCCTTCGATTAATCCTGCCTCATCTCCCAAAATACTCGAAACTAAAAAATTAGCGGTAAATCCGAAGATCCCATTAAGTGAGGTATCGCCACCCAATCCTATAAATTGTGCACTATTTGATGTGAACTGCTTAGTTCCATTACACGCTCCGTTCGATAGTGTCACATTTCTGCAAGTCGACGGCCACCCTAATGTATTAAGCTCAGTTTGAAAATTAGTATAAGTGCTATTATCTGCGCTTATCGAATAAGTCACGGGAGTTACTCCTGGGGTTCCTGATTGGTTAAGGTTATAACGTTGTATTAGCATTTCTTTTGCTGCGGGAGAGGAATACAGCGCAGTGGCGAATGAAATTTGCGGGAACAAATCGGCATATGAGATGGTTAACGGGCGAGTCCCTATGTGAATTTCCTTCCACGATCCTATATGTTGGACCATCAGCTGCAAGCTCACAGGAACATTTGCTCCCCAATATGGTGCGTCGTGACTAATAAAGAGCCAGGTTTGATGGGGAATACTATTATTTTCCATGTCTTTCAATGCATACCGAGCGACAAGGCCACCCATACTAGTTCCAAGTACAATATTCTTCTCACTGCTTCCATTCGCCGCCTTAATACTGTCCACAATTTGAATCAATGTCTCTAACACGTATGCATTTCGCTCAATATAATCAGTAGAATTCGACCAATGCAAATATACAATGTCCAGGCTGTCATGGTTATCGAACCCTGTATCTGCGGTAAAGCTATATCCGTTCAAGGGTACTGGAACATAACTGGTATAATTTTCGTCGGCGTTAATATCCGGTAGATAATATTGGTCTAAAGTGTTGCCTCCAAAGGGGTCGAATCCGTCGACTACAATCAAGGGTTTCAGCAATTTTCCAGAGTGGTATTTCGAAGGCGATATTGTATAATCGGCAGTTCCGTATGTGCCCATATATGCCTTGCGAGCTGTAAACGTGACGGGTCCTATTTCGTCGCTAGCATATTGTTCGTAATTACGGAAATCTCGATCATTAGGCGGCCCGAACCCTTCTGCCTGATGCGAATGAGCATTATTTATTGCGTAACCACTCCCACCTATCTGGTTATAAACTACAACCTTAGAATGAGCCCAGTTGATCGTACCATCACTGTATGTCACTTTAACAGTTATGGGATAGACCCCCGAGGTAGAGTAGGTGACGTTAAACGGAGTATTTAAAGTTACGGTTTGGTAGGTTCCTGACCCGGTAGGGTCGATCTGAATAGTACTTATTGTTTTTCCAGCATTTGAGAAAATGAGGGTTGATCGGAATGCAAACTGATTCGTTCCAGTAAAAACTGTTTGGAGGATAGGTGCGACGCAAAAGGCAGAATGCGTTTTATATGGGCTTCTTGTGCTGTCGGGAGTGTCAAAAAGCTGTCGATTTGAGATATAAATTAGATGGTTTGCAACCGCTGAACTGTCGAAGCTTTGATAGTTATAATAAAGCATTGCGAATGAAATCGGAATGCCAAAGGAGATATAGTTGTTTAACGTATCATTGACAGTATCGAGACCGACAAGATGCGCGGTGTCGGTCATTTGCATCGAATATAGTGTTTCGTAAAGCATACGCCAATCCGATAGATTTGCGTAATTAGTATCGTTTAAAAATTGGCCAGTAAAGAGATCTGGTGATGTAAAATCAATACCATATTCTCGCAGCATGCCCGTTGTTATATAGCTGGTGTTCAAGTTGGCATAATAATAATTTAACTTTGCGTAGAATGTATTTGTGTCTACTTGGGCAAGTGAACGAGTCAAGACAAGGCTTAAGATACTACATAGGATTATTATCTTTCTCATAAAGAAAGTTTGATTATGATGAGTGAAAAGGCGGCTAAATAAAAAAATGGATTTAGCGCTCTTAGTCTTTGTAGAAGTTTACTGAAAATCTACCTTCGGTAATTTTTAACGTATCACAGCCAGGCAAAGGAATTATAGCACTAAACGTTCCAGAAAATATGTTCTTTGAAAAATCGTTTACCGCTGATGTATCAAGTTGAGTAAGGGTAATTACTCCACTTATGGCCTGGGTCTCGAAAACTCGGCCTGTTGGCCCAGGGCAAGTCGAATCGGTGGCGTATTCAATCATAAAATTCGTAGAGTCTACCGGCAAGTTCACTCCAATTTTTACCCCTGGTCGATTCAACTTCACAGAAATATATATTTGTTGAGCATAATAACCATATGGCTGTCCAACAAGACCGACAATAGTATCATCAATTGATTGGGCCCTTAAAGCAAACGAACCGTTTTCTGCTGCTATCCATACCGTCCCGTTCACAAGGCATCCCATGGTCCCCAATTCGTTTATATTAGGGAGGCCATACGGATTATCTGGTACGAAATGGTTCCTTTTGCACTGACTGCCTAATAAGCACAAAGAAACGCATACAGAAATCAGGTAAATGGGTAATCGCTTGGCCATAAAACGCATTAGCTTTCCTGCACAAGGTTAAAGTACAAATACTCGAAAAGAATAACAAGGGGATATTTCCCGTTAATATGGAAGCTATTCCAATTGAAACTTCTAAATTCGTCCTGAAATCAGCTCTTTGCTTCGTTACCATATGTTTACTGGCAAATTACTGGCAAAAATGAAAAAGGCCGGACTTACCGGCCTTCTAAGTGATTGACTATGAGTGGACCCTGCTGGGCTCGAACCAGCGACCCGCTGATTATGAGTCAGCTGCTCTAACCTGCTGAGCTAAGGGTCCCTCGGGAAAAAGCGCTGAAAAGCGTAACCCCCCGAAAGCGTGCAAAAATAGAAAAAAATCGGTTCTTTGGGGCATGCAAAATATAAAGGCTGTTATCCTCGACCTGGGTGGCGTACTCCTCAACATCGACTATGAAAAAACCCGCAAAGCCTTTGCCTGCTTGGGAATCGAAGACTTTAACGCGCACTATAACCAATTCAAAGGATCCACCCTGTTCGATGACCTGGAAACGGGAAAAATCAAGGAAGTGGATTTTTACCGGGCCTTCAGAGAACAAACCGGGCTAAAAACCAAGGATGAGCAAATCCGGGAAGCCTGGAACGCCATGCTGCTCGATTTCCCAAGCCCAAGAGTGCAATTCTTAAAAGACCTGAGAAAGAAATATCGCCTGTTCCTCCTCAGCAACACGAACGCCATTCATCACGACGAATTCCAACGACATTTCAGGGAAACCAGTAAACTAAACTCAATTGACGACCTTTTCGACAAAGCCTACTACTCCCACCTGATCGGAAGCCGGAAGCCCGAAACCGAGCCGTTCGAGCACATTCTAAAAGAGCAAAATCTCAAAGCCGGAGAAACCCTGTTCATCGATGACACCCAAAGCAATTTAAAAGGTGCCACCGCCCTAGGTATACAAACAATTCATTTACAGCCGCCTACAAAGGTGGAAGATTTGGGATTATAACCCCGGAAGTGGGGCGCCAACCCGCGACGCGAGAACGCAGGCGCGCGATCGAAGAGAAGAAAGGTCTTATTTAACCTCTTCAAAGTCAATATAATCACCCATTTTATCCCAATTGGGTGTCTTTTTCACATCAGCCGGAGGAGTTTCAGGCCGGGGTGTTTCCTGGTGGGCAAACTCCCTGCGGACCATACGGACTGTCCGCGTGACCGGCACGACCACATTGAAGATCAGCCGGAAAAGGAAGTAACCTACCACAAACAATACTATAAGTTCTACCAGTTCCATGGGTCAAAGGTAAGAGAGTCCGCTGATCCCGGCGTTAAGGTTTTTTTAAAGTCGGGGAGACGGACATTTGGAGGTTACCATTAAATTATAGTACCTTTGCAGAGGAAAGGATACAATTGAAGGGAACGAGTTCGTTCCCTTCTTGTTTTCCCGGAAGTGTCGTTTAGATATATGGTTAAAGAAACACAATTGGATACTATTACCGGCATGATCGCTTCAATTATTGCCGGCAGTCCCGATATTTTCCTGGTGGAGGTTAAGATTAAACCTACGAACAATGTGAAGGTATTCCTGGATGGTGATTCCGGGATTTCCATTCAACGATGTGCGGAGGTTAACCGTTCCCTTTACAAGCGACTGGAAGAGAGCAATCTCTTTCCGGGCGGCGATTTCTCCCTGGAGGTTTCCTCCCCCGGGTTGGATGAACCCCTGAAATTGCAAAGGCAATACCAAAAGAACATTGGCCGGGATGTGGAAATCACAACCACCGAAGGAACTAAAATAGAAGGCCGTCTAACAAAAGCCGACCAGGAACAGTTGACCATAGAGGAAGAAAAAGGTAAGAACAAGAAAAAGGAGATCGTGGTACACACGATCCCGGTAAACAATATTAAATCAACAAAAATTCAAATTAAGTTTTAACAGGTTTGTTATGGCAAGTATTAACCTGATTGAGTCGTTCCAGGATTTCAAGGAGGCTGAAAACATCGACCGCCCGACCTTGATGAAAGTGTTGGAAGACGTTTTCAAGACATTGCTCCGTAAGAAATACGGCTCTGACGAAAATTTTGACGTAATCGTCAATACGGAAAAGGGCGACCTGGAAATCGTCCGCCGGCGCTTGATCGTGGAAGACGGCCAGGTGAATGATCCACTGGCTGAAGTGGGCTACAGCGAAGCCGCGAAAATAGAGCCGGACTTCGAGGTGGGTGAAGAACTCTATGAAGAGGTGGACATCCTGGACTTCGGACGAAGGGCTATCCTGGCGGCCAAACAAACCCTGGCCAGCCGTATCGGAGACCTGAAGAAGAATGTCCTGGTCAAAAAATATTCGGACAGGGTCGGGGAGATCGTTTCAGGGGAAGTTTACCAGGTATGGAAGAAAGAGGTATTATTGCTGGATGAAGAGGGTAACGAGCTGATCCTGCCCAAATCGGAACAGATCCCTTCAGACTATTTCAAGAAGGGGGAAAACATCCGGGCAGTGGTCAAAAAGGTGGAATTGAAAAACAATACCCCCGTCATCATCCTTTCCCGCACGCATTCCAGTTTCCTGGCTAAGCTCCTTGAAATCGAAGTCCCCGAGATATTCGACGGCCTGATCGCCATCCGCAAGATCGTTAGGGAACCCGGCGAACGCGCCAAAGTGGCCGTGGAATCCTTCGATGACCGCATCGACCCGGTGGGGGCCTGCGTGGGCATGAAGGGAAGCCGGATTCATGGGATCGTCCGGGAATTGAAAAACGAGAATATCGACGTCATCAACTGGACCAATAATATCAACCTGCTCATCCAGCGTTCCCTAACCCCTGCCAAGATTACGAGCATGGACGTGGACACGGAAAGGAGGCACGCTGATGTGTACCTGAAGCCTGACCAGGTTTCCCTGGCCATTGGCCGCAAAGGGGTCAATATTAAATTGGCCTGCGAATTGACTTCCCTGGACATTGACGTGTACCGGGATAATGAAGGCGAAGTGGAAGAGTTCGATATCGACCTGGATGAATTTGCAGACGAGATAGAGCCTTGGATCATCGACGAGTTCAAGCGGATTGGCTGTGATACGGCCAGAAGCGTACTGGACCTGACGGTGTCTGAGCTCGAAAGGAGGACGGACCTGGAAAAAGAAACTATCGATGAGGTTCGTCGGGTCCTGAAAGAAGAATTTGAAGCCGAATAGGTAGTTTTGTACCGATAAAAATTTATGTCAGAAGCTACAACACCGCGATTAATGGCCGCCGCCAAAGAGTTTAATGTCGGCAAGGACACGCTGGTAGACTTTTTGATTGCGAAAGGATTCAACCGGGATGATTTGAAGCCAACTTCAAAGCTGACGGATGAGATGTACCATGCGCTCCAACAAGGTTTTCAGACGGATAAGGCGGCCAAGGCCAAAAGTGATAAGATCGAGATCCCCAAAGGGTCTCTGGTCGATCCATTGAAGAAAAAGAAGAAGGAAGAAGAGGAAGAAGCACCTGTGAAAAAGGAGGCGTTCAAGACGCCTTTGCCCAAGGATGAGCCCCAGCAAGCACCCCCACCACCTCCGCCGCCACCTCCCGTGGTCGAACGCCCTGCGCCCGAACCCGTGGCCGAGGCCGCGCCAAAGCCGCAAGCCCAAGCGCAACCTCAGGCAAAAGCAGCGCCGGTAGAGGAAAAGATCACGAAAATAGACGCCCCTGAGTTGGAAGGCCCCAAGGTGATTAAAAAGATCGACCTGGACGCCATAGGGCCTAAGAAAGCGCCCAAGGAAGAACCCGCTGCTCCCCCCGTGGAAGCGAAAAAGGCAGAACCCGCGGCGCCGGCCCCAGAGAAAAAGGCCCCCGAAAAGCCCGTCGAGCAGCCACCCGTCGTACCGGAAGTCCCGGTAGAGGCGAAAGTGGAAGAAGGACGGCTATCCAATATTCGCGCGGATAGACTCGAAGGCCCCAAGATCATGGGGAAGATCGATCTGCCCGTCAACAGCGATACCCGGCCTAAGCCCAAGGAAGAAAAAAGGAAACGCAAGCGGATTCCCCTGGACAAAAAAGGGGAACCCGGAGGAGGACATCAGCAGAATAACGCTCCTCAGGGCCGTACCGGAAATAATAACTTCCAAAACCGGGGCCCGCATCCCGGTGGTGGCCACTCAAACAGCGGACACCCCGGAGGAGGCCAACATCAGGGAGGCCAACATCAAGGGGGCGGACATCCCGGCGGTGGCGGACCTAACAGAGGTCCCCAACAGGGCAATCGGCCAGGAGGCCCCTTCCAACAACGAGGTCCGGGCGGCCAACAAGGCAACAGGAGCCATGGTCCCAGCCAGGGGGGTCGCGGCGGAGATCGCCGGGATAACCGTGGTGGACCGCACAAACCACCGGAACCCAGGGAAATCAATGCAAAGGAAATTCAGGATAAGATCAGGGAAACCCAGTCCAAGCTGGCCGGTGCCGCGGGAAGGGGTAAAAGCCTGAAGGCCAAATATCGTAAGGCTAAAAGGGATGAACAGGCCGAGCAAATGGGAGATGAGGGTACGGATAACAAACTCCAGGTTACCGAATTTATCAGCGTGGCGGAGTTTGCCAACCTCATGGACGTGAGCTTTGCCGAGGTGATCAGCAAGTGTATGAGCCTGGGCATCATGGTCAGCATCAACCAACGCCTGGACGCCGAAGTAATTGAACTGGTCGCCGGGGAATTCGGATACGAGGTGGAATTCATCGATATGAAGGAACAGGATGAATTCGAGACCGATGACGAAGAGGACGATCCCGAGGCCCTTCAGCCCAGGGCGCCCATCGTGACCATCATGGGTCACGTCGACCACGGTAAGACCTCTCTCCTGGACTATATCCGGAATGCCAACGTGGTAGCCGGGGAAGCCGGAGGGATCACCCAGCACATCGGGGCCTACGAAGTAGTTACCGCCAGCGGCAAGAAAATCACCTTCCTCGATACACCGGGACACGAAGCCTTTACGGCCATGCGTGCGCGCGGTGCCAAGGGATCGGATATTGCCGTCATCGTGGTGGCTGCGGACGATGCCGTCATGCCCCAGACGCGGGAGGCGATCAGCCATGCGCAGGCGGCCGGGGTACCCATGATTTTTGCTATCAATAAGATCGATAAGGAAGGGGCCAACCCCGAGAAAATAAAAGAACAACTGGCCGGCATGAATTTGCTGGTGGAGGACTGGGGCGGTAAATACCAAAGCCAGGCAATCTCCGCCAAGTCGGGCCTGAATGTGGACCTGCTGTTGGAAAAGATACTCCTGGAGGCGGAATTGCTGGAACTCAAGGCCAACCCCGACAGGATGGCCGTAGGAACCATCATCGAAGCCTCCCTGGACAAAGGTCGGGGCTATGCCACCAGCGTCCTGGTCGAAACCGGTACCATGAGGGTGGGCGATATTCTCGTCGTGGGACAACACTACGGGCGTGTCAAAGCCATGTTCAACGAACGGAACCAACGCGTGGACGCGGCGGGACCTTCTGCCCCGGTGCAGATGCTGGGCCTGAATGGGGCTCCGCAGGCCGGGGAGAAGTTCAAGGTCTATGATGACGAATCCGAAGCCAAGGAAATAGCGACCCGCCGGGCCCAAATCCTGCGCGAGCAGGGTCTCCGCGCCAAAAAGCACATTACCCTGGACGAAATCGGGCGTCGCCTGGCCCTGGGCAACTTCAAAGAGTTGAACCTCATCATCAAGGGTGACGTGGATGGCTCGGTCGAAGCACTCAGCGATTCCCTGCAGAAGCTTTCCACCGAGGAAATCGCCGTACGCGTGGTCCTCAAAGGAGTGGGGCAGATTACGGAAAGCGACGTACTGCTGGCTACGGCTTCCGACGCGGTCATCGTCGGCTTCCAGGTCCGACCATCCATGCAGGCCGCCAAGCTTGCGGAAAAAGAAGGCGTGCAGATCAAGGCCTACTCCATCATCTATACCGCCATCGACGAGGTCAAGAGCGCCATGGAAGGGATGCTGGAACCGAAGATCACCGAGAAGATCACCGCCAATGTGGAGGTCCGCGAAACGTACAAGTTTGAAAAGATCACAGTCGCCGGTTGTTTTGTCATGGAAGGCAAAATCTTCCGAAACAGCAGGATCCGCGTGGTTCGGGACGGTATCGTCATCCATGCCGGAGAACTGGGCTCCCTCAAGCGCTTCAAGGACGACGTCAAGGAAGTCCAATCCGGGATGGAATGCGGCCTTAGTATAAAGGGCTTTAGTGACATCAGGGTCGGCGACATCGTCGAGGCGTACGAAGAAGAAGAAGTTAAACGTAAGTTATAAATTCCCGCACCGCTTCCATTGCGACGGGGCAAATGATACTTTTGGTTATGCAGAAAATTGTCTTGTGCCTTAGCTTGTTTGTTTCCGTAGGTGCTTCTGCTCAAAAGGTAGTTGCCGATAAGATCGTTGGGATCGTGGGAGACAAGATCATCCTCAAGTCGGATATAGACCAGAATATAGACCAGGCCAAACGCCAGAACCTGATGGACGCTCACCCGGAACTGGGTGATCCCTGCTGGCAGATGCAAGCGGCGCTCACCACGAAGGCGCTGGTGTTGCAGGCGGAAAAGGACTCCATCCCCGTATCGGACGAAGACGTGGAAAATGCCCTGGACCTGAGGGTCCGCAACTGGGTCCAGATCTATGGCAGTAAAGAGGTCCTGGAACAGGTAGTGGGCAGGACGATTTACCAGATCAAGGACGAATTCCGTACCGCGATCCGGGAAAACCTCCTTGCGGATGGAATGCGCAAAAAGGTGGTGGAGGACGTGACGGTAACCCCTACCGAGGTGAAGGATTACTATAATCGGATTCCCAAGGATAGCCTTCTGTATTTTGAAAGCCAGATGCAGGTCGGGCAAATCGTCATTGCACCAAGAAACAACCTGGAGCTCGACCAATACCTCAGGGACGAACTGAATGGATACAAGCAGGAAGTAGAATCCGGGAAACGGTCCTTCGAACTCCTGGCCAAGCTGTATACCGACGACCCGGGATCCAAAGATCGGGGCGGCTTGCTCCAGGTCAACCGGACGGACAAGGGGATAGACCCCATTTTCCTGGCCGCCGCTTTTCGTTTAAAGGAGGGGCAAGTTTCCCCTGTCATTAAGGCCAAGGACGGATACGACATCATCCAGATGGTTGCTCGTTCGGGCGACGACGCCACCGTTCGCTACATCCTGAAAGCCCCCCAGGTGTCGGATGCCGAGTTGAATTCCGCGAAGGCCAGGCTGGATACGATCCGTATGAACCTCGTCAGCGGAAAGCTGGCCTTTGGACAAGCGGTCGCCCTCTATAGCGAAGACGATAATTCTAAAGAATACGGAGGCTTGCTCCTTTCTCCGGTGGACGGGTCTACCTTTTTCACTTACGAGGATATGGATAAGGACCTGATCGATACCGTAAAGAACATGAAGGTGGGTGAGTTTTCGGAACCCGTGGTCTTCACCGACAGGCTGAAGCGCGAGGTGCGCATCATCTTCCTGAAATCCCGGTCAGAGCCGCACCGGATGAACCTGACCGATGACTACAACAAGATCTCGGATGATGCCCTGGTTGAAAAGAAAAACCAGGTGTTTCAGAAGTGGCTGGCTAAAAAGATCCCTTCGTATTATATCATGATCGACCCGGATTACCTTTCCTGTTCCTACTTAAAGGCCTGGGCGGCCTACGCCAACCCTGATTCTAAAGGGGTCGCTGCGGACAAAAAGAAGTAGGCCCTTCGGGCCTTGGCGCCGGGCCTACCATCCCAAACCCGGGGTGTCCGAGCGAAAGACGTCTAAAGCCTTTTTATCCTGTAACGTGACGTAAACGGTCTTCCCGTCCTTTCCCCCAAAGGTCAGGTTGCTGCAGCTTTTTCCCGTGAGGGGAACTTCTCTCAACAATTCTCCCTCAGGCGAAAAAATGGCAATAACCCCCTTCCCGTAGCGGTCCACATAGAGGTTGCCCTTTTTATCGCAGTGCATGCCGTCCAGGCCGTAGTCCTTGAAGGACACGAACAGCCTTTTATTCGCCACGTTCCCCATCGTATCGATGTCATAGGACCAGATGTTCCGCTGCACGCTTTCATTCACGTATAGGGTCTTTTCATCGGGAGAGAGGCAAATCCCGTTGGTTGTACCCATTTTGTCAGAAAGGAGGGACGCCTTTCCATCGAGGTCGATCCTCCAAAGTTTTCCCGTGCTGTCGCTCCACTTGGGATCGGACGCCAGGATGTATCCATAATTCCTGCTGAGGCAAAGGTCATTGGGCTGGTTGAACCTGGTGTCGTGGCAGAACACGCTCACCTCCTTTTTCCGGTTGACGAATAAAACATTATGCCCGGTAAAGTCCGCGATGTACATATTTCCGTCCCGGTCGAAGCGGATGGCATTGCCTGTGCTGCCCTGGGGGAGGGTCAGGTACAACTTACAATGACCGGAGGTATCCACATAGGCGATGGTCCCGTCCTGCCCGAAGTTGACTACGAAGAGGCTGTCATGGAACACACCCGGGCCCTCGATATTATTCGTGAAAAGATCGGGGGGCGTCAGGGCTCTGCTTTCGAATAAATGGGCCTCTTTCGGGGCCTGGTGAATGGGCAAGGCTGTACAAGAAAACAACAACAATACCAATCCTGAAGAATTAATTTTCCAGTTCATTTTTCTAAGGTCGTATATTTTAGGATGCAACCACGCCTGCTGATAAGAAAAGCCTCCGCGGAGGACATTCCCTTGTTGTTGAGCCTGGGCCGGAAGACGTTTTATGAGGCCTTCGGCGATGTGAATACCGAAGAGAATATGAACTTGTTCCTGGAACAACAGTTCCAGACAGAAGTGCTGCATCGCGAGATGGCCGAGGAAGGCGCCGCCTTCTTCATTGCCTTTAACAACGAAACCCCCGTTGCCTTCACCAAGCTCAGGACCGGTTATGAACCCATCGAAATCGTGGGCGCCCTGGAAATAGAGCGCATCTATGTCCTGAAGGAATTCCAGGATCGAAAGATCGGTGCGGTCCTGATTCAGCACAACCTGGACTATGCCCGGGAAAATGGTTTCAACCTGATCTGGCTGGGGGTTTGGGAGCACAACACCAATGCCATCCGGTTCTACCGGCGCTGGGGATTCC
>Ga0210391_10001720_pt1 | contig 19547 bp, 16 predicted proteins | sample IncBWC12OmetaG_FD_160573 | JGI IMG/M metagenome (GOLD analysis project Ga0210391, IMG submission 160573) | Forest soil microbial communities from Barre Woods Harvard Forest LTER site, Petersham, Massachusetts, United States - Inc-BW-C-12-O ...
CCGAACATCACGGCACGCCCCTCGGCTTCGCGCCGTCACCGAATGTGTACCTCTCGGCGGTCGCGCAGCGCACCCGCCAACTGCGTTTCGGGCCCATGGTCTATGTGGCGGCGCTCTATCACCCGATGCGCCTGGCCGAAGAGATCTGCATGCTCGACCAGTTGAGCGGCGGACGGCTGCAGGTGGGCATGGGACGCGGTGCGGTCGCGCTCGAGCAGGAACTCTACGATGTGGATCCGGCGACTACCGCCAAGCGTTACGAGGAAGCGCGCGACATCGTGATTGCGGCGCTCAGCTCCCCGAAGGTCGATTTTCAGGGCGAGTATTACCAGGTGCGTGATTTCCCGATGGTGCTGCGCTGTCTGCAGCAGCCGCGGCCGCCGCTGTGGTATGGACTCGGCAATCCGGAGGCTGCCGTCTGGGCTGCAGGCGTCGCCGCCAATGTCATCTCGCTGCGGCCCGCGAGCGTCGCGCGCGTCGCACTGCAGCGCTATCGGGAGGAGTGGCAGACTCTGGGACGCTCGGAGCATGCGCTGCCCTTCATGGGCGTCTGCCGCCATGTCGTGGTGGGGGAGACCGATGCCGAAGCGCTGCAGGCGGCCCGCGCGGCCTTTCCCCGCTGGCGCGCCTCGCTCGCGGCGCTGTGGGACCGGCGCGGCGTCGCGCTGCCCATTACCGTGCCGCTTGAATGGGATGCGCTGGAGGCCGCTGGCATGGGCATCGCCGGCACGCCGCATCGGGTCACCGAGTATGTACGCGCGCAGACCAAGGCGGCGGGCGGGAACTTTTTCTTATGCCAGATGATGTTTGGCGATATGCCGCTTGAGATCGCGCAGCACTCCGCGCGCTTGTTCGCCTTCGAGGTCGCGCTGCGGCTGGCGGCCTAGCTGCGCAGCACGATCTCTTCGGGCGCGTGCACCAGGTAGCCCTGGATGTACTGCACGCCCAGCTGCCACAGCACCGCCATCGTGTTCGCATCCTCGACCCGCTCGGCGATGGTCTCGATGTTGCGCGCCTTGGCCTGTTCGACCAGCAGCCGCACACGCTGTTGCAGCTCCGGGTTGCTGGTGAGCGCCTGGACGATGGCGCCATCGATCTTGATGAAATCGATGGAGGCGGCCGCCATCATGCCCTGCGGATCGCGCCCCGAACCGAAGCGTTCAACGGCGAAGCGGAAGCCGCGGCCGCGCAGCTCGGCGCTCAGCTTCTGCACCCGTTCGAGGTGGGTGGCCACGACATCCTCGTGAGCCTGGAAACACAGCCGGCGCGGGTCCGAGCGGGTGGCGCGCACCTGGTTGTCGAGCCAGCCGATGAAGGAGCCGTCCCGCACGGTGTCCTGCGACAGGCGCACGAACAGGCACCCGGGCTTGCGCTGCGCGGCGAACGACAGCGACGCCCCCACGACCCAGCGGTCGATGTTCTTGAGCATGTCGTTGCGCTCGGCGGCCGGCATGAACTCGCCCGGCAACACTTCCTTGCCGTTGGTATCCAGCATGCGCAGCAGTACGTCGTACATGGTGTGGTCGGTGCCATGGAGGCTCGCGATCGGCTGTTGTACGAGCCGGAAGCGGTTTTCCATCAAGGCGGCCCTGATGTGCTTGACCCAGACCTCGTCGTAGCCCTTCACCCGGGAGTCATTGTCGGCTTTGTCGGACTGCGCGACCTGGTTGCCGCCGCGCTGCTGGGCCTTGCTGCAGGCATCGAGCGCATCGGCGATCGCGGCATCGCCGTCGGCCTGCGCCGATGCGGCGCTCAGGCCCACCGAGCAGGTGATGGACAGGGTCTTTTCACCGATCGCCACGACCTGGCGTGCGACCCGCGCCACGAGCTGCGCGCCCCAGGCTTCGACGTCGTGATCGTTACCGCGCTCCAGCAGCACCAGCACGCTGGTGCCGCCCAGGCGCCCGATGAGCTCACTCGGATGCAGTCCGTCGCGCAGCTGCGTGGTGAAGGCCGACAGCACATCTTCGCTGGCAAACAGGCCCACATCGCGCTCGACCGTTGAAAATTTGTCCGGCTTGACCACGGCGAAGTAGCGCACGCCGGCGCGCACGGGGATGGCGAGGCGTGTATTGACGGCACTCAGCAGGGGCATGCGATAGAGCAGGCCCGTGGTCGGGTCGCGGCGCACCGCGTCCGCCAGGTCCTCCTCGAGCTTGCGCGACTCGTCCTTGCGCGAGCCGATGATCAATTGCACCGACGGTTCGCCATCGTGTTCGCCCAGCGCCAGCAGCAGATCGAACTGGCGGTGCGTGCCGTCGGCGAAGCGGATTTCGGTGCTCAGCGGATGGTCGCTCCAGCGGCCCTGCAGACAGGCGGCCAGCGCACCCTTCAATGCTGCATGGGTGGTCTGCTCAAACACATCCATGACGGGCTGGCCGACGAGGGCGGTGAGCTCATAGCCGAAGAGCCCCAGCCACGATTCGTTGGCGTCGACCAGGATGCCTTCCTGGACCTGGGCAATGGCGTCGTTGGAATGGTGCAGCACCGAGGCCAGTTGCCGGCGTGCATCCCGCGCCATCCGCAGCGTGCCCTCGAGCGCGCGTTCCACGCGATGCGAACGCAGCTCACGCGTCATCACCGCGAGCAGCCGCTCGGCGTTGCCGGAGGAGACCACATCGCGCGCGCCATGCGCCATGCCCTCGGCGATGCGCGCCTCGGTCACCGAATCATCGACCACCACGAGCGGCACGTTGGCCGCAAGCTGGTCGCGCACGGCAACTGCGCCCACCAGCTCCTCGCTGCTCGGCTCGTACTGCAGAATCAGCTCAGGATTCAGCTGCGTCAGGGCATCCCCCAGGTCGCGCAATGCCGGTATCCAGGTGCAGTGCGCGGCATGGCCGGCGCGCCGCAGCACGCCGTTGATCACCTCGACGGGATCGCGCGTGGCGGACAGGACGATCAGCGGTAAGGCGTTCTGCTCGGGCAAAGGTCCATCCTGGAGCGTGCGGCAATCGCCAATCTAGCGATTTTCATTAACGATTCTACCACCGCAGCCCCAGTCCCTCGCGTGCGACGGGTCTCACATTCTCCAGGCGGAAAACTGCGGGGCGAGGGCTATTTTTGCAGGGCCGCCCGGCACTTCACGCACCAATCTGGGCACCAGATATCCGGACAGGGTTGCGGCGAGCTCGCCGACCAGCTGCCGTGCGGTCGGTTCGGGCACGTCGAAGTGGGCGGCGCCGCGCACCCGATCGAGCAGATGCAGGTAGTAGGGCACGACGCCGGCATCGAACAGCCGCTGCGACAGCTCCGCCAGCGCCGCAACCGAGTCATTCACCCCACGCAGCAGCACCGATTGATTCAGCAGCGTGGCACCGGCGGCGCGTAGCCGTGCGCACGCGTCGCGGACGCTCGCGTCAATTTCGTTGCCGTGGTTGCTGTGTAGCACTACCGCCACTGGCCAGGGCAATTCGCGCAGCCATTGCGCAAGCCCGGCATCGACGCGCGCCGGCAGGACGATGGGCAGCCGCGTATGCAGACGCAGACGACGGACGTGCGGGATGTGCGCCAGCCGCTCGGTGAGCGCCCGCAAGCGCGCATCGCTGAGACTCAAGGGGTCGCCGCCGCTCAGGATCACCTCGCTGACGCTGCCATCCGCGGCGATGGCATCCAGCGCCTGGGTGAGTGCGCCAGGGCCGATCTGTTCGGCATACGGGAATTCACGCCGGAAGCAGTAACGGCAGTTGACGGCGCAGGCACCGGTGGCGATGAGCAGCGCCCGACCCTGGTATTTCTGCAGCAGGCCGGGGGCCTTGAAGCGCTCCAGTTCGCCCAGCGGATCGCCCCCGAATCCGGGTTGATCCAGCAGTTCCGCCGCCAGCGGCATGACCTGCCGCAGCAGCGGATCGGCCGGGTCGCCGGGCCGCATCCGGCTCACGAAGCTCAACGGAACCCGCAACCCAAACAGCTCACTGGCCGCACCGGACGCGGGGAACAGCCCCGGATCAAGCCCCAGCGCGCGCGCCAGCGCCTCAGGATCGGTGATGGCCGCGGCCAGCTCCTGCTGCCAGGTGGAAATAGAGGCCGGGTGGCGGCCCAAGGTGGTTGCCGGTATCATTCGCGACCCATTTTGGGGCCGGCAGCGCGAGAAGGAAATGGCCAGCTACAACACCAGCGAATTTAAGTCCGGCATGAAAATCCTGCTGGACGGCGAACCTTTCTCGATTGTCGAAAACGAGATGGTCAAACCCGGCAAGGGGCAGGCCTTCAACCGGGTCAAGGTGCGTAACCTCAAGACCGGTCGCACCATCGAGCGCACTTTCAAGTCGGGCGATTCCGTGGATGCGGCCGACGTGGTCGACATGGACATGCAGTATCTGTATCAGGACGGCGAGTTCTGGATATTCATGGTGCCGGAGAACTTCGAGCAGTACACCGCCGGCAAGGCCGCCATCGGCGATAACGCCATCTGGCTCAAGGACGGCTCGGTGTGCATCGTGACGCTGTGGAACAACGAGCCGCTGCAGGTGACGCCGCCGTCGCATGTCGAATTGAAGATCGTGGAGACCGATCCGGGGCTGCGCGGCGACACCGCGACCGGCGGTCAGAAGCCCGCGAAGCTCGAGACGGGCGCGGTCGTGCGGGTGCCGCTGTTCATCAACGAGGGTGAGGTGATCCGCGTCGACACCCGCACCGGCGAGTACATCTCGCGCGCCAAGCAGTAGTGTTCAGGCCGTTTCGCTAGGAAACGGCAGTACTTCGTGGATGTGGGCGGCGCCCGCCGCCAGCATTACCACCCGGTCAAATCCCAGCGCCACTCCCGCGCAATCGGGCAGGCCGCTGGCGAGCGCGGCCAGCAGCCGCTCATCCATGGCATGCAGCAGCAAGCCGCGGCGCTGGCGCTCGCGCAGATCCTGCGCGAAGCGCGCGCGCTGCTCCTGCTCCGCCGCCAGCTCGTGAAAGCCATTGGCGAGTTCCACCCCTGCCACATACAGCTCGAAGCGGTGCGCGGTACGCGGATCCGCGGCATCCAGGCGCGCCAGGGCCGCCTGGGATGCCGGGTAGCCGTAGATGAAGGTCGGCGCCTCATGTCCCAGGGCGGGCCCGATCACCGCGCCCATGATGAGGTCCAGGATTTCATCGCGCTGCGCCGCGTCGCGGTATCCCAAGTGCTGGATGACGTGCAGCAGCTCAGGGGTCGTGGCTGTGAAGGGATCCACGCCCGTGTGGCGCTGAAACACCTCACGATAGGAGAGGCGTTCGGCCGGACGGCGCATGGCCGGATGCGCCGGGCACAGTACCCGCACCAGCGCTTCCACTTCATCCATGAGCATCGTGACGGTCCATCCCAGCCGATACCACTCGACCAGCGTGAATTCGCTGTTGTGCAGGCGGCTTTGCTCGAAACCGCGGGCCACATGGCAGATCTGGTAGATGTCGCCGCTGCCCGCGGCGAGCAGCCGCTTCATCGCGTATTCGGGTGAGGTGTGCACAAACATGCCGGACAGATCCACTGCAACGCTGTGGATGTGCGGGTCGGTCACCGCCGAGTTGACCAGCACCGGGGTATCCACTTCCAGGACCTGGCGCGCGGCAAAAAAGGCCCGCGTACGACTCAGCAGCGCCGCGCGCAGCACCAGGTGCTCGCGCGAGGCGGTGGGGCGCCAATCCTCGTCGGGCGCGCTCATGGTCGCGCCTGTACCTGGCCAAGCGCCTGGCCGACACGCACGGACATCCCGGCACTGAGCTGCGCCAGCCATTGCACCCGGCCTTCGGGAAACAGCAGCACCACGGTCGAGCCCATGTTGAACCAGCCCATCAGCTCGCCGCGCGCGAGCGGCGCGCCGTTTATGCCACGGGACTTAAGTTCGCGCGGCGCCCGACGGGTCGGCGGTGTGATTTCACCGTCCCAGACGGTACTGATGCTGCCGACGAACAGGGCGCCGACCAGCACCATCGCGAAGGGCTGCTGCCGGTCATCCCAAATGCAGACCAGCCGCTCGTTTCGGGCGAACAGACCCTCCACCCCCGCCGCCGTGACGGCGTTGACGCTGAACAGCCTGCCGGGGATATGCCGGGCGGTGCGCAGCTGGCCGTCGAGCGGCATGTGGATGCGGTGATAGTTGTAGGGCGCCAGATACAAGGTCGCAAAGGCACCGCCGGCGAACTGTGCCGTTTCCGCCGCGCTGCCGCCGAGCAGCGCCGCAAGGCTGAAGTGGCGGCCCTTGGCCTGCAGGATCGACTGCCCGTCCAGGTAGCCGATCTGGCTGATGGTACCATCCACGGGCGAGGCGACGCTGGCCGCATCCGGCGGCATCGGCCGCGACCCGGCCGCAAGTTCGCGGGTGAAGAAGGCGTTGAAACTCTCATAGGCGAGCGCATCAGGCTCGCGGGCATCGGCCATGACCGGCTTGAAGACGCGCACAAAGCCGCCGATCAGCGCGTTTTTGAGACCGCGCGCCCGAACGCGCGCGAGCTTATGGATGAGCCGCGACAGGCCATGCTGGGGCAGCAGGCGCTGCAGCAGGATGAAACAGCGTGCCGCAGCGCTGCCGGGAATCATGGCCACCGCTTGGCGCTCAGCCGAGCTCGCCGGCCGCGAGCCGCAGATCCGCGGTCAGCGATTTCACGTCGTATGGCGCAGTGAACACCGCGACATTGTGACCGCGCGCATCCATGAGAAAGATGGTCGAGGAATGATCCAGGGTGTAGTCCCCGCCGGGCAGCGCCACGCGCTCGAAGGCCACACCGAAGCGTTGCGCCACGGTCTGCAGCATGGCGGGGGAGCCGGTGACGCCGATGAAGTCCGGATCGAACGCGTGGACGTACTGGGCGAGCTGGTTCGGGGTATCGCGCGCCGGATCCACGCTGATGAACAGCACGCGCAAGTGCGGTACCACCCCGGTTTTCACCACTTGCGCCAGCTGCAGCAGCGTCACCGGGCACACATCCGGACAGTGGGTGAAACCGAAGTACACCAAGGTCGGCGCGCCCCGCAGCTGCGCGGCGGTAAAGGGCGCGTTGTTCTGGTCAATCAGCGAGAATGCGCCCGGATCGCGCGGCTGCGGCAGCCAGGTGCCACTTGTCAGCGCCGGTACGGAATGCTCAAGTCTGTGCGCCAGCCAGAAGCCCGTGACGGCTGCAATGGCTGCCACCAGGGTCGTGAGGACGCGGATCGATCGCAGTTTCATGAACAAAGTATCCCACATTACCGTGCAGCACTTGATCGCACGCGGCGCGCGGCGTCTTAAGCGCGCGCGGGTATTTTTTGGCCATGGCACCGATAACGCCTGGGATGAATCGGCCGCGCTCATCTGGCATGCCCTGCAACTGCCCGCGCCGAGCGCCAAGAGCTACGCCCGGGTGACCTCGCCGGACGAACAGCGGCTGGCGCGGGCACTGATCACGCGCCGCATCCAGGAGCGTAAGCCCGCGGTGTATCTCACGGGCGAGATCTGGTTTGCGGGCCTGAAGTTCAAGACCGATCCGCGGGCGCTCATTCCGCGTTCGCCGATCGCCGAACTCATCGAGCGCCGCTTTGCGCCCTGGATCGACGCACGCCGGGTGCGGCGTGTGCTCGACATCGGGACCGGCAACGGCTGCATCGCCATCGCCAGCGCGAAGTGGCTGCCGCGGGCGCGCATCGATGCAGTGGATATCTCGGCGCAGGCGCTGACGCTCGCGGCCGAGAACGTGCGCCGTCACCGGCTCAAGACACGGGTACGGTTGATTGAATCGGATTACTTCAGCGCCCTGAAGGGCGAGCGCTACGATATCATCGTCAGCAACCCGCCCTATGTCGGCGCGCGCGAGCTGCGATCACTTCCGGCGGAATACCGCCACGAGCCGCGCATGGCACTGGCCTCGGGCCGGGACGGCATGGACGCGGTACGCGCGATCCTTGCCGGTGCAGGGCGGCATCTGAACCCCGGAGGCATTCTGATCGTCGAAGTGGGCAACACCGAAGTGGCGGTCCGACGCGCATTTGCCTCGCTGCCCTTCACGTGGCTGACGTTTGAGCGCGGCGGCGGCGGCGTCTTCGTGCTCTCGGCTGAACAGCTCTAGGCTCCAAGGCAGTCAATATGTCCGGCAATACCTTTGGCAGGCTCTTCACGGTCACGAGCTTCGGCGAAAGCCACGGCCCGGCCCTCGGCTGCATTGTCGATGGCTGTCCGCCGGGGCTCGAACTTGCTGAGTCCGACCTGCAAGGCGATGTGGATCGGCGACGCACCGGCACCTCGAAGTTCGTGAGCCAGCGCCACGAAGCCGATACGGTGCGCATCCTCTCGGGCGTATTTGAAGGCCGCACCACCGGCACACCGATCGGGCTGCTGATTGAGAACACCGACGCGCGCTCGCGCGACTACGAGAAGATCAAGGATCGCTTCCGCCCCGGGCATGCGGATTACACGTATCAGCAGAAGTACGGGTTTCGCGACTATCGTGGCGGCGGGCGCTCATCGGCGCGCGAAACCGTCATGCGCGTGGCGGCCGGCGCCATCGCCCGCAAATATCTGGCCCAGCGCCTCGGGGCGCGGATCTACGGCTATGTGAGCCAGGTGGGGCAACTCGTGCTGTCGCCGGTGAATCCGCCGTTCGCCTATGAGAACCCGTTCTTCTGTCCGGATCCCGCACGGATCCCGGAACTGGAGGCGCTGCTGTGGGAACTGCGCGGCGCCGGGGATTCGGTCGGTGCGAAAGTTACGGTCATCGCCAGCGGCCTGCCGCCGGGACTCGGTGAACCGGTGTTCGAGCGGCTGGATGCAGACATCGCCAGCGCCATGATGGGTATCAACGCGGTGAAGGCCGTGGAGCTGGGTGCGGGGACGGCAAGCGCGGCCCAGAAGGGCAGCGAACACCGCGATGAGCTCACGCCGCAGGGATTTCTCAGCAACAACGCGGGCGGTGTGCTGGGCGGCATCTCCTCCGGGCAGGACATTGTCACGCACCTGACCTTCAAACCGACCTCGAGCATTCAGGTCCCTGGGCGCACCATCAATCTCGAGGGTCTGCCGGTCGAAGTCACCACCACCGGACGCCACGATCCGTGCGTCGGACTGCGGGCGGTGCCGATCGCCGAGGCCATGCTCGCCATCGTGCTCATGGACCATTACCTGCGGCATCGCGCCCAGAACATGGATGTTAAGTCGGCGACGCCGGTCATCTGAATTTATGCGGGGACACACATGAGCGGCAGGACCGAGGGCGAAGGATTCAATGTCGCAGTGGTCGGCGCCACCGGGCTGGTCGGCGAGACCATGATCACGGTGCTCGAGGAGCGCGACTTTCCGGTGAAGAAGCTGTTCGCGCTCGCGAGCGAACGCTCCCTCGGCAAGTCGGTGAGTTTTCGCGACAAGCGCCACCCGGTCGGCAACCTCGCCGACTTTGATTTTGCCCAGGTCGATATCGCGCTGTTTTCACCGGGTGGGGAGGTCTCGCGCGAATATGCGCCGAAAGCCGCCGCCGCCGGCTGCGTGGTCATCGATAACACTTCCGAGTTTCGCTACCTGGACGATGTGCCGCTGGTCGTGCCGGAAGTGAACCCGCAGGCCATCGCCCAATACACCAACCGCGGCATCATCGCCAATCCGAACTGCTCCACCATCCAGATGGTCGTGGTGCTTAAGCCGCTGCTCGATGTGGCTGGTATCGAGCACATCAATGTCGCCACCTACCAGTCCGTGTCCGGCGCCGGCCGCGAAGCCATCGCGGAACTTGCCACCCAGTCGGCTGCGCTGCTGAGCGGTCAGGGACCGGTCAAGGCAGGGATCATCCCCGCGCAGATTGCCTTCAACTGTGTGCCGCAGATCGACCGCTTCGAGGACAACGGCTACACCCGCGAAGAGATGAAGATGGTGTGGGAAACGCGCAAGATCCTCGGCGACCCGGCCATTCAGGTGAATCCGACCGCGGTGCGGGTGCCGGTGTTCTTCGGTCATTCGGAGGCCGTGCACCTGACGACCCGCCACAAACTGACCGCTGTTGCAGCGCGGAAAATCCTCTCCAAGGCCCCCGGGGTGACCGTGATGGACGATCGACGAGCCGGTGGATACCCCACGGCAGCCGTCGAGGCAGCGAACCGCGACACAGTTTATGTGGGGCGCATTAGGGATGATATGTCGTCAGAGCGTGGGCTCGACCTGTGGATCGTCGCGGACAATGTTCGTAAGGGAGCGGCCACGAACAGCGTCCAGATCGCCGAGATTTTGGTGCGCGACTATTTATAAGTTAAGTTATATTGCCGTCCGTAGTGTGGAGTTGCGCAATCCTGTCCATGCTTTTGTTTTTTAGGACATTTTTTCTCGGCCGCTGTGGCGCGGAGTATCGTGAATGACTGCCAAATCCCTTAAGTGGACGCTGGCGGCGTTGATCGTTGGCTCGCCAGCCGCGATGGCGCTGGGCCTGGGTGACATCCGTCTGCATTCGTCACTCAATGCGCCACTTGACGCTGATATTGAGCTAATCGGCGCGACGCCCGATGACCTCGCGAGCCTCAAGGCCGAGATCGCCTCGCGCGAGAAATTCCAGCAAAACGGCCTGGATTGGCCGGCGTTCCTCTCGAGCGTCACCCTCAAGCCCATGCATACGGCCGATGGGCACGACATCATCAAAGTGCACTCCGGAGTGCCGATTACCGAGCCCTTCGTGACCTTGCTGGTTGAAATCAACTGGGCGCGCGGTCACGTCGCGCATGAATATACGGTGCTGCTGGACCCACCGGTGTACGCACCGGACCAGGGTCAGGCCGCAGCGCCCGTGGCGGCACCTGCGGTGGGCGCAAGTCCCCGCGTCGGCGCCATCACGCGCGAGACGCCTGCCGCGGCTACCCCGGCCGCCGAGCCCGCCGCGACGCCCACGCCGGCCCCGGCGCAGCCCGCAGCCGCCACGGCAAGCGCCGCGCCGGCAAGCTCCGGACAGACCTACCAGGTGGCACGCGGCGATACCCTGTCGCGCATTGCCGCCCATGAGGCCGGCACGACGGCTCCCGCCGAGGTGCGCCGCTGGATGGTGGCCACCTATCAGGACAATCTCGACTCGTTCGATAAGAACATGAATCTGCTGCGGGCGGGCGCGGTGCTGCGACTGCCGGATGCCAGCGCGCTGGGCGCGGTCAGCGCGGGCGATGCGGCGGCCGAAGTGCGCCGACAGAACCTGGCCTGGCACGCCGCGGCTCCCGCGACCCCCGGTGCGGCCGGCAGTGCCACCCCGAGCGAACCCGCCACGGGCACCGCGGGCGACACCGGTCGCCTGCACCTGGTGACGCCGGGTACGGCTGCGGGAACCGCAGGCGCCGCCGCCGCGGCCGACACCCGCGCACTGCAGGGCAAGATCCAGCAACTGCAGTCACAGCTGGATGAGTCGCAGCGCCTGCTCTCGGTGCGCAATGCCGATCTTGCGAGACTGCAGGCGCAACTGGCGGCCGCGCAAGCTGCGGCAAGGCCGGGGACTCCCGCGGCGGCTGCGCCGACGCCCGCACCCGCCGCTGCGGCGGCGCCGGTCGCTGCTACCCCGCCACCGGAAACTGCCGCGCCCCCCGCCAGCCCTGTGGGCGAAGGCTCCGCTGCGAGCGAGGCGCCGGCCTCCGCGCCGGCGATCGTCGAAAACAGCGCGCCGGTCGCATCGGCGCCGATCAAGCATCATCCGAAGACCATCACGATCCCGGTTGAGGAAAACAACGGCATCGTGGCGCTGCTGCTGCAGTACTGGTGGGCACTGGTCGCGCTGATCGTGGCCATTGCCGCGTTCTTTGGCTTCCGCGCCTGGCGCGGGCGCCGGCAGTCGAGCTTTGATGACTCCCTCGGCCATCTGAACGCCGGCGGCGACACCATCACGGGTGAGCGCAAGTCGCACTTTGATACCCAGCCGCTGATGCCGCTGCGCGACCAGTCCATCCTGGTCGAGGAGTCGGGCAGCCACGCCAAACCCCGATTTGATGGCACCGCCAACACCCGCGCGCCGCATATCGCCGCGGATCAGACCATCAGTGCCGAAACCGCGGTCAACCTGGATCAGGGTGACCCGCTGGCCGAGGCCGACTTCCATATGGCCTACGGTCTTTACGACCAGGCCGCGGATCTGGTGCGCATCGCCATCCAGCGTGATCCGACGCGCCGTGATCTGAAGCTCAAGTTGCTCGAGGTGTACTTCGTCTGGGGCAACAAGGAGCAGTTCCTGCACAGCGCCCACGAGCTGGCCAACTCGCGCGCCGAGGCGGCGCCGGGTGAGTGGGAAAAGATCCTCATCATGGGCAAGCAGCTCGCGCCCGAGGATCCGCTGTTCGCCGGCACCGGCGCCGTCAGTGGTGCCGCCGCGGCGGGCGTGGACCTGGATCTGGAAGGGGGCCAGGGCAGTGATGTCGACTTTGATGTCATCGGCTCACCCTCGGCGGTGCATCAGGCCGGCAGCGATATCGACCTGGACATCGGCACCGCCATCGGCGAACGCGATCCCATGGCGGAGACCGCTGCGGCGCAGGCCACCGACAAGAACCTGGCGCTGCACAGCGCCACCGGCATCATGGGTGTCGCCGATTCGGCGACCGGTTCGACCCAGGAGATGACCGCGGGCCGCCTGGCGCAGGCGCGCTTCGGTGGCCTGAATGACCGGCTCAGTTCCGAGGCGCCCACCATCGAGCAACCGATACCGGGTGCCAATGGCGCGACGACGGTGCGTCAGAAGGTTGAAAAGGCCCTCAAGCAAACCCCGCGCATCGATCAGACCGCGGAGCTGGCCATCGATGATCTGGGGCTGGATCTGGCCTCGATTGACACCGTGGATCAGCCGGCGCTCGGCGCGGGCGCGGATGCCCCGACCATGGTCGCGGGCCTCGATGAACATTCGCGCCGGCTGCTGGAAACCGCCGAGCATCGCAGCACCGGCTTCGGCATGGACGCCTCCGAGACGCCCACCGGCTCCTGGCAGTTCGACGGCTCCGCCACCGATGCGCCGCTCAGCGTCGAAGGCGCCGAGCATGACATCGGTGCGACGGCGAGCCTTAAGGCGCTGTCGAGCGATCTGGACTTCAATTTGGGCGCCGGGGCCACCCAGGCCGCAAAGGCCGTCGCCAATTCCGGCGTGGATCTGGATGTCGGCAGCGCGACCATTCCGGATGCCGCCTTCGCGCAGACCCAGAAGCTCGGTACCGAGGATCTGGCACTGCCGGATCTGGAGCCCGTGACCATGAGCGAAGTGGGCACCAAGCTCGATCTGGCGCGCGCCTACATGGACATGGGAGATCCGGAGGGCGCACGCAACATCCTCGAGGAAGTGGTGACCGAGGGATCATTGGCCCAGAAGCAGGAAGCCCAGCGTCTCATTGAGTCGCTGCCCGGCTGATCCTCCAGACCCTTGCCACGCATTGCCGTCGGGCTCGAGTACGACGGCGCGCCGTTCGCCGGCTGGCAGAGCCAGCAGGCCGGCGTCAACAGCGTGCAGGAGACGACCGAAGCTGCCTTCAGCAAGGTTGCGGCAACGCCGGTGAGCCTGGTCTGCGCCGGGCGCACCGATGCCGGCGTGCACGCCCTGGGACAGGTCGTCCACTTCGATACCACCGCCGTGCGCGGCGAACGCGGCTGGGTGCTGGGCGCCAATGCCAATCTGCCCGACAGCATCAGCGTTCGCTGGGCCCGCACCGTGCCGGCCCATTTCCACGCCCGCTACAGCGCCGAAGCGCGCACCTACCGCTACCTCGTGCTCAATCGGCTGGGCCGCTCGGCGCTCGCCGCGCGGCGCGTCGCCCTCATCTACCGGCCGCTGGAGGTCGAGCGCATGGCCGCCGCCGCGGCGCTCTTGGTGGGTGAACATGATTTCAGTGCGTTTCGCGCCGCCGGATGTCAGGCCCACTCGCCGGTCCGGCGCCTCCATGCCCTCACCGTGCAGCGCTACGGCGACCGGGTGGTGATCGAGGCCACCGCCAATGCCTTCCTGCAGCACATGGTGCGCAATCTCGTGGGTCTACTGCTGGAGGTGGGGGTGTGCAAGGCGCCGCCGCAGTGGGCCGCCGAGGTGCTCGCCGCGCGCGACCGCACGCGCAGCGCCGCGACCGCCCCCGCGCACGGGCTGTACTTCTGGAAGGTGCGCTACCCGCAGGCGTTCGGCCTGCCCGAAGAGGCGGCCGGGCCGGTATCGGCTATCATCTCGGACCCGCCTCCCGGGTAGGTCAGTGGAAACGCCATGTCGTGGTTCGAAAAGATCATGCCCTCGCGCATCAAGACCGAGCGCCGCACGCGTTCGGTCCCCGAGGGGCTATGGAGCAAGTGCCCGGCCTGCGACGCAGTGCTGTACCGGGCCGAGCTTGAGCGCAATCTTTACGTTTGCCCCAAGTGCAGTCACCACACCCGCATTGGCGCCCGCCAGCGCCTGAACTGGTTTCTGGACGAGGGCGATAAGGTTGAGGTCGGCGCCGGCGTGCAGCCTGAGGACGTCCTCAAGTTCAAGGACAGCAAGCGTTACAAGGACCGTCTGGCGCAGGCGCAGAAGGCGACCGGGGAGAAGGATGCGCTGGTGGTACTCGCCGGCAAGCTGCTCGGCAATCCGGTGGTGGCGTGTGCCTTTGAATTCGGATTCCTGGGCGGCTCGATGGGTTCGGTGGTGGGCGAGCGCTTCCGCCGCGGCGTCGAGCACTGCATTGCGCATCGCGCGCCTTTCGTGTGCTTCACCTCCAGTGGCGGTGCGCGCATGCAGGAGGCGCTGTTCTCGCTGCAGCAGATGGCAAAGACCAGCGCGGCGCTGGCGAAGCTCGCCCGGGCGCGCCTGCCGTACGTGGCCGTGATGACCGACCCGACCATGGGCGGGGTGTCCGCGAGTCTGGCGATGCTCGGGGATCTGAATCTCGCCGAGCCACGCGCGCTGATCGGCTTCACCGGCCCGCGCATCATCCAGCAAACCATGCGCGAGACGCTGCCCGAAGGGTTTCAGCGCAGCGAGTTTCAGCTCGAACACGGCGCGGTGGACATGATTGTCGATCGGCGCGATATGCGCGATCGCATCGGCGGCATGCTCAACATGTTGATGAAGCTGCCGGCGCACGCGGCTTAAATGCAGGGCAAGGCGCGCACGCTGGCCGAATGGCTGACGTTGCAGGAGCAGGTGCATGCCCGCGCCATCGATTTGGGACTCGGCCGGGTGGGGACGGTGGCGCAGACGCTGGGGGTCGCGCGCCCGGCCTACCGGGTCATCACCGTCGGTGGCACCAACGGCAAGGGCTCGACGGTCGCGACCCTCGAGGCGCTGTTGCTGACGCTCGGGCTGCGCGTCGGCACGCTCACGTCCCCCCATCTGCTGCGCTACAACGAGCGCATCCGCATCGCGGGTCTCGAGGCGACCGATGCGCAGCTGATCGAGGTGTTCGAGCGCATCGAGTCGGCGCGCGGCGCCACGACGCTCACGTTCTTCGAGTACAACACGCTGGCCGCGCTCTTGCTGTTTGCCGATCAGAAGGTGGACGTGGCGGTGCTGGAAGTGGGACTGGGCGGGCGGCTCGATGCGGTCAACCTCGTGGATGCGGATGTCGGCGTGCTGTGTTCAGTTGGCTTCGATCATCGCGACTGGCTGGGCGACACGCTCGACGCCATCGGCGCGGAAAAGGCCGGGATATTCCGAGCGCAACATCCGGCCGTGCTCGGTGCAGCGCAGATGCCGGCCAGTGTCTACGCCGCCATCGAGCAACTCGGCGCGCAGCCGGTGATCGCCGAGCGGGAGTTCAGCTGGGAAATCGATCCTGGCACGGATCCGCCGGGCTGGACGTATCACGGCCTGCACGGGCAGATCGCAGGCCTGCCCGCACCGCGGCTTGCCGGCGCCATCCAATATCGAAACGCCGCGACCGCGCTCGCCGCGGTCGAATCGCTCATGCGGGTGGCGGATCCACAGCGGCGCTGGCCGCCGCTGACGCGCGAACGCATTGCGACGGCGCTGGCATCGGTCGAGGTGGCGGGCCGCTTCCAGATCCTGCCCGGTGCGGTGGAGTGGATCTTGGACGTGGCGCACAACGAGCCGGCGGCGCGCATTCTCAAGGCCAATCTTGCGGCGCGGCCGGTCGCGGGACGCACCTTCGCGGTATGCGGCATCCTCAAGGACAAGGACGCCACGGAAATCGCCCACGTGCTCGAGCACTCTGCGCAGCTGTGGATCGCCTGCGCACTGCCCGGAGAGCGTGGCGGCAGCGCGGGGCAATTGGCGGCGCGGCTGGCGCCCTGGATCCGCGTGGCGCAGCAGGCGGCCTCAGTGGCCGAGGGCTGCGCGCTGGCGCGCCAGCTCGCGCGGCCCGGTGATAGGGTGCTGGTGTTCGGCAGCTTCAGCACGGTGACCGCGGCGCTCGAGTGGCTTCAGTTACACTCACGCGATACCTGAGGCCGATTTGGAACAGCAAGCCAAACAGAGACTGACCGGCGGCGTGATCCTGGTCGTGCTGCTGGTGCTGCTGGTGCCGGAGCTGCTGACCGGACCGCGGGCCGTGCCGTCGCCCACCACGGCCCCGCCCGATCAGGCGCCGATGCGCTCCTACACCATGGATCTTGGCGAATCGCGTGCGAACGGTGTGCCGGTGGCACGCTCCACCGCCGTTCCGCCGGCCGGTGAAACCGCCGCAGTGCCGGCGAGCAGTGCGCCGCAACCGGTCTCATCCCAACCCCCCGCCGCCGTGGCCCCGAAGCCCACGGCGCTCGCCGCGCCGGCCACTGCGCCTGCCGCGCCGCGGTCACGGACGGTCTCACCCAAGTCGGCGCCGGCGCGTGCCGCGGAGCATGCCGCTGAGCACGCTACCGCTATGTGGACCGTACAGCTCGGCACCTTCAGCAGTCGTGACAATGCCGCACGCCTGGTCGGCCAGCTTAAGTCGCATGGTTTCAGCGGATCGATTTCGGAAAGTGCGAAAAATGGCCATAAGCTCTTCAGGGTGCGGGTGGGCGTGGAGCGGGACCGGGCCGCCGCGCAGAAGTTGCTGGGGCGGCTCAAGGCCGCCGGGGAGAAGGGCGGTGAAATTGTCGCGCGGTGAAATTCGTGAGGCTGCCCGCACGTTTGCAGCGGACCTCTAGTACAATGCCCGGCGCCGATTTCTGCCCTCCACCAGGCCTTGATGCACCCCTCAGTCCACCTCAACATCGCCGATTATCTGATTATCGCCACCGTGGTCATTTCGGCCATCGTGGGCCTGCTGCGGGGCTTGTTACGCGAAGTCATCGCCCTCATTACGTGGGTAGTTGCGGCCTTTGTCGCCTGGCACTTCGCGGGCAGCCTTGAACCTCACCTGGGCGGCGTGCTGGCCCACGAGGGCGTGCGGCCCTGGATAGCGCGGCTGATCCTGTTTGTCGGGGTACTGCTGATCGGGCATGCCCTGGGTGTCATCATCGGGTACTTCGTGCGCCTGACATTATTGACCGGGGTCGACCGCTTCCTGGGGTTGGTGTTCGGCCTGTTGCGCGGTGCATTGATCGTCGGCGCCTTCGTGATCGTGTGTGAGACCGTGCGCATGGACAGTGAACCGTGGTGGCATGAGTCGACCCTGATGCCCTACGGGCAGGACGCCGCCGCCGTACTGTGGTCGCTCGGTGGCAGTCGCTTCAGGCATCAGCAGATTACTGCGGCAAACGCGTCGCCTTAAGAGCAAAAGGAGGCCGGGCATGTGCGGAATCGTCGGGATCGTCGGGACCAGTCCCGTCAATCAGCGTCTGTATGATGCGCTGACCGTGCTGCAGCACCGCGGCCAGGATGCCGCCGGCATCGCGACCGCCGCCGGTGGCGCGCTGTCCATCCGCAAGGGCAGCGGCCTGGTGCGCGACGCGTTCCAGCAGCACGACATGCTGGAACTGCGCGGCGACATGGGTGTCGGCCATGTCCGTTATCCGACCGCGGGCGCGGATGGCGCGACCGAGGCGCAGCCCTTCTACGTGAATGCGCCGTACGGCATCTGCCTCGCGCACAACGGCAACCTGACCAACGCCATGGAACTGGCGGATGTGCTGATCCGCGAGGACCGTCGCCACCTGAACACGACCTCGGATTCAGAGGTGCTGCTGAACGTGTTTGCCTCGGAGCTGCAGCGCGTTGGTACACCGCGCATCACGCCCGGCGACATTTTCGCGGCGCTGAACGCCGTGTATCGGCGCTGTCGCGGCGGCTACGCCGTCGTCGCCATGGTGATCGGCCATGGCATTCTGGGCTTCCGCGACCCCAATGGCATCCGGCCGCTGGTGCTCGGTCGGCGCGAGACGGCCAAGGGCCCGGAGTGGATGCTGGCCTCTGAAAGTGTCGCGCTCGACATGCTGTCGTTTCAGCTGGTGCGCGACATCGGCCCGGGTGAGGCGGTATTCATCGACGAGCAGGGGCGGCTGCATTCCCAGCAGCTCGTGGCGAGCGTCCAGCACACCCCGTGCATTTTCGAATACGTGTACTTCGCGCGCCCGGACTCGATCATGGACAACATCTCCGTGTATCGCGCCCGCATGCGCATGGGCGACCGTCTCGCCGAGAAGATCCTCAAGGCGCGCCCGAATCATGACATCGATGTGGTCATCCCGATCCCGGACACCAGCCGCACGGCGGCCTTGCAGCTCGCGCAGCGGCTGGGACTGAAGTATCGCGAGGGCTTCACCAAGAACCGCTACATCGGGCGCACCTTCATCATGCCGGGGCAGGAGCAGCGCGAGAAGTCCGTGCGTCGCAAGCTCAACGCCGTGGACATGGAGTTTCGCGGCAAGACCGTATTGCTGGTGGACGATTCCATCGTGCGCGGCACGACCTCCGCACAGATCGTCGAGATGGCGCGCGAGGCGGGGGCACGCAAGGTCTACTTCGCTTCCGCGGCGCCGCCGGTGCGCTTTCCGAATGTCTACGGCATCGACATGCCGGCCGCCAGTGAACTGGTGGCCAGTGGCCGCACCGATCAGGAAATCGAAGCCGTCATCGGTGCCGACTGGCTCATCTACCAGGATCTGCCGGACCTGGTCGCGGCCTGCCAGCACGACAATGCCAAGATCAGCGAGTTTGATACCTCGTGCTTCTCGGGTTCGTATATCACCGGCGATGTGACGCCCGAATACCTGCAGCGCCTGCAGAATGAGCGCTCCGATGCCGCCAAGGCGCTGCGTCGTGACGAGCGTCGCGGACCGCTGCGCGTTGTCCGGTGAACGCGACCGGCGGCGATCCGCGTCGTCAGCTGTTACTGGAACTGCTCAAGGCCGGTCTCGCCGCAGTCGACGGGCGTCGCCGCACCGCCGCGAGCCTCAAGTCCCTCATCCCTAGCGATTCCGCGCAGCCGCGCTACCACGTGGCGGCCGTGGGCAAGGCGGCCGGCGCCATGGCGCTGGGCGCGCACGATGCCTTGGGCGACAGCATCCTGCGCATGCTGATCATCGCCAAGGACGGGCATCTGGAGGCTGCGGCGGCGCAGCTGCCGGGCGCCGAGCTCATCGAGAGCAGCCATCCGCTGCCGGATGAGCGATCACTGCGGGCCGGACAACGCCTGTGCGAGTTCGTGGCGGCCGTGCCGCAAGACGTCACGCCGGTATTTCTGATCTCCGGCGGCGCCTCCAGTTTGGCCGAAGTGCTGATTCCCGGCGCGACCCTGCAGCAGTTGCGACAGCTGAATGCCGCGGGCATGGCGAGCG
>Ga0210391_10001722_pt1 | contig 19537 bp, 13 predicted proteins | sample IncBWC12OmetaG_FD_160573 | JGI IMG/M metagenome (GOLD analysis project Ga0210391, IMG submission 160573) | Forest soil microbial communities from Barre Woods Harvard Forest LTER site, Petersham, Massachusetts, United States - Inc-BW-C-12-O ...
CGGACTGAACTCCGATCCCAACCATGTCTTCGTTGTGGAGAATGGCGCCGTCCATGTCTCCGGAACGGAATTCGGTTACTTCATCACCAAACAGGAGTACAAGGATTACTATCTGCGCGCCGAATTCAAATGGGGCGTGGGAACCTTTGCTCCGCGGCAGGGCCAGGCGCGCGACAGCGGCATTCTCTACAACATTCAGGGTTCCAACAAGGTGTGGCCGCGCTCGGTTGAGTTTCAGATCAACGAAGGCTGCACGGGCGATTTCTGGATGACCGATGGCGCAGCGCTGACGGGTATTGGTCCGGACGGAAAGGCCGGTGCGCGCGTCACCGGGCCGGAAGGCAAAGCATCCAGGATCGACCGCTTCAACAAAGGTGAATTCAAAAACGTGACCGGCTTTCGTGACCCGACCAACGAACTGGAAAAGCCACACGGGAAGTGGAATGTCGTCGAACTTGTGAACCGCGACGGAAACGTGTGGCAATACGTGAACGGGAAGCTGGCCAACGAAGGAACCGACGCGTTCCCGGCCAGCGGCAAAATCCTCTTCCAGTCCGAAGGCGCCGAAGTCTTCTTCCGCAACATCAAGATTTATCCGCTGAAATAACGTGGATGACGACACCCTACAACAAACAACCAGCTAGCGCATCTCTTGCGTTCAGTTCAAGGTCCCGCGCCTCTTCAGGCGGGACTGCAACTGGCACACTGATGGCCGATAACGACGCGCCAAGGCGAAAACGATTGCAATCAGGGCCGGAATCAAAGCTCTGAGCTGACTAGGCACCTACAAGCGACTCGCCTACTCGCAGCGAAGCGCAACCATCGGGTCGATAGAAAGGGCCCGACGCGCGGGAACCAGGCAGGCGAGCGCGGCGACCGCAATGAGGAGCGTCGACACGGCCAAGACCATGATCGGATCATGCGTGCCATTTTCGATCCAGCGAGCAATGATGCGGTTCAGTCCGAAGCTAAGCGCAAGACCGGCGGCGATGCCAAGGCCAACACCGGTTCCGGCAGAGAGCGCTACGATGCTGAGCACGTCGCGGCGCCGCGCTCCGAGGGCGACGCGAACCCCGAGCTCACTGGTGCGCTGCAGGACCGTATAGGAGATTACGCTATACAGGCCTACCGCGGCGAGACTCAGCGCCAGTATGGAGAACGCGCCGAAGAGCATGGAGATGAGGCGCGCCCTCGCATACTCCGGCTCACGCTGGATCCAGCCTTCGAGGTCCCGCACATCGCTGAAGATCTGCTGGTCCGGATCAAGGGAGGCGATCTGTTGACGGACGCTATGCAGCATGGCAAGCGGCTCGCCTTGCGTGCGCACCAGGACTTGGGTAAACGGCAACGTCATCAGCGTGTAGGGCGCGTAGACCGCAGGTGCCACAGGCTTATCCAGACCGTCATCCAGCGAATCGGCGACAACTCCGATGATCGGTAGCCATCCGTCGCTTCCGGTTGCGGCCAGACGAATGGGAGGAGTGTTTGCGAGTTGCGAGATGCGGACCGAGTGCCCCAGCGCATCCCCGCCGGAAAGATAGTGACGAACGAATGCCTGATTCACAAGGACCAATGTGGCTCCACGCGCGATCTCGCTCTGCTCCCAGGAGCGCCCTCTGAGCAGCGGAATCTGCAGCGTTGTGAAGTATTCAGGGCTGACCAATTCCACGTGCGCCTCTTGTGCCTGGGAGGCGGCCCTTCCCAGGATTTCGACAGGAACGGTCAAACCGCTATCCGGCGGAGTGGCATTGGTCGATATCCCTGCCCCAAGCACGCCGTGTATTTCTGCGACTTTCTCACGAAGCTGCTCGAAGAAGCGGCTGCGGTCGGCCCATGTTGTGTACGCATTTTCGCGCAGCGGAATGATGACTGACATCACATGCTTCGGCTCATACCCGAGCGGCACGCGGTTCATGCGAATGAATGCCTGAATAGCAGCACCTGCCGCCGTCATCAGCAACAGAGTCAGCGCGATTTGTCCCGCAATCAGCGTGGTGTGCAGGCGCCTGCCTTTCACGCTGCCCGTCAGCCGCTGTGTGCCGGCCTGCATCACCTGGCTGATCTCCGGCCGCGCCGACTGCAGTGCAGGAAAGAGGCCGAACACGATTCCGCTCAGCAAAGCCAGACCTACACTGAAAAACAAGACAGCGAAATTGATGTGGAAGTCGGCTTCATAGGGGTAAGAATGGTCCGGCAGGCGCGGGATGAGGAACCCAATGCTTTGGTAGGCAACAACGATGCCCAACCCCGCTCCGGTCACCGATAAGAGCAGTGATTCGGTGAGCAGTTGGCGAGCGATGCGGATGCCGCTTGCTCCTACGGCCGAGCGGACGGCGAACTCGTGCTGTCGCGCCGTGCCCCGCGCCAGGAGGAGAATTGAGACATTGCCGCAACCAATGACGAGCAGCAGCGCGACGGCCGCAAAAAGCAGGATCATCGTCTTCTTCAGATCGCGGGTGTACGTCTCTGCCACCCCGCGCACGCTGATCTTGAATTGCTTGGGAAAGATATTCGGGGTTTGCCGGTCGAACTCCTGGTAGAGGGGCCGGAATTCGCCCGCGGCGGCGGCCATGCTGATACCGGGCTTCAACTTGATCTTGGTTGCGTACTGATGCGCCTGATCCGATTCCAGCTTCAGGGGCAGATAGACATCGCCATCCATCCACGTGAAGCGCGGCGGCATCACGCCAAGAATCGCGTAGGGATTGTGCGTGAGCTGGATAGTCTTTCCGACCACGGCAGGATCACCCCGATAGTGCCGTTGCCAGAACTTATAACTCAGCACCGCTACCGGTTGAGGATCCTGTCCGTCAGGCACGTCGGAAGGGACGATGTATCGGCCCAACAGGGGCGACAGGCCGAGGAACTGGAAAGCGGATCCCGTCATCATGAGCGCGTTGACGTCATCGGGTAAATCACTGCCCGTGACGGTCTGGCTGGAAAAGTCGAAGGCAGCGATGTCCTCAACGGCATGCGTCTGCCGAAGCTGGTGAATCTGCGGACCAGTCAGCCTCCAGGTTCGATCATGGCCGGCGTTATCCGTAGTCCAGACGTCGCAGATCCGGTCGATTCCCGCGTACGGCCAGGGGTGGAGCACAGCGTCGTAGAGGATGCTGTAGACAGCCACGGTTGCGCCAATGCCAAGGGTGAGCGAAAGCACCGCGCTAAGGGAGAAACCGGGGTTACGGAGGATTTGCCGGAAGGCAAAACGGAGATCCTGTAGCAGTACTTGCATCAGCGCCTCCTGTGGGAAGGGGACAGCCAAGCCGCTTCTGAATTTTGAAGCAATTTGGGGGCCACGCCTGACATCTTCCGACGAGCACTCACCGGAAACCGTAGCACGGATTGCGGCTCTCGTAGGTAAACATATGGCTGGACTAAGGAAGCGGGGTATCTGAAATTTGCTCAGCGAACTTGAAGCAATTGGATCCGATTCGGGAGGCGGTCACCTTTCTTCGAATAAAACGATGTCCAATTTCGCACAGCGCTTTTCACAGACGAACAGCGTTCTACTAGATGACAAACCTTTCGCAATCGGATTCAGAAAGGGTTGCCGACCACTCGTGAGTTGGTGAGTCGTAAATGCTGCCCTATGGACCGTGAGTAATCGAGCCGTAGGGTCCGTGCCTTCAGGATTACTCCATAAGGAGGGCTCGCGATGGGCTGCAAATCCGCGTGCCAGACTGGCCACGCTACTTCAGCGCGCATGTCTCACGATACGGGCGAAGGGTTTCAGGCGCCGTACCCTGGGGGCGCTGTGAAACCACCGATCAAGTCGCTCAGAAGAGCCGCAAACTCAATCGACGTCGCATCTTCCCAGAATGGCCCCATGATCTGGATTCCAACCGGCAGGCCCGACGAACTTTGGCCGATCGGGGCAGCCGTCGCCGGGCAGCCGGTCAATGTCGCGGTCACTACCCACGGCATGAGTTGCATATAGGGGCTAATTCCATCAGGAGTATGGATAGTCCGCGTCGAGGGATCTGCCGTGTGGTCATGTTGGAAGGCAACGGTAAAGCAGATCGGCATCAAGAAAACGTCAACCTGTTGAAAGTATTCTTGCCACATGGCGCGGAAGGATAGTTGCCGGAAGCGTTGCTGCTGCCAGTCAGCGTATGAACTGAGCGAGCCGGCGGCAAAGGGATTTTGCGGATTCTGCTGGTACCTTTCGCGGTCTATCTCCTCTGCCTGCTTGCCCTCGGTGCTGAAGGTGAAAGCAGAGAGAAGAAAAATATAGTTGTTGTAGGCTTCGCGCAGGTCGTAGCCCGGCGGCCAGCCGGGCCGCAGTTGTACTCCTGCGCGCTCGAGCGCGCTGAGCGTTCTGTCCAGCAGCGGCCGCACCTCGGAAGTCGGGCTTGCCATCGGGTTGTCTAGCACGTACCCAACCCGAAACTCCTTTAAAGCACGCTTCCGGGGCGGCGGCAATGTCCAGGACCAGGCCTTTCGCTCGTATCCAACGGGGCCGCCCAGAACCCTAAGCGCCGTCATCAGATCGCGCGCGCTCCGTGCCATCGGGCCCGCCACCGCCAGTCCCGTCGAGAACCCAGGCAAGCCAGGGGCGCCTCCCGGAACTTGGCCGTTTGCGCTAACAAGATCGAGAGTCGGTTTGTGAGCGAAGACTCCGCAGAAGCTTGCCGGGACACGTAACGAACCGCCGATGTCACTACCAATGCTCAGATACGACAGGCCAGCGGCGAGGGCGGCGGCGCTTCCGCCGGAAGACCCCCCGGGCGTGCGGGTCAGATCCCACGGGTTATTGGTCGTGCCGTAAATGTCGTTGAACGATTGCCAGTCCATCAAGTTAAGGGGAACATTAGTTCCGCCGAGCAGGACGGCCCCGCTATCGAGCAGGCGCTCGACCGCGGCGGAGTTTGCGGGTGCCTTCGAACCCTTGAGAGCTACGATCCCCCAGGTGTCGGGCTCGTCCTTCACGGCGAACGACTCCTTGACGCATATCGGCACTCCGTGGAAGGGTCCAACCTGATCGCCTCTCGACAAAGCGTCATCGGCACGGCGTGCTTGCGCCAGCGCTTGATCTCTCATCTGGTAAGTGAAGGCGTTTAGTTTGGGGTTGTATCTATCAATGCGGGCGAGCATGAGATGCGTCAGTTCGGTAGAAGAAACTTGCTTCGCCTTGATCCTGGCAGCAACGTCAAGCGCCGAGCGAAAATCGAGATCGCTCGTGTTCGCTGAGAATGTGCGTGGAATCATTCCCGCGGCGATGAAGGCCGAAGCAGAGGTCAGGAGTTCGCGGCGCGTCATGTGCTTATCCTCATTCAGTTTCAATCATGCGGGAAGATAGCCAGAGAGCCAGTCGTAGCGATAAGACACATGTTGCCCTCGATGGCTCGCTTGTCGTGTGATGTTGACCGATGATAACGCATGGGCCAGTAGTCGTATCACGGGCTAACCGGAAGCAATCCACTTTGACAAGGAACGGTTTCGAAGAGCAAATACGGGAATAAGAAGAACTACTCATGCGGGCGATTCATCAGCCCCTTCGCCACCAAGTAATCGCCTGTTCAAAGCACCGCCTGCGAACAGCATTTCCTCGAGCGCCGCGTCCACGGACGCTTGTGTCAGTAGTTCGCCGCCGGACGTTTCGATCTGAAATTGCGCGCACCGCCGCATCAGCTCTTTGATGAACGCGGCGCTGACTCCCTTCGTACGCCGAACGATCAGATCCAGCAGGTCATCTGATATTTGCGAACCGCGTGCGTATAGCTTCGTCAACTTCGCGCGCCCGTCCTCGTCGGGCAACGGAAACTCGATCGCCTGATCGATGCGGCCCGGGCGCGAGACCAGCGCTGGTTCGATCTGATCCGGACGATTGGTTGTCAAGATAAACAGCACTTCGGAATCTTCCTGTAGTCCATCCATTTCGTTCAGTAGTTTGTTCAGCAAGACCTCCTCACCTCCATTTCGCATCTGCGTTCTTTCGCGTGCGATCAGATCGACATCTTCAATCACCATCATGGAGGGCTGCAGGAATCGTGCCAGACGGAAGTACTCTCCCAACAGCCCGACCTGCTCGGCCGTCACAAGAAGGGTTGTGTGATTGGGCAACTGCGAAGCCAGGTAGTGGACAGTATGCGTCTTTCCTGTTCCTGGCGGACCATAAAACAACAGCCCTTTGCGCACCTGAAACCGCATGGATTTCAATGCACCGCGTGCAGCCATAAAGCCGGCCACGTTGCGGTCGAGTGTGGCCAGGGTTCTTTGCGGCAGGATGACGTCCTCCCGGTTCACCTTGGCCAACCGATGAACCTTCACCGAGCTACCACCGCCCATCGGATGGTGGTGGGCCTCGAGCGAAATGATGCGACCGCGATAGCTCCGGGCCTGACTGATCACTTGCTCGAGTTGGCGGAAGAAATCCTGCGAGAACTGCGCCCCTCGTTCGCCTGCGGGAACAGCAACTTCGATACCAACCCCGGTTTGGAACCCGAATCTTCCGCCCGGCGCGAGCATGACCGCGAAGGGCAGCCCCTTATCGCGTCCTGTCCACAAGCCGTTCTTCAGACAACGTATCGGAACCGGATCGCCGATATCGATCTCGTCGTATTGCAGTGGACCTACATCGACATGGAAGTGAGGACCCCCGAGCATCTGAGCGAACGTGAGGCTCTCATGCGAGTTCGGTGAGACAAGTCCAACCAGTTTTGTTTGCGGATCTTGCTTCAATAAGCTTTCTAGCCCGGACTGAACATCGATCCGCGCAGTAATGGGAAACTGGCGTCCAGCCGTTGCGATGTCGCGAGCAGAGACAGCGAAATGCTTTAGTAGCCTCTTTTGAAGTTTAGGTCCGCTATAGCCGTGATTGCCGACGGAGAGTGAGAATCCCATGCATCTTTGATACCAGCTTCTCGTGCCCGTGTGGTAACCGCTACGCTGGAAAATCCGACTTACGAAAACCCACTTTTCAACGGGGAAACGAGCGCCTGCCCCGGATCACCGGTACCCAGAAGTGATCTCGATGGCTAAGGCGCCGCAGGACCGGGAATTGAAGTGGAAGACAGCGGCCCATAGCTCAAGCAGCCATCAGGAACGAGTAGAACGATCAGCAGCGAGAAGAAGACGACCGCCGCGACCAGAATCCTCTTGTTGGACCCTGCAACCGATAGCGTCATCACCATATTGAACCTCTCTAGACTGAGATTGAGAAGTGAAGGGAGAGGTTTACCACCGTCCTTTATGACCGGGCAACTTATCTTTTGATAACGGCCACTGAGCAAACTCAGGGCCGTCTCAGTTTTCGATACTGGTCGGGAGTCAGCCGTAGCGTTAGACGCCTTTCCCTGGGATCTAGCCGGCATGTTCAATCTTTGAAATATCGGAACCGAGGATCTCAACGATGTTTCCGGAAAGCATCTTGATCCTAAATCTACTCTGGGAGACAGACGATTTGATGTCGTCCAGGTTGACGGCATTGGACATGCTTTCGATTTTGCCTGGAACACTGCGGAACCGGTCAATCTTTATCCACACCTTGCTTCCGATCAGCTCCTCAACTTTCATGCCAGCCTCCCGCTTGGGGTGTCAGGGATTCCTGAAAGGTCATTCGATGATGGCGGCTCCAGAGCGATCGAAGTGTACGGAATAGACTCATAACGTCCTCTGTGGCGGTCAGAGCCAACCTCTCTATTAGAGAACTCGCGCCGTAAAGAATCTGGCTTGGAGTTATTAGGAATTTATAAATGCGAGCAATTTTGGCAATTATCCCAATACTGGGAGACTAATCTGAACGCCGTCAATCCGGGTTGTACAGCGACTGATTTGAATAGCAACACTGGCACCCAGACAGTTCAGCAAGGAGCGCGGAGACGGTTCGCCAGCACTCGCTCTTGATGATGCTCCAACCGGCGGCCCGGTTTGAAGCGCGCACTGTGCCGTCTTCCACGACAAGCACCATGATTCGGCGACTCTCACCTCGGCGGACAGCAACCAAGATCGATTACACTAGGGGTGTCGAACCTATGCAAGATGCGGCGCAAAATATACTTCTGGTTCTGGTGACGCTCTTTCCCATTGTGGACCCGCTCGGAGGCAGCCCCTTCTTTCTGGCGCTGACCAGGGAATACTCACCGGAAGCGCGAAAAGCATTGTCGTGGCGCATTGCCGTCAACAGTTTTTTCTTGCTGGTTGCGACGTATTTTGTCGGGACTTACGTGCTCGCCTTTTTCGGGATTTCGCTGCCAGTGGTGCAGGTTGGCGGAGGCCTGATCGTCATTGCGACAGGATGGACGCTGCTGAAGCAGCGCGACGACGAAAAAGAAGAGGTACAGGAAACAGTTCAGCCGCAGGACACAATCCGCCGGGCATTCTATCCCTTGACTTTGCCACTGACCGTGGGCCCTGCATCAATCTCCGCGGCGATCACGCTGGGCGCGAACGCGGCTCACCATCACCTGTACCATCCTTTGACAATCCTGGCTGCACTCATTGGATTGGCGCTGATCGCGATCAGCATTTTGCTCTGCTATGGATTTGCCGACCGGTTGGCGCGAATCCTGGGACCAACGGGAATGACGGTGATCACGCAATTGTCGTCCTTTTTCCTGGTTTGTATCGGTGTGCAGATCGCTTGGAACGGGACTAAAGCACTGCTGGAGTCAGTGACGCTGCATATTAGCTGACCAAAAGCGTTCACTGGCTCTTGCCTCCGCCCGAGTCCCCGATAGCGGCAAACAGCCCTTCCACATCACTTGAAAATTTTTGCCGCAAACGGGTAGTTCCCGCGTTTAGTCGAACAGCTTTTCCGCCTAATTTGAGCGCCAAATCACCTTGCCGCCACGGATCGTATATTTGACCTTGGTGAACGCCTCTGGGTGCCCCGACACCGGGTCTTCTGACAGAATTGTCAGATCGCTGCGCATTCCTGGCATCACCTTGCCTTCGCGCTGCGATAGATGAAACAGCTCCGCCGGGGCTGTCGTCAACATGGCCAATACCTCGCGAAAGCCAAACCCAGCCTGCATCAGCTGACGAAATTCCTCGCTCTGGTCGTAATCCGTGAGAAACCCGGTGTCGGTGCCATAAACCAGCCTTCCGCCAAGCTGGTGAAACCGGTAATCGAACAAGAGAAAGTTCGCGATATCATCGTCGCGCGAGAACAGCTTGAGTGTCGGGATGATTGTCATGTGTTGCGCAATCATGCGCCGCAGCATCGCCTCATCGATCCCACTTGTAACCTCCGGCGTATGCGCCAGAACGTCTACACCGGCTTCGATTGCCACTTTCGTCCCCTCAAGATTTGAGGAATGCGAAAAGACCAGCTGCCCGTGTCTATGCGCCTCATCGGCCGCTGCACGCGCGATCTCCACTTGCATCGGAGTGATGTGACCGGGACTCACAATCGAACCGGTGAAGAGCTTTACGATGTCATATCCAGCCGCTCGGTTTTTATCGACAATTGCCGCTGCGTCTGCGGCCGTCTCAGGCTGCCCCAACTTTGCCTTTAATTCTGCGGGAAGCTCCGCTAAGTAGTACGGCAGCGCATGTGCCGGAAAGATAGGGATGCCTGCGGTAATTATGCGCGGTCCCAGGACTTCGCCGCTCTCCACGCGCCGCCGCAGTGCAATCGTATTCTCTCCGTCCGAGGCGGTATCTACCACTGTCGTAAAGCCCGAGTGGGTGAGCATCTCGCTCATCTGGCGTGTCAATTTATCTGCGGGCTGATTCGCGGCGTCGTTCCACTTCGGCTCCATGAAATGCACATGCGCATTCCAGAAACCGGCAAGCACAACGCAGCCTTGGCAGGAAATCGTCTCGATGTCTTTGGGGATGCGCAGATGCTTCCCGACGCCCTCGATCACTCCATGACGGATCACAACCGTCACGTCCTTCCGCGCCGGCGAGTCTGGCGCGGAGTAGACAGTGGCGCGCGTTATCGCTAAATCCTGTGCTCGACCAACCGCACCCAGACCGAACAGGAATAAAGCAAGGACAATAGCCCTGATACATAAGGTTCTTATCATTGACATTCCTGTTTATACAGCAAATGCTTCCCGGGGCCGGCGGTGTAAAAGCGGATGACCTGGTCGGAACGAGTGGCGCAGCGAACCGGCCCTGCCCTGAAGGAGCAGTGTGATCCTGGCGCGATCCGCGGCGTGCCCCCAGGTAGGCGGGGGCACGATATTCATTCGCTATGCTGCCATCTCGGCGGAAGAACAAGTAGGACGTCCGTAACTCCTGGACGTAGCACCCAAATGCTGCAAAACAAAATGAGACTCAATCGACGACTTTTAAAAGGTGGCCTTTAAGGCCATTTGCAGAATGCGCGGATCCTGGGCTGAGGTGATTTGACCAAAGCTGCTATCGGTGAGGCCGCTATCAGGAGTGCCAAAATTTACATTGTTGAAAGCATTATAAAATTCGGCACGGAACTGAAGCGACACACGCTCGTCTATTTTTGTGTTCTTCAACAAGCCCAGGTCAGTATCAAAAAATCTAGGCCCGCGGATAACATTCTTGCCAGTGTTGCCAAAAGTGCCAATCGCATTCGGACCGAAAGCCGAAATATTGAACCACTCATTGACCAACTGTGCGTGTGACCGCCCCGAGCTAAGCAAAGCATCTTTGAATTGCGGTGCCGTCAAGTCCGCACGGTCTGCCCCGTTCTGACTGAAGGAATTATCGTAGTCGCTAAAAATCGTGAAGGGAAACCCTGTTTGCCAATTCGTTATACCACTAAGGCTCCATCCATTGATGAGCTTATCCGCAAAACTATGAACCGGCACGCGAGGGAAATTATAGTTTCCTGAAATCCGAAACGTCTTGTTCACATCCCCGTCGCTGGGGCCGTAGTCAAAATAACGTCCGCAGGTGCACGTATTGGTGCCATTCCCTCCTGGTGATCCGTTCGGACCAAAACTATCAAGTGCCCGGGCCCAGGTGAAATTGGTCAGAAAAGCGAATCCTCGAGAGAAACGCTTCTGAAGGCCTAACTGGACTGCATCATAATTGCTGTTCACACCCGAATTGATTGAATCTATAAATCCGAACTGCGGATAAACCCGTCGTTGCTGCGTGTTATCTTCCGTCGATTGTCCGGGAATGTAGATGGCTGGGTTTATTTGCAGCAGCCCAGACTCCTGATCTCCTGTACCACCCAGGTGAGTTCCTTTGTTTCCGATATAGGCGGCACGAATCAGCCAGTCCGATCCAAGGCCGCGTTCTAAAGTGAGGTTCCAGGTGAATATTTGAGGAAGGCGAAAATGCCGGTCGAAGATTTGAGTAAACGAAATATCCTGCGGGAAGGTGGCATCCGGTCCCGGATTCCTGGGGCCAAATTGTTGTGGGAAGGGATTCGCCACACCTGCGCTCCCATATGGATCAGTAAAGTTCACGGCTGAAAGACCCACGATAGGAGCGAATGGGGGGACTCCAACGATATCTTCGAAGGATACGGTGTTCGGTCTTTCGTAATAGAAGCCCGCTCCGCCGCGAACGCTGGTATTTCCATCTGCTGTCAGCCGGGACGAAAAGCCGATACGTGGGCCAAGATTCCCCAAATTGTTATAGATCGACGATTGAGGACAGCCGGCATCATGGTTGCTCCCCCCAAAAATCAAGTCTTGAGGAGAGTTGGGATAACGCTGAGATTGCGCTCCCGGTACGAAACATGCAACTCGTCCCTCGCTGTCTGTATAAGGAAGGAACGGGTCCCAGCGTAGACCAGCGGTAACGGTGAGTCCTGGACTCACGTGCCAGGTGTCCTGGACAAAAGTATTCCAGTTGTAGCCCGTAAAATTAAGGTATAGGCCACCTGCTTGCGTAAAGCCTGATACATCCCCCAACATAAAATCTGCGACATTGTCTCCGGAAAGGGTGTTATTGAAAGAGAAGATCCCGGCCGCTTGATAGGTATTGGACATCGGAGCGCGAATGCGCAAAAACTCGCCCCCGAATTCTATGTCATGGGAATTTCTGACAAGTGTGACGACTTCCCGAAAAGACTGGTCACCACGATCCCAAACGCCGGTACTATGCTGTTTTCCTATCGAAAAATTGCCGGCTACGCTCACACTCATGACTTTAGCGTCTGAAACCTGCACCGGCTGCGCGATCAGTGAGCCGGCGTCTGCAATTGTGAAAGGCTCAGCAGAAAGCGTGTCGCCATTTTGGCTGGTATAGCCGAAGTAGCTATTGAGCAAGGTGTTGGAAGAGATCGGGTAAATGTCTACCACACTGACGTGTTTCAATGTGATGCTTTGCGGACTTTCTGTATTTGCCTGAAGGATATTCGACTTGAGCGGGGTCACGAGCGGAATATCGTAATTCATCTGAAAGTAGTGGCCACTCAGATGGTGCTTCCCGAGGATGTAGTCCACTTTGGCCAGATATTCGTTCGTGTTCGCTATCGTTGGAACGCCATTGTAGCTAAGCTGACGGCCCGGCCCGTTTGGAAGAGGAATGTATTGCAGCAGATATTGCGCTACGGGGTTTAGACTCGGCAGCTGGTTATTAGGGTATGGTGCGCCCGTGGCGGGATTCACTAATTGCGTGCCCGCCGGCAGTAGGTCCGCAAAGTTACCCTGGCGTTCGGCAGCGGTGGGCACAAACGAAATTTGCCCATTTGCTGCTGTATTTGTCCGCGTGCCCTGATAGGCGCCGAAATAAAACAACTTGTCCTTGAGAATGGGGCCGCCAATGGTTCCGCCAAACTGGTTTTGCTTGAGGGGGTCGGGGGAGGTGGCAAAGTAGTTTCGTGCATCCATTGCATAGTTACGCAGAAATTCAAATGCGTCGCCATGAATTTGATTTGTGCCGGACTTGGTTACGATATTTACTACGCCGCCGGTTGCGTTCCCATACGCGGCGCTCATATTGTCAGTTTGTATGTTGAATTCCTGCAGTGCGTCCGGGTTAGGAAAGGGCAGGTTCGCGTTAATGTAGGTATCGTTGTAGTCCACACCGTCGAGCAGATAATAGACGCCGTTGGCGCCCCCGCCATTTGTTTTCGCGTATTGCTCGCCAGGGAAAACGCCGCCTTCCGCAGAATATTGTGACGTCACATCGACGGTACCGGGCGTCAGGAAAACGAGTTGTTGCGCTTCGCGTCCATTCAGCGGCAAAGCGATCATGTTCTCCTGGCTGATGAGTTGGCTAACCGATGCAGACTGTGTCGTCACCAGGGAAGAATTCGCTTGCACTGTTACCTGTTGGGCCACCGCACCCACTTGTAAGGTAATGTTCTGCGTAGCTGTCTGTCCGACGGTTAACTCGATGCCGCTTTGTACATACGTCGTAAAGCCGTCCATTTGCACGGTCAATCGATAGCTTCCGACCGGCAAACTAGGAAACAAATAGCCGCCATCGGATCCAGCCTTTCCTGTCTGCGTGTATCCGGTAGTAACCTGTTCGACCCTCAGCGTTGCGCCGGCAATGGCTGCCCCCGCTTTATCTGTGACGGTGCCGCCGAGCCGCGCAGTCGTAAACTGGGCGACCGCAGAAGGGCTCCACACCATGGCTACAAAACAGAGCAAGAAGGAAAGTAGAACCTTACATCCCGAGTTCTTCCCAACCTGTTTTTCCACAGCGATTCTTTCGCAGGATGTTGCCATTTCCGCCCTTCTTACATAAGGAATTTTTTTGAGGGCCCGGGATCGCTCTGAATGAATATGGTGTTCAAGGTAAAAGGCAAAACCTTTCGCGTCAAGAAAAATTTCTCATATTCGTGAAATAATCAGATAATTCCCTGGAGACTTTCTTGACTGCTGGGCAAATTCAAGGATAATCGTCGCTACATTCCATTTTCCACTTCGGAGGAGTGTGCCCCTTCAGGTTCGCTCCCAGCCGGCCCGCGCCAAGGGGGCCGTTACATGAAAGGAATTATGAAAGCGCCAACAGACAATGCGATTCGCTTCACATCGGGAACTGTGAAATTGGAGATTCATCCCAGCAGCAAGGAACTGGGCACGGCCGCTGCCAACGCAGCTGCCGCGGAGCTCCGCCAGTTGGACCAACTCGGCATAGACATCGGAGTCATCTTCGCCACGGGCGCGTCACAATTTGATACTCTCGCGGCCCTGACGTCGATTCCTGGCCTGCCGTGGAACCGAGTGCGCGGATTCCACATGGATGAATATCTTGGGATCGACGAGAGTCATCCAGCGTCGTTTCGCCGCTACTTGCGTGAAAAGCTGACGCAGCGCGTAGCCATGCGGGAGTTCTTCGAGATGGAGGCAAACGCCAAAGACGTAAAGGCGGTTAGCCTCGAATACGTGCGTCAACTGGGTCTGGCCAAGCCGCAACTCTGCCTTCTTGGCATCGGCGAAAATGGACACCTGGCATTTAACGATCCCGCCGAAGCCGATTTTGACGATCCTCTCGCAATCAAGGTGGTTACACTTGACGATAAGTGCCGCCAACAACAAGTGTCGGAGGGTTGGTTCAAGACACTGGAAGATGTGCCGAGGCAAGCTCTCACCCTCACGATTCCAACGTTGTTCCGGGTCCCGAAATTGATAGTTTCGGTCCCTGGTGCTCGTAAGGCGGAAGCGGTTCGGCGCACTCTGCAGGAAGCTATCTCAACGAATTGTCCATCGACTCTTCTGCGCACACATCCGGACGTCACGATTTATCTGGATATGGATTCCGCGTCCGAGTTAACCGGTCTCTACTAACCCCCCGGGAATGGCCATGCACGAAGAACGACAACGCCTGGAGCTGGACGAATAATGACGATGACACGCCGCCAGATGATCGCCGCTTTATCTGCGGTTCCGCCGCTTGTGCCCCATGGGCAATTGTTCGCAGCCCTATCCGCCGCTTCGTCGCCCGTGGGGAAGACAGCGACGGTGCCATCCTACCCGGGCGTCACCTACCGCGACTACTCCCGCGGTCTGCCGGATTTTCTGGATGAGCTTGCCGCGCATGCCTATGAGGCCCGCAACCAGAAGATCGCCTCGCTGACAACACCGGCGGCTGTGCGCGAGTATCAACAGTGGTCTCGAGAAACCTTCTGGAAGCTGGCGGGAGGAGCGCCGGAGCGGACGCCGCTCAACGTTCACTCCGTGGGAGGGTTTGAGCGGGAACACTATCGCGTGGAGAACCTGCTCTACGAAAGCCAGCCGAATTTGTACGTTGCGGCGAATCTCTATATTCCGAAGTCATTCAAGCCGCCGTTCCCGGGAATACTGTTCCAGATGGGGCACACCGCGAACGGCAAAGCCGGCGCTACCTATCAGCGGTGCTGCCAGGGACTGGCGCAATTGGGCTACCTGGTGCTGGGCTTCGATCCGATGGGACAGGGGGAGCGGATCTATTATCCGGATGCCTCCGGAATAAAAACCCGGCTGGCTCACCAGGACGACGAACATTCGTATGCGGGCCGGCCGATGCTACTGGTAGGCGACAGCGCCACGCGAATGCATGCGTGGGATGCGGTGCGAAGTCTGGACGTGCTGGCCTCGCATCCGCTGGTGGATGCAAAGCGCATTGGAGCCACCGGACAATCCGGTGGAGGGACTACGACCATGTTTCTCGCCGCCATCGATGACCGCATCGCCGCGGCGGTGGTGTGCAGTGGCATTACCGAAAACTTTGCCTGCGCGAACTTTGACGCGCCGGGCTCCACCGATGACGCCGAGCAGAATTTTGTAGGCTCTGGGCCCCTTGGCTTCGACCGCTGGGACCTGCTGTATCCGTTGGCTCCGAAGCCGCTGTTGGTGAGCGTGAGTGACAAGGACTTCTTCGGCACCTATTCGCCACGCTACATTTCCAGCGGGTGGGAGGAATTTCAAAAGCTGCGGAAGGTTTACGCCGTGCTTGGCAAGGGGGATCAGATCGCCTGGGGCGGGACCCCGCTTCCACACGGGCTGTCTTACGACACGCGATTGCAGGTGTACAGCTGGTTCGGTCGCTGGTTCCAGGGCGAGACCGGTCGCGTCGAGGTGGAGCCAAAGACTGTGGTGGAAGAGGACGCAACTCTGTGGGTGTCCGCCTCAGGAAGCGTGACCCGAGCGCACTCGGGAGCTGCGACTCCCTTCTCTCAGACGCAGGCCGCAATGCCTAAGACTTTTGAGACCCAATCGCCGGAGTCCCTGAAGACGCTTCTCGGAACGGAGATGCCGCCTCGGGGTTTGGCGGCTCGCGTTCTGAAGCAGGTACCGTCCGACGGCTGCCAGATCGAGGCTCTGGAAATTCAATCGGCAGCACAGGTCTGGTTGCCGGCGTGGCTGATTCGACCGACGAGAGTCCCTGTGAAATCGGTGCTGTTGCTGTTAGAGCCGGCCGGCCGTAACTACGATCACCGCTGGCAGGAGGATAGCCTATACCAAACGCTGGCGACGAATGGTCATATCGTGGGCATTCCGGATCTGCGCGGAGTAGGAGACCTGAAGCCTGAGTTGGGGCGTGGCGCTGCGGTCTGGTCGGAAGAGCACGACGACGAAGAATCATGGGCGTGGGCATCGCTAATCCTGGGAAAGCCGCTGCTCGGACAGCGTGTGACGGATATTCTGGCTGTTTTGGAGGCGCTACGCCATCACGAGGGTGTCGCCGGTCTTCCTCTCGTTGTGGCTGCGCGAGGTGAGTGGACAGTGCCGATGCAGTTCGCCGCCGCGCTCGACTCCAACTTCGCAGCCCTCTATCTCTCTGGGGGACTACTGTCCTACCGCAACATTGTGGAGACAGAAAACTACACTCATCCGTTCGCCAACTTCGTGCCAGGCATACTTCGCCAAACCGACTTAACTGAGTTACCCGGCCCGAAGCGCGTAGTGCTGGGAGGCGTGGTGGACGCAGCCGGCAACAAAGTGCCGGTCGACGTGGTGCGGGCGGCCTACTCCAGGGCGGCCAACGTGGAAGTGGTCGCAGATGCGCACTGGGACACGGCCACGTTGGCCGCGCTAGGCTCCTGAGGGCGCCGCTTCATGAACCTGCACACATCACACTCCCAAACAGTGTGAACCAAACATCTGGGACGCCCCCAAAAAGGCCCAGCTGAGACGCGCAACTTGCAATCCCTCCGATGGTAGAGGATACCTACACCCATCCGATTACCGGCATCTCTAGGCGCCCGCAAACGCGACGATATCCGCCAGCATACGATCCGTGTGCGTGTACGGCAGAGCGTGTGCGGCATTCTCGTATACCAACAACCGGCTGCTGGCGATGAGTTCGTGCGTCGGGCGACCGGTCGATTCCAGCGGGGCCGATTTGTCAATGTCGCCGTGCAGGATCAGAGTCGGTGTCCTTATCGTTCGAAGCTCGGTGCGGAAATCGGTTTCCGTCATTACCTTGTACAGTTCCGACAGCACCTTGATCGAGCAGCGGTCCAGCAACTGGCGGGACCACCAGTCCATCATCTCGATCGAGACAGAGTTTTTGGGAACGCCGAAGAAATCCGGCGCCGCCTCTGCCACGCGGTGTGGAAGGTCGTGCTTAAGCGACTCGCGGGTCTTCTCGAGAGTCTCTCGGGGCGCGCCGCCCGGGTTGTCGCCGGTCTTCATGGTAAAAGGCGTGGTAGGCGCGATCAGCACAGCATGCGAGACCCGGTGGCTGCGGTAGCGCGTCAGATAGCGGACTGCCTCCGCCCCTCCCATGGAGTGGCCGACCAGGACGATATTCTGCAAATCCAGTGCATCCATGACAGCGGCGATGTCGTCGGCAAGGGTGTCGAAATCGTAGCCGCGGCAGGGATCATCGGAACGTCCATGACCGCGCCGGTCGAACGCCACGCAACGCCATCCCCGTTCCGAAAGGGTGATCACTGGGATGTCCCACCAGTCGGAGCAGAGCCCCCATGGCGCCACGAAGACCACCGGTCGGCCGGCGCCCCAATCCCGAAAATGAATCCTGGTCTTGTCGCGAGATTCGATCATGGTGGGGCACGGAGCGACTGCCGAAGGTTGTTCGGCCACGGAAGGGACGCTAGCAAGGGCTAGAATCATTGATTTCAGCACTGATCGTCTTTTCATGCCGGGATGTTAGCCCGGCTGGCGCGACGCCAACAATTACCTGCGAGGTAATGGTCGATTTCCGTGCGGTGAATAAAATACGGGCATGGCAGATGCAGCGAAATCGGTTGGGCCGCGGATCCGCGCCTGGCGGCAAACGCGCGGGTTGAGTCAATTCGAGTTGGCCAGTCGGGCTGGCTTTTCTGTGCGGCATGTCAGTTTTATTGAAACCGGTCGGGCCCAGCCCAGCCGTGAGGCAGTGCTTGCTTTGGGCGAAGTGCTCGACCTTTCCTTTCGCGAACGCAATCGCCTGCTCGAAGCCGCCGGCTTCGCCCATATCTTTCGCGAATTGCCTCTATCGGCCGACGAGATGGCTCACATGCGCGACATGCTGCAGTTCATCCTCGATCGACATCTGCCCTACGCCGCGATCGCAGTGGACCGTCATTCGAACTGTTTGTTGAGCAATCGCGCGGCCAGCCAGTTTCTCCCGACATTGCTCTCGCCTGCTCTGAGCGCCTGGAACCATAACATCCTACGCGGCACGTTCCACCCTGAGGGCTCCCGCCGTTGGATAGTGAACTGGCCCGAGGTGGAATGGCACCTATTGAGCCGTGCAGAGCGGGAATTGAGCTCAGCGGAAGACCCAGCAGGCGCTGCTTTGCTGGCTGAGATCAGGAGCTACGCCAGCGAATCTACAGTGGCCGATTCGCACACCACGCCGCGTCCCGGCGACCTTTTGCTTCCGTTTCACATACGCATGGGAGATCTCGATCTACGACTGTTCAGCACTATCATGACTTTGGGCACGCCGCAGGACGTCACGTTGCAGGAACTCCGGATCGAGACGTTCTTCCCGGCCGATCAAGACTCCGAACGTTGCTGGCAACAGAATTTCGCCAGGTGTGCAGCGCAGGCGTAATCTGCGTCCGTCGGTACGCATCATTTCCCAGCCCGTTGACTCCGAACCGGCCGAAACTCAGACAATTATCTTCAGAACAACCTCATGTACCAAAGCGCAGCAGTCGATTACCTCCTTGTAAGGCACAGTGAATTACAAACGCTTCATGGCCCTCATCTGAAACTGCGTCAAGGGTAGGGCACCCCAACGTTTGCGTTTGTAGCTAGCGACCAGTTCGCTGCTTGCCTCAGTCGTCGATTCGGATGGATCTTTCTGCACCTTTAACCATGCCCGAAGATTGAATGCATTTATGCAAATGCAAAACATATTCGCGGGGATAAAGCCATACTGCGACGTGTGCAACCCGATCACACAGACGATGAGACTGTTGACCCCCGACACAACAAGACCGGTCCACATCTTTCTTCCGACCAGGATCGTCGCAACGACCGTGAGTAAACAAGATAGATAGTCCAACCGGAACATCGCCACAGCGCCTCGGATCTTTATTCCTGCTCGCCATGTGTAAGGGCAATTTGCATGCCAAGGCGCGGCTTCAACGCGAGAAATGGTTAGCAGTTGACGATAAAGGATTTATCGAAAGAACAAGGGGATTTGCGAATATCACATAAGGGTTCACTGACGACGCCACGATGATGAGATGTTGACATTGTGTCGTCACTTTGACAGGCTCGCACCTTGGGCGACGAAACTCGGGGGGACGCACGGGACG
>Ga0210391_10001723_pt1 | contig 19536 bp, 12 predicted proteins | sample IncBWC12OmetaG_FD_160573 | JGI IMG/M metagenome (GOLD analysis project Ga0210391, IMG submission 160573) | Forest soil microbial communities from Barre Woods Harvard Forest LTER site, Petersham, Massachusetts, United States - Inc-BW-C-12-O ...
AGGCCAGCGTTCCGTATAGGCCCACGGCTACCAGCAAGGCTGCCAGGCCGCCGAAGAATGCGCCCATCCGCGCGAACAGAGCGGGCATGAGATACGATTCGGCAAATTGCGCTTCCAGCACTTTTGGTTGCTGGATTGGCGCATTGGGATCGAGTTCGCGCACGATGCGACGAATCTCCGGGAGCAGCGCCAGCGGATTGCCGGATGTCCGCACTTCGACATCCATGTTCTCGATAGTCGAATCCTGCTGATAGCTGTACCAGGCCATCGGCATGGGCTCTTCGTCTGCGGAGTTGTATTTGTTGTCGCGCACGACGCCCACAATCGTGGCGCGGTTTTTCTCGCCACCCAGCGTGTGTCCGATAGGTGATGCGCCCTTGAGATAACGCTGCGCGAGCGTCTCGTTCACCACCGCGATGCGTTGCGCGCTCTTCGTGTCCGCTGCGGTGATGCCGCGACCGGCGAGGATCGATATCCCCAGCGTTGAAAAGAAGTCCGGACCCACCGCGTTGCTGCGCAGCATGTTGTGCCCGTTGTCCCACGGGTAACCGCGGCCGTCCAAAGTGAGGCTATTGTTGTCGCTCCAGCCGGAGCCAGGCCGCAGCTCCACAACGGTCGCCGACCGTACCCCCGGCAGCGCGCTCACTCGCTCTGTCAACTGTGTGTAAAACGCGAGCATCTGCGCGTAGCTGTTCGCGCCCACAGGATGCGCACCGAAAGCCAGCACATGGTCAACTTTCATGCCGAGATCGACATTCTGATAATTGCGCAGGGTGCGGATGAGCAGCGCCGCTCCAAAAAGCAGGGCCACACAGAAGGCCATCTGCGCTGCGATGAGAATTTTGCCGGTCAGGACGCGGCTCCGGCTCGCTGTCGAGGGTCCGCCGGACGACTTCAGAACCAGGGCCACCGGCGCATTCACCGCGCTGCGGAGCGGAGCTAGCCCAAAGACCAGCGCGGCGACTACGGAAACAGTCACGGTGAAGAGAAGGACTGATGCGTCCGGCGCAAGGCTTACTTCCAGCTCCGACCACGCGGCCAGCAAGCGTGTTGCGCCCAGGGCGAAAAGCCAGCCCAACGTTGCGCCGCTGCCGACCAGCAACATACTCTCGGCGAGGAGTTGCCGGAAGATCGGCCTGCGGTTGGCTCCCAGAGCCATACGCATGGCAAACTCGCGCTCCCGGGCCGCGTTGCGCGCCGCCAGCAGCATGGCGATGTTGACGCACGCGATCACCAGCACCAGCGCGACCATCCCCATCAACACGTGCAGGCCGTCTTTGTAATATTGCGAAGCGGTTCCCAGGCCCCGCGCCGGCAACATGGCCAGCCCGAGCGGAACGCTGTTGCGCTTTATTTCCTTGCCCACCGTCTCCCACGCAGCGTGGGCAAACGCCGGGCCCATGTGCGCCAACGCCTGCGCCTGCGTCACTTCCGGGCGCAGCCGTACCATCAGCATCAGGTTCCACCAGTTGGGCGATCCATACAAAGTGTTGCCCGTCGCCGGCATTCCCCACGCGTTCAGTTCCGGCCGGTTCTGCAGCGGAACCCACAGATCCGTTGCCTGGCCACCCGATTCAACTCCGTAAAAATGCGGCGCCGCGACGCCCACGATGGTCATGGGAACGCCATTGACGTAAATTGCCTTGCCGATCTCGCCGGGATTGCGCTGGAAACGCCGTGTCCAGTAGCCGTAACTCAGCACGGCCAGCTGGGCGTGCTTGTCCTCATCGGCGGGGGCGAAGCCTGTGCCTGCCGCCATGCCGACGCCCAGCGCGGAAAAGAAATTTCCGCTCACTTCGTCGGCCTCGATCTCTTCCGGCGCGTCGCCGTTACGTACTGCTGTCTTGGTAAGCGAGAGCGGCACGTAGGCAATCACATCGGAGAAGACGCTGCGGTCTTCGCGCATCCGGTTGTAGACATTGATCCCATAAGTCGCGTCCTGGTCGCCCGTATTGCCGACGCTGTTGGGATTGTTTTGGTGTATCAGGTAAAAGAGCTGCTGCGGTTCATGAACCGGCAGCGTGCGCAGCAGCACCGCGTGCATCACGCTGAAGATGGCGGTGTTCGCGCCGATTCCGAGAGCAAGGGTCAGGACCGCCGTCGCCGCGAATCCGGGCGACTTCCGCAATTGCCGCAAAGCATACCGTACGTCTGCGAGCATCTTTCGCCTCCGCGCACACTCCGTTGCGGGGGGTAAAGCCGCAGTTCGCCTGCCAAACTCAGGAGCGATTAACTCCTGAAATAACAACGCGTGGAAGGCCACATACTGGCTATCCGTTGTCCGTAACTGTGTCTGATTGTTCAGAAGCGGACACGCCGGGGTCCGCCGCAGGGGGGCGTCCGACAAGGGTTTGCTGGGTGAAGACCTGCCGGCTATTTCTTGCCGCGCTTCAGGTCGTCCATCAGGATGATCGCCTCGGCGATTTCCTTGAGCGGCTTGCGCTTCTGGCGGCTCTGCTTCTGCAGCATCAGGTACGCAGCCTCTTCGTCGATGCTCAGCTCGCGCTGCAGAATTCCTTTGGCGCGCTCCATCACTTTGCGCGTCTCCAGCTGGTCTGCCAGCTGCGACTTCTCGTATTCCATGCGCGCCAGTTCCACTTCCGCGCCGACGAGATACCCGATCATGGTGATCAGCTTGATCTCGCGCTTGGAATGGTGATGCTGTTCGCGATGCTGCATGTTGACGGCGCCTACCAGCTTGCCGCGGCAGAGAATCGGCACGGCCAGAAACGCCTCAAAGCGGTCCTCCGGCAGATTGACAAAGCGCGCAAACCGCGGATCCGCCCACGCTTTCGCCGGGAGGGCCACGGTCTGGCGATGTTCCGCCACCCATCCGGTCACGCCCTGGCCCATTTCCACGACCAGGCGGTCCACCACGTCCTCGTGCGGATTCTTGGAGGCGCGCATCACCAGCTTGTCTTTTTCCAGAACGTAAATGAAGCACGAGTCGCAGCGCACGGCCGCCGTAACCATTTCGATCACGCGCTGCAGCACCTCGTGGAACGGATCGGCCGCGGCCATCCTGCTCCCGATCTCGTGTAGCAGATCGATGTCGCTGGTGTCTTCCTGGGTGCGCACTACTTCATCCACGGTGAGTAACTCCCCTGAAAAAGGGCCCTGCGCGACGGCGTCGTTAGGTTTGGTTGTTTTCGTTCGCGCTTGTTCTCCGTAGGGTATAGCAAAACCGCCGAAAACGTATGCCGATGTCCCGCGGCTCACCTGGGGCGGATCTTTGCCAGGAGACCCGCTATGGTCTTCCTGGCCTCGCTCTCTGCGCCTGCGGCCAGGCCCATTGGCTTCCCCGCGGGCGGCTTAGCCGGTGCGGATTTCGTGGGGACGGGCGAATTCGCCCTCTCCGCTTTCCGATCGGCTGCGTTCGCGGCATTGGTCGACGTGCTGTCGGTTTTGCCGGGTGAGTTCGTTGCGCCGAAGGCTCCCGCCGTCGCAGCTTTCGCGTCGGGCACAGCCTTCTCTGGCGGCCCTGCGCCAGGCGGAACCGGCGGCGCGTCCACGGTGACATACTGCACGATCAGCGAAATCCTGCGGTTCGAGGGATCCATGGGATCCGCCCGCACCCGCAGCTTCTGGTCCGCATAGCCGCGCACCTGCGAGACCTGGTCCGTTCGCAATCCCGACGATTGCATCGCGCGGCGCGCTGCATTCGCGCGGTCTGTCGAAAGTTCCCAGTTCCCGTAGCCATCCGTTGACGCGTAGGGCTGCGCATCCGTATGCCCCTCGATGGATACCCGATTGGGAATCCCGCCCAACTGACCAGCCAGCATGTCCAGCAGCTCGCGTCCATGCTCGTTCAGCCGCGCGCTGCCACTATCGAAGAACGTCCCATCCTTTGTCTCCAGCAACTCAATGCGCAAACCTTCGGGCGTAATCGTGATCTGGATCTGGTTTTGCAGCGATCTCATATCGTTCATTTGCCGAATCGCTTCTTCGATCTTCTTCTTGAGCTGCGCGACATTGTTTTCCGTCAGCGCCAGATTCTCGTTCGTGCCTGACTGGTCAGAACCGGTCTGCGATGAATTTCCCTTCGGATCGTTGAAATACCCCGCAACCGCCTGCCGCACCTTCTCGCTGGTATTCATCAGCCACAGCACGATGAACAGCGACATCATCGCCGTCACAAAATCAGCGTAGGCCACCTTCCATGCGCCGCCATTATGGCCGCCGCCGTGCCCGCCTTTCTTTTTGATCACGATGATGGGTTTGTTTTGCGGCATCTTCTCCGTCTATGCGGCCGGCGCCGCGGCTGCCGGAGCAACCGTGCCCTGGTTTCTGCACGCTTCTTCCACTTCCGCGAAGGTCGGACGCACGTGCGAAGGAATTGCCCGGCGCCCCATCTCAATGGCCACCACCGGCGGCTGTCCGCGAATGAACGCCAGCATCAGCACCCGCAGCACATACAGATAGGCATTCTCTTCCGCCGCCATTTTCGCCATGTTCTGGCTCACCGGTCCCACCAGCCCGTAACACAGCAGAATGCCAAGGAAGGTTCCCACCAGCGCCGCGGCGACCTTGTGCCCAATCTCCTCCGCGGGGCCTCCCAACGCACCCATGGTGATCACCACGCCCAGCACCGCAGCCACAATTCCCAAGCCGGGCAGCGAATCCGCCATGGTCGACAGCGCGTTCACCGGCTCCTCGGCCGCGTGGTGCCGCACTTCCATATCGAGGTCCATCATCTGGTCCATGTCGAAGGCTTCGACGCCGCCGGTAATCACCATGCGCAGCGTGTCGCAGACAAAGTCGCGCACATGATGATCCCTGATGAACTCCGGATACGCGTTGAGCAGCGGGCTTTCTTCGGGCTTCTCCACGTCCGCTTCAATGGTGAGCATTCCGCCGCGGCGCGCTTTTTGCAGCAGCTCGAACATCATGCGCAGCGTGGTGAGATAACGATCTTTCCCAAAATGAGAACTGCCGAAGATGGCCGCAGCGCCCGCCCCAACCTTCTTCAGGATTCGCAGCGGATTGGCGATCAGCAGCGTTCCCAATCCCGCGCCGCCAATGATCAGAAGCTCAGCCGGTTGCAACAGCACGCCCACGTGACCGTGCTCCATCAGATAGCCGCCCATGACGGCTCCGAACACCACGATGATGCCGATGATTGCGAACATTTGTGTTCAGGAACCTCCCGCGCCCACGCCGACGCCAGTTTCTGTCTCGTCTGCGCGTAAGCCTGCGCGGCCCAGGGCCAGGGGCCACGCACCATTCTCATCGGCGAAATCGTAGTCAGCTTAAGTGAAAACCGCGGCGCTATCGTCGAGAATGGATATCCAGGAGCGCCTGGTGGAGATACTGCGGGGAAAAGTCGTATCCGGCATCGGCAGCTTCTCATTTTGGATCGAGAAGCTGCACGAACACTACCTGCACATCACGGGGATGAATCTGTTTCCCGGGACCCTGAACATCCAGCTCGAGAACGCGTGGTCATTGCCTGCACGACGCTTGCGGCTGGATGCCCAGGAGTACGGCGGGAGCGTTTCGGTGAGCCTTGTTCCGTGTTTTATCTTCGGCCGCCGCGCGTTCATCCTTCGCACCGATGCTAATGAAGAGGGACGCGGCCACCATCCGAAATCCATCATTGAAATCGCCACCGATATCAAGCTGCGCGACCACTTCCACTTGCACGATGGCGATATCACGGAGGTCGAAATCCCCTGAACGGGTAATCGCGCAGCCATTCCGTCCCGCCCACTCCTGAACACTTCAGTCCACTTTCGGACACCGCGCTCTTGTCCGGTCCCAGAAGGAACAACAACTTCCCGCATTCCGTATCCGGTACCAGACGTGCTCTTTAACTCGTCTTCCGTTCGGTAAGGAGCCAGCCTTGTCCCTGTTTCGTGATCTCAGAATCGCCGTCCGCCACCTGCTTAAGTCGCCCGGTTTTGCCGCGACCGCCGTCCTGATGCTGGCGCTCGGCATTGGCGCCACCACGACGATCTTTTCCATCGTGGAAGGCGTGCTGCTGCGACCGCTGCCCTTCCCGCATGCCAGCCAACTGGTCGCCCTCTCTGACACCATCGACGGCGCCGAAATCGCGGGCAACAACGAAGCCGGCGTGACCGGCCCGGACATCGTCAACTACACGCGCGACACGCACAGCTTTACCGCTCTGGGCGGCTATACGTTTGCCGGGTACGAGCTTTCCGGCATTGGCGACCCAGCCCAGGTGAACGCCGCCCGCCTTGCGTCCGGGGTCTTTTCGGCGCTGGAAGTGCAGCCGCTGCTCGGCCGCACGTTCACCGCTGAAGAGGAGGCGCAAAAACAGCAGGTAGCCGTGCTGAGTTACGCCACCTGGCAGAGCCGCTATCACGCCGATCCGGCCATCCTCGGACAGAAAATTCTTCTCGACCGCAAGCCCTACGTCGTCATCGGCGTCATGCCGCGCAATTTCGAGTTCCCGCTCGTCCCTGGCCATCTGAATCGAAGCGAATTGTGGATTCCCCTTAGCCTCCGCCCTGAAGAACTCACCGGCGGCGCCATGGCCAGTTGGAACTTCGCGATGGTGGGCCGCCTGAAACCCGGCGTTACAGCCGACGCCGCGCGCGCTGATGCGCAGCGCGTCGCCAAGGCCACCGAGCGCAGCTTCCCCGGCTTCATGGCCAGCCTGCACATCAACGCCATGGTGCCTGACCTGCAGGAGGACACCATCCGCCAGGCGCGGCCGCTGATTCGCACGCTGTTTCTGGCGGTGGCGGTGGTGCTGCTGATCGCCTGCGCGAATCTTGCCGGACTGCTGCTGGTGCGCGCGATTCGGCGCCGCCGCGAAATCGCCGTCCGTCTCGCTCTCGGCTCGAGCGCCGCTACTCTGCTGCGCCAGGCCCTGCTGGAGAGCCTCGTCCTGAGCGTCACGGGCGGACTCGTGGGTTTGTTCATCGCCGCGGTCGCGCTGCGCCTGGGCGTGAGCCTGTTGCCGGAAACGCTTCCGCTGATCGCGAACATCGGACTGGACTGGACCGTCGTCGGCTTCGCCTTTGCTTTGGCCATTGTCACCGGCGTCGTCTGCGGACTGGTTCCGGCCTTCGCCGCCATTCGCACCAGCGTGAACGAGACGCTGAAGGAAGGCGGCCGCACCGGCACCTCCGGCGGCGGCCATGCACGCCTCCGTTCCGGTCTGGTCATTGCGGAAATCGCGATTGCCATTGTGCTGCTGGCTGCTTCAGGCTTGCTGCTGCGCAGCTTCGAAAAGATGCGCGAGACGGACCTCGGCTATCGCCCCGACCACTCGCTGGTGGCCGGCTACAGCTTGCCACGCAAGGAATACGCCACCCAATCCGCCGTTAACCAGTTCAACCAGGACTTGATCCGCCGCGTCCAGGCTCTGCCCGGGGTGCAATCAGCTGCCTTCACTTCCTTCCTGCCGGCCAACGGCAATCAGGGCAACTCCGCGTTCGTTGCGGAAGGCTACGTGCCGCAGAAGGCCGGCACCATCGACCTGGGAACGCCGATTTTGATCGAGGGCGACTACTTCTCCGCTTCCGGGACCTCTTTGCTGCGCGGACGGTTCTTCACCCCCGCTGACCGGACCGGCTCGCAACTGGTCCTTATCGTGGACCAGAGTCTGGCTCAGCAGTCCTGGCCGGGGCAAAACCCCATCGGCAAGCGCCTGCGCATTGGCACGAACGAAATGGCGACGCCCTGGGCGACCGTCGTTGGTGAAGTGCAGGACGTTAAAGAGGGATCACCGGACGCAGCCGCGCGGCAGCAGTACTACATCCCCGTCGAACAATTTGAGGATCTTGCCGGCAGCCTGGCCAATCCCGCTACCGACCTGAACGGTAATGGGGGCTTCATCGTCGCACGCACCACCATGCCTCCCGATCTGGTCGTCAACGAGCTCCGCAGCGCGGTTCGCGCGATCGATCCGCGGCTCCCGCTCTTCCCGCTCGAGACGATGGATCACGCCATCAGCGACTCCGAAGCTCCGCGGCGCTTCAACACTGTGCTGATTTCGTCCTTTGCCGGAGCGGCGCTGCTGCTGGCGATCCTCGGCATCTACAGCGTGATTGCCTTTACCGTCGCACTGCGCGGGCAGGAGATGGCGATCCGCATGGCGCTCGGCTCGCAGCGGTCGGGCATTGTTGGGCTGGTGCTTGCCTCCGGCGCGAAACTGGCTGCGGCGGGATGCGTGCTGGGCCTGCTTGGGGCGGTGGCCGCAAGCCGGCTGCTGCAATCGATGGTTTTTGGCGTGAGCACGCTGGACCCGCTGGTGCTGGCTTTGGCCGCGGTGCTGGTGCTGCTGCTCGCTCTGGCTGCATCGCTGCTGCCGGCGCGCCGCGCAGCGTCCGCCAATCCCGTGGAAGCTCTGCGCGCTCAGTAACGGCCCCTGGGGCTACGGGACCCAACGCGAAGCCGGATAGCGGCATCTGATTCCCTGTCTGCGGGAGCCAATCAGGCTCCCTGCAACCAAGGAAAAATCATTATGCCCGCAAAGAAAGCCGATTCGCAGAACGACCAGGCCCTGAAGGAACTGATCGACGCGCTCAACGAAGATCTCTCGCGCGAATATCAGGCGATCATCGCCTATACCGTCTACAGCAATGTGCTCTCGGGCGCGCAGTACATGAGCATCGCCGACGAGCTGAAGCTGCATGCTGCTGAGGAGCTGCAGCACGCCATGATCATCGCCGACCAGATCGACTATCTCGGGGGCATGCCGACGGCGACCCCGAAGCCGGTGAAGCTCTCAAAGAAGGCGGAAGACATGCTGCGCTTCGATCTGGACAACGAAACGGACACCATCCGCAATTACCGCGAACGCGTGAAACAGGCAGAAGCCCTGGGCCACTACGCGCTCGCTGAACAGCTGCGGAAAATCATCTCCCAGGAACAGGAACACCAGCACGATCTGGCAACCGCTCTTGGCATCGATGTGCCGAAGGTCTTTTCCCAGGGAGTGTAACGACGCGGCCGGCAGCCTGGGCCCTTCAGTCAGGGCGCCCGGCTGCCGGTTGCCTTTCTGCGCGCTAAAATTTCTTCATGGCGCTCCAATTCACCACGTCTTACCTCGAAGACTCTCTGGCCCTCTTCGCCTACTACAAGAAGCTGGGCGATCGCGCGATCGCCCAGGTTTCCGATGAGCACGTGTTCACCGCCATCGACGGCGAAGCCAACTCGATCGCGGTGATCGTCAAGCACATGGCCGGCAACATGCGCAGCCGGTGGACGGATTTCCTGACCACCGACGGCGAGAAGCCCGACCGCCATCGCGATTTTGAATTCGAAGAGCCGCCGGCCACCCGCGCCGCGCTGCTGGCCGCGTGGGAAGCAGGCTGGGCCTGCCTCTTTGGCGCGCTGCAGCCTCTCACCGACGCAGACCTGACGCGCACCATCACCATTCGCGGCGAAGCGCATTCGGTAATGCAGGCCATCAACCGCCAGCTTGCGCACTATCCCCACCACGTGGGCCAAATCGTGCTGCTGGCAAAACATTTTGCCGGCGAACAATGGCAGACGCTCAGCGTTCCGCGGCGCGGATCCGCGGAATTCAATCGCAAAGTCGCATCCGGCGAAGCCAGCCAGAGATAGCCGCACCGCTTCTCCGCTAGAATTCCTCCATGCTGACCCTCCTGCGCGACCTCCGTTTCGGCGTCCGCATGCTGCGCCGCAATCCCGGCTTCACCGCCGTCGCCATCCTCACCCTCGCGCTGGCCATTGGAGCCAACACCGCCATCTTCTCCGTAACCAGCGCCCTGTTGCTCAGGCCTTTTCCCTGGCCGCAGCCGGAGCAACTGGTCAGCATCGCCGTACATAACACGAACTGGGAAAGCAGCGGCACGCTGCCCCGCTACGACTTCGCGCACGATCGCACCAAGTCCCTCGAAATCGCCGCGTGGACGAACGACAACCTCAACCTCACCGGCGTCGGCGAACCTGTGCAGGTGCCGGTCGCGCGGGTCACGCCCAACTTCTTCTCGCTGCTCGGCGTCGCGCCGCAGCTTGGCCGCACTTTCTCTGACGGCGACGGTCACGCCGAATCGCACCCCGTCGTTCTGCTCAGCAACGCTCTGTGGCGAAGCCGTTTCAACAGCAACCCAGGCGTCGTCGGGCAGGTGATCGACCTGGACGGAACGCCCAGCACGGTTGTCGGCGTTCTGCCGCCCGCAGCGCATTTTCCTTTCGTTGGAAAAGCCGATGTCTGGACGCCGCGATATTTTGAGCTGACTCTTATGTCCACGGCGCGCCTGAGCCAGGGCGTGGGCTATCTCAATTACCTGGCGCGGCTGCATCCGGGCGTTACTCTGACGCAGGCCAATGCCGAGTTGTCGGTCCTCAACCGCCAGTACGTCCAGCAGAATCCGACCTTCCACGACGCCGATCCCACTATGCTGATGACCGCTGCTCCGCTGCGCGATCTGGTGGTCGCCGGATTGCGCGCCAAGCTCTGGATCCTTTCCGCAGCGGTGGCTCTGCTGCTGCTGATCGGCTGCGCCAACGTCGCCAGCCTGCTGCTCTCTCGCGCTCTGGCGCGCCGGCGCGAACTCGCAGTCCGCGCCGCCCTCGGAGCCAGCCGCAGTGCTGTCATTCGCCAGTTCCTCACCGAAAGTCTGATTCTCGCTCTCGCCGCCGGAGTCGTTGGGGTCATCCTTGGCTGGCTTGCCGATCGCGCGCTGGTCGCGTGGGCCGCCGCGCAGCTTCCGGTTGGCATTCCGGTGGGCATCGATGGCCGGGTGCTGGTGTTCGCCGTTGCCGTCTCCATCTTCACGGGCATCGTCACTGGCCTGGTTCCGGCGCTGCAACTCTCCCGGACCAACCTGAACAACACGCTGCGCGACGAGGGACGCGGCGTCTCCGGCAGTCGCACACGCGGCCGCCTGCGCAGCCTGCTGGTCGTCGGCCAAGTCGCGCTGTCGCTCATCCTGCTGATCGCCGCGGGTCTGCTGGTCCGCAGCTTCACGCAGCTGCTGCACACCAATCCGGGATTCGACGCCGACCACGTCCTGACCATGGAAGTCTCGCTGCCCACGGAGAAGTATGCGAAGCCCACGCAGCAGATCGAATTCTTCCAGGAAGTTCTGCGCCGCATTTCGGCGCTGCCCGGCGTGCGCAGCGCTGCAATGTCTGCTGCGCTGCCACTCGAGACGAAGCGCGTCACTCCGTTGCTGCCGGAGGGCCAGCCCGAGGTTCCGCTGATGCAGCGTCCCTTCCTCGACATTGAAGCCGTCAGCCCGCAGTGGTTTTCAACGATGCATGTGCAGCTGGTGGCCGGACGCGACTTTACGGACGCGGACAACGCTCAGGCCCCCAAAGTGTTGATCGTGAATCAGGCGTTCGCGCGGCGCTTCTGGCCGAAAGAAAATCCGCTCGGCAAACACGTGCTCGTCGGACGCGGCCCCGACCAGTCCGAAGTCGTCGGCGTCTCGCAGGACGTGCGCAACAGCGGCATTGCCAGGAGCCGGCAGCGCAAGCCTATCTGCCCTTCCCGCAAATTCCCTGGGGCAACATGAATCTGCTGGTGCGGACCGCCGTGCCGCCGCTCAGCATGGCCGCTGCCGTCACCGCGCAGGTGGCCGCCGTCGATCCCGACCAGCCCGTCACCGGCATCCAGACTGTGGACGACCTGATGGACACGGACCGCGCGCAGCCGCGCTTTACCATGCTGCTGCTCGCTGTTTTCTCGATGACGGCGCTCGCTCTCGCCGCCATTGGGCTGGCCGCCATGCTCGCGTGGACCGTGGTACAGCGCCGCCAGGAGCTTGCTATCCGTCTGGCTCTTGGTGCCGAACGCCGCGACATTTTGAGTCTGGTGGTACGCCACGGACTGCTGCTCGCGACAACCGGCATCGTGATTGGCCTGGCCGCGGGACTCGGCCTGACGCAGCTGATGGCCAGCGTGCTCTACAAGACCAGTGCGCACGATCTGCGCACCTTCGCGATCGCTCCGCTCATTTTCCTCGGCGTCGCGTGGATCGCCAGTTACCTGCCTGCGCGCCGCGCCATGCGGGTAGACCCCATCGAGACACTCAAGGGGGGCTAATGCGCCATTTCGTGCCACCGAAAGTGCTTTATTGTCATTACCGTGTAACCCTATTTACACCCTGGTAACGTCACGCGACACAAGCGCATCTACCCTCCACAAGGATGTTTTGTATGCGTGTGTTGCCCCATTTTCTTGCCGCGATGTTTTTTCTGCCCGCTATCGGCTTTGGGCAAAGCGGCTTATCGGATGCGGGGTTGAATCCCCTCATCTCCATGCCCATCGACCGGACCGTCGATTCCTATCAAATTTATTCGGCGCTCCTGCCCTTTGGGGAAACCGCCGACAAGGGTTGGCCCCACAGCCTGTGGGCCGTCAAGGAAGCGACCGTTACCGTGGTCCCGCCGGATGAGCCGTGCTGGCAGCAGCCGAACTCCAGCCCCGCGGCGCGAACCAGCTCCACCATGAATCCGCATATCGCCGTTCATCCGCCTGTCAACCGCTCCCTCGACTTTGACGAGATTCTCGCCGACTTCGACGCGCACTGCCACGAGCGCGTCATGCTCATCTCCGGCGCCTTCAACACATCCGCGCCCGTCCGTATTCTTTCGCCCATGGAGCAGGACGACTTTCATGCCTCGCGCAACATCAGCTCGCCGGCAGGACACGAGTACGGCGGTTCGCCTGCTCTCTTCGGATTCACTGAGGTTTATTTCAACCGGCGGCACACCGTCGCGCTGGTTTACGCGACGAACTGGTGCGGCAATCTTTGCGGACAGGGAATGTGGGTCGCCTTCGGCCTCGAAGATGGCAAATGGAAGAACCTGCACTGGAAGACGAACGGGTGGGTCTCGTAGTTACTGGCGGGCCGCCTGCGGAGCGGGCGTGAGCGGCTTCGCAATTTCATCCAGATAATCGGGCGTTCCATCCACGCGCACCAGCGATGGGTATCGTTCGCCATCGTGATAATCGATCGCCACGGTCGCCACGTGCGTGTCGTTCTGCACGATCAACTGGAGCGGCGCCGTCGCGGTTTTGCTGTCGTGCACGGTTGTTCGCAGCGCGTCGCCTGAATACACCTTCCCATTCACCGCCAGAATCTTTTCGCCCGGCGCCAGCCGCGCTTTGTCGCCCGGGCCGCCTACGCGGACGTCGATGATGCCGCCCTGCGAATCGAGCGACAACCCCAGCGAGTACCAGACGTTCACGCCCGCTGGTGCGCGACCCATTGTCTGGCGCGCCTCATCGTAGCTGTTGGGTTGATCCGTGTAGACCAGCTTGTAACCGCCCTGCTCGATTCCTTCCAGATTGGCGTGCGGCTGCACGGTGTAGACGCGATCGCGGAGAAATTTAGCCCAGTCATACGGCACAACCTGATTGAGATCCGTCACCAGCTCATCCAATTCATAGGGGACAATCTGCGGCGGCGTGCTGCCTTTCCCGGCCACAAAGATCACCAAAAAATCGTGCAGATTCTTTTGGTCGTTTGTCAGTTTGCGAATCGTCGTGTCGACGTCCAGCCACACCAGATCGCCTTCGGAGTAATAGTCCGCGCCGCGGCGCCAGTTCGCCCACGCCGACCCACCCTGGAGGCCGGAAATGCCAACCGCCGTGTCTTCCGTGCTCCGCCATTGGCGCCCGGAAGTGTTATCGAGTGTGGCTGCAACCGAGGCCAGATACGCGCGATACTGTTCGGCTGTCATGAAGCCACAGCGCGCGCCCATCACGTTGCCCAGATAATCCGTGAGACCCTCGTAGACCCACAACAGTTCGCCCTTCATCGGCGTCGCGTAGTCCGGCGTGGCCAATCCGGCAGGCCTCCGATACTTTCCGTTCCACGAGTGCGTGTACTCATGCGAGAGCACCGGGCCACCCACCGTCAGCGCCTGATCCGTCTTCAGCGATCCGTTCGGCAGCGAGTTGTCTGACGATTCATGATGCTCGAGGCCGCCGTAGGGTGGGCTCTTCGTCAGCGTCAGCAGAAAGTGATAGCTCTCGTAATGCGTCGAGCTGTACATGGCCGCGGCTTCCGTGACCAGATGCTCGAGGTCGGCGACGACGCTGGGCCGCAACTGCACATCTTCCGGGTTGTCGCCGATTACGTCGATAAAGACGGGCTTCTGCATGCCGGCCTGCGCGGCGGCAGCATTCAGCGCGTACTCATGGAAATTGACCCCCGCCATGATCGGCGAGTCTTCCAGCGTTTCCACGGTGGTCGTGGCGTAGTGCACCGTGCCGCCAGCCGGATGTTGAGGATCGTACGGCGAAATGGGTTTGAGCGAGGTGCCAATCCCCCAACCTGAAGGCACCGTGACTGACGGCTGAATCGCGATCTGCCGCACCGGAATGCCCGCCGGATACAGCATCAGGTCTTCCCACTCCAGCACTGCCAATTCATTGGTCGCTTTCGCGTTGGCGATGTAATCCAGATGCGCATGCAGCGTGGTCACGCCGGCCGGCACAGTCAGGTGGAACCGGTACAAGTCCACGTCGTCGCGCTGCCACGCGAGCGTCTGCCCATTGGCGGTGAACAGCAGGCCGGTAATGTCGTTGTCGACGCTTTTCGGCGCGTGATGCCCAGGAATCCACTGCGCTTCCGTGAGGGCCAGCGGCCCCGCATGTACCGGCAAATCGATTTCCGCATGGAACAGCTTGCGGGGGGCGTCGGTTAAATCCGCAGTGATTTGGATAGGCGTCTGTTGGGAGAAACCTGAAGCAGCGATCAGCAGAAACGGCAGGAGAAACGCACGGCTTCGCACCACGATGCAAACCTCACGGGGGAAAATGAGCCCGGCAATTCCTCGCAAGTGTAGCACCGCATCTTTACTGAATTTCTCCCTGCGGCTTTGGTCAGGGTGTATCCCGTATCGACCGTTCTATACAATCCTCCGCGGGAGGTGAATCGTGAGAATGGGTGATCTGCGCAAGACGACGGGCGGTGCATGGGGTTGCGGCTGGATGCTTCTTGCCATCGCGGGAGCTTGTGCCGCACAGGCGCAGACGGGTTCACCGATCACGATTCATTGGGACAAGACGGTGATTGTCTCCCGATCCACTTCGACATTTCAGGTAGTGGTGAACCCGATGCTGCGCCCTGGATCGCCGATTCACGACAGCGCGATGGCCGCGATTAAGAACCTTGGCGCTGATTACGTCCGCTACGTGCCGTGGCTCCCTTACCCCAGGCTGGCCGTCGCCGAATTGCAGCCGCCAACGAAGGATGCAACATCGTGGGATTTTTCTCTAATGGATCCGATGACGCTCGATATCTTTAGAGCGACGGAAGGCCACTCGACGGTGATGAACTTCAGCACCATTCCGACATGGCTGTTCGAGACGCCGAAACCCATCACTTATCCCACCGATCCGAATGAAGTGAATTGGAATTACACGCAGGGCACGGAGCTGAAAGACCCCACGGGCAAGCAGCTTGGCGACTACTATGCGCGGCTGGTGAGCTGGTACGCACGCGGCGGGTTTACGGATGAGAATGGCAAGGTGCATACGTCCGGCTATCACTATCCCATTCCAATCTGGGAAGTGCTGAACGAGGTGGAGTTCGAGCACAACACCACGCCTGAGCAATACGCTAGCCGGTATGACGCCATTGTCAGCGCGATCCATGCGGTGAGTCCGGATACGAAGTTTATGGGAATGGCGCTCGCCAAGCCTTCCGACAATCCGGATTTCTTTGAGTATTTTCTCGATCATACGCATCACCGGCCTGGCGTTCCCATTGACTTCATCTCGTATCACTTTTACGCGACGCCTGGAGCCGATCAAACCATCGACAACTGGCAGTTCACGTTCTTCGATCAGGCGGATGAGTTTCTGGCCACAGTTGGTTACATCGATACGATGCGCAAGCGTCTTTCTCCGGAAACGAAGACGGATACGGATGAGCTTGGAGTAATTCTGCCGACCGACAATACCCCGAACGACGGCAAGATCGCAATTCCGGATCGCTACTGGAACGCCGCTGGTGCGCTTTACGCCTATCTTTTTGCTGATCTGTCGCGGCGCGGCATTGACGTCATCGGCGAGTCGCAGCTGGTCGGTTATCCGACGCAGTTTCCCAGCGTGACCATGATCGACTGGAAGAATGGGAAGCCGAATGCGCGGTACTGGGTTCTGAAGTTGATCCACGACAATTTCCATGTCGGCGACACGCTGGTGGCAACCAGTGCAGACAGTTCGGACTTTACGGCGCAGGCATTTGCAACGCCAGCTGGCCGCAGGATCCTGATCATCAACAAGCGGAATCGCGTGGTGCGCGTTGCGCTGCCGGCTGATTTGCAGGTGAGCGAGACGGCGACCGTGGATGAGGCTACTGGCGAAGGCTCGGCGCGCACCGATGTTCCGAAGAGCGGTACGCTTGAGCTGGCGCCCTTTGCTGTGGTCGTAGCGACGGTGCGCTAACCATGCAGAGTTTTCGTGTTGGGCTGTTTGGCATCGGGCTTGAAGCTTATTGGAGCCAGTTCCCCGGCCTCGAAAAGCGGCTGCGCGGCTATGTTGGCGAAGTGGCGAAACGTCTCGGTGCGAATGGACGCGCGGTGATTGACTTCGGTCTGGTCGATTCGCTCGATCAGGCGGTTGCCACGGCGGAGAAGATTCGCCGCGAAGATCCGGCGCTGGTGGTGCTGTACGCGACGACGTACGCGTTGTCGTCGACGGTGCTGGCTGCGGTGCGGCGTTTGCGGACGCCGGTGCTGGTTTTGAGTCTTCAGCCTGGCAAGGCGATGGACTATGCGGCTTTCAATGCCCTCGGCGATCGCACCGCGATGACGGGCGAATGGCTGGCGTGGTGTTCGGCTTGTCCCATGCCGGAGATTGCCAATGTGTTTGCGCGCGCCGGAATTCCGTTTCGCCAGGTGACCGGCGCGCTCGAGGATGACGCCGCGTGTTGGCAACAGATTGAAGACTGGGTGCACGCGGCTGAGGTGATGCATGCGCTGGAGCATTGCCGGATTGGGTTGATGGGCCACTACTACAGCGGCATGCTCGACATCGCGACCGATCTGACGAAGCTGTGCGCGGTGTTTGGTCCGCAGATCGAGATGCTGGAAGTGGATGAGCTGAGCGCGCTGCGCGGCAGCGCCGGAGCGGACGAGATTGCGCGAGTGCGTGACCGTTTTCTCGAGGTGTTTGACGTGGAGGCCGGCTGCGACCCGGAGGAGTTGCTGCGTGCGGCTCGCACGGCTGCGGCTTTGGACGCGTTTGTCGAGCGGTACCGGCTTGGTGCAATGGCTTATTACTACAAGGGCTGCGGCGTTGCGGCGAATGAGGACACGATGAGCTCGATCATCCTCGGTACCTCGCTGTTGACGGGTCGCGGCATTCCAGTGGCTGGCGAGTACGAAGTCAAAAACGTGCTGGCGATGAAGATTATGGACCGGTTTGGCGTTGGCGGATCCTTCTCAGAGTTTTACGGCGTCGACTTTCGCGACGACGTGGTGCTGATGGGGCACGACGGTCCTGGGCATCCCGGAATCGCTGCCGGCAAAGTCAAAGTGCGGCCACTGCGTGTTTATCACGGCAAAGTGGGGCGCGGCTTGTCCGTCGAGATGCAAGTGGCGCATGGACCGGTGACACTGCTTTCGGTGGCTGAGGATCCGCAGCATGGATTCAAGCTGGTGGTTGCGGAAGGCGCAAGCGAGCCTGGTCCGATCCTTGAGATTGGCAATACCAACAGCCGGTATCGGTTTGTGCCGGGGGCTCGCGGTTTTCTGGAAGCATGGAATGCTCAGGCGCCAGCGCATCACTGTGCAATTGGCATTGGGCAGGTGGCTGAGAAAGTGCGAAAGCTGGCAAGCTTGCTGGGCGTCGGGTTTGTGCGGGTTTGCTGATCGCCGTCAGGGATAGCCAGCAGCCTGCGCGCCGACGCCGGCGTCGCCCATAACACGACCGCGAAGCAGCCATAACAATCCAAACCGGCCGCATTCGCGCAGGCTGGCAGAAAATTAAGCGCGGTGGCTAAAAGACCTCTCCGTCTAGCTGAAAGACAGGGCTGACGTAATCCCACCCTCAAGGCCGATCAGTCCAACGTCGATGAAATGAAGGCCGAGGAAATCACCGCCGGCCTGCGCCCGAATCCGCAGTTCACGTTCACGTCAGACGGAACGCAGATTGTGCCCAACAAAGTATGGGTTCCGTTTTAGGGCACCGATTTTCAGCCTTCGATCAGTTATCTGCACGAGCGCGATCATGAGCGCGAACTGCGCGTCCAGAGCGCGCAGCGGGGGACGCAGATAGCCGCGTCGCAACACGAACACCTGGAGCGCAATCTCCTGTTCACACTGCGTGCGGCACTTCTCTTCGTGCTTGTGGGAATCGCCAGAGGAGTCACCGGGTGACGGCTTTCGAGCAGCTACCTCCGAAAGTAGCCATTAAACTATCGGATGAGTATTCGCCTGGAGAAAAGCGCATGCGTGTCGTGAAGGGAACCACTCTCATCCTGCTGCCACTGCTGTTGGTTTCAACTTCGCCAATTCCGGCTCAAGAGCCCTCCACAAAAATGGAGGCGGTACCGCTGCCTGGCTATTCGGCAAATGCCTCGGCGAGCGAGCGCGATTGGGAAACAAAGTTCCGTGCACTGCCTTCGACCGACAATCTTCGTGAAGACATGCGCCACCTGAGCGCGCGGCCGCACCATGTCGGGTCCCCTTACGACAAGGAAAATGCGGAATGGATTCTTGCGCACTTCAAGCAGTGGGGACTCGATGCATCGATCGAGACATTTTGGGTTCTCTTTCCTACTCCCAAAGAACGGGCACTGGAGCTTGTCGCGCCGACAACGTTTACGGCGAAACTGCAGGAGCCGCCGATTGCCGTCGATCCCACCTCGAACCAGCAGGCTGAACAACTCCCGACTTACAACGCCTATAGCATCGATGGCGATGTGACGGCGCCGCTGGTCTACGTCAATCAGGGTGTGCGCGCCGACTACGACCAACTCGACCGTATGGGTGTATCTGTCAAAGGAGCGATTGTGATTGCGCGCTATGGCGGGGCGTGGCGCGGCATCAAGCCCAAAGTCGCGGCCGAGCATGGCGCGGTAGGCTGCATCATTTACTCCGATCCAAAAGATGACGGCTATTCTCCTGGCGAGACTTTTCCCGCCGGACCCTATCGCCCCGCGGACGGTGTTCAGCGCGGCGCGGTGACGGACACCTTGTATGAAGGCGATCCGCTCACCCCAGGGTATGGCTCAACCAAGGATGCCAAGCGTCTCCCGATCACAGGGAACCCCCTCATCACCAAGATTCCCGTGCTGCCCATCTCCTACGCGGATGCGCAGCCGCTGCTCGCGGCCATCGGCGGGCAGACCGTTCCGCGTGATTGGCGCGGTGGACTTCCCATCACCTACCATGTCGGTCCAGGGCCCGCGAAGGTGCATCTGAAAGTCACGTTCAACTGGGACATCAAGCCGATCTACGACGTGATCGCCCGTATTCCCGGCTCTGAATTTCCCGACCAATGGATCATTCGCGGCAACCACCACGACGCCTGGGTGAATGGCGCCGAAGACCCGCTCTCCGGTCAGGTTGCGCTCCTTGAAGAGGCGCGCTCTATGAGCGAACTGCTCAAGCAGGGGTGGAAGCCGA
>Ga0210391_10001724_pt1 | contig 19522 bp, 18 predicted proteins | sample IncBWC12OmetaG_FD_160573 | JGI IMG/M metagenome (GOLD analysis project Ga0210391, IMG submission 160573) | Forest soil microbial communities from Barre Woods Harvard Forest LTER site, Petersham, Massachusetts, United States - Inc-BW-C-12-O ...
AGTTGTCGTAACGTTTGATCCATCGCTTGCGGCTATACAGGAAAATGAGGGCTGTGAAAACTGTTAAGTCTAACGTCCGCAGCAGTTTATGTCAACGCAAAGGCTTGACCTTCATGCGATTTTCGAGGCGACGGCAAGGTCTCAGAACGGGCGAATTCCGCTGGAAAAGGCCTGATTTGGCGGGCTATGCAGAAACCTGCAACTAATCCTTGACTTCCCCGTAAAGAGGATTAGCATTGAACTATCACCTCCGATCCAATTCAGGATCGAATGGGCCGATAGCCAAGGAATGTCACCGCTTCTTGGTTGCCGGCCCATTTAAATTGCGCACGTTCACCACCCACTCCCTCACTCTCCGCACCACCGACTCGGGCGCCTCCACTTCCAATTCCACCGCGCCATCCTTGTACGCCCGCGAATAAATCCGCGACTTGGCTTCGAGCAAGGCCAGCGTCTTCCCTTCTTTCTGCGGCACGCGGAGATGCACGCGGCTGACCGGGTCTTCCTCAATCATGGCGTCAATGCGCGCAAGCAGTCGATCCAGCCCTGTTCCCTCGGCCGCGGAAACGTATACGGTGTTGGAGCCATCACGCAGGGCGTCATTCATCAAAGTCTCTGCCACTTCTTCGTCCAGCAGATCGACTTTGTTCATCACCCGCAGCCGCGGCTTCTTCTCCACTTCCAGCTCTTTCAGGACAATCTCCACCTGCGCGTCCTGCTCCGCCGAGAGCCGGCTGCTGGCATCGGAAACGTGCAGGATCAGAGACGCCCGCTGCACTTCCTCGAGCGTGGCGCGAAACGCCGATACCAAGGTGTGGGGCAGGCTGCGAATGAATCCCACCGTGTCTGACATCAGGATCTTGCGCTTCGAAGGCAGCACCACGCCTCGAATCGTAGGATCGAGTGTGGCAAACATACGCGGCGAAGCCAGCACCGCGGCCCGGGTCAGCGCATTGAACAGCGTCGATTTCCCCGCGTTGGTATATCCCACCAGTGCCACAGTCGCCACCGGAGCCGATTCCCGCCGCTGGCGCTGCTGCGCCCGGATGCGGCGCACGTTTTCCAGTTGCTGCTCCACGTGCCGCACCCGCCGGGCAATTTTCCGCCGGTCGGTTTCAAGCTGCGTTTCACCAGGACCGCGCGTTCCGATGCCACCGCCAAGTTGCGACATTTCCACGCCGCGCCCCGCGAGGCGCGGCAGCAGATATTGCAGCTGCGCCAGTTCAACCTGCAACTGTCCTTCCCGGGTGCGCGCGTGCCGGGCAAAAATGTCGAGGATGAGCTGCGTGCGGTCGATCACCCGCCGGTGAACAATCTTTTCAATGTTGCGCTGCTGCGAAGCGCTCAGGTCGTGATCGAAGAGAAGCAGATCGGCATTCACAGACGCCGCCGCGCCCGCAATTTCCTCGAGCTTGCCCGCACCGATTAAAGTCGCGGGATCAGGCCGGTCACGACGCTGCAGAATTTCGCCGACAACCTTCGCACCCGCGCTCCCCGCAAGTGTGCGTAGCTCCGCCAGCGATTCTTCCGCGTCAAACTCGGGAATACTCGGCTTGTTGGTAACGGATGAACTCTGCAGCTTTGCACCAGCGGCAGGTGCAGCGGACGCTGCATCCCGGGCTGCCTGTGCCTGTGGGGTAACCGTGCCCCGGGCGCTGCGTCCGCGCGTACGCACATCAATGCCCACCAGGAACGCGCGTTCCTCCAAGTTTTCATTATTGTTGCGAGGCGGCTCTGCGCCGAGAGGCACACGTCTCGCTCCGGATGCCCCATCGCGGGTCTTCTTGGGATGAGAACTGCGCAAGCCGAAAACGCCTTACCCTTCGGTGCCCGAGGCGCTCACCGTCGGGACCACTGCCGGCCCCGCCGACGATGACGCCGCCGCCCCGGACGCGCCCACGGCCTTCGCATCAGGATGCGCCAGGTGCGCCACATGCGACCCGGTTCGTCCCATCACCACGGTCGAGATGGCGTGCTTGAAGATCAATTGTTCTTGTCCGCTGGCCTCCAGCACCACGGAATACTTGTCAAAGGAACGAATTCGGCCCGTCAACTTCACTCCGCTCAGCAGGTAGATGGTGATGTTCAATCGCTCCTTGCGGGCCGTGTTCAGGAAGGAATCCTGGATGTTCTGCGCCGGCTTGCTGCTTTCCATAGCCGATCTCCTTAGGTTCTTTGAACTCCAACACGCCAACCTGCCCGGTCCGCAGTCTTCCGGGCAAGTTCATCGCAACAGCATGTTCCTTGCGGCCTTCCAGCACTGGTCTTCCCGCACTGGTCTTCCGCGCTAGGAACACGGGGGGTTAGCCTGCCTCTTCGCCGCCACGGTTTCCCGAGGCTTCGCCGCCTGGCAGATAGCTGCGAGTACCATACGGCGTCCCCCCGCGCTTTTCAACCGGGAATCTGTGGAAACTGGTTTTCTTTCACTGCGTGAAGGTTTGCCAGCTCTTCTTCCTCCTATCTCCCCGGCCGTTGTGTACAATCCCCGGCGTGGGCGATTCGACCCGCGCATAGGCAAAGGTTTCTGCGAAATCTTAGGAGGCATCATGGCAAGCGCCGCTCTAGCAACTTTCCTCGCACCTCAAATCAACTTCCCCCGCGACTTCAACACCAACTTCCTCATGTTGGTTCGCTGGATCCACTTTCTCGCCGGCATCACGTGGATCGGTCTTCTCTATTTCTTTAACCTGGTGAATGTCCCCGTGATGAAGGAACTCGATGCCACCACCAAGGGCAAAGTCATGCCCGCGCTGATGACGCGCGCCCTGTGGTGGTTCCGCATGTCGGCAGCGCTGACCGTGCTCGCCGGCCTGATCTATTGGGGAAAAGTCGTCGCGGTCGATGCCCAGAACGGAGGCAGCTCCAGCGGCCCGGTGATGGCTAGCTTCTTTCTGATCTGGACGATTGTCTGGGGAGTGCTCTATGCCTGCCTCATCCCCGGCAAGGGAATCTTTGACAAAGGCGCATTCGTCGGAGTGGTCTACGCCGTGGTCGTCGCGGTCGCAGCGTGGCTCTTCCTGAGTCTCAACAGCCACGGTTGGGAGAGCAATCGGCTGCTCGCGATCGGCATCGGCGGCGGCATCGGCTGGGTCATGCTACTCAACGTCTGGGGAGTAATCTGGCGCATCCAAAAGCGCCTGATTCAGTGGACCCGCGACAACGCCACCAACGGCACCCCCATCCCCGACAAAGCCAAAGCCATGGCCCGCCAAGCCTTCCTGGCCTCGCGAGCCAACGCATTTCTGTCGGTGGTGATGCTGTTCTTCATGGGCGCCGCCAGCCATTACCCCATGTTTGGAAAGTAGTCGTTTTCAAGGGAGGGGCGCCGGTACCCAGCTCAAAAAATTAGGAGCGTCCTTTTCGGGAGGCTCCTCTTTAACCCTCAGCTTCGATCAGGTCAGCTCGAAATAGACAAATGGAAGGCTCTCCCCAGAACTTGTAAAGTCAAGAAAAAAGCCTGCGGCGAATCTGCCGCAGGCTCACCAAAAAGACAAGAGGTTGGCGCGCTAGAAGTGTACCTTCAAGGCCACCTGAATCTGCCGCGCTGAGGTCGTCCCGTCGGGCTGGGTGTAAGTAGAGTTGATGACCCCAAACTGCGACTGCAGGATCAAGTTGTTGAGCCCAACCGCATCCGTTCCCGGATTGAGGAAATGCGGGTGATTGAGGATGTTGTAGCCTTCGAACCGCAGTTCAGCCTTAACCCGCTCGGTGATGCTCATCCGCTTTGCTAGGGTCACGTCCCAATCCCAGAATCCCGGCCCATACCACTGGTTGCGCTCGTTGTTGGAGGCCGAACCCCACGGCGGGTTGGTGAAAGCGCATTCGTTGGTAATGTAGGCGTAGCCGGAGTTCGGCGCCGGGGTGAGGCCGCAACCGGCTCCCGAGCCGAACGGATTCCCGACTTGGTAACCCCAGGCAGCAATGCCCGTCCTCTGTGTATCCAAGGTGCCACGAACCTGGAATGGATGTCCGGTCTGGGCCGTGAAGATGCCGTCGAGTTCAAAGCCTTCCATAATCCTGCCCATGGCGCCGTGGTTCATGTAGCCCTTGCCACGACCAAAGGGCAGTTCCCAAATGTAGTTGATCACAGCGACGTGACGGGTATCGTTGTCCGAATTGCCGTAGTTTTGCCCCAGGTCTCGGGAGTTCCGCGGGAAGGTGTGTGCCCCAACTGCCGGCGTGAGAGGATCGACCGCGTTGTCGAGGTCGTGCGACCACGTGTAAGCAGCCTGGAACTGTAGGCCGTGGCTCATGCGATGGGTGAACTTCGTCTGCAATCCGTGATAAATGGAGTTGAATTCATTGATCTGGTAGTCGGGTTGAACCAGCGCGTTGTTGTTGACGGCATTGAACGGCAGAACGCCGTTTTGAAAACCTTCGTAGAGCTGGGTGCCGCTGACATCGGTTTGATCGCACTGTCCGGTTGCTGTGGCGAACCCCGTGTTGTTCGGGTTGCCCGGTACGCAGAAGGCCAATAACTGCGCAACCAAATTGGGATCGGGAGGATTTCCATCCCGCTGACCGTAGACGTGTACCCCCATCGCTCCCACGTAGGCAATATCGACCACGTTGTTACCCTGCAGTTGCCGCTGAATGTCGAACTGCCAACTGTTGCTAGCGGCGTTGGGGAAATGAGTGTCGAATACCACAACGGCTCCCGCTTCCGATCCATCAGGAATCGATGGCGAAGGCGTCTGGACGGGGGCTTGGGCACAGGGAGGAACTCCACCTGTGCAGCCTGGAAAGGTGCCCGTACCGAAAGCGTTGTTGATCGTTTCCCCGTTAATTAAGCTCCCTGGGAAGTTGGTGTATGACGCTTGAAAGGGCGGATCGGCCCGAACATTTCCGAAGGCATTTCCGAAGGTGCGGTCATGGAAGATGCCAAATCCGCCACGAATTGCGGTCTTGCCATCTCTCCACGGGTCCCAACTAAAGCCGAAGCGCGGTTCGATATCTTTATAGTCCGGGTTGTAGAGCCGGTGGCCTGATCCCGGACCCACCACGGTGAATGTCACCGCCTGGCCAGTTGCAAAAGTGCTCGGATCCTGCAGCAAATTGGAAAGGTTCCCGCTAGTCTCGTACGGAACACCATTGAGTTGGTAGCGGAGCCCCATGCTCAGGGTAAAGTTTGGCCGGACCTTCCATGTATCCTGCCCGTACCAGTCAAACTCGTGCTGCTTGAAGTTCTTGTTGTCTGTGGGCTGGCGCGCGGCCGTCTTGTTGAAGAACTGGGACTGCGCATCCTCAATCACGTCGCCGTAATAGGCGTCCGCCGCATCCACCAAGGCTCGGTCAGGATCGCTCCCGTCCGCAAGAAAGGGAGCATTCGCAACTAGTCCTGAAGGCGTTGTGGCAGATTGCCCAGGATTAAAGCCTTCAAACGCGGCCTCCGGATCCAACGTGAGTTGACGGCGCGAGCTGAAATTATCAAAGCCGCTTTCTCCAACGTCACGGAAGTCAAAGCCGAACTTGAAGGTATGGTTTCCATGAACCCAGCTAAGACTTTCGGTGTAGCTGATCGTCCCCGTCTTGCGTTCCTGGCTATCCGATCCCGAGAGAGTGCTGGCAAAACTGCTGAACGGATCCAGCGCGTAATCCCAGCCGTTTCCGATGTCGTCCGTTCCCCCAGGAGCGTCCAACACGTTCACGGTCGCCTTCGGGAGGTAGAAGGTCGCGTAGATGTGGTTCCAGCCAAACTGGAGATTGTTAACCAAATGATTGCTCAATGTGGATGTCAGTTGTACGGCGAGACCCTCGTCAATATCTTTCGTCGCAATCGCTCCGATATCGCCCGGCAGGAAATCCGCGTGAAAACCGTTGGGGTCGTAGAAATGGTTATAACCGTAACGCAGGCTCAGGGATTCGCGATCGGTGAAGCGGTGATCGAGCTTGAATACTGGCGCGTAAGAACTGGAGTCTGATCGGCTGGGGAAAAAAATTGTGCCCGAAATACCGTTGAACGACGAAGTCGCTGGCGCAATCGGATAATTCGCGAAAACTTTCTGCATGGTGGGATCAGCCGGAACGGGAGCGCCGGCATAGCTGCCATTGGGAAGGTTCAGCGAGGGATTATTCCCGCTGCCGCCTGGGCCGGTGCCCGGCGTATCGACCAGGTCAATCGGGACGCTATGCTGCACAAAGTTGGTGTCCAAATAGGTGTATTGGAAACTCCCATCCAGAAAACCCTGTGTGGGAATGCTGGCAGAGTTGGTCAGGGTCGTAAGGAAGCGGTCCATCTCGTCGTTGAAGAAGAAGAATGTCTTGTTCTTGATGATGGGACCGCCGATAGAAAACCCATACTGATGGCGAATGTAGGGGTTCATCGGCCCCGCGTTTGGCCCAGTGCCGGGGTTGAAATAGTCGCGCGCGCCCCCGAAGCCATTCCAGCGTCCGAAGTAGTAGACGTTTCCATGGAAGGAATTGGTGCCGCTCTTGGTTACCACATCGATGATAGCGCCGGTGTTGCGGCCGTACTCAGCGGCGAAGTTGTCGGTAATCACGCGGAATTCTTCGGTCGACTCTGGGTTGGCGCTCAGCACTCCGCCCATACCCCCCGGTACTGAGGTGTCATTGTTATCGACGCCATCTAGCAGGAAGTTGTTGTTCCTGTCGCGCGCGCCGTTGACGGAAATGCCTCCGTTCCCGCTATCGGTCTGTGATGTCCCTGGCGACAGCAGTACCAATTGATACGGGTTACGTGTGATCAAAGGCAGGCTTTCCATCTGCCGTTCATCGACCAGGTTGGAGATTTGCGAAGTCTCCAGATCTACATCCTGCACTTGGTCCGCCCGCACCGTCACTTCTTCGCTGGTCGCGCCGGCAGCTAGTTTCGCATCAACCGTAAGCGATTGCGCAACCGTCAATTCGATGCTGGGCAAGTGGAAGACTTTGAAGCCCTCTTTCTTGACTGTGACTTCGTAAAGGCCGACTGGGAGTTCAGTCACGCTATAAGTGCCGCCGTCGGAGCTGGTTGTTTGGTGGGACTGGTTGGTCGCAGTGTTGCGAACCGTCACGGCCGCCCCCGGCACCACGGCGCTGCTCGCATCAGTTACCGTCCCGGCAATCGAACCCGTCTGTGCCACTGACACTACGGAAGCGACCAGAACAATCAGAATCATTCCCCAGCAAGACCTGATACTAGGCATTCTTATTTCTCCTCTTTAGCGGGACCCGCTCCGATTTCGACCTTGACTCAGATTTCAACCTCAGATTCAGAACGCAGGGCGAAACAATGCAATAAAGAATCGCAGGGGGAACCAAACGTCCGTGCAAATCTCCTTCCATGATTACAATCGAAAAAAACTGTTTAGATTCAAAGACATAAGTAAGATTGCTTGCGCAACGACTCCGGGAAAAAACATTTTTCTGGATAGCATCTATTAAAAACGGTATGACCTCGCGACTTGGCCCCAACCCCATCCGGGATAAGGACTTTCGACCTGCCGGAAGGAGGCGATGACATCCACTCAAAAAGCCCTGAGCCGGTCGGCACGCTGTTACAATCTCCCTTTCCGTGACCACCTCTTCCACGAAGTCCAAAGCATCGAAGCCAAGGCCGGGACCGGGACCGGGACCGGCGGATCTGCCGACCGCCGTGCCGCTCGACTCCGTGCCAATGCTAGATCTGCAGAGGCAGTACGAACAAGTGCGTGTTGAGGTACTGGCCGCGGTCGGCCGCGTTTGCGCCTCGCAACATTACATCTTGGGGGCTGAAGTCGAAGCTTTCGAGCGCGAACTCGCGGGGTTCTGCGGAGCTTCCGATGCCGTGGGTTGTGCCTCCGGCACCGACGCTTTGTGGCTGGCTCTGGCCGCGGCGGGCGTGCAGCCGGGAGATCTGGTTCTCACCACACCCCTTAGCTTTTTCGCGTCGGCCAGTTCGATTGCGCGCGCCGGCGCCCGTCCCATCTTCGCCGATATCGATCCGCGCAGCTTCAATCTCGATCCCGCTCAGGTGGAATCTTTTCTGCGCGGCGGGAAGCGCGACAAACTGCGCGCGCTCCTCCCGGTGCATCTGTACGGTCAGTGTGCGGACATGGAGTCGTTGCAGCCTCTGGCTGACGAGTTCCGTCTGCCCCTGATCGAAGACGCGGCGCAGGCCATCGGCGCGCGCTGGGGCCGACAGACTGCTGGATCCATGGGCGCGTGCGCGGCGTTCAGCTTTTATCCCACCAAGAACCTTAGCGCTTACGGCGACGCCGGTTTAGTCACCACCAACAGCCCCGAGATGGCGACGCACATGCGCCGCCTGCGAAATCACGGCAGTCCAAGCCGCTACATTCACGAAGAGTTGGGATGGAACAGCCGCCTCGACGCCATCCAGGCCGCCATCCTGCGCGTGAAACTGAAATATGTGGAACGATGGAACGAAGCCCGACGCGAGCGTGCGGTACGATACGACCAACTTTTTGCCGCATCCGGCCTGACATCAACCAGTGAACAACCTGAGAATGCGGCACCCATTCAGCTCCCGCTGACCTGTGCCAAGGCTCATCACGTGTTTCATCAATATGTCGTCCGGGCTTTCCGCCGCGACGAACTCCGTGAGTTCCTCAGCGCGCGCCGGATCGGAACGGAAATCTACTATCCGCTTCCCCTGCATCTGCAGCCCTCCTTCGTTTATCTGGGCTATCGCGAAGGCGACTTTCCGCAAGCCGAACGCGCGGCCAAAGAGGTGCTGGCTCTGCCAATGTTCCCCGAACTCACCGAAGACGAACAACGCTGGGTGGTAAAAAGCATTGCGGACTTCTACTGCTAGCTATTTGCGGAATCCTGTAACATTCCACGTGGGCGGGCATCTATTCTGATGGATTCCGCGAGAGGAAAGCGATGAGACATTGTTCAGCCGCAGCGGTAATCATATTTTTTGCGTTGCTTCTTGTGTGTTCGCCCTTCTTGGCCAAGACCAAAGCGCAAGGCGCTGCTGCGGGAGCCGGGCGCCAGCCGGTGGTGATTGAGCTGTTCACTTCCGAGGGGTGTTCCAGCTGTCCGCCCGCGGATACTCTGCTGCAGCAGTTGGAGCTGCAACAACCGGTAGCTGGAGCGGAAATCATCGCTCTGGAAGAGCATGTCGATTATTGGAATCACGACGGCTGGACCGATCCCTTTTCTTCTGCGGAATGGACGCAGCGGCAGCAAGACTACGCGGCTTTATTCAAAAATGACCCGTATACGCCGGAACTCGTCGTGGACGGCCACAGCCAGTTCGTTGGCAATAACCCGCGAAAAGCCGAATTCGAAATCGAAAAGGCAGCACACGACCTGAAAACGGAGATTGCGATCACACCCGGCAACGCGGAAGCAAAGGGATCGCAGCGCTTTACAGTATCAGTGGGAAAGCTTACGCAAAACAGGGCCGGCGATGTAGCCGAGGTCTGGTTGGCAGTAACGGAAGACGGCCTGCATTCGTCGGTGAGCTTGGGAGAGAACGCCGGGCGCGTTCTGCATCATGTTGCGACGTTGCGTTCCTTGCGGAAGATAGGGGTCGCGGACGGGAACCAAGCATCGGTGTCGTTCACCGGAGATGCGATTGTGAAATTCAACTCTCATTGGGATCTTGCGAATCTGCACGTAACGATTTTCGTACAGGAGAAAAAAGGCCGGGAAATTCTGGGCGCGGCTTCGACCAAAATCAAGAGCTAGTTTGCCGCCTAGCTCTGCCGACGCCTGACGCGAGGCGGCGATTGCTTCTCGTCTCCCGGGGCTAACACTCTGCGCACAATTGGCGTGTTCAACTTATATTTGCGCTCGTTGAGATTGCCGCTGTCGTCTTTCACTCGCAGAATGAAAACCGGCAGCATCCCTTCCTTGTCGAAGTTCTCGCTAGTGACGGTCACCGGCAGCACACCCTTCAGGCCGCGTTCGCGGTACGCGGTTTCGTAGCGGTGCTTCTTGACGTTCCAGGTGAAAACGCGAATCTGATCGTAGTCGTAGGGCAGACCATCGTGCGGTTCGGTGAGGACGCACAGATACTGTGAAACGTTCTTGCCGGTGCCATCCTTGCCGGTATCGAGCACCTGATTCAGCGCGAAAAATGCCACGATACGCTGGCCTTCGGCATATTGTGCGATCTCGAGCGGGACGTCGAGGTCCACCATCCGGGCCAACACCCACCCCACGCGGTTGTCGGCGTCGCGCACCAGCCACCAGTCCTCTAACACCGGACCTGAGGACGCTTTTCCACCGGAAGTTTTCGCAAAAGTCTTCCCCGTGGACTCGGCGACCGTTCCGAGTTGCTTCTCCGCCGTGGCGCGTTTCAGCACGGAAACCCGCGCTCCCGACGGAAGCTGGTACAGATGCTCGGCCTCGCGAGAGGGGGTGATATGCAAGTTCGTCTCATTCCGCAGCACACCGGGCGACTGCACCGGGTCGTTCAGGTTCTCTTGCGTGAGTTTCTGCAAGGCGTCGTAGGTTTGCTGATCTACCAGGTAGCGTTGCTCGATCCAACCTTCAACCCCGCTTGCGGCGCGCACCCGGGAAAAGCGCTTCTCGCGTTCCAGAACCTCCACCCGCTCGCCGTTCTTGACTGTACCTACGTGGTTATAGACGGGAGCCACGCGGTCGCGCAGCGCAGCCTCGGTTACCGATACATAATTGACTTCCAGCACCCGGCGGCCTCTGCCTCTGCACGCTGAAACTCCAAACGGCAAGACAGCGGCGAGCGCGAAGATTAGAGCGCGCTGATAAAGATGCAATCGATAAGATGATTTCACGGTCTTCGCCAGGTTCACAGCATCCAGCCCACAGCAACCAGTTCACATCAACCAGTTAACTTCACCCAGTCAGCCCCGGGAAGCCGACGTGGGCGTTGACTTTCTACTATAGCGCGGCGCGGCAGCAGTTTCCCCGCAGTAAGTTTTGTCGGAAACCAGCGTTCGAACCCCATGCGAGATTGTTCTGCTTTATAGTCGGCAAATGGAGAATCGCCTTCGCTTTCTCGGCAGAGAGGGAATGGGAGCAAGACCGCTATTATTCACGGCTATCGGCGTGTTTCTATTCTTTGGCAACGTGATGGCTTCTCTCGCGGCAATCACATTGATCTGGCGAGGCACGGTTCTTGACCGAATCTGGGTACTCAATCCGCGCGGCTTACTGCAGCTTGCACCTTTCGGCAAACTGGTCGGAATTTCTTTCCTGATGCTGGGCGCGGCTCTGGCGCTCGCTGGAGTGGGCTGGTTTCGCCGCCGGCTCTGGGGATGGAGATTGTGCGTCGCCATTATCGCGACTCAGGTTATGGGAGATCTGATCAATTGCCTCAGAGGGGATTTCCTGCGAGGCGGCGTTGGCTTCGCGATTGCCGGAGCGTTGCTGATTCACCTCCTGCGGCCAGAGATCCGCGCCTACTTCAGGGAGACCCAAAGACGGCATCCTGACATCACGCCGCCGCTTCGGTTACCATAAAAGCAGGCCGTGATGAAAAACATGTCCAAGAATCATTTCTCTCTTCTCTCGCTAGTCGCGTTAGTGCTCGCTGCCGGTTTGTGCGCAGCGGCGAACGAGCCAGTGAATCCAGCGTTGCGTCCGCCCAAGGGCGCACAGGTGGCCATCGTGGTGTTTGAGGATTTGCAGTGTCCCCAATGCCGCCGCGTGTCGCCCATTCTCGAGCAGGCTTCGAAGACGTACAAGATTCCCCTGGTGCGCCATGACTTCCCTTTGCCCGGACACAACTGGTCTTATGACGCAGCCGTGATTGCGCGCTACTTCGATGAAAATTCGAAAGAGCTGGGCAACGAATTTCGCGACTACATTTTCGCGAACCAGCTCGAAATCAATCCGCAGAACTTGCGCGGCTACGCCGAGAAGTTCGGTAGCGACCACAAAGTGGGATTACCTTTCGTAATCGATCCGCAAGGCAAGTTCGCCGCCGAGGTAAATGCCGACCGCGACGTGGGCAAAGCCATCAAGCTCGAACACACTCCGACGGTCTATGTGGTCAGCACGCGGCATCCCGAAAAACCTTACGTGGAGATGAAGGATGCCAGCCAGCTCTATGCGCTGATTGATGCCATGATGAAGGAGTAGCGTTCAGTTTTCCATTTCATTCCAGAGCAAGAACTTTTCAGTCGCCGAATCCGATGCCGATGGCGCGCGCGGCTCGCACGAGTTCGCCTTTCGGGTCCACGGACTTGAGATGCCCGATGGCATGGGCCACGTCAACGGAAACGATTGACTCCCCGCGCAGGGCAACCATCATCCCGAAACCTCCGGCGGCGATCAGATCGACTGCAGCCACGCCAAAGCGTGTCGCGAGAATGCGATCGAAGGGCGAGGGCGTGCCGCCGCGCTGGATGTGCCCCAGCACGCTAACGCGCACTTCTTTTTTCGAGCCGTGGGCGATGGCATTGCCGATCAGGTTGCCTATGGGACTGGCGCGCCGGTTCTCTTTCAGCTCCGGCGGCAGCTTCACTCCTTCGGCGACTACTACGATCGTGAAGAACTTGCTGGTTTTCTCGCGTTCGGCGATGTAGCGGCAAACGTGCCCGATGGTGAAAGGAATTTCCGGGATGAGAATGATGTGAGCGCCTCCGGCGATGCCGGCCTCGAGCGCGATCCAACCGCAATCGCGGCCCATCACTTCAACCACCATCACGCGATGATGCGACTCGGCCGTGGTGTGAATCTTGTCGAGTGCGTCGGTGACGGTGTGCAACGCGGTGTCGAATCCAAAAGTGACCTCCGTCGCTGAAAGATCGTTGTCGATGGTCTTGGGCACACCGACGATCTTCAGTCCCTTCTGAAAAAGATCGTAGCCGATCTTTTGCGATCCATCGCCGCCGATGGTGATAACGGCGTCGATGCCCAGCTTGGCAGCGTTGGCGACGATCTGACCGGAAATGTCGCGCGACACTTCCTTGCCATTCTCCACAGTCTTGTAATGAAAGGGATCGCCGCGGTTGGTGGTGCCAAGGATGGTGCCGCCGCGGGGAAGAATCCCGCTTACTTCCTTGAGCGTGAGTTCGAAGGATTTTTCGGGACAGATGAGGCCGTCGAAGCCGTCGGGGATGCCGATGACCTTCCATCCGTACTTGATGATGGCGGCCTTGGTGGCGGCGCGGATGACGGCGTTGAGGCCGGGCGCATCCCCGCCTCCAGTATTGATGCCGATGCAGCGAATGTCTGACATAAACTTTCGTGGTTGCGTTAGCTTCTGGCGGGAAGTTGCCAGTCCCCCTTCGATAATACTGAGACTTCAGGGGATGGCAAATTACCAGTGGGCGTAGATATTTTGGGCTCCGGTCACAAGACAAGATCGAGCTGAGCGGCTTCGGCGAAGGCGCGGAAATCCTGGTCTCGGGTGAGAAGAGAGATGCCGCGGTCGAGGCAGGTCTGGGCGATCAGGGCATCGCCGAGGCGAGCTTTGCGGCGCATGGACAATACGTTCGCCCGAAGCATACCGGCGCGCTGCCAGTAGCCGGGTTCGACTTCAATCATGGGGATCTCCGCGAGTGTTTCCGCAACTCCGGAAGAAAGCACTGGATCACTTAACAACTCAGTGAGCACGACCGGGATCATCAATACCTGGCGATCCGTCAGCGCCCGCTCCAGCAGTTGAGCATCTGGCTCGCTAGCGCCTTCGAGAAACGCGATCCATGTGCTGGTGTCGGCTGCAATCATGATTGGCCGCTCCGTAAATCGGTACTAACGGTCGAACTATTAGCGGTCTTGTTTCAGTTCCCCTAACGTGCGACTGAATTGGACCTTGCCGCGCAATTGCAGCAGGCTGTCATAGGCTTGCGAAGCGGCTAGCAGTTGCAGTCCGGTCCGGACGGTTTGGGTGATGCCGGTTCCGCTGGCCTTCTGCGCCTTCTCCAGAAGGTCGTCTGGGATTTCCACCGTGATTTTCCGAGCCGTTGCCATGATATGGTCATTGTACCATATTCGATACCAGCATTGACTATGGTGTTTGGATGTCGGGGCCATCCTGCAGCTAGTGGATTTCTGGCGCGAAATATATCTGGCACACGCTTGCAGGAAGGATCTTGACTGGGCCGGTCTGTGCCGAAATCATCGATACCCCCTCCCCCCTGGGGTCTAGTGGAATCATCGCGTTAGCAGGAAATTCCCCGCAAAATACGGATGTCAAAGAGCTTATAGGTCAAAATCTAGACAACAAGGGACTTAGGGCACGACGACCGGCTCTGGAACAGACCGTCACGGCCTCGACTATGATCGCGCAACTTCGATGGCCGCACAAGGTCAGACGTCACAACGTGCCTGTGGAAATTCTTGACGCTGCTGTAGGGTTCTGAGCACGAAGGCCGCCTCTTTGATCCTGCAGACGAGATGTTCGTCCGTCACAAACTTGAAGGTCCGTTGAGCGGTACAAGAGTTCGCGACGGCGCCTTAGTCCCGCGCGAGAGATCCCTCACCCGGCTGAAGTGCGCCGAGTTTCGTGATGACGCCTTCCGAGAGGGGTTCTCTCCGCGATCGAGGGATCGGCAATTGCCTGTCTAGGGTTCACGCACCGGGGACGCAACCGCCCCGCTCTGGACTCCTGTGACGGTCAAGGTAGCGGTTGCGGAAGCGTTTGTTCCCGGATAAGTCATGATCACGGAATACGTGCCGGGTACAGCGTTGCCGTCCGTTGAGCACACCTCTGTATTGCCCGAGGCGGCGCAGGAGAGGTCGGTGCCGCTGGTGTTGGGGGTAATGGTTAGAATCCCGCCGTTGTCAGTGGTAATTTCTACGGGCCCCCCGTTGGCTGTAGCTGTGAACGTAAATGTGGCCGTGCTGAGGGTTGTATTGTCAACGCTGCCGCTGGTCGGATTGACCGAGATGGCCGTAATGCCGCCGAGGAAGACCGTCGCGTTGGCGGAAGCCGTCACAGCCTGGGCATTCGCCTGGATGGTTGCCGTGCCCAGAGAAACACCCTGGAGCGAGCCGCCGGGGGTGACAGTAGCCACGGCGGGTGTTTCGCTCGACCACGAAACGCCACTGGAGACCACGCCGGTGCTGCCGTCACTATAGGTGCCGTAGACCGAGAGCGCAGGGGTTAACGTGGTGCCGACCTCAACCTGCGGTGCGGACGGCGAGATGCTGATCGCCGTCAGCGTAGGATTCACAAAAAAACCCCTGCAGCTTACGGCCAGGGCCAGGGTTGCGAGCGCGGCGATCGCACCGATGAGGCGCAGTTTGTGTTTCGTAAGTGACATAAGGCGTTTGAGACTCCTGGAACTTGCCTTGCTTAAACCTGGCCTTGCTTGAACCTAGTCTTGCTCAAAACCATCGGCGGTCACGCGGAAAGCGCAGACAGCCAGCTTGTCTCTTGCGATACGATGATACGGTTTCCACCCAACGGCGGTTGTAAAAAATTGTAGCAGAAGATTCCGGGCTGGATGCGGAGTTGTACCTCCGTGCCTGCGCGGCCACCAGGGCTAACGCTGCTCTCCCATCTGAGAACGGAGGGGCAACGTGGGCTTGCGAAGAAAAAATGGCCAGGGCTGGAATCACCGCTGGCCATTCAGTCGACGGTCGGTCGTAATCGCTACTTATCGTGCTTCTCCTCCTCGGGAGGCTTCTTGTTGTTCTTGGGCGGCTGCTTGGGCTGGTTAGCCGGCTTCGCCTTGGGAGGGTTTGCCGGATGGGCCTGATTCTGTGGTGCGGCGTTTTCGGTGCGCGCAGGCGGAGTCGCGGGATGGGAGTCGCCCTTCATGGCGTTGTTCTGCATCGCGTCGCCCTTCATTGCGTTACCCTTCATCGCGTTGTTCGATTCCGCCGGGGTAACGCGAGCTTCCTTGGGCGACATGGTGGGTGCCTTATACGGGGCTCCGGCAGCTTTGGCGCCTACGACGCCTTTTCCGCTGAACTCGCCGGGGCGAGCGGTGGCCGCGACTGCGGGAGCGCCGTGATTATTCGATGCGAACAGGGCCTTGTTCTGACTGGCAGAGTGTTCCTGCTGAACCTGCGCCGCGACCGGAGCAGTATGGGGTTCGCGGGAATATGTTTCTTCCTGCGGAGTGGGACGAGCCGCGATGCCGCCTTCGCCGCCGTTAAACGCGACGTGGGAATCGTTGTTCACGATCACCGTATTGTTGACGTAGACGTTGGTGATGTGGACCGTATCGACATGCATGACGGCGGTGTTGTAGAAGAAAGTGCCGCCGCGCCATTCTCCGCCGACGAAGCCGACGCCGCCATAGCCGAAGCCGTAGTTAATTCCGCCATAGAAGCCGATGTGCGGGCCCCAGTAACCTGCATTCCAAACGTAGAGACCGTTGTTCCAGCCCCAGTAGCCGGGAGTCCAGAGCATGCCGACGGGTGCAACGACCCAGGTGCCGGGCACCCAGTAGTAGCCGCCGTCATCGTCCCAGGCCCAATAGCCCGGTGTCCACAGATAGCCGGGACCGGGAGCGATGGGCTGCTCATAAACCGGCAGCGCGGGCGGACCGATGTGGACCGAGATGCCAATCCCGACCCCGATCTGCGCGGAAGATGGAGAAGAAAGAGCTGCCGGAATAACCAGCAGCAGAAGCGCTAAGGTTAGAAAGCGAACTGCACAGTGAAATCTCATCGTGTCATCCTCGTGCCCGGCGGGCTTGCCTGAAAAAGCTAGCAGCGCAAAAGCCGGGCGAAATTGACGAAGTGTCACTGATTCAAGATCCTGCCCCAAAAAAGCTCTGGCTCCGGAGATTGCCTGCCGAAACCAGTTTCTAGACCCCGTGTTTTGGCCAGATCACGTTTCTCCTGTGTAAACACCGCGCACAGGAAGATGTTGCTGCCGAGAAACTGTTTGGAATGAGTGCGGTGGAGCCGACCTCCTTGAGGCCTAATTCGTTGGCTTAATTCGTTCTCCGGGAGCGGGCGATCCGTTCGTCGATGGGCTTGCGGCCGGCGAATCCCTCTTCGGTGCCATGCCAGTGCGTGATGGAGTGTTCGCCCATCTTCCAGCAGAGCAGCACGATGCGGCCCTCGACGTCGCAGGGAAAATCGAGCAGGCCGATATCGAGATCTTTAACCTGCACGCCGATGGAATCGATTTCGGCGAGAGCATCTTTCGCTCGTTGCTCAGCTTTGGCGCGCTCGGCCTTGCGCCGTGCGACGGCCACCACGTCAACGTGCGTGCCACCGTTCAGGAAGATGCGGTGACTAAGAGCCTGCATTTCACCCTCGACCTCTTCGATTAGCTTCTTGCCGTCGATGGCAGCCCGCAGCAGAGACTCGAGTACGGGCAGCAGAGACTGAGCTTCGTCGAGGGTGAAGGTGCGATCGGACATGGTGGATAGCTCTATTTTAACGCAATCGGCGAGGCAGCAGTTGGCAATTAGCGATTAGCAATTTCGGTGTCTGATTGCTCATGCGTCGGGTGATTCAGGCCAAGTGCTAATTGCTCGCTCTCAGTTCGTTGCCGGCTTGATCATTTCAATATCGAGCGTGATGGTGATGTCGTCGCCGATCGCTCCTGGAAGGCTGGTGATTCCGAAATCGTTGCGGTTGATTTTGGTGGTCGCGGATGCGCCCGCGCGCAGCCGGTCTTTACCCATGGGATCCTTGATCGCCGGCGTGGGGCCGTCGACGTCGAGAACAACTTCTTTGGTGACGCCGTGAATGGTTAGATCGCCGGTGACCTTCAGCTTGCCGTCTCCGGCGGCCTCGACCTTCTTCGACTGGAAAGTGATGGTGGGATATTTCTGGGCGTCGAGAAAGCGGGGGCTGCGCAAGTCGTTGTCGCGCATTTCGACGCGAGTATCCACAGAAGCAGACTCGATGGTGGCCTGAAGCGAAGCCTTGCCCGGATTGGCTGCGTCGTAGTGCACCGTGCCGCTCACCTTGGTGAATGCGCCGCGAACGGTGGAGACGCCGAGGTGGCGTACGGAAAACTGCGCGGAGGAGTGCGGCGGGTCTAGCTGCCAGGTGTCTTTATCCTGATCCTGCGCGGCGGCGGATAGAGTGAGGAGCAGGGCAACTGCGAGAACGGGTGCGAGTAATGTTCGGGACATGAGGAAACTTTCTCCTGAAGTGGATTCGCGAAGCCGTTATTTTAACGCACTTGCCGGGCGCGGGCGGCAAGCCGCGTATGGATCGTCGCAGGTTTTAGATCAGTGCGATCTGCCGTTTGAGGGATCGGGCGACGTGGCTGTGTTGAGGTCTATGTGGAGTTGCTGCGCGGCAGCGATTCCGGGCGGGTAGCAGTTGCCATCGCGGCTGTAGTTGGAGCATTGCGCGGCGACATCTTTGCGCTGCGGGGACTGCGCGAACTGCCAGACTTCGGCGAAGCTGACGCCGCTCTGGGCCGGGCCTGGCGGGTGGTTTAGAGGAAAAGCGCAGCCGGGGGCGGGCGGGCAGGCGTCGTTGATGGCCCAATAAACGATCTGGCGTCCGCCAGCATTTTCGCGAATATCTTCGGCGGTGACGACGTTGTCGTCGTCTTTTGCCGGGATCCCGGAACAGTAGATGCCGGCGCGAAATCCAGCGGCGGTGACGGCGTCAACCCAGGCGTAGATGTAGGCTTTCTGCTCGGGCAACATGCGTCCGCCTTGCTCCTGGTCGAGGAAGATGGTGGTCTGCGCAGGAAAGCCTTCGCGGCGCGCGGCGGCGGCGGCGGCTTGTGCGTCGGAGTTGCCGAGCTTTGTCGCGCGGGCGGCGGATTTCAGTTCGGCGGATTTTAGCTCAGCATAGAGGCGTCCGTTGAAGAGCACGAGGAAACCGAAGCCGGCGGATTGGACGGTGGCGCGATGGCCGGTCCAGGTGTTCGTTTTCTCTCCGGGAGGATTGTTTAGCCAGTAGCCGGTGTAGGAGAAAGTTTGACGCAGAGCTTTCAGGCTGGCGTTGCCGGGGTAGGTGTTGCGGTCGAAGCCGAGGTAGGTGGGACCCTGGGCCTGTAGCGTTGCGCAGACGAGAGTCGATGCCACGATCGCGATCCAACGGAATTTCATGATCCTGATCTTAAGCGAAGCGGGCCTCCGCGGCCGAAGCCGACGTCGGGTTCAATCGACATCCTCCGGGAGTTCATCCGAGTTCGACTCTCCAAAACGATCGATGACTGTCCAGCATGCATCGAAGATTTGGTTGCGGAAACGCTGGTTCGTCGCTTCAAGAGCAATGTCCTTCTCCTGAAGGACTTTGCGATTCCAAAGCAGACGTTCCGAGCCCAGCGGCAAACCCGTTACCTGCTTCAGATACTCTTCGAATACTCTTGGGAAGTACGTTTCGTAAGGCGCAAGCCACGCCAGTGTGCGAACCATGCGTCGGCAGCCTAACGGTAGGCCGATCTCATAGCTCACAATGGATCGGGCTACGGCGACGACCTTTCTGGCCGCCGCATCACGCTTAGTGGGATTGCCCATTTCACTTGTCCCGGTGTTCATCCACAACCGCCTATAATGATGGCACGCTTGCGCGGCACGAGCGGAAGTCGTGCCCTTCCCGATTCTTTCCCAAACCGTCTTTCCATTCCGAACACTATCCCCCGATATGCACCATCGTCCTTGATGCGGGCACGAAATCTGGCTCGCCGATGTGGTGGCGTTCTTCTTTTTTCTGGATCACTCCGCGAATGAAGTCTGCTAACTCTTCATCGCTGGCGCCG
>Ga0210391_10001726_pt1 | contig 19521 bp, 18 predicted proteins | sample IncBWC12OmetaG_FD_160573 | JGI IMG/M metagenome (GOLD analysis project Ga0210391, IMG submission 160573) | Forest soil microbial communities from Barre Woods Harvard Forest LTER site, Petersham, Massachusetts, United States - Inc-BW-C-12-O ...
TTTTTCCAGCGCCATTCACGCCAACGATAAAGATTACGCGCGGGCCGGAGCCGTTAGTTGAGTTCGCTGGATTTTTCGCCAATGCCGCGGCAGTGGGGCTCGCGGCGTTGCCGTCGTTCATCGTCAGGATACGAACGATATGAGACTTAATCTCGCGCTTGAGTTGGCTGGCATCTGAGAGCGCGTTGCGGTCCAGCTTTTCCCGCACCGCATCCAGAATTTCGCGCGTCGGTTTCACGCCAAGGTCGGCGGAGAGCAGCGCAGTCTCAAGATTTTTCAGCAGCGCAGGGTCTATCTTGCGCTCGCCGAGAAAGAGGTTCTCGACTGACTCGGATAGGACTGCCTTCGTCTTACTGACCGACGCTTTCAGCCGTTCCAGCAGCGACGGTTCGACTTTTTCCGGTTTTCCGAAGAGCGAAATCATGCAATTGAGCGCTTTGCAGGCAGCGCAACAAAAATTGTAACAGAAGCGCGCGATGCGAGCCTGCCCCGCGCACGAGCTCGATTGCACCAACTCAGCAGGTTCTACGGTTCGGGTTGAATGAGGCTCAATTCAATATCGAAGAAGGTGCGCTGTTTGCCGCGCAGGTCTATCATATAGTGAATGGCAATCCCTCGGTTCTCATATATCGCCGAAGCGGTAGACACTCGAGAGTTGCCATCCTGTTCCTTTCGTGTCTCATTTCCCAATAGCTTGTGGCAAAGTTCTTCAGAAAAATGATTGACTAGCTGATCGGTGTCGCCATGCAGCTTAAGAGCTATCACATCTTTCGCCCAGTCAGGCTCACCGCTCTCCGAGTACATTTGAATGGAATCTATTTCTATCTCTCGCAGCTTTGCGTCGTCGCCGTAGACAAGAGACACGCCCAATGGTCGAGACCCCCGCGAATACACGTCGCATCTTTTTTGCTCACACTCTTGGTTTCGTCCCAGAGTGTCGAGAATCTTGTAGCCCTTTTGTTCCGCCAATCGACTCACATCCTCTTTCGTCATGCCAAGCTTAAAACCGCCGACGCTAATATCGAGACTGGTCCATTGCCTGGAGCTAAACAAATCAACTTTGGAGATTTCCAGAGAATTCGTTGGCTCATCAGAGGCAACGAGGAAGGACGCTATTCCCAGGAACCACAGGGCTAATCTTATGGCTGCAGAAGCATTTCTACGTCGCATTTGGCCCTCACCAGCAGTTAGACGGTCACTTCAACAGCGCTGAGGCGGAGCTTCCCGGCGTTGATGGCGGATTCGAGGGCGGTGACGACGACGGCGTCAAACTTCGAGCCAGTGAGAGACTTGATGCGGTTGAGCGCGAAGTCGATATCCATGGCGGTCTGATACGGGCGATTCGTGGTCATGGCATCCAGCGTGTCGGCCACGCCGATGATGCGCGCCATCAGCGGAATTTGCTGGCCTTGCAAGCCGTACGGATAGCCTCGGCCATCCATATGTTCGTGGTGCAACTCTATGCCGGGCAGCATTTCTTTCAACTGGGAAACCGGACGCATGATGTTCGCGCCTTTCACAGTGTGCTGCTTCATCAAATCGAATTCTTCCGGGGTTAACGCGCCGGGCTTTTTTAACACGCGATCTTCCACGCCGATTTTGCCGACGTCGTGGAGCAGTGCCGCCACGCGCAGCTTGTCTAGTTCTTCCGCCGAAAGCCCAAGCTCGCGCCCAATTAGCCCAGAATATTTCGCCACGCGCCCGGAGTGACCACGCGTGTACGGATCCTTTTCGTCGATGGCCGCCGCAAGCATGCGAATTGAGCCGATAAAGAGCTCGCGGTTTTCTTCCGCGGCTTCCTTCAGCTTTTCGATGTACTCCTCGATGTCGCTGGCCATTTTATTGAAGTTTTCAGCCAGCTCGCTGATTTCCGAAGCGCCGCGTACTGGCGAGCGCTGGTGAAATTCGCCGCGGCTGATGGCGCGCGTGGAAGCGGCTAGGCCGCGAATCGGTCCGCTGATGCCGACCGCAAAAAAATAACCGAAAAGGATGGCCACAAGAACCACAACGGTAACGAAAGCCAAAGCCTGCCGGTTCAGCTCGGTAACGCCCGCGTCGGCACGAGCGTCGTCCAGCCTGCGCTCGGCAACGACCGCCCAATTCACCTCGGGAAACGTGCTGTACGTTCCGATCATCTCGACAGGATGTTTGTTCCCCTTTTCCGTGAAGCGGATCGTTTCCGTATTGCGAAGGTCCCGCGGCAGAGCCCGAATCTGGTCGACGATTTTTCCGGTGGCTTCCGCGCCGGGTACAAAATTCTTTGTGTCGGGATGCGCGACGATGCGTCCCGAGTGGTCCACGACGTAGACCTTACGGCCGCGCACGCTGGCGTCCCGCAAGCGGTGCGAAATGGGTTCGAGCGAGACAACCGCGGCCAGCATTCCGGTGAAATTACCCGTCAAATCCTTGAGTGGCACGGCCAGTACGAAAGCTGGTTGATTGTTCGGCGCGAGAGCGAGTGGTTCGCTGCGAAACTTGACGATGTGCAGCTCGTCGGACTGCATGCAGTTCTGAAAGGCGCGCAGCAGGGCTTTGGCTACAAACGGGTCCTCTTCGGCGCGGAAATTACCCTGGGAAGCGCTGGTGCCTTTACCGTTTTTGTCGACCGCGGTCAGATAAAGAAACGTGTCGTGATTGCTTTCGACAAAATCTTCGAGCAGGTGTGTGACTTTGGGCTCTGCGGCAGGTTCTTCGACATTGTCGATCAGGCCGGTCAAAGTCAGAATTTGGCGTTCGCTGAAGAGCTGTTGCGTCTGGTTGAACTCGAACGTCTGAATTTCCTGGGCCAGGGACCGCGTCAAGTCAGATTGTTGAACGCTCTCGGTGTCTGTCAATTTGTCTTGGCTAAGCTGGAGCACCTGGCGGTGGTAAAGCCCGATGGGCAGCGCGCTGACCAGTAGAAGGGCGCCCAGCACGAGCCATAAAATGCGCACGCGTCCTTTGCGCAGGCGTTGCCACGCGGATTGGCTGGGTTCTGGCATCTCAACTCTCAATTTTAGGGGAATAGGGCAGGCAAAGGGGGTCGCGAATGGCGCCGCGTCGCGCATCTGCAACTGGAACCTTGGTACTAGTGGCAACTAGCGAACCCGGTTCACCCTAACAGGCTCGAATGAACCCTGCTCGGGCCAATTTATTCGCGTTTTAGAGGCCTCTCCATGATGTTTCGGATGGCCTCCAGGGGCGGCCTCCCCCTGTGCAGGATGGCGTCCACCTGCTCCGTGATGGGGAGCTCGATACTTCCCTCTCGGGCAAGCGCTAAGAGTGCGCCGGTGGTTCCAACGCCTTCGGCGACCATTTTCATACCTTCCAGAATCTTGGGTAATGCACGGCCTTTGCCCAACTCGATGCCCACGTGGCGGTTGCGACTCAGCGAGCCGGTGCAGGTAAGGACAAGATCACCCAGCCCCGCGAGACCGCTGAGCGTCTCTCGTCGCCCGCCTAGGGCTTCGGCAAGCCGGATCATTTCAGCCAGGCCGCGCGTGATCAGCGCCGCTAACGGATTGGAGCCTAGGCCCAGCCCTTGGCAGACACCTGCCGCAATGGCTATGACGTTTTTCATGGCGCCAGCAAGTTCGACGCCGAGCACGTCGTCGTTGGTATACAGGCGAAAGGTCGGTGCGGCGAGTTCTTCCTGGAGCTCGGCAGCTAGCTCGGTATACCTCCGAACAGATGGTGCTGGGACGGAGATACTATGATCGTGCGTAGCGATCACAACGGCTGTCGGCTCACCGCGCGCAACCTCTGCGGCAAATGACGGTCCCGATAGAACCGCAATGCGCGGAGGAAATTCCGGCGAAACGATTTGGTAAATGACTTCACTCATGCGCGCATGGGTGGTGGGCTCAAGCCCTTTCGTGGCGCTCACAATCGGCGTACCGCGGGCCAGGTGCGGCAGAATCCGCTGATAAACGCTGCGAGCGTGCGCTGCAGGGATCGCGCCGATGACGATCTCGGCGTTTGCGAGTGAGACCGCCGGATCATGCGTGATCTGGACCGTCTCCGGAAGCTTGTGGCCCGGCAGATAGGTTTTGTTTTCGCGCTCGCGATGGATGGATTCCGCTAGTGCAGCGTCGCGCACCCAGAGGGAAATCTCGTGCGACTTATGCGTGCGAGAGAGCACGATCGCAAGTGCCGTGCCCCAGCTTCCGCCGCCCAGGATGGCGATACGTTTCACGGCACATCCTCTTCGCTTGACTTCTTGCGGAAGGAAAATTTCGGCTCGTCGCCTTGGACGAGTCGTTGGATGTTGGCGTCGTGTTTGTAGACAATCAGCAGCGCGGCGGCGAGCGAGCCGAAGGTGACCGCGTAAGGCGGCGCATGATGCGGCGCCCAGAAAAAATAAATCAGCAAGGGCATAGCCGCCGCGGCTGACATCGATCCCAACGAAACATAGCGCCAGTACACTACGACCAGCACGAATAGTATTACGGATCCTAGAAGCGCAGGCGGACACAAAACCAGAAAAACGCCCGCGGCCGTAGCCACTCCTTTGCCGCCATGAAATCCCAGCCAGATCGGAAAGCAATGCCCGACGAGAGCGCACAGGCCAGCAATTATCATCCACGTTGAGCTCTGGTCTGAAAGCCTCGCGGCCAGTACCACGGCCAACGCGCCCTTCGCGGCGTCGAGCAGCAGTGTGACGATTCCGGCGAGGGGCCCGGCGACGCGCGCCACGTTCGTCGCGCCGATATTGCCGCTTCCCGCTGCGCGCACATCCGCCCCGCCAAAGAGCTTGCCCACCAACAAGCCGAACGGAATCGATCCGAGAAGGTACGCAGCCGCAGGAATTGAGAGGAGAGTTGCGTTCAGCTCGCCCATCTGGCGCTAGGCCTCCAACGTCAAAGGAAAAGATGCGAGGGTAGTGTACTCGGCGCCGGATGGTTTCAGTTTGCTCTCGATGAGATGGAATTCTCGCGTTTGAAACGAACCGAACTCCCGTGTTCTGTTGTCCTGGATCGCTGCCCGGAGTTTTTCGTGCAGGCCTGGCGGCTCGATTCTCGCCAGTGTTAAGTGCGGCGTGAAAGCGCGGCGTTCACGCGCGATGCCCTGCGATTCGAGAGCGCTGTCGATATCTCCCGCGAGCGACGTCAAGTTCGCCGAAGCATCTAATCCAGCCCACAAGACACGCGGATGTTGTTCATTTGGAAAAAAGCCGAGTCCATGGAATTGTAGGTTCACCGGCGTATCCGAGCGAGCTGTCGAAAGCGCCCCGCGGATGCCATCCAGCTTTACAGGCGATACTTCGCCGATGAATTTAAGCGTCACGTGAAGATTCTCCGGGCGCACCCAGCGCGGCCGTTTATCCGCCACTTTTGTGGACAAACCGCGCAGCTCTTTTATCTGTGCCGCCAAATTGTCTCGCACCGTGTCGGGAATCTCCAGCGCGACAAAGAGGCGCACGTTCAGGCTCGCTTCTGGGGTTGCTTGCCGTTGTAGAGAAAGTGTATGCGAACCATATCGAGTGCGGCTTGGCTCGCCTGCCAGCGAATCGATTCGCGGTCGCCAGGGAAGCGCACGCCCCGCTCTTTGACACCCCCGGCATGCGATAGCGCGATGTGCACCGTTCCGACGGGCTTCTCTTCGGTTCCACCACCAGGGCCGGCGATGCCCGTTACGCCGAGACCAAAGGTGCTTCCAACGCGCCGCCGAATTCCGTCGGCGAGCGCCACCGCGACTTCTGCGCTGACGGCGCCCTTGGCCTGAATAAGCTCCGCAGGCACACCCGCCCACGCGGTCTTCAACTCGTTGCTGTAGCAAACCACCCCGCCTAGAAAATATGAAGAGCTGCCTGCGATGCTCGTCAACCGCTGGGCCAGCAAACCTCCCGTGCAGCTTTCCGCCGCCGAGATCGTGGCGTTATGCATCGTCAATTCCGCCGCAATCACTTCCTCCAGCGGGGACCCATCTTGGCTAAAGATGCGGTCCGTCAGGGCAATCTCGAAGCCGCTTACGATTTCGTCGAGTACTTTTTTGGCGTGCTCCGCGTCGTCCGTCCAGATACGCAGATGGACTTGGGTCTCACCAGGCGCGGCGAGGATCGTGGTGGCCACATCGGGGAAGCGTTTGTAAATGCCAGCAATTCGCTGCTCGACGTGCGATTCTCCCAATCCGGTGACGCGAATCTCGCGGTGAAACAGGCGCACGCTGGAGGCGCGACGCTCCAACCGCGGCAAGACCTGTTCGCGGAACAATGGCTTCAACTCACGCGGCGGGCCGGGGAGCAGCACGATGAAGTGCCCGCCATCTTCCAGCCACAGGCCCGGCGCAGTACCGCGCGGATTCTCCAGGATTTCCGCGCCCTCAGGAACCATCGCCTGGCGCACATTGACTTCGGGCATCTCGCGATTCAGAGCGCGGAAGCGGCCTTCGATGTAACGAAGAATTTCATCGTTGTGCCGCAGTTTCCGATGGAGCAATTCCGCGACTGTCTCGCGTGTCAGATCGTCTTCTGTGGGGCCAAGCCCCCCCGATGCAATAACAAGCTCCACTCGATTCAACGCGTCGCGAAACGCCTCGCTGAGCAGATCGCGGTTGTCGCCCACCACCGTCTTCCGCACGACTTCGATGCCAAGCTTATTCAGCTCCTCCGTCAGAAAGAGCGAATTGGTATCAAGCCGGTCCGGGGTGAGCAACTCCGAACCCACTGCGATTATTTCTGCTTTCATTGTGTCAATTATCCGAGAAGTGGCAGGCCGCGGATATCCCAGTCGAGCGTGAAGAGCGCGCTAGTCGTGGCAAGAATCGCTCTGCCTGACGGCTGCAGTGCCATGCCTACGAGGCCGGAACCGCTTAGTACGACATCGGCGTGCGCCTGTGGCGTGATGCGAATGATGCCGCGCCTCCCGCCGTAGGATGCAGCAACGTAGAGATTGCTGTCGCGGTCAAACGCAAGCCCCTGTGGACGTCCGAGGCCGCGGAAAAACGTGGTGACATCGCCGCCCTGCGTGATGCGGTAGACGCGGTCATAGCTGGAGGTCGTCGGCCCGGTAGCGTACAAGTCGCCGTTCGGATGAAACGCGAGATGATACGCGGACAGCGACGGCTCGATGGTCGCAAAAACAAAGACTTCGCGGCCTGGACTAATTTTGAAAATAGTCCCGCTACGGTCGCCCACATAAAGATTTTCGGCGCGATCGAACGCGATGCCCGTGGCGACGCCCATCCCCTCGATCCACTGTTCGGAGCGGCCCTCGGGCGTAATCTTGTGAATCGTGCCGTCGTTGCGGCAGGAGACGAAAAGATTCCCCGCGCGGTCCACAGCCAGGCCGCTGGGATTCATCAGTGCAGTGACGAAAGGTTTTACGCTGTAGTTGGCCGTAATTTTGTAGAGCGAAACGGGAACGCGCTGCCCGCGATTGCCCGAAAAAGTGACATAGGTGTTGCCGTAAGCATCTACCGCAGGATTTGCGATGGGATGCAAGTTATCCGCAATTTGCACACCGATGGAAACAGGATGCGGCTGGCTTTCGTTCGCAGCACTGAAAACCCGGACCATACTGATGGTCGCGCCATCGGGAACTCGCGCAATCAGCCGGTTTTCACTGGCGAGTGCCAGTCCAGCTTCCACTTCACCAAATCGCACAACCGGCCGCGGGTGAGCACGCGATGCGAATCCGCTGCCATGAATGACGATCTCGCCGCCGGGAATGGCAGCCGCAGGCGCGACTCTATCAATGCGGGGGATACCGTTTTTTTCTGCCGACGACCCGAAGCCGAATTTCATAACCAGCCGAGCAACCCAAAGTGTAAAGCCACTCGCAACAGGATAGCAGCGTAGATGCCCGCCATCCAGTCATCCGCCATGATGCCCCAACCGTGGGGAAGTTTCTCGAGTTGGCGCACTGGGAAGGGCTTCCAAATATCGAACAAGCGAAAAAGGAGGAAACCCAGCAGCAGGTATTTCCAGTTCACGAGGCTCAGCGTAAAGAAGATAGCGTAGCTGGAAAAATCCATGTGCTCCGTCAGATGCGGCAGCGCAATGGGAATCAAGGGCAGCAATAAAGTGAGGTGCTGCCCCGCGACTTCGTCGATCACCACAAATTGCGGGTCTTTGATGCCTGAAAATTCGGCGGCCCTGTAGGAACTCCACACGCCAATCGCCCCGAGAATCACCAAAAGGCCGAGCGCGCACACTAGCGGCAAAGCAAGGGTGGAATTGTGAATGTCGCTTCCTGGAACCAGAAAGTGGTCGTCGGTGAACACCGCATCCGTAAGAGGATGCAGAGAGAAGAGCCCCCGGGGCGACGCGGGGTGCAGAAAAAATATTGCCGATAGTACAGCCGTTGCGACTCCCACAAGCGATCCAAACGTGCCTGGAGCTTTCGGCAGATAACCTACGCCGAGCACCGTCGCGATCGCCATCGCCAGCCGCGGCTTTTTTTGCAGAGCCGTCTCGCCGCCAGGAATTTTAGTGGATGGTGTCATCGGGTTTGCGGAACCCCTTAAAGTCCTCATCTTCGTCCACGGGTTGTTGTTCTTCTGGATTTTTTTCTGTTTCGAGCTCGCTCATATCAAAAACCGGTTCGGACACGACGTACTTCTCCGTGGCCCAGTTGCCGAGATCGCGATCCCGGCAGCGCTCGCTGCAAAAAGGGAAGTCCGCGTTGGTATCGGAATCGGTCGGCGTTTTGCAGATCGGGCAGCGATGTCTCATCGAAAGACTCCCGACGGCTAGTGACTCGCCTCTCGCCAAATCACCGAGCCGGTATTTTTTCTACTCTGTGAACTCTGCGCACTCTGTGTTGAGACCCTTGCTTAACACAGAGATCACTGAGACCGCAGAGCGGAATTCCTGGGGAGTGAGTATAGCTCAGCCGAGGACGCGAAGCGGAGCGCCCGTTGAGATACGGGTCAGTTTTTCCGCTGGAGGCACGTGAGGAGCCGGCACATACGCCGTACCGGCATTCTTAAACCCAGCGGCACGCGGCAAAATCTCCACCACGCGTCCGATGAGGTCATACACATCGGCTTTGATAATTTCGACGCGCGCAACATCACCCGTCTCGGCCGTTTCGCCGCTCGGCAATTCAATGTCGGTCAGATAGAGCTTGCCATCGATATCCGGCGCCATGCCTTCGAGCCGCGCTTCCCACACCAGCGGATTGTCCTTCGAGGGGCCTTCGACAAGCGCGGTGGCCGTGCGGCCCTTCCATGCCCGCAGTTTCTCGCGCGAAATTTTCTTTTGGATGGCCATCAGTTGATTACGGCGATCGGTGATCGTTTCCGGATCGACTTTCGCGTCGAGCCCGTAACTGTTCGCGTTGTCCACATCCGAATACTCGAAAACGCCCATCCAATCGAGATTGGCGGCGCGCACAAAGTCGCAGAGTTCTTCGAAATCCTTTTCCGTTTCGCCGGGAAAGCCAGCGATGAATGAAGTGCGCAGCGAAACGCCGGGAATCGTCGTACGGATGCGTTCGAGAAGTTTCAAGAAAGCGTCGCCATGCGATCCGCGCTTCATGCGCGCCAGAACATTGCGGCTCGCGTGCTGCAGCGGCATGTCCATATATTTCGCCAGGCGCGGATGCGCCGCGAGCGTATCCAGCAATTTTTGTGTCACGCGATTCGGGTAGGCGTACAGAAAGCGCACCCACTGCAGGTCTTCCACCTGTGCAAGTCGCTCGAGGAGTTGCGCCAATCCATCACGAAGGCCCAGGTCTTCGCCATAAGAAGTCGTGTCTTGGCCGATAAGCGTAATTTCTCGCGCGCCCGAAGCGGCAAGATTCTCCGCTTCACGCACGACGGATTCAAAACGCCGGCTGCGGAACGCTCCGCGCAGCTGCGGGATAATGCAGAACGTGCAGGGATGATCGCAGCCTTCAGCAATTTTGATGTAAGCCGCGTGACGCGGCGTTGTGATGACTCGCGGCGTCAGGTCGTGATAGAGAAACGCCGGCGGCGCGGCAGGCAACACGCGCAAATCGCCATCGACCGCTTCGAGAATTCGCTCCACTTCGCCGGTTCCCACCACAGCATCCACTTCCGGAACCTGCTCGAGAATCTGGTCGCGAAAACGCTCGACAAGACACCCGGCAACAATAAGCTTCCGCGCCGCGCCGAATTTCTTGTGCTCTGCCATCTCCAGAATCGCGTCGACAGACTCTTTTTGCGCGGATTCAATAAAACTGCACGTATTGACGACAAGAATCTCCGCCTCATCCGCGCGCGGCGTAAGCTCATACCCTTCGCGCGCAAGAATGCCCATCATCACCTCGCTATCGACGAGGTTCTTCGGGCATCCCAGGCTCACAAATCCGACCTTAGTCATAGGCAGTAAATTGGCGCCTTTGCGCAATTTTCAATTGTAACACGCAGCAGAGGGCGGAAACCAAACGGGGTAGCACAGGCACTCCTGCCTGTGCGGTTTTTGAGTGGTTGCGAAATGGTGCGCAGCCAAGAGTGGCTGTGCTACCTAAAACGCGAGTCTCATCGTGAAGCGAAGGACGAGCGGATTTGCTCGAGCAGCGCCTGCAACCGAATCGTGTCGCAAGGCGCGCCGCCAAAGCGCGCTTGCGTATAGCACTGCGTAAACTCGTACACCGCTGGCGCCAGACGAGGTTGCGAAACGGCCGCCGCAAACTCAAACGGTGTCTGCGTGGGCAGGCGAGCAAAGCCGCGCCGCGCAAGCAAGTACAAGAGTTCTCCGTACAGCCGCGAAGCAAGCTGCGGATTCGACCGCGCCAACTCCGGCGAGCGAAGCTGCCACGACAGCCACAACCGCCGTACAAAAGCCACAATCAAATCGAACCGCAGCGCCATTAGAAAAAGCACGATGACGCACGGAATCAGCAAGCGAAGCCAGTCGTTCCTGGACCGCATCCATCTTCGCCCCTTGGCCTGTTGGTGCGTGAACCAGGACCGCGCAATCTCCGTCCACGACCGCGTAGTCCGCTGCATGGTCTGCGCCAGCAAAATTTGATGAATGAAATCGTAGTTGATGACCCACTCGTTCCAGGAAAGCTCGAACCAGTCCATGTATTGGCCGAGGCGTGAAAAGAAACCGCCGGCATCTTCGGCTCCGGGTGGAGTGGGATCGAAAGTCATCCAACCGGTGCCGGGAAAATAAACTTCCACCCAGCTGTGCGCGTCGCTCGCGCGGACAATGTAGTCCTCGCCGAGGTCGTTGTACTCGCCCGGCAAAAAGCCGTTTACTTCGCGCGTGGGAATGTCCAGTGTGCGAAGCATGATAGCCATCGCGGAAGCGAAATATTCGCAATGGCCCGAGCGAGTCTCGAAGAGAAAATGAGCCAGCGGATCGTCGCCGGGCTTTCCCGTGAGGTTCAGGTTGTAAGCGTAGTGAGAACGCAAATAATTTTCTAACGTGATGGTCTTGTCGAAAGGCGTCTGCGCGCGCGCCGTGATCTGCTTTGCTAATTCCGGAATGCGCGGATCGAGTTTCGGCAACTGAAGGTAAATGTTGCGAATCTCTTCGGAATATTCCGTGGAAGCCGCGCGCAAGCGAGGCACATTCCTCGCTGGCAGCAAAGAAAACCCTTCGTACCGCAGCGTGGAGAAATTATGGAAAGGATTAAAAAGAGAGCCGGTCGAGTCGCGAATGATATAGCTGCGCCGTGCGCCCAGCTCCGTACTGGATCCTTCCCCGGAAAGATTTCCGCGTATGGAGATTGCGTTCGCGGGGGCGAACATCGTGTCGGTTGCGACCGGCTGTAAAAGAATGGTGTAACGCAAAATGGTTGCGGTCGGGTCCGCCGGCCGCTCCGTCAGATTTATCCAGCCATTCATTCCGGCGGGAATAGTGACCGAGTCGTGCTCTGGAGAGGACCAGCGTTTTCCGTCAAACGAGGAAAGCGCAATGCCGCGCCAACGCAGCGTAGGATATCCCACTGGTTTTCCGGTGCGCACGCGCATCACGACAGTTGAATTTTTCTTGATCTCACCAATTTGGCCCAGTTCGACATCGTCGCTGAAGCCCGACATTAGCGTTGGCTGCAAACTGGTACGGCCCAGATAACCTGCACTGAAACGGGGGAAAAAGAAAAAAAGCGCGCCGCCGATAATCATGGCGCCGAGAGCCACACTGAGCGCGGCGAGGACCAGCGCATGATCGAGGCGGCGTTCTTGCTGTGGCTGCGCATCCACTTCTGGCGCGATCGCACCTTTGGATCCGCGGCGCATTTCGAGCCCCACGAACGTGGCCACGCCAAACAGCAAAAACAGGAAGAAAAGGCCAAGAAAAGTCGTGTCAATGGTGAGAACGGCGGAAGCGAGAATGGCCGCGAAAGAAAGCATGGTCAGAAAAAGCGCGTCGCGGTCCGTGGTGGCGCTGTACAGCCGGATAAGCATTACGAACAGAAGAAAATGGATGGCACCGAGAAGCGCGGCGTAAAGCGCGGGATTGGAGGAAGCCGATACAAACGAGCGCGAAAGAAAAATAACATCGAGAGGGAAAAGGAGCAAATAGGCCACGACCAGGCGGGTCGCAATGCGCTGCGGAATTTCAGCGGGACAGCGCCTCCACCAGCGGACTCCTTTATAAAGGACGGCGGAGGGCGCGACGATCATCGTGAGTAGATCGAGTTTGCCCGTGCTCACGAGAGTGGCGACAGCCGTCGTCATGAGCAGGAAAAGAGAAGTGCGAAAAAATCGCTCGGCGGGGAGCGCGGGGACACTCGTTATCGATGCGGAAGCAGCCATTGGGGACTATTCCATCCTAGCACTTCGTCCGGGTGACGCGGTGGAGGCTACGCGAAACAATAACGTTTACAGCCTCAATGTGTAGGGCTTCGCCGTTGCTGCTGGCGATTCCAAGAGCGCGGCGCGTGCGATTTTTCGGGTGAGATTCGAGATGGGTAGTGTCGATAAATCTTTAAGAAGAATGCTTCTTGCGCCGCGAATACGCGGGATTTTTGCAATAGCGATGCGAAAGGGAACAACCGTGACGTTGCGATAGGTCACCGCATGGCGGACTCGAGCGAGCGGTTCAAAGTGGAGCGCACTGTTTCCAGCGGGCATCACCTCGACGAGAAAATCCCGGAGTTCGCCAATCGCGTCCTTGCGAACCGCGACCGTCGGAAAATGCCACATTCGCGAGACGAGCGTGGCAACGTCGTCCGCAGCAGGCTTGTTCTCCTTTTTCTTCCTGGGCGGAGGCAATAGCAATGTTTGCCCGCGCGGAGTGCAAAGCACAGCCGCGCCGAGTACGATTTGCACGGCTTCGCGTTTTTTACGTTTTTCAGGGAAAGATTCGGGGTCGCCCGATTGGCGCGCTCGGCAGAATTTTGCCACGGGGCACAGCAAACATTGCGGCGCTCGCGGCGTGCAGACCATCGCGCCAAGTTCCATCATGGCTTGGTTCCAATCGCCAGGCGTCTTAGGATCGAGCAATTCTTGTGCGCTACTCTGCAAGGATTGCCAGCGACGCGATTCACGGAGATCACCTCGGATAGCGCCAAGCCGCGCGAGTACTCGCGCGACGTTGCCATCAAGGACGGCGTGTTTTGCGCCAAACGCAATGCTAAGAATCGCAGCGCCGGTGTAGGGCCCGATGCCGGAGAGAGCGAGGACCGCCTCCTCATCCTGCGGAAATTCTCCACCATGTTGCGCCACGATTTGTTGCGCTGCCTTCTGCAGATTGCGCGCGCGGCTGTAGTAGCCGAGACCGGACCAAAGTCGCAGCACCTCTTCCTGCGGCGCTTCTGCAAGGACGTCGACGTCGGGGAACCGCGCGAGAAATCGTTCGTAGAAAGGAATCACCGCAGCCACGCGCGTTTGCTGCAACATGATTTCCGAAATCCAGATGCGATATGGATCTTTCGTGCGACGCCACGGCAAATCGCGTTGAAACTGCCGGAACCAAGTGAGCAACTGCTTGCGAAACGCGACGAACTCGCGGCCTGTGAGCGTGATCACGCCGTATTCTCGCACAGTTGACGTCGGAGACTGGTCGGGAGCGGTGAAAGGCCGATTAGGGCGTCAAATCTTCTAGAAATATCACCCACGACTGGTTCCAAATGCTGGACGGGATGGAGCCTCGTGATTCGCTGGTGACAATTACGCGAAAAATTTCGGGGTCTCTGGCCAGTTCGGAGAGCAGCGCGCGCTTCGGGTCCGGAGGAAACGGTTTTGCCGTGGCGAGATGCTTCAGAATGTCGAAAATGATTTCATCGGCTTCGACGAGCGGAGTTTCAAAGCCCGCCGTGCGAAATTGCAAGACGGCATTGCGCTCATAAAAGTGCCAGGCGAGTGCTGCGCACATCGTGACGGCGGACTCAAAACGGGCGTCCGCTTCCTTTGCGGTGAGGCCCGCAGACGAGTGCGGATCAAGCACAAGTATGACGCGGCAATCATCCTCGCGAGTGAACTCGCGCACCATCAGAGAACCGAGGCGCGCGGAAGCTTTCCAGTGCACGTGGCGAGAGCTGTCGCGCGGTTGATAGTCGCGCAGTGCGTATAGATCTTGTCCGCGCCCTTTGGCGAGGCTTTCGAGCGCGCCTTGCATTCCCGGAAGAACTTCAAAAAAGTCCCGCGTCGGCTCAACCGAAGGATATACGAGTGCTTGCGACTTCAAATCGATGCGGCGCGCTTTCTGCAAAAAGCCGAAGGGAAATCTGGTAACGATGCGAAAGGCTTCTTGGGAATAGATGCCGCGCCTCGGAAAAGTCATTGGTACGTGCTGCTGCACGCTGTCATGTTTTGGGATGTACGGAAAATAGACCGGCGTTTCGAGCATGGCCGCGTTCGCGGCATTTTTCCCGCGGACAGCTTCTACGCGAAGCGAAAACGAGGGTAACGTCAGTTTTTCGTTTTGGATTTCGACAAGACTGCGAACCGGCTGCCCCGCGAAAATGTGCTCGGGCAACTGCAGGCGCATCTCGACGCCAGACAATGTGATCGAGGAAAGAACTCCGGACATCAAGATAATGGCGATAAGGCTCGCGAGAATGAGGAAGAGCAGATTGTTGCCGGTGTTCAGCGCGGCGACGGCCACCAAAAAAATTCCCAGAATATAGATCCAACCTTCGCGCGTAACTCGATACTCCATTTTGTAGCCGATCCAGCGAAGAGGCGTACGTTTTGCGAGAACCGGGACGAGCGTGACGGCTACCCACGCCGCAACCAGAAGGGCGCCAAGCGCGGAGGCAATGGCGAGCGCTAGATGACCCAACTCCGCTGCCGTGCCGGAATAAATCGCAAGGAGCAAAGCGAAGGCCAGCGCTGTGATGGAAAGAAAAAAGGCGCGCACAGCGGAGCGGTCAGCTTTGACCCAGAGTTGCGCGGCTGTTGAGGCTAGACTCACAGAGGTACGCGAACGGAGTCGACGATCTCCCGGAGGACGGATTCGGTCGTCTCCGATTTTCTCTGCAGCGAAGCATGGCGCGAACTGGCCACAACGCGATGCGAAAAAACGGCAACGGCAAGCTGCTTGAAGTCGTCAGGCAAACAATAATCGCGGCCATCGAGAAAGGCGCGGGCTTGCGCGGCGCGCTGCAGCATAAGTGTGCCGCGCGGGCTGACGCCCAGTGCGAGTTGCTCAGTCTTGCGCGTGCGGTTCACGATTTCCAGCGCGTAATCATGAAGGCTGGCGTCTACCTTCACGCGGGCAACAGATTCCTGCATTTCCAGGACGTCGTCGATGCCGGCGACAGGTTCGAGCGCCCCGAGCGAATCGTCATGGATGTGCTTGCGCAGAATTTCGCGCTCCGTTTCGTGCGAGGGATAACCCATTTTGATGCGCATCAAAAAGCGATCGAGCTGCGATTCTGGCAGAGGGTACGTGCCATGATGCTCGACGGGATTCTGCGTGGCGATAACCAGAAAGGGATGCGGCAACTTGAGTGTTTTACCATCGACGGTAACTTGGGCTTCGTTCATCGCTTCAAGAAGGGCGGACTGCGTGCGCGGTGTGGTGCGGTTGATTTCATCAGCGAGAACAACGTTGGCGAAAATCGGCCCGGAGCGAAACTCGAATTCGCGCGATTCCGGATTGTAAACGCTGACGCCGAGCACGTCGCTGGGCAAAAGATCCGAAGTAAACTGGATGCGCTGGAACGTGCAATGAAACGATTTAGCAAGGGCCTGGGCGAGAGTGGTCTTCCCAACTCCAGGAACGTCTTCAATAAGCAGATGGCCGCGCGCGAGCAGGGTGATTAGCGCAAGCTGAATGGCCTCTTCCTTCCCGTAGATAGCGCGAGAGATGGAGCGCTGAAGTTGCGAGACGATTTGGGACGTGGCCGTCGGCATCTGTTGAAAACCCGGGTCCTTCCTGCTACAAATAGGTAGATGACGCTTTCGAGCGTCGCGGCTGTACGGACCGGGCGACTAGCTCAGTTGGTTAGAGCGCTCCCCTCACACGGGAGAGGTCAAAGGTTCAAGTCCTTTGTCGCCCACCATAACCCTCTCATTTTGGCACTAATCTTTCCAGCGAATCAAAAACTCAGCGCACGTGTGCTCAATCGGTGGTTGCATCAATCGGTAAAACGGGTGCAATAAGAGCTACGTCGCCCGTAATTTACGTTGGCGGCGTATAATCCCGCCGTGGCATCCATCCTTTGCACTATAGAGTTTTTGGCACTGAGTATCTGGCTCGGCAGCGGTGTGTTTCTGAGCTTTGTGGTGGCGCCGGGAGCGTTTCGCGTCTTGGCGCCGAACCGCGATCAGGCTGGAGCCGTCGTGGGGTTTGCGTTGACGCGGATGCACCTGGGCGGGATCGCTTTGGGCGTTCTCCTTTTGCTCGTGCGGTTCGCTCGGATCCGCAGCTTGGCTAGCTTGGTAAGTCCGGCGGCGCTTAGCGTTGTGTTGATGATCGCGTTGACGGTCATCTCGCAGTACACGGTCAGCGCCAAGATGGCCGTTTTGAGAGTACAGATGGGCTCGATTCAGGCAACCGCGGCGGACAATGCTCTGCTTGCTGAGTTCAGCCGGTTGCACCGGATTTCAGTTTCGCTCGAAAGCGGTGTTTTGCTGGCAGGATTTGCCGTTATGTATTTGATGGTGCGCGAGGTAGCCGCTGGCCGGTGAAGTTGTTTGGGATCGAACCCCGAATTGCCCCCCTCCTTTTTTGTAAGCGCTGCTGATAAAGGACTTAGCTTGCCTGTACGGCGCCCTATTTTTAGCCGTCCCTTGTTGTCCGCATGCATTAGTCGAGGGGATGTGGCGAATCGCGCCGCCGAGGGCCGCTTGGTTGCGGCATGCGTGTTTCAGCAGGGAGAAAAGAAAAGTCGTGCCGGGCTAAAGCCCGGCCCCTACATTTTTACGGCCTTTGGGTTTGATCTTCTTGCGGGGCTTGCGGCGGACTTTGGCGGGGCGGATTTTGCGCATGGCGGCGTTGCCGGCTCGGTGGCAGGCGCGCCACATGTACCAGCTAGCGACGGTGCGGTAGGGGCGCCAACGTTCGCCGAAGGCTAGGAGTTCTTTGGGCTTGGGCTTGTGTTTTTTTCCGTAGGTGATGGACCAGCCTTTTTGTACGCCGAGGTCGTGGATGGGGAGAACGTCGGGGCGGCCGAGGCGGAAAATCAAAAACATTTCGACGGTCCAGGCGCCGATGCCGCGGACGGAGGTTAGGCGTTTGACGAGTTCTTCGTCGGAGAGTTTTTGTGCGTCTTCGAGGGTGGGGACGACGCCTTCGATTGTTTTTTTGGCGAGGTCTTTCATCGCGAGGACTTTTGCTCCGGAGAGACCGGCTTTCCGGAGGGCTTGCTTGCGGAGCTTGAGCATTTCTTGCGGCGAGGGTGCGCGCCCTGTGGAGCTGAGGGCCTTTATGCGGCCGAAAATGGTGGCGGCGGCTTTGCCGGAGATGGATTGGTGGGTGATGGCTTCGAGGAGCGCTTCGTAAGGGCTTTGGAGATGGTCCTCGTCCATTTGGAAGGGTGGGGTTTCGGCGATGAGGAATTTTAATTTTTCGTCGCGTTCGGCCAGGGACTTCACGGCCTCCGCGAGATTGAAAGAGATCGAGCTGATGGGTAGCGTCATGGCAGCGTTAAGATAACACGCCTCGCTAGAAGTCATTTGTAAGCAGGGGATCGCTATGAATATCGAAGACGCGTTGCCGGAATTCCAGAGATACGCTGAGGAGAGAGCAAGCACAATCGCGACTCTGACTCCAGAGGAGGCCACAGCGGCAATGCTAGGTTTTTACCGCGACGTCAGAGCCAGCGACTGCGATCTAGACTCCGATGGCGACATGTTGCTCGTTCAATGGGGAACTTACGATTGGGGAAAAGGAGAGCTGTTCGAATTCGATATCACACGTCAGTTTATTCCGACTGACGAGGACTCGGAAATGAGGCAGCTGTCGGTCAAATTCACGGTTGCGCCTGACGATGAGCTTCGAGCTCTTGGTAACGGAAACAGGTGGTGCCACTCCCCAAAGGAATTACCTGATTTCTGGAAATTTGTAGAAGCTCTCCCAGCCTATGGCGCCGCCTCTTCGCATTCCGATGCGAAATTGGAACTCAGTTATTTTCAGGTGTGAGCCTATGGAGGTGTGGGCGTCGGCACGTGAGTTGGATGGGGTTTGTGGGATTTTTTTCGGGCGTGGCGAGCACGGAGGATCATAGTTGCAAGAATGATGGCCGCGCAGATTTCTACGAAAACTTTGCCCCCGTCGATCCAGTCGATTCCGGCGCCTTTTAGGTCGGGGTCGGTGAAGAGGGAGTGGTAGAAGAGGGCGACGGCGCCGAGGTAGACGGTGAAGTGGAAGGCTTTCCAGGTGCGGCGGCCTAGTTGAATGCGAAAGTAGGAGGTGATGACCATGAGGGCGACGATGTAGAGGGCGATAGCGCCGATGGTGTTTTCGAGGGGTTGTTGCGGGGAGTGGACGGGGTAGATGATGTCGAGGACGCGAAATTTTGGCGATTTGTTGAGGAGCAGCGGGAGGGGATGGAGAAGCGTGACGACTAGGGCGATGTAGCCGGTCCAGTTGTGGAGGCGGAAATAGTTGAAGCGGTGATGAGGCCAGTTACGGACGGGGCTGTAGCGGAAGGCCATCATGACGCCGAGGAGCATGTTAATGGTGATCGCGCCAACGGCGGTAAGGCCGAGATAGGCGGAGAAATCGAGGACGGTGATGTTCATCGTGAGAATGGGAGGCTGTTGCCCTCGCGCAAGTTGTCCATTATCTGATGAAAGTGATGTTCTCGTTCCTGGAATCGCCAGTTAGACGCATGGAAGGTGAGACTGTTGCAGGCGGCCGCGCGTTTCATCTGATTTTTTGACGGGGCCAGAGCTGAGCGAGCGCTCGAGCCGGTGTTCAAATCGAGCGAGGCGAGCGGGTGTGCTAGGATTGCTAGTTTATGCAAACAGGGATTATTGGACTACCACAGGTTGGGAAGACGACGCTGTTCCGAATCTTGACGAAGGCGAACGTCGAGGGGAAGGGCGGAGGGTCGGCTACGCATGTTGGCGTGGCGAAGGTGCCGGAGCCGCGGTTGCTGGAGCTGGCCAAGCTTTATAACCCGAAGAAGATTACGTATGCGACGGTGCAGTACGTGGACCTCGGCGGCATGCAGAAGGAAAAGAACCGCGATGCGCTGGCTCCTTTGCGCGAGGTGGATACGATTGCGC
>Ga0210391_10001727_pt1 | contig 19508 bp, 13 predicted proteins | sample IncBWC12OmetaG_FD_160573 | JGI IMG/M metagenome (GOLD analysis project Ga0210391, IMG submission 160573) | Forest soil microbial communities from Barre Woods Harvard Forest LTER site, Petersham, Massachusetts, United States - Inc-BW-C-12-O ...
GCTTAAGCGAATCGGCTGGCTGTTGGGCGAGCCCTCCGCGGTAATGTCGATCGACGCCTGGTTCTCATAAAACTCAAAATTGAGGCCGGCTACCGAAGACGTAAATGCCGCGCCGCTCCCCGCATTTCTGCCTGATTCTTCAAACCTGAGAGTGTCGTTGCCCAGCGCTTTGATAGTGGGCGTTTGTGCGAGAGTTCCGGCGGCCAGAGAGATGGTAACCATCAGCAAAGCAAGTTGGAAGCAGACGCGGGCGCGCATCATGAGTTTTCTCCTGATCAAAATCGAAAATGGATGGACGAATGGGACAACAGAAGTCCCACCAACGACCTGCGATGGAGCCAGATCCCTTTATCAGTCCGGGGGGAGGAACGATCGGGGAAAGTACAACCGCCAGGCCCGACAGGAAATCCGGCAGCGAATTCCGGCTCAGGGCGCGACGCGGTCGGGATTATACAACGACGAGAGGTCTTGGGAAGTCCACTATTTTTGTAACCCGAACTCAAAAGCCCCGCAAGAGCCCGATGGCACCCGTTTCCAACCACAGGTCACCGGGACTTGCTCAGCACCGGGAATCGGGCTTCGATGATTTATGTCCAGATCCTGCCTTCGCAAGTGCGCCCGCTCACAACCGCCCCATCACGAAAGTGGAAGCACCGTGTTACTCAGCCCTTGCGGTTTCGCTTTCCGCTGAGCCGCTTTCACTGCTCCTCTTTCGACCGCAAGGCGACAATCAACCTCGCTTCAGAATACGAAGCGCAAGGCAAACTGCATGAAGCGTGGCGTCGTCAGCGTCGAAAGATATTTCCCGAACTGGCTCGGGTCGTCCGACAGCGATGGTTGAGCGGAGCTGCCCACTTCTCCGCGCACGTCATAGCGCACGGAGTTGGTGGCGTTGAAGGCCTGCCACGTGAACTCCAGCCGCCGGTGCTCGCCGAGCGAGAAATCCTTGCTGACTCCGGTGTCGATGTTGAACATGCCATCGCCTATGACGTTGTTGCGGACGCCCGATTCGCCCGGCCACTCTGGGCGGAAAGCTCCCTCGGCCGCCGCCGGATTCTGGAAGATATCCGGGCCGATGTCAACGCCGTTGACGATAGCGTTCTTAGGATTGGATGCCACCGGAGGCGGCCCATTCGGCTCGGCGTCGCCCTCGATATTCCAGTTGGTCGCCCAAGTGAATCCGTTGTCGACTGTGATGGGGAAACCGCTGGTCCAGCGGAACACGCCGGAGACGTGCCACCCGCCAACTAGAGCATTCAGCAATGGCCCTGCGCTTCCCTGTAGCGCCTGGCCCTTGCCGAAGGGAAGACGATAGACCACGTTCGCGTTGATCTGATGGAAGGCGTTGAAATCGGAGAGCCCGCGCAGAGACAAGGGATCCCACGCGTTGATGACAATCCCGCCGCCGTTCAGGTCGTTGCCGGTTCCGCCGGTCCCTTCATAAGGGCCAATCCGCTCGGCGGCCGACGCCTCGTCGAACGATTTCGAAAACGTATAGTTGAACTGCCCCTGCAGGTTGGCTCCCCAGCGGGCGTTATAGGTCACCTGGAGCGCGTTGTAGTCCGAGGTGCCGATGTTGCGCCAGGCGTAGAGCGAGGCGAACTGATCATGAAAGAAATTGTACGGACCGTTCACGCTGTTTGGCGTGTCCATTCCGGTAATGGAGCCGGGCACGTCCAACAGGAAGAGAGAGAAAGTTTCGTTGTGTGGGTAGCAAGTCCACAGTTCGTAGATAGATTGTGTGGCCGTTGGATTGGCGGGATAGTTGCCGTTTGCGCAACCACCCCCCAGTTGGCCGGCCGTCACGGTATTCCAGGTGGGAAACATGTGTTCGAAAAATGGCACGGGTTGGACAGTATTGACGTCCTGGGCGTTGGCTGCGGCCTTCGAAAGCACTGTACCGGCTTGGAAGTATGTCGTTTTGCTGGCGGGGTCCGTTGGGTTGGCAGGCATCGCCAAGTCGACCTGCATGGGCAGACGCCGGCTGACGCTGCCCACATAAGCAACCTGCAGCGAAGATTTCGAGGTGATCTGGCGCGAGAGCGAGAAATTGAAGACATGCGTATAAGGCGTCTTCAAAGTCTGGTCAAGACCCCAGTTGATGGCGAAAGCAGTGTTGCTGGGAGTAACTGGAAAGCTGCCCGAGGGCGTAGGCCCGAACAGGCAACTCGGTCCGCTCAAAGACGCGCAGGGCGCAGGCAAGCAGTTTGAGCCGGTGAGGCAGGTGAAGCGAGGCGCGCCCGCCACAGTTACCACACCCGCAGGGTTTCCGAGGTCGGTAGACAGGCCGAAGGAGCCGTTCTGGTCAAAGCTGTTCACGATCGCGGCGCCGAAATGGCTGTACATGATGCTGTAGCCGCCACGGACTGAGAACTGGTCTTTCTTTCCCAGAATCTTTGAAACCCAGCCATCACCAGTATCGGGCGCCCAGGCCACGGCAATGCGCGGCGAGAAATCCTTGTGGTCCCAGTTCCACAGTCCTGGACCGTGATTCTTGGGTCCGCCGAGGATGAAGGAAATTTCTCCGGCGTTGTTCGCGGGCTGCCCCTGACTCATCAACTGCGCAGTGTGGTTGAACCAGTCGGCGACATTTTGGTTGCTGCACCCGCCGCCGCTCGCCTGCACGCAGGGTGAGACCTGCAATCCGTTGGTTTCGTAGGGCGGAGCATCAAGCACCCAGCGCAGGCCGTAGGTGACTGTGAAACGAGGTGTCATGCGCCAGTTGTCCTGCCCATAGAACTCGTAATCATTGAGCGCGTAACGACGGTTGAGGGCATCGCCTTGCGCCAGCGCTGTGCCATTCCGGGTGAAGTTATATTTGCCGTCGCCCTCGGCGAAAATGCCCAACAGGATCGTTGCCGCACTGTCGTAGTTGGGGCCGAAGTTGCCGTCCACAGCCGGAAAGCCGTTGTTGGCCGGATCAAGCGGGCTGGGGGTGTTGGCGATTCCGCCGGTGTTGAGATACACCGCGTTGGTCGACGCGTCGGAGAAGGAAGTCTGGTAGCTGATGCTGTTGTTGCGAATCACAAACAGATCGGTGCCAAACTCAAAGGTGTGATTCTTCAGGGTCCAATTCAAAGTATCGGTGAACTGGTTGGCGGGCACGAAACGTGTCAAAGAGCGATCGAAAGGGACAAAGTCGGTGAGTCCATTCAGATAGACTCCCGGATATACTGAGGTACCTCCCATTTGCGTTCCCTGGCGAATGTAGCCCCAGTGAAAATCGTTGATCAACCGGGAAGAGAGTAGCGAGGAGAGCCCAACGGTGACGCCCTTGCTGTCGTCCAGTGCCACCGTAGCGGCGGGTTGACCAGGGAACTGTTGCGATCCCGGGTCCTTGAGATTTTGCGTTTGCCCCCGGAAAAACAGCCTCTCGGAGCCGTTCGCGGTGACGTTGTAGTCGAGCCGGGTCAGGTAAGTATTCCACTTGGAGTCTGCGTTCGAAGAAAAGCGATATCCAACGATGTTGACGCCATCTCCGGCGCTTTCATTGGGAGTTTGGTACTGATTCAGGACGCTCTCAACCGCGGAACTGGGACCGATCCCGAGCGGGTCCATGGCGGTAATCTGGTTCGGGCCGAGGGCGTAGTAACCCTGCGGGACACCGCTGACGCCATTGACTGTTCCGCCGAGACAATCGGATGGGTTCTGACACAGATAGACCAAATCGCCCGCGCGCAGTGTCGCGCTAGGTACGTCGCGCAAAACACTGGTGCCTGCGGCTTGCCGTTTGCCTTCATAGTTGGCGAAGAAGAAGAGACGGTTTTTCATGATCGGCCCGCCGACGGCGACGCCAAATACGTTATATAAGAGCTTGGGCGCCTTGTTGGGTTCGCCGCTGCTCAGTTGCGACTCTTTCAGGAAGGGGTCGTTGGCGCTGAAAATGGTATTGCGGTTGTACTCGTAGGCCGTTCCGTGAAAATCGTTGGTGCCACTCTTGGTGACTAAGGCAACCTGGCCGCCGCTGGAATAACCAGAGTCGGCATTGGCGTTAGCGGTGGTGACCCGGAATTCCTCAACTGAGTCGGGCGGCACATTCAGCACACTTTGGAAAGCGTAGCCATTATTCTGGTCGTTCACGCCGATGCCGTCGAGTTCGACGTTGGATTGGTCGCTGCGCACGCCGTTCACCGCGCCGCTCCGCGTGTCGGTGTCCCGGTGCAGATCCACCTGATCCCCCAAGTACGATACGCCCGGCTGCAGGCTCAGCAACTCGACCACGTTGCGGGCAGCGATGGGCAATTCATCGATTTGGTCTGACGCGACCACGTTGCCGAGAGACGCGTCGGTTCGATTGATGAGCGGCGCTTCGCCTTCCACGGTGACCGATGTTGTCGCGCCCGCTACCGGTAACCGGAGCGGCACGGTGGAGGGTAACTTGACCAGTAGCGTGACCTTCGGCACCACAACCGCCGCAAAGCCGGTTGCGGTTGCTTCCAGCCGATATTCACCCGGAGGCACATCCAGGAACTGGTAGAGGCCGGACGCGTTGCTCGTGGTAGTCCTCTTGGACCCTGTTGCCGGTTCGGTCAACGTGATGCTCGCGCCGGCAACCGCTGCGCCGGTCGGGTCAGTCACGCTGCCGTTCAGAGAACTGGTAGATTGCGCCGCCGCCAACGAGGCCAGGCAGACGAACACGGCGAACACTAAAATCGCGCGCCTTGCTCCGTGCGCACATCCGACGCCCAACTCATGCCACCGCTCGTGCCGCTTGCCGTTCACTTGCTGATGGATTCGTGTCATCGAAGTAGCCTCCAAGGAAGAAGACGCCACCGGGCACAATCACGTTGAGAGAAAACACGTGTGTTCTACTCGCGCCCGCTAGTGTCTTTCATGTCCTGTGTTGTTCTTGAGTCGGATCCCGCACATCCCGTCCAAGTGCCGCGGATTATAACTTAAAGTCGTGCCAAGGTTCATGCAGAAAAATGCGGTCGCGAAACGGTTTTTCTTCTCGAACGCGCAGGAACCGCAGGCACAGCAATGGTTCAAGCTCAGAATTACATAAATGCAGCGGGAAATGTTTTGAATGAACCAGCAGAGACGTGAGGGAGTTGCTTTTGGAGACCATCGCGACCGCGTCGGGACTTTGTCGGCGCGCCAGAAACTTGCCGTCACGTAGTCGCTCGACTAGAAATCTCTGTCCCGCAGGCCCGACCGTCACTGGGTGAATTTGAGATATCCACCAAGCCGGCGCCAATCATCATGGCCCTGCTTCCAGGAGAGGATCCGAGCATCTTGCCACCACTGAGGTCCCGAAGGATTGCTCGGAAGATCGTGCTGCAGGGGATTCGGCTTCAGTAGCCGGCCGAGAGTACTCAGCGATTGAATGCCTACCTCACGGTGGCACATGACACACGCCTTAACCACCGGGTGGTACGCAGATAGCGGGGTATAGTGGCTCGGAGGACCTTCGTCTGGACCGGCGCCCCCAAAGAGAGCAAAGTCCTTTTCGTCCGGTCGAGCCGCTTTTAAGCCGCCCGCTCGGCCGGCAAAAAGTAGCGGACGGCTGAGCCGGATCGCGTAGAAGTCCTGCCCACTGGTTGTAATCATCTGGTCGATACCCACCCCTGGAGCACTGCTGGGGGTGACCGAGCGATACACGCGTATCTGTACGCTTTCCGTGATGGGCGAAGCCGTTAGCTTGCCCTGTTTGTCGAAGAGCGTCATCTGGCGGAGCAGCACGACCTGAGTCCCGGCTGGAAGTTGTGGCAGGTTGGGGTTAGGCGCCTCACTCTGGACGGGAGAAAAGTGCAGGCTGGAAAACGGGGGAGAATTCCACAGAGCGTTCAGATAATCGAACGTCGCTTTGCGCCCCGCCGGAAGTCGCAGGAATATGAGAAAGCTGGAGCGCCCGGAGAAAAAGAAATCATGTTGTTCGGCCACGGGCCGCGGCTTCCCAAGGCCTACCAGTTCGACCCACGGCCCGTGCGCATCAAACAGGTCTGGCGGAAGAAATGCGCGCTCCCGATGATCGGGATCGTACTCCTTCGCGAACTCACCTGAGGCGACTGCCTGCGCATAATTATCCGGAAGGGACGCGATCTGATCGGACGTCAGCGCCAACCGCCCAAGGACGTCCGCCAACCTGGCTTGCAGTTCTCGTTTTTCTTTTTCGTATCCCGGCGACATCTCCACCGACCAATCGAAGACCGCCCACAAATCCCGCTGGAGCAGGGCGCGCTTCACAGGATCATGAACCAGGCTCTCCGCGTGTGTTTCCAGAAACTCGTCCAGAATACGCATCGCCCTCTCGTGTGAGGGCTGTGCCAACAGATACGTCGAGTGGCGCCAGAGCGGCGGATCTAGCGCGTCCGGAAGCAGCTCGGTTCCAGGGAGGTCCTCACGAACGTAGATTGCGCTGTGGAGGCGGTTCCAAATCTGGTTGGGATCAGGATCATAAATGGCTACTGCTGACGCCGCGTTTTGGGGAGGAGGCCGGAAGTCTCCCCGGCCGGATAGTGTTGCCGTGAGGACCACGAAAAGCGTCCCTATGACGGAAAACCGCATGTACACCTTCGGGAGGGAGAAGAATGGCGCAAAAGATTTAACGATGAAAAATGGCGCACGGAGGAATCGTCCAGCTCCTGCCAAGCCGATTTCAGTTAGGGCGTGACCTTGAAGGCCGTACCATGACCCTGTGCCCCGCCCTGCTTCGTCGTGCCGTACAAGTTTCCTTGCGAGTCAGAAACTAAATTGCTGAACGAATACTGGCCGTCGCTGCCTCCGGTAAAGAGGTATAGGGGGTTGTATGTCCACTTGCCGCCGGACTCCGTGAGCTCGTAAACCGTGCCTGAGTTGTCGGCGCCGTCACAATGTGTGGTTGCGTAAAGCTTCCCGGATTTCATAAGAACATTGCGGAAGCTCCCTGAAATGTTCCAGCCGTACAGGCCGTAGAGCACACTGAAGGTCCAACCACCCTTTGATGGACTCAACTTGAAAACCGTGCCACCTCCATTCGAACCTCCGCCGCCGCCCTCGGTCGCGGCCCCGTAAAGACTACCGCTGGAAAGTATGAGCCCGGCATACGGAACTCCTCCGTCGTTTTGCAGTTCAAAGTGGTGGAGAATCTTTTCCGTCCAGTTGGGGGTTGACGGCGACACTTCGAAAACCGTGCCGTATCCGTAACTGCCTCCTGCAGAAGTCGTGCCATAAAGGTTGCCGGCGGGGTCGAGCGTAACGCCTGCGACCGGAATCGCTCCATCACTGCCAGTGCCGAAGCTGTACAACACCTGCCCCGTCCATGGGCCGCCTGCCACAGTAGGGATCGCCAGTTTGAAAACTGTTCCATTTCCGCTCGATCCACCCGCCGTGGTTGTGCCGTAAACATTTCCCGCCTTGTCGATCGCTAAACCCGCGACAGGATTTGATCCACCCGCTTTGCCGGGAAAGCTGTAAAGCACCGTCTCCTCGCCACTCAAAGTAACCTCGAACACGGTGCCGGCATTGGAGACGCCCCCCAAAGTGGTGGTACCATAAAAATTACCGGCCTTATAAACCAAACTTCCTTCTGGACTTGCACCGTCGGCCCCACCGGTGAATTCGTGCAGAACCGTCTCCTCGCCGGCCAAACTCAACTTGAACATGACCCCGTGTCCAGAGCTCCCGCCCGTGCTGGCGGTTCCGTAGAGGTTCCCTCCAACGATTATGAAACCAGAAAGAGGATCGGCCCCATCGCTCCCGCCCGTGAAGGTGTGAATCACATTGAAGGACTGGGCTTTCGCCTGAGGAGCGGCGATCGCCAAGAACCCAAGCGCAAATATCAGCGTCCAACTGAACGCGCCTTTAGCGGATGTCAAATCGGGCCTCATCATCGATACCTCGTCCTTATTTTTGGAAATCGCGATCTTGGGCTCTACGAAGACTTGTGGCGAAGTCGTACCGAAGTTTTCGGAGTTTCCCACGCTGCCCTGGCTTTGTCAAGATGCCGGAAGGCACACCCTGGGCCATCGAGCCAGGAAGCACAATACCTTGCTGTGCGCGGCTCAACGGTTACTTCGGCCCTCGCTTTCACATGATTACAGGGAGACTTTTTAGGCCTCTCAACCCAAAAGTGGAGGCCCACTCCGGTCGCGGGCCGGTGAGCTTCATCTTCGGAAAGCGTTGCACCAGACTGCGGAGCGCAATTTGACCTTCTAAGCGCGCCAGTTGGGCTCCAATACAAAAGTGCAGCCCTGCACTGAACGCCAGATGCTGGTTGTTCAACCTCTTCAGATCCAGCCGGTCGGGTTCATCAAACTGTTTGGGATCCCGATTCGCCGCACCCAGCATGCACAGGACCGTCCATCCCTTTCGTATCGGCTGGCCGCAAACCTCGATATCTTCCTTCAGCACGCGAGCCGTGAATTGCACGGGGCTCTCATAACGTAGAAGTTCCTCAACCGCTGACCGGATGATCTCCGGTTTCTCTCGTAACTCAGCCGTCTGCTGCGGATTCTGCAGAAGGGTGTACATTCCGTTGCCAATCAGATTTCGAGTCGTCTCGTGCCCGGCGAAAAGCAGCGCAATACATTGCGCGTAGAGTTCTTCCTCGGTAAGAACTTCTCCTTCTTCCTCAATGTCGATGAGTAAGCTGATCAGGTCGCTTCCCTTATTGCGCCTCCGTTCCGCCACCGTCTTGCGGAAGAATTCGGTTAACGAAATCAGCGCATCCTGCGCCGCTTGGGCCTCTTCCACTCCGCGATTCGGGTTGCCTCGAAACGCCGCGATGGCCCGCGACCATTCGACGAATGTGTCCCGCATATCCTGCGATATCCCGAGCATTTCTAAAATAATGCGCACGGGTATCGGATTTGCGAACTCGCGCATGAGGTCGACTTCCGAGCCCGGCTGGAGGGGCCTCAGCATCTGGTCGACGATGGCCTCGACTTGCGGTCGCAAACCTTCGACGGCAGCAGCCGAGAATCCTTTGTTCAGAAGTTTGCGCAAGCGCGTGTGCTCGGGCGGGTCCATGAAAATCAGCCATAAGCTCAACATGCGCGCCAGTTCGCTGAACTCTGCCTGGCGGCTGATCGGCAGGGGCAATAGCATCTGCTTCGCCCGCTTTGCGGAAAGTCTCGTATCTTTAGCGATGGACGAGCACTCGGCGTGGCTGACAATCGACCACACCGGCCATTTACTGCCAACTTCCAGGTAGTGCAGAGGACCTTCCTGGTGCAAGCGGGCGTACGTGGGATACGGGTTCTGAAGAATCTCGTCGTTGAAAACGAACTCCTTGCCCGAAGAGATTACCTTAGACAACTATCACCTCATGAGGGGATAAGAATCTCAGTCACGCCGTCGGCGGCGCCTGAGGTTGAGCTTAACATACCGTTCCGGGGGAGGTTCTCGCAGGAATTAAGCCCATCATAAGGAAATGGGGAGGCGCTGCCAAGTCAATTCGACGGTTTGAATTTTTCCGTTGACCATGGTCGGCGGAGTTATCAGTACGATGTGATCACCCTCGAATTTAATATTGCGGACCAGGTCCTTGCCCACGTAGTTCTGAATCGAGGAGATCTCGATGTGGTGGGTTACCTTGTCACCGCTGAGCGTGTACTGTCCCCCATAGGCTAAGAACGTATTAAATGCCTCGGCCTGTTCTTCGGTTCGGCTGGCGATGGTAAGCAGCTTTCGTTCGCCATAGCTGATCAGAGACGTCACGCGGCCATCCTCTGAATAGCTTAGAAAACCCACCGGGTTGAGGCCGTAGGGAGTGTCGTTTCGCTCCCCCTTCGGCGTAGTGCTCGAGGCGGACGCCAGTTTCCACGTGCCCAGAAGTCTGTCGTTTGTACTCACGAATGCTCCAGTTCAATGGTAAGCGACGTTGAGAAAACGTTGAGAACATAATGATACCTCGGACTTGGTGACTCAAACCGCTGATCCGCAGAGTGAGAAACGCAGAGTGCGAAAGGAAGAGAAGCAGACTTGACACTTACCCGCCTGCTCACGGAAGGTATTTGAGCGCAGCTGTTTGAGAGAAGCCTCCCAAAAGCCACTCGCGCTTCGATCTGGCAAAGCTCTGACTCGAGAAAAAACTATGGAAACGGGACTGGACGGCAAAGTTGGGATTGTGACCGGCGGCACTTCAGGCATTGGCCGCGAGACCACCCTACTTTTCGCGAAGGCCGGAGTCAAAGTGGTGGTTGCCGGAAGGCGCGAGAAGGAAGGCGAGGAAACCATCGAACTGGTCCGCGCAGCCGGCGGCGACGGCCTGTTCGTAAAAACCGATGTGTCGAAATCTTCCGAAGTCGAGGCTCTGGTCCGGCAGACCGTTGAGACATTTGGTCGCCTTGACGTCGCGTTTAACAACGCCGGAATTGAAGGTGTTTGGGTGCCGATCGCCAGACAATCCGAAGTAGACTGGGATCGGACCATCTCCATCAATCTGAAGGGCGTCTGGCTCTGCCTGAAGTACGAGATTCGACAGATGCTGAAGCAGGGCGGAGCTGGAGCCATTGTGAACATGGCGTCGGTTACTGGCCTGGTGGGTTCCGCGGGCGCAGGAGCTTACAGTGCGAGCAAACACGGAGTCATTGGACTAACCAAGACAGCCGCGCTGGAAACCGCTCAAAATGGTATTCGGATAAACGCGGTGTGTCCCGCAGTGATCGAAACGGCGATGGGCGATCGCCTTTTTGGCGCTCCAGCCGTCCATAAATACGTTCTCGGTTGTCATCCCATCGGACGCTTTGGAAGGCCCGCTGAAATCGCCGAAGCTGTGCTATGGATGTGTTCGGACAGCGCATCGTTCATGACAGGCCAGTGTCTGGTTCTCGATGGCGGCTTCCTGGCGGGACCGGCTCCTCCGAAATAGCTGCAGATTGTCGACCAGTCACAACTGGTTACTGCTTTGAACTCGCATTCCCCCGACACAACGGATAAGAGGTAGCGGCTGGCTTAACGCTTTGCGCGCCCGGTGGAATTGGAGCCAGCGTTTCGTTCGACGAAATGCTGATGGTCTTGTTGGCACTGATCGCCGTCACCACGTAGTAGTAAGTGGCATTATCCAGCACGAGATCGTCCACGCAACCGATGCCTACGATCGGCGTGGGGTTAACTTGCTCGCAAACGCTGCACGTAGGGTTCTGCTTTGCCGCATTCTGCGTCTGGCTCCGGTATAGACAATACCCAACCGCCTTGCCATCGGGGCCTGGGCCGGCAACACTCGCGTTCCAGGTGAGGACCACCTTGTGGTGACCTGTCTGCGATGAGGGCTGCAGCATTTGGAGGCCTGCTGGCGGGCACGGTGGAAGAATCGGGCTGCTCAAGGCCGGGGAGAGCCTGCCTGCGTGAATAGTCCTCACTGACGGTGAAGCCGTGCTGGAAGAAGGCAGGAGAAACCGAACGGCAAGGATCGCTACGAGAAGGGTCCCGAGGCTCATTGCGAGTACTCCCAAAACGATTCGCGAATCCAACCTCATTTCCAGCGGGCCTCGCAGCGTGAGTCACCCCAACCGGCGTGTAGCAATCGTGACCGACACGGGGAGGAGTCCGGCCAAATCAACAGTCAGTCACAGGGTACACGAGCCTCGATGTCGCAGATGTTTCTAAGGTTGAGTCCGCGAAAGCATCTGGGGAGGAGGCGTTGATTCCCCGCTCAGTGCGAGTACGGCATACGCGGTCGCTGCGTCGCTCATGAAGTGCCCGATATTCGTGGATGGATCGCGACGTTTAGTCAACGACACGGATGGCCAGGACCCGTCCGCCTTGTCCTGGTGAGTCGCCAGCCACGAGCAACCGCGCTTCAGTCGGGGATCGTCCGGCCCAACCCCAGACTGTCGCAAGACGTAGGTCATCAGGCCAGTGGCATAGCCGTCACTTTTTCTCTGCTGAGTCGTTCCATCGGACCGCAACCACTCTCGAACTAGCGAATGCAGATGGCGGTCTTTCGGCCACGCAAGTGTTGAGAGCACCCAGCCCCCATCCGGCTGCTGGGCATTCGAAATTTCTTTAATAATGGCCCGCTGTCGGTCCGCCTCAATCAGTCCCGCCAATTTCATCGACGCCCAGAGCAGGACCGCGTGGTTGATCGTCGACTGAGATTCGTATTCGCGGTCGAGGTATGCGCGTAAAATGCCAAACTTCTGTTGGATCCCGGGAGCCGACCGATAATTTTCTGGAGCGCTGCCTACCGCAATCGCAGCTAAAGCAGCACCATAATATTGCGAGTCGCTCGCTTCGAACGGTTCCATGCCGAACTGGAGCCACGACCATGCGCCCTTGCCATTCCCTTCCGTCTGCTGGGTCGCCCACATATTGCTGAATGCGGCCCGGGTAACGTCGCTCAGGCGTCCATTCTGCGCGTCGTAGTTGGCGAGGATCAGCGCGTTGAGCACCGCTTCAGTCCCGCGAGATTCGGCGGCTTTGCTGCCTTGATATTCCTTGTCGCTGTAATACGGATCGGTCACGTTCCAGAGTTGTACCCGCTTGGCAACATTGTCCAGGAGTTTGCGCTCGGCGACGGAAGGGACAGCTTCAGCTAGCGCACCACGGAGCGTCGGTCGCGACATAATGTACGGCACGGCAGTGTGGCACGAAACACAGAAAGTATCGTGATCGCGCGCCGCGCCCGGCCACTCCATCCATGTGGTCTCTCTCCGGTCCAGGTAAGCCGCCGCCGCCTTCGGATCCCAGGACTCTGACCCTTCAGCTTGAGTCGCTTTCGCATGCGAACAGGCAGTCGCCGCCCCCGCAGCCACGATCAGTGCAAGGATCCGTATTTGTCTCATGCTAGACTTCACGTGCGACTCCCCCGCGGCAAATCAAAATCCGAAATGTCGTTCGGCAGAAAACAAGCAGAACACATCAATGACTAGAATAGCGCGGTAGACCGATGAATGGAGCCGAAAATCTGATTCGCGCGCTGCTCGCCAGTGGCGTTGACACCTGCTTTGCCAACCCCGGGACTTCGGAAATTCATCTTGTGGCCGCGCTGGACCGGATCACCGAGGTGCGCTGTGTGCTGGGTCTTTTCGAGGGAGTCGTCACCGGAGCGGCGGACGGTTACGCGCGGATGGCCGGGAAACCCGCATCGACGCTGGTCCACCTCGGCCCCGGCTTTGCGAACAGCCTCGCAAACCTACATAACGCCAGCCGAGCTCAGGTGCCAATCGTCAACATCATTGGTCAGCATGCCACTTACCACCTGCCCCTCGACACGCCGCTGACTTCCGACATCGAAGCAATCGCGCGGCCTTATTCGAAATGGCTGCGGACGTCGCGTTCCTCGGCCGACGTGGGCCGCGACGCAGCCGATGCCGTCGCTGCCGCCCGCACTGCTCCCGGCCAAATCGCCACGCTAATTGTGCCTGCTGATGTCGCATGGAGTGAGGCTGGATCAGGCGCGCCACTCTCACTGGCTGTGCCGCAAGCGCCACTTCCCGCTGCTGACGCGGTCGAGCGTGCAAGGGCTATGCTTCGCTCGGGCGAACGCACCGCCATTCTGATGACCGGAGATGCGCTCTACGGCAAAGGACTACTAGTCGCAGGGCGCATCGCCCAAGCTGCCGGCGCCAAGCTGCTGGCTCCGTACCCGGTGACGCGCCTGGAACGTGGCGCGGGCCTGCCGACGGTGGACCGCGTCGCGTATGTCCTTGAGCAGGGAGTCGAGCAGTTCAAAGAATTTCGGCAGCTCATTCTGGTAGGCGCGCGCGCTCCCGTTGCGTATTTTGCTTACCCTGGAAAAGACGTTGCGTTTACCTCGCCGGAATGCACGATCCACACGCTGGCAAGTCCAGGCGAAGATTACGTTGGCGCACTCGAAGCTGTCGAATCAGCGCTGTCGTTGCCGCGAACGCAGTTGACTGGAGAGACGGCCACGCGGCCCCAACTGCCGGACGGCAACATCACACTGCCAGGTCTGGCCGCAGTCATTGGTGCAGTGCTGCCCGAGAACGCAATCGTGGTCGACGAATCCATGACTTCAGGCCGGGGCCTGATGGCGGCCACCAAGGGCGCTCCGCGACACGACTGGCTGGGTAACACCGGGGGCTCGATTGGGATCGCCATGCCGCTCGCTGTAGGCGCAGCCGTAGCCTGCCCCGACCGGCGAGTCTTATGCTTGACGGCCGACGGCAGTGGTATGTACACACTCCAAGCCCTATGGACCATGGCGCGCGAGGGCCTCGCGGTCACGACCGTGGTTTTCGCGAACCGCGACTACGCGGTCCTTAAGCGGGAGTTTTCTTATCTAGGAATAGGCAACCCGGGGACCCGGGCGCTAGGTATGTTCGAGATCGGCCGTCCGGATCTCGACTGGGTGCATCTGGCGAAGGGCATGGGAGTGCCTGCCACCCGCGTCACTTCGCTGGCGGAGTTTGCGAAGGCATTGCGGGAAGGTTTTGAGAGTGAGGGTCCGACGCTGATCGAGGTTCCGCTGTAGCTCTAGGCTGGTTGCGCCGCGGAAGATCCGCAGCGATCTTTCTTAATTCGGGTTTCACGATTTTCCCGAGAGCAGTCACCGGAAGTTCAGGGAGCACGACGATCTGGGAGGGCCGCTTGTACGCGGCGAGATTGCGCGCGGCATATTGCACCAGATCTGGGATCGTCAGCGTGGAATCTGGAAATGGTTGCACGAAAGCAATGACCTCTTCGTCTCCGTCAAGCGCCCTGCCGACGACCGCAGCCTTGGCGACCGCCGGATGGCCGTTGAGCACCGCCTCGACCTCGGCAGGGTAGACGTTGAATCCAAATCGGATGATCATCTCTTTCTCTCGCCCGACAATGAATAGATCCTCGCCCTCGAAACGGGCAAGGTCCTGCGCGTTAAACCATCCCTCTGCGTCAAGTACAGCCGCCGTCTCTTTCGGGGCCCGATAGTAGCCCTTCATCACGTTGGGCCCTCGCACCCACAACTCTCCCACCTCGCCGGCCGGCACTGGCTTCAGATCGTGTCCAACCAACTTGACTTCCACGCCCGGAAACACCGGGCCGACCGAGGTATCTTTGCGGGGAGGTGATTCGACCCTTACCTGCGCAACATTAGGGGAACATTCCGTGATTCCATATCCGTGATGGAGCGCCAGCCCGAACAAGCTCTCCACTTCCAACTTGACGACCGGAGGTAGCGGTGCCCCCGAGCAGGAAATGATGCGAAGTGCGGGAAGGTGCAACGATTCCATTTTTCTGATCTTCGCGTAATGCAGAAACTGCGAAAACATGGAAGGCACGCCCAACATAACCGTAATTCGATCCTTGTCCAGCGCGACGCGGGCGGCCATCGGATCGAATCGAGGCGCAAGATAGATCGTGGCACCGCTCAGCAGCGTGCCGAGAAGTACCACCGAGAGCCCGACGATGTGAGAGAGCGGCAAAACGCCATAGACATGGTCGCCGGGCACCAAAGACCGGATCTTTGCTGACCCCGAGGCGGTGAACAGCAGGTTCCTGTTGGTCAACATGACGCCTTTGGGCAAGCCTGTCGTTCCGGACGTATAAATCAAGACGGCGACCCGGCTACCGATATCAGGTTCGAGCGGCTCAGGCTGCACCTGCTCATTCAGCGGGCCGATGCCTATCGTCCCCAGGCCCTTGAACTCTTCTATCAGAGCACCGTGATGATTCGCGTGTTCTGTCGCATGAAGGGAGACGCCGGTCGTGTAAACGATACGACGCGCCCCGCAGTGATCGCGGACTGCGTCGATCTCTCGCGCCGATAGATGTGCGTTTACCGGTACAGACCAAGCATCCAGATTGTTGGCAGCTAGCAGGACTGCCACAAATGCGCGACAGTTTTCACCGACAATCATTACCCGGTCACCGGCACGCACTCCAGCCTCGCGAAGCCAGTTCTCGGTTTCGGCGACTGCGGTCGCTAGTTGTCCGTACGTCCACGCACCACCGGCTTCCACTAGAGCCGGAAGGTCCGATGAATGATCGACCCAACGCTTCAGAATATCGCCGATGTGCAACGGGTCAGGCGAGTTCGAAGATGCTTGCTCTCTCGTCATACGAAGGGTGCTTTTGGAATGTGGAGTTGTGCGAATTTCACTTGACCGGTCTACGATACGACAGACGGTTTTCGCTGCGCGTGACCGTAGAAAGCTGCCACCGGGGCCAATGCAGGCTTATCTGCTTTGTGTGAGACGAGATACTGTACCCAATTGCGATACACGCAGCTAGCCGAGGAGTGCCACGAGTTCTGCAGTCCTCCGACAACCGCGGCCTCCGGAAAAGACGCAACAATGTCTTCGCGCCGGTCGGCCATTGCCATCTCGCTAAACCCATTCAGCAGCCGCGAGGCCGCTTCGTCGAAGTATCCAGCGGGCATGGTCGGATAGGTTTCTCGTTCTCCGCGAAGATATCTCTTGATATCTCTGCGATATTCTTTCAACAGCGTTTGCGCGCCGTACTCCGGGTGGCCCTGGAAATGGACAAACAGGCTGTCCTTTTTCTTTTTCACGAATAAATCGACTCCGGCTTGAGCCGACTCCGTGAGAACCGTGTAGCCACATGAGGTCAACTCATTCGACCGCACTTCGTTCCAGCGCGAATGCGGGAAGCGGATGCGGTCGGCGATATGACTGGTCAGCGCGTGCTCACCGTTCCTGGTCGAATCAAACACTCCAAACTGTTTGTCAGGCAGCCGGTGACGTTGAATGCCGTCTCCGTGAAGAACGCTGGCATGCGCGGCCAGACACGATAACACCGTCGAAGACGTGTTCTCTTTCGCCCAGTCAAAAACCTCAGTCAGCGTGGTCCAGTATGGTTCATCTTGTAAGTTGGGCTGACGCGGCTCGGTGCCGGTGACAATAACTCCATCGAACCGGCTGTTCCAGAGGTCGGCAAAGTCAAAGTAAAAGCTGTCGAGATGCCGCTGTCCGCGATCAGTTCGAGGGATTCCGGCCAGCGAGTAGAGCTTAGCGATTATCGGGACGTCACCTGACGCGACATCCAGAAGCTCAAAGAATTGCAACTCGGTGTCCTCGAGCGCAGCGTCTGGCATGTTATTGATGAGCGCCAGGCTAATGCATTCGCCGCGCCGGACTTGACTGTCGGCGGATACCATCGGGCGCAGCCTTCCCTTCTCTGCCCAACGACTCGGTACTCGTCCGCCTTCGATGATCAGCGGCATATCGCACCTCCTACGCCGAAGTTTTCCATTCCGAAAGGCTTCATTCGGCCGCCTTTTCCAAAGCCTGACCTAGGTCGTCGAGAATGTCGTCAATATGCTCGATGCCCACGCTGAGCCGAATCATCTCGGGAGTAACGCCAACCTGCGCCTGCTCCTCGGGCGTAAGCTGCCGGTGCGTCGTCGACGCGGGATGACACGACAGTGACTTGGCATCGCCCATGTTCACCATCCGCTTGAATAGACGAAATGCGTTGAAGCACTTCCTGCCGCCCTCGTAGCCGCCCTTCACACCGAAAGTCAGCAGCGAACAGAAGTTGTCGCCCAAATACCGATGCGCCATCGGATAGAGTGGATTATCCGGAAATCCAACGTAATTCACCCACTTGACCATCGGATGATCGCGCAGGAATTCCGCTACTTTGCGCGCGTTGGCCACGTGGCGCTCCACGCGAAGAGCCATGGTCTGAATTCCCTGCAGGAACAGAAATCCGTTAAACGGAGACAGAGTGGCGCCCGTATTCCGCTGGCACACGGTCCGGCAGCGCGCCACAAAAGCGGAGTCGCCAAAATGGTCGACATACACCACGCCGTGATAGGCGATCTCAGGCCGGTTGAACATGTAGAACTTATCCGGATATTGGCGCCACGGGAATTTGCCGCCATCGACAATCATGCCGCCGATACTGGTGCCGCCTCCGCCGATGAATTTGGTCATCGAGTGGACCACGACATCAGCGCCATATTCAATGGGCCTCAACAAAATCGGCGTTGCCACGGTGTTGTCGACCACCAGCGGCACGCCGTGTTTGTGGGCAACTTTCGCCAGTCCCTCAATGTCTGCCACGTTGCCCGCAGGATTGCCCACGCTCTCGCAGTAGACCGCACGCGTATTCTCGTCGATCAACTTCTCCACGTCTTCCGGACGGTCCGTCGCAGAAAAACGGCCCGTGATTCCCCGCTTCGGGAAAATATGCGCCAGCAGCGTATAGGTCGCGCCGTATAACTGCGGAAGAGAAACAATGTTATTCCCGGTTTCCGCGATATTGATGAGCGCGTACTCGATGGCCGCCATGCCGGAACTTACGCTGAGACCGTCGACTCCGCCCTCAAGCGCGGCGACCCGTTTCTCCAAAACCGCGTTCGTGGGATTTCCGATGCGGGTGTAGATGTTCCCTTCGACCTCAAGGTTGAACAACGCCGCACCATGTTCCGCACTATCAAACTCAAAGGCAACGGTCTGGTAGATCGGTACCGCCACGGCCTTGGTCGTGGGATCGCCGTCGTAGCCCGTATGAATCGCAATGGTCTCTCTCTTCATTCCCCTCCGCCAAACCAAAACAGCGTACGGAACACATTACGCAGCTCCGGCAAATGCGCCCGGACCGTTCTATTTTGCCGCCAGGACACCCTGGGCCGAGGCTTGAACTGGCTGCCGGGATAGCGACTTTACCAGGGATCTTGTAACTGTCCGCGCGGCGAAGTCGGCGCCAAACGCGAAGCGCATAACCGGCCCGAAGCTGTTCGCGGCGGAGACGCCGACGAAGTAAAGGCCCGGCATGGACGATTCATAGTTCGCGGAAAGTACCGGAGTGTGCTCAACAGCTTTCAGGTTTGAGCGTATCTCGGAACTTAGGAATGTCAAACGATCAAGATCCACCTTGTAGCCGGTGGCAGCGATGACGTGATCGGCTTGAATCTCTTTCACCGATGCATCTTGCGCCCGCGCCTGTAGATGTACCTTGCCGTTCTGGACTCCGGCTCGCTCCAACGTGTGTCCAAGCAGGAGCGGCACGTGGTCCATCACTTTATCTCTGACAAACCATCCGCCGGACGGTCCTAATGTTCGCCGCACGATTTCCAGGCGCAGGCTCTCTGGCAAGCGATGAAAAGTTCCCGGTGCGTTGGCATAGAAACTCGACCGCCAGCCCGGCCCAAGTCCGGTTTGTGGGGCCTGAATTCGCTGCCACAAGGAGCGCTGTTTTCCGGTGGGCTTGCCGTGGAACTTAAGCGCAGTCTGTCGTGCTACCAGTTGTACATTCGCGCCCGCGTCATGTAGCAGAGCGGCCCAGTCCAGGGCCGACGACCCGCCGCCGACCACCACCACGCTGCGCCCTCGGAACTGTTCGACATCGTGATGGCGAGCGCTATGCGACAGAAACTCCGCGGGCAGATGAGCCAAGGTCTCGGGAACGTACTCGAAGTGCGTAATCCCGACGGCGAGCACAACATCGCGGACTTTGAACCGCTCTCCGTCCTCGAGTTGCAGCAGATATCCATCCTGAGTGCGCTCGATCTTGACGACCATCTTGTCTTCGAGTTCGGGAACCATCCGCTCCTGAAACGCCAGCCCGTATTCCGTGAAGGTTTCAAGCCGAACCGGGATGCCCGTGTGGGCATATTGAATACCGCGCTCCGCGCAGAACTTTTCCAGCGTAAGCGCACCGCCGGGATCGGAGAT